>ENA-ORXC01000193-ORXC01000193.1-marine-metagenome-genome-assembly--contig:-NODE-193-length-55027-cov-7.239527_pt1 | contig 55027 bp, 44 predicted proteins | sample MGYA00237865_ERZ511478 | MGnify/ENA metagenome assembly ERZ511478
ATTGTAGCATTAATTTCTCTTGGATGGTGAGCATAATCGTCTACTAATACTTGATTTGATACTTTTGTTTCATTAAATCGACGTTTTACACCACCAAATGTTTCTAATGCTTCTTTTATATTATCAACGTTCATTTTTTCTAAATAACTAATAGTTACAACAGCTAATGTATTTAGAATATTATGGTCACCATATTGTGGTGATAGGAATTGATCATAAAATTCTCCATTAATATAAACATCAAATTGTGTACCTTGTTCAGTGATTTGTATATTTTTAGCATATACGTCATCAGTTTCTTTTAAACCATAGTAATAAATGGGTACATCCGCTTCTAATTTTCTAAGATATTCATCGTCGCCCCATGCAATGATAGCTTTTTTAACATTTTGAGCCATTTCTTGGAATGCATCAAAAACGTCATCAACATCTCTGAAATAATCAGGATGGTCAAAGTCAATATTTGTCATAATTGCATAGTCAGGATCATAACTTAAAAAGTGACGTCGATATTCGCAAGCTTCGAATGCAAAATAGTCACTGCCAGGTAAACCCATTCCTGTACCGTCCCCTATAAGGAATGAAGTCTTTTTATCTCCATTCATCACATGAGATAACAATCCAGTTGTTGATGTTTTACCATGTGCACCAGTAACTGCTACCGAAGTATATTGGTTAATTACATGGCCAAGAAAATCATGATATCTAATCACATCTAATTTAAGTTGATGTGCTTTGACTATCTCTTCATGTGTATCAGGGAAAGCATTACCCTGTATAATTACCATATCTTCTTTAATATTGTTACTATCAAACGGTAAGATAGTTATACCTTTATTTCTTAGAGCAACTTCTGTAAAAACATAAGTTTCAATATCTGAGCCTTGCACTTCATGCCCAAGATCATGCATGATTTGTGCCAATGAACTCATGCCAGAACCCTTAATTCCGACAAAATGATAGTGTGTCATTATAAAACTCCTTACTAATTTTTAATCTTGATTTAAATCCGCCTCAGTAATATAAACATCTCTAGGTTTAGAACCGTTAGCTCCAGAGATATATCCCAATTGTTCTAACTGATCTATGATTCTGGCTGCTCTATTATACCCAATTTGGAAATGTCTTTGTACTAATGAAGTAGATATATGTCCTTCATTAATCATGAACTCACACACATCATCAAATAAATCATCTTGTGCTTGAGTTTGTGTTTTCTTTAATAATTCTTTTTCTTCAAATAAATAATCAGGTTCACGTTGCTGTTTAATGAAATCTACAACGTCGTCAATTTCTTCATCTGAAACAAATGTACCTTGAACACGGATAGGTTTATTCATACCGCCACCAAGATATAACATGTCGCCATATCCTAATAGTCGTTCTGCTCCTCCGCTATCAAGAATAGTTCTAGAATCTACACTTGATGATACCATAAATGCAATTCTAGTTGGGATATTAGCTTTAATTAAACCAGTAATAACATTAACTGATGGTCTTTGTGTGGCAACAAGCATATGAATACCACATGCACGCGCTTTTTGAGCTATTCTCGCGATGGATTGTTCTACTTCTTGTGGCGCCATCATCATTAAATCGGCTAATTCATCTATTACTATAACAATTTTTGGCATTCTTTGTTCATAAGAAGCTTTCTTATTGAATGCTGTAATATTTCTAACGTGATATTGAGCAAATAATTTATATCGACGTTCCATTTCTTCAACAGCCCATTTTAAACTTTGTGTGGCTGCTTTAACATCTGTAATTACTGGTGACACAAGATGTGGCAAATCATTATATGGTGCTAATTCAACCATTTTTGGATCAATTAATAATAATCTTAATTCTTCCGGATGATTTTTATACAATAGCGACATTAAAATACTATTAATACACACTGATTTACCTGAACCTGTTGCACCTGCAATTAAAGCATGAGGTGTTTTAGCAATGTCCATAAGTAATGGTTCATTGTTGATGCGATAACCCATTGCAACTGTCAATTTAGATTCAGCATTTTTAAATTGATCTGAATCTACAATTGATCTCAAATTGACTTTGGCAGGGTTTTGATTAGGTACCTCGATACCTACTAAACTTGTACCTGGTATCGGCGCTTCGATACGTATATCTTTGGCTGCTAACGCCATTTTAATATCGTCTTGTAAAGCAGTAATTCTTGATACTTTAACACCTTTTTCAACTGATAATTCAAAACGGGTCACACTTGGACCTTCAGTAACATTTTGAACTTCTGCAGGAACATTGAAATAATATAATGCATCATTTAATTCTTGCTTTTTATCATCAATCCACTCTTCATTTACTTCATGTGGTTCTGGTGATTCAAGCAATTCCATACTAGGTAAATTAATATTTGGACCTTTTCTTATAGTGGGCTTTTGAACTTTAATATTTTCATTATTATTATCCACTTCTCCAGATGTAACCTTAGATGTAGATGCATGAGTATTCTCTCGTTTGTCTTCATTGTGATTATCTGAATCATTTTCATTAACATCATTGGAAGCATGTTGCATAGACGAACTATCATCTTCCATATTTTGATTAATTCCAACATTATAATCGCTCTGAGCCATTTGCACATTCTCATTATTGACAACGTCATTTGCACTTAGGCTATGTTCACTTGCAGTTGAATTTGAGTCACTTTCATATGTTGTTTGATTTAGTTCATTTGTACGATCAGCTGAAGGCGCTTCACTTTCACTTATATTGTTTGATTGTTGATTTGATTCAGAGTGTTCTGATGTATTGTATTGCTCTGACGATGCTTGCTTAATGTTATTTGATTGTGTCGAATTTGATTGACGTTCAGGCGTTAGATTTGGAACATGAACTGTGCGAGATTTTTTCTTATCTAACATACGTTTTTTATCTGAAGGCGTCATAACAACATTAAATGGCTTACTACCTTTTAATGGCTTGCTAGTTTGTTCAGAATGTAGATGCTGATTAGTTTCTACGCCTTTATTTTCACTATTAACTTTATCAAAATTCTGATCAGAACTTTCTGATTGATTATCATTTATAGATTCAGAATAGCTATTTTCTGAACTACTTAAGTTTTGAATATTATCATAAGATGAAGCGACAAATTCAGATGTTTCATTACTATTATTAGAGATGAAACTATCACTTAATGATTCATCACTTTCTAATACTGATTCTGATGTTGACATTGTTTTATCACTATTACCTAAATTGCTATCTTGAATATGTGGATTTCGCTTTTTAGCATATTCCGTTTCATGATCGACGCTTTGAGTAACTGCATTATGACCACTTCTTCTATTCAAGTGCTTATGATCATTAAGTTGTGATGTCTCACTATCATATAGAGATGAAGATGTATGTTCTGAAGTAGAATATGTTGTTGGTTGCTCACTATCATCTAATTCTCGATAATCTGCATCATCTATATTATTATCTTCATTTTCTGATATTGATGTTTTATCACTGTAATGATGTTTTGCATTTTCTGAACTAATTGTAGAGTCACTTTGACTAGATTCAGAGTCTTTCTGGACGGTAGTTGTTCGATCATCATATATGGATTGAGATGAAACATAGTTAGTATCAGTTGTTTCTGAGCCATCATCTTGTTCTGTTACATCAGTCACAGTAACATCGTCATCATTTACTTGATGTCTTGGTTTAATATCAGATAAATCGATTTCTTCATAATTGTAATGAGATGTTTCTTGTTGATCTAGGTCTGAATTTTCAATTGCATCTGTTTGATTTATTGTTTCATTATTGTCATGCTCGTTAATCATAGCATTGCTATCATCTTGAGATTCCATATCTAATGAACTTTCACCAACATATTGTTGTGCTTGTTTGGCATACATTTCATCAATTGCTTTTTGTATACTATCTTCATTGGTCTCTTTATTTTGTTGTCTCTTTTCTTGCAATGCTTTTTTAAATCTACGCTTTTGAAGCACTTTTCGTTCACGTTCTCTTCGAATTTCTTCAACAATTTGAGATGCATAGATATTGTTAATATTAATAGTATTATCTTTAGTTGAATGGTTAGGAGTTGAGTTAATTGCTTTTTCATCTCCCACTGACGATGTTTGTTGATTTATATTCTCATCATGTTTTGAATTACTATTTGTACTAGTTTCTTTTACATCATTCGATTGTTGATTACTTCTAAAGTTGCTTTGGGATGTTTCTGCAGTGTATCCATCGTTGTCACTAGAATGATTAACATTTGAACTCATTTTATTATTAGTTTCTTCTTCATTGTCTTTAGGAGGTATCATGCCGTTTTCAATTGGTCGTCTTTTCATCGTACCAAAAATGGCTGATGGTACTTCTGAAGCTTTAAAATCACTTTTGTGATATGTATACTCCGGTTGCGTTTTATAATTTGATTTAAAACGTTCGGATTGTAATTTCATTCTTGGTTGTGATTTTGAAGATGTAGCACCATTATTAGATTTGTTATCTCCTAATGAAGTAGGAGAAATTTGGCGGTGAGTTGATTTAGTGACATAAGGATTTGTTACTTGTTTTCTTCTAGTTTTATTTGAATTAGATTGTCGAGACGAGTTCACATACTCATCGTCATTGGCATGATTCCTTCTACGACGATGTCTCTTACTTTCTTGAGAAGTTAAAGTTTCATTATCATCATTTTTCACATAAGATTGTTCCCCATCATTCACAGATGTATATTCAGACCCCACATTTTCTGATTCAAAACCATTAATAGGAAATCGGAATTTACCTTTTGGTCGATGATAGATATCATTATTTTGTGGCAGTAATGAGTCATGATTAGAATCATTCGATTGAGTTGCCTGGCGTCTTTTATTTTTATTTCTTAATATATCTTCATTTGAATCATTATCTTCGCCAAATAATTTATCAAACCAGCTCATACTTTCACGACCTTCCTTTGTTATTCAAAAAATGCTTGTCCAATATCATAGCTATCATCTAGCACCATAATACCTTTTTCTTTAGGAGCATTTGGTAAATCTAATTCTTTCATTGAACAAATCATACCGCTAGATGCAACGCCTCTAAGTTCTGCATCTTTGATTACCATACCACTTGGCATTACTGCGCCCACTTTTGCTACAACTACTTTTTGTCCTTGTTCGACATTTGGTGCGCCACAAACTATTTGTAATGTATCATTACCTACATTGACATTGAGTACACTTAATTTATCAGCGTCAGGATGTTTTTCTTTTGTTTCTACATAACCTACAACAAATTTTGGAGATAAATCAGCATTCAATTCATATGTGAAACCATTATTTTTAATCATTTGTTGTAATTGATTAACGATTTCTTCAGTTAATTTAATGTGTCCATTACCTTCTAATTGTATATGAGTAGATATATTAAAGAAATTATACCCAACTACTTCGTTATCTTCGTTAGTTATTTCTACTACGTCGTTATTCTTTTTATAATTGAATTCGCCTTCTGTAGGGTCGATTTGTAAGAATGCAACATCTCCTACACCATTTGGATTAAAGAATAAATTCATTGTATATATCTCCTTTATCATTATTTATTTTTATCATTAAATTTTTTACGATTAGCTTCTAATCTTTGTATGACGTTAGGGTCTCTTTTTTGTTTATTGTTTTTCCCTAATATGAATATTGGTTCAAGATGACCTTTGTCGTATCCAAAAGATAAAGAAGTAATAGGGACAAGTCCTTTTGTGAAAAACTCCATAGTTAAATGAGCCATCACATCATAGCCTGTTTTGTTGCGTATATCAGCAATGACTAAAACATCTTGATGAGGCACTGCTACTAACATTTCGCCTTCACAATGATCTTGTATATCATTTAAAAATGATGTATTAAGTATGCGACTTGCATCATAACCATCATTAGAATTAATAAAATAGAATATATTACCTTTCACTTCATCGGTACTATATTTATTGTCAAGCTTTCTTACATTAAAAAGTGACATTTCTTTAATCTGTTGTTCTGTCATTTTCAATGTTTCTAACATACTTGCATCAATAAGTCTATATGACTTTCCTAAATCTAATGCGTAATAGATATTAGTTTCAGCAGTATGATTTTCATAAATGAATGCATGGCCTTCTTTAGTCTTTTTATCAAAACTTGTAGCACGAATCACCGGCATAATTTTAATTTCATCAAGTTGTTCTATACCTTGATCAGCCATTTGAGCAATTGCTTCATCTATATAATATATAATTTCATCTACAATTTTTTCTTCTTTTTCTTCATATTTTGCGACAATAGCGTTTAATTTAATTGTGACACCTTTATGATTGTCTTTTCTATAAATTCTTAATGTTTCGTCTTCACGATCGAATTTATAATTTACATCTAAATGATTCAAACGCTGTTTAATTTTATCTCTCATTTGAAAGACATTCATTCATATCACTCCTATTTCGCACCTTTTAATAGTTTACAATAAATCAAAGAATAGTAACAGAAAAAAACAAGTTTTTAAATATATTTTTCAACTATTCAATTAAATATATTGTGCTAAAAATTGATCTATTTGTTCAATGGATTTTCTTTCTTTACCAATATAACTTCCTAGTAATTCTCCGTCTCTATAAACTAAGAAACTTGGGATACCCATAATACCATTTTCTATACAAATATCTAAAAATTGATCTCTATCTACTGATACAAATTTAAAAGATTGATATTTCTCTTCTAATTGTGGCAATTCTGGTTCTATTATCTTACAATCAGGACACCATCCTGCTGTAAATTCAAAAACTGTATTTCCTTGCTTTAATTCTTCAAATTGTTGTTCTGTTTCAAGTTGTATCATGTTTTTCACTCCTATATTACTGATATTGTAATCGTTGTATTTGTTCTTCATTTAAATTCGTAATTGATGCTTTTAATAATTGACGAGCGGCATAATAATCACGGATATCAAAAACAGCATCTGTACTATGAATATAACGTGCACATACTCCTATTACTGCTGTAGGAATACCATCATTTGCTTTATGGATTTCACCGCCATCTGTTCCTCCTGGTGACATATAATATTGATGCGGAATATCATATTGTTTTACTAAATTTAATAAATAATCTCTAAAAGTAGGTCTGAGTATCATCGTACCATCTTTGATACGAATTAATGTCCCCTCCCCTAACGCACCAGATAATTGTTGCTTGCCTTTTATATCATTTGCAGGAGAACAGTCTACTACAAATGCAATATCCGGTTGAATTAATTCTGCTGATGCTTTAGCGCCTCTTAAACCTACTTCCTCTTGTACATTGGCACCAACATATAAATCAACATCTAATTCTGTATCTTTCAGTAATTCTAATATTTCGATAGCAATGAGACAACCATATCGATTATCCCACGCTTTTGCACTATATCTATATTCTGATAACTGAGTAAATGGCGTAGCAGGTACAATTGTGTCGCCAATTTCAATACCTTTTTGTCTAACTTCTTCACTCGAACTTGCACCTATATCTAACATTAAATCTTTAATTTGAGGTGCTGCTTCATTACCAGTTCTAAAATGTTTTGGAATATTGGCAACGACACCAATAATTTCTTCGTTTTTTCTATTTTTTACTTTTAATCTTTGTCCCTGCCATATATCATTTGCTACGCCGCCTAAATTAGTAAATTGGATCATACCATTATCTGTGATATGTGTAATCATAAATCCAATCTCATCCATATGAGCTGCTATCATTACACGTTTAGCATTAGCTTTAGGTGATTTTTTCACACCATAAAACCCACCCATTTTATTATCTACAAAATGATCTACATAAGGTGTCATTTGTTCTTTCATATATGTTTTAACATCATCTTCAAATCCTGGTGCACCATGTAATTCTGTCAGATATTCCATGCGTTCTAATGTTTTACTCTCTTCAATAGTCATTTGATGTTTCACTCCTTATAATTTATTATATCATCTTCATTATGGTAAACTAATAATATGAATCATGGAAAAGGGAGATACATTAATGAAATGTTTAAATTGTAAAAATATATTAATTGTAGGTGCTTGTACGGTAGTCATTTTATCAGCTGGCGTAATTGTTTACCTAAATAAGAAAAAATTTTATAATCCCGATAAGTTATTAGAAGAAGTCAAAACATACTTTATGGATGTCAAAGGTTCATATATTGTACAACAACCTCTTAACGATCCTAATATTAATGCTAATAAACCTATTTATCTTGGCGGTATCTCCGCAACTAAAAATGGTAAATTAGTAGATTATGATTTTTATGCTGATGCATATACTGGTGAAGTTTTAAATATTATCGAATTATAAAATTAAAATTTACATAAAAATGATAGGTTATAGTTAGTTCATTATAGTATCACTTTTCTTAATGAACTAAACTATAACCTTTTTTCAACTTAATACTGACGATATGAACGTTTGATAGATGATGTAATTGAATGATCCTTGTGATTATATTTAACTGCGAAATAGTTTTCGTCATGATAATAGAGGAACCAGTAATCATTTAAAACATAATAAGGTATGAGTCTTTCTTTTTCACGAATTGAAGTCATTGGGTAATCATCGTACGCGGTAACCCATAATGGATTTTGGTGTGCTACTGTTGGGAAGATGTCAGCCATATGCACAGCTTTTTCTCCTTCACTTTCAATAGTAACTATAGAGTGACCAAAGCTATGACCACCAGTGTGTATCATTTTAATTCCTGATACCGGTTCAATCTCTTTATCAAATAAAATAATATTGTCCTGATAATCACCTTGATTCTTTTCCCAATAGGTCGCTTTACTACGTATATTAGGCGCTAAGAATTCATGCCATTCGTCTTGTTGAATATAATGAGTAGCATTTTTGAATAGTGCATTTCCATTTGAATCAGTTAGTCCAGCAGCATGATCATAGTGTAAATGTGTCATTAACACAATATCAATATCATCAAGCGTTAAACCAAAATATTGTAATTCTTCTTTTATAAAGCCTTCTTGAGTTACGCCATAATTTCTTTTTTGTTTGTCAGTTAATTTACCATTACCTACACCTGCATCGATTAAAATATTATATTGAGGATGTTGAATAAGAATTGGATGTGTTGGTGTATGAACTTGATTCTTATCATTCACACTATACTTTCTAGTCCATAATGGTTTAGGTACAACGCCAAATATGGCACCTCCATCAATATGAGTATTACCCCCATTAATATCGTTAATAGTTAATGCTCCTAATTTCATAAAAAGACACCTTCCCACTCATTTACTAAATTTACTCTTATTAACAAACTTAATACAATAACGTATATATAGCAATTAATGTTAAAGTTCTTATTGTACATTTTAAAGCAATTAAATATATGGAGGACAATAATGCAATTTAAACGTAATAAGATTATTCTGTTGTTTACGACAATTTTTATTATTATTGAACTCATTCTTATTTATTCAACGTCAATTGTTTCATCAAATTTAGGTTATAACATCATCATCTTGTCCAATTTAATACCATTCATAAGTATGATGTTCTTAAAAAGTAAAAAATAAGACAAGACCCTTTTGATGGGTTTTGTCTTATTTTAATGATTTCTTTAACCTTACATCTTTATCTATGTTAAGGTTATCAATCGTTTTAATTTTAACTATTTTTTAATAGCATGAACAATATAATTCATATTTGATTTATGTTTGCGCATTGTTTTAAACATAGTTATAAACATATGACGGTTTTCTTTTTTAAATGCATTTTTTAAAATTTTTAAAGTTCCTAGTAAACCCTCATCTCTTAACATGCCAACTGGTGACATCAATGATAATGGTCCTATTTTTGATTCAACTTGTGAAAATCCTGCATCTTTAAATAAACTATACCAAATTTCTGGCGTTAAAGGCGTCACTTTCATATTGATTGCTTTACTCAATTCATTAACTATAACGTCCTCATTATCTCGATTTATAATAGCAATATCGTGTGTAAGTACAATTCCATTAGGTTTAAGTACACGATAATATTCTTTTAATACTTTTTCTTTAACCTTATAAGGTAACATTGTTAGCATTGCTTCGTTTAAAATAATATCGAAACTTTCATCTTCAAAAGGTAAATCCATCGCATTTGCTTGTGTTAGATGAATATAGTCATTTAAATCGTTTTTATCTACGTTTTGTTGGCCAACTTGTAATGCTGCTTTATTTAAGTCAACTGCTTCAATTTGGCATTGGTATTTTTGAGCTAATTCAATAGACGTTGTACACATATTACATGCAACTTCTAAAACACGTTTATCATTTGAAAAACAACCTTTATCAATTAACCAATTGGTAGCTAAAATTCCACCTGGACGTAAACGTTTTTTCCCGAGTTGAGCTAAAAATGTGTGACCTGCTACTTTTTTACCATATATTAAACACCCTTTCTTTAATTAAAATTTATTAAATAAGACATGGTTTTCAAGATGAACATGTTCATGTGTTTCACGCTCTAAATTTTCAAGACGATTATATACGAGTCTCCAAGTTTGGCACGCTTCACTAGGTGCTTGATATTGATTAGTTAGTTCTCTCATATCCTCTAATAATTGTCCCGTTTGTGTATGGTCATTAACTAGGCTTTCTATAATTTTCGAAGCATCATCAACGTGTTCCCCTCGTGAAATTTTGATTAATGCTGGAAAGTCGTGATTATCTTCTTCATCCATATGCTCAAGCATTCCATCTCTATATTGACGATATAAATTTTGCAATTCAATTAAAAATGGATGGTTAGGTCCATGTACCTTAGCTACTTTTGTAACGTATGGAGATAGATTTTTAAATTCCTCACGCATCGTTTCATGATAACGAGACTGTATATATTGAATTAATGATGGCACATCAAGATATTTAACATTGATATTACCTTGTGATTCATTAGGTAACTGGTTAATTTCATCTAAGATAGTTTGTACATCAACTTTTTTATTTTCGACGGCTTGCTCAATTGAAATATTGCCTCCACAACAAAAATCGATACCATATTTTCTGAAAATATCGGAACTTAATGGCATGTCGGTTACGACGTCAGCAACAATTGTATCTTTATTAATCATTTTTATTCCTCCCTTGATCACTTTTAATTATACTAAATAATATTCATTATCAATTACGTTTGTGAAATTATTCACTTATTTGTCGAAAAGATATTACAAAATTTTGAAAGTCAATTTTTTTAAAAAGTTAAAATAATATTAATGAAATTAATCCTAATAACTAAAATAATGTCGCTAGTTTTAATTTAAATCATTAAACTTGGACAAAATAAAACCTGAGACATCAATAAATGTCTCAGGCTTATAATCATATATTATCAGTATTTGGCTGAATATTATTATGAAATTTTGCTTCCATTCGATATATTCTAGAACCCTTATCCGAAAACTTCTGTTCGTATTCGGTAAGGATATTATCCTCATTGTCTTCTTCGTGAAGGTTTAAATTCATCTTTGTAAAATACATTCCGAATTGAGACATACTTTCTAAACTAAAGGCAAAAAGACCTCTATTATCAGTTTTAAAGTGAATTTCACCATCATCAATTAAAATTTGTTTATAAAGCGCTAGATATGTATGATAAGTCAATCTACGTTTAGCATGACGTCTTTTTGGCCAAGGATCAGAAAAGTTTAGATATATTCTAGAAACTTCCCCATCTTTAAAATATTCATTAAGTTCTATCGCATCATTACAAATCATTTTGAGATTTGTTAAGTTTTGCTCTTTTACTTTATCAAGCACTTTATACATAACACTCTTTTCACGTTCCATTGAAATAAAGTTAATCTCTGGATGTTGTGCGGCAAGTGTAGTGATAAATTGTCCCATACCGGAGCCAATTTCTATATAAATAGGTTGCTTCTTATCAAACCATTCTTCTATATGTCCAGCATGTGAACCATCCATATCTACTAAATCTGGATGGTCCTTTAAATAATCTTCCGCCCATGGTTTGTAGCGAACTCTCATAATCAAATCTCCTTAAATAAATAAGTTACTATTCATAACTTCATTTAAAAATTCAAGCCATGTATTCATATCTTTAAAACGTTTCTGTTCTTCATACCATTGAACCATACCAATTGATTGAATCACAGTGTACCATTTCATACGTTTATTCAAGTTCAAACTTTCTTGTACGCCGTAAGTTTCGAACCATTTAGACCATTTCTTCTCGGGAACGTAATTGTAAAGCAGCATTCCGATATCAATAGCTGGATCTGCAATCATTGCACCTTCCCAGTCTACTAAAAATAGTTCGTCTCTATCAGATAACAACCAATTATTATGATTAACATCACCATGTACGACAGTAAAGAAACGAGAATCTAAATTTGGTATATGCTCTTCTAAATATGTTAATGCTTTTCTAACAACATGATGTGTTAACACTTCTCTAGATAAAGAGGCATTAATTTTATTAAGCATAATCTCTGGCGTAATAGGTTCCATTTCCATTCTTTTTAACATTGTAAGTAATGGTTTAGAATTGTGGATTTTTTTTAATATTTTGGCTACTCTAGGTTGATGCATTTCGTTCGCACTTAATTCGCGACCGTTTTTCCAATGCTGCGCCGTAACTACTTCGCCAGTTTCTATTCTTTTTGTCCAAACAAGTTTAGGTACAATACCCTCTGCAGATAAAGCTGCAATAAAAGGATTCGTATTTCGTTTTAAAAACAACTTTTGTCCATCTTGTTCAGCCATGTAGGCCTCTCCAGAAGCGCCTCCAGCTGAATCTAATGTCCACCCTAACTGATAAAACTGCTCCAACACGTTCACCTCACTTTCAATTAGAAAATGGCTCCAGAAATATGTTTTCAAGAGCCATATATTCTAATTTATATAAACCGTATAGTCGCTCTACACGCTTGTTAAAATTTATTTTACAGTTTTTGTGAGTTGGCTATTTCGTATATTTTTGTCCCTAAAAATACGCTTGAAAATTGCGTCCTCATTTAATATCACTCATAGAAGATTTTATAATTTTTACCATCATATTTCAACTAAAAATGAGAAACTAAAAGACACATTTTACTAGTCCGCTCATTAAATATTTATAAAACTACTTTGAATTAGATTATAACATATTTAGAGTGAGATAGTTGTGGAAATTTTGATAAATATTCAACTTATATACTATGTGTTTCTATATACTGATTGAATCCTTCTTGTAATTGTCGCGTAACAGTGCCTACTTTACCATCTCCGACATCTTCCCCATCAATTTTAACTACTGGCATAACTTCAGCAGACGTACTTGAAATAATAACTTCATCTGCATTTTTTAAGAAATCAACAGTAAACGTTTCTTCAATAAATGGAATATTTTTATCTTCAGAAATCCATTTAATGACTCTTCTCGTAATTCCGTTTAAAATAAAATTATTTATAGGATGTGTATATATTTTTCCATCTTTAATGGCGTATACGTTACTTGAAGCACCTTCTGTTACAGTTTCTCCACGATGTTGAATCGCTTCACTAGCATTGTATTTAACAGCAAATTCTTTAGCTAAAACATTACCTAATAGGTTTAAACTTTTAATATCACAACGTAACCAACGAATATCTTCTGTTGTCATAGTATAAATACCATTTTCTAAATCTTCATAAGGTCTATCATAACTTTTCGTGAATGCCATGATAACGGGTTTTACTGGTGGTGTTGGGAATGAATGTTCACGAGGTGCAACACCACGTGTAGCTTGAATGTAAATACCGCCATTCTTAACATTATTTACTTCTAAGAGTTTACGAACTAATTCAATTAATTCATCAACTGTATAAGTAAGATCTAATCCAATTTCATTAGCACTTCTTAAAAATCTCTCGAAATGTTCTTTTACAGTAAATAGTTTACCTTCGTAAGCACGAATATATTCGTAAATTCCGTCACCAAAAACATATCCTCTATCTTCGTATGATACTTTAGCTTCATCTTGATTTAAAAATTCACCATTAATAAAAACTTTTGTCATAAATTATCCCTCCACACATAATGAGTATAACGCTTCGAGGTAAATACTCGTTGCATTAAATAGTTGTTTTTTCGTGATGTATTCATTTTTCTGATGCATTAAGTCTTCTGAATCATTAAACATTGCCCCAAAAGCGACACCTTTGTCTAGGTTTCTGGCGTATGTGCCTCCACCTATTGTGTATGGCTCTGTCATATCTCCAGTTTGGTTTCTATATGCTGTTACTAATTTTTGAACAAAAGGATCATTTTTATCTACATAGTGTGGTTTTTGAACTTTACCCATTTCTACTCTAAATCCTAATGGTTTAATTTCATTAGTAAAACGTTCTATAGCTTCTTCAAATTCAAAACCTTGCGGATATCTTAAATTTATTCCAAATCGGCCAGCATTTTCATTATCATAATTGATAACACCTATATTAGTAGTAACTTCGCCCATAATATCAGTATGGAATTTCATACCCATTTTTTCACCAAAATGAGAAACATGTAAATATTGATTACTAAAGTTTACAAAGTCTTTAGCACTTTTATTTAAGTTTAATGTAGCTAAAAATTCTAATAGATATAAGCCAGCATTTACACCTAATGAAGGATCCATACCATGAACAGCTTTACCTTCAATAGTTAAAATAAGAATTCCACTGTCAACTGTGCTTTCACCTTGTAATTGATTTGATTCTATAAAATATTCAAAGTTTTGAATAACATCAGTCATGTTTTCTTTAACTAAAACTTTAGCTTCAGCATGATCTGGAACCATGTTATAACGTTGTCCAGAATTAAATGAAATTAATTCATAATCTGGTTCATCTACATCTTCAGCCATTTCATTTTGAACTAAATCAAATGTAGTGATACCTTTCTCACCATGAATAGCAGGAAATTCAGCATCTGGTGCAAATCCTAGTGCAGGCATTTCCTCCGTTTGGAAATAACGGTCTGTACATTTCCAATCTGATTCTTCATCAGTTCCAATAATAATATGAATTCGTTTCTTCCAGTCGACCTTCATATCATTTAAAATCTTAACTGCATAATAAGCTGCTATTGTAGGTCCTTTATCATCTAGTGTACCCCTTGCTATGATTGACTGGTCTGTAACAACTGGGTCAAATGGATTTGAATCCCAACCGTCACCAGCAGGTACTACGTCGACGTGGCAAAGAATACCTAAGAGATCGTCACCGTTACCCGCTTCTATACGTCCGGCAATATGCTCTACGTCATGAGTAGAAAATCCATCTCTTTCAGCCAATTTATACATATAGTCTAATGCTTCTCTAGGTCCAGGTCCTACAGGCGCATCATCACTAGTTTTACTGTCATCTCTTACACTTTCAATCGACAACAAACCTTTTAAATCTTCAATTATTTGGTTTTCGTATTCTTGAACTTTTTCTTTCCACATTCGAATTCGACTTCCTTTTTTATAAGTTATTTACTATTTTACATGAAGTTAAAAGGAAACTACAGTAAGACGTCAGAAATATTACGAAATTTTCTAAATTTTTATAACTAAATAAAACCCTATGTACTATCTCTTATTGGAAATAGTACATAGGGTTTCAAGTTAACCAATATTATTTGTTATCATCTAACGCATTTTTATTATTTTTTAAGTCATCTTCTGAAACGACACGTAAATTATTATTTACTGTTGCGCCACCTTCATCATCAAACTTACCTTCGTCTAGGTCGTCTTCTTTTTTATCATCTAAGTTTGTGAATTTAGTTTTTTCTTCTTCTAAGAAAGCTTTAGGGTCATTTTTTAATCTTTCTGCATAACCTTTAGGATCGTTTTTCACGTCTTGAATTGTTTCATTAGCTTTCGTACTTAATTGATTAGCTAAATCTTTAGCATTTGCTTTGTATGATTCTGGATCTTCTTTATATTGATTATACTGTTCTTTTAATTTATCTCTACTTTCTTTACGAGATAATAATACTGCTGCTGCAGCGCCGCCTAAACCTAGAACTACTCTAAATAAATTTGTACCTTTTGCCATAAATTACACCTTCTCTTTCTTTAGTTTAACAATAATTTAAAATCATTTTCTGTTAATAAACGATATTCTCCTAATTCGAGTGTTTCATCTAACTCTAAATTAGCTATTTTAATACGTTTTAATTTTAATACCTCATTTTCTATCTCATGAAACATTCTTTTTACTTGGTGGTATTTACCTTCATATATCGTAACACGTGAGAGCTTGTTTTCAATTATTTCTAATTGAGCTGGCTTCACCTTTCCATCAGAAAGTTCTATACCTTTTTCGAATAATTTAATATCATTTTCCGATATGGAATTTTGAGACACAACTTCATAAGTTTTAGGAACGTGTTTATGAGGACTCATCAAATCATGATTAAATTGCCCGTCATTAGTAATTAGCAATAAACCTTCTGTATCTTTATCTAATCTACCGACAGGGAAAATCCCCAAGTGTTGGTACTCAGGGATTAAATCAATGACTGTTTTATCTTTGTCATCTTCAGTGGCTGAAATGACACCACTTGGTTTATTTTACATAATATAAATTTTATCAATTCTCATCGTAAGAACCCAACCTTACGTCTAATTTTTTCAGGTATTTCTCCTAAAAATTCATCAGCAAATTTAGTTTTTATTGTAATTCCACCATAAATTGCAGCACCTACGATAACACCAGCAATAATAATAATTAGATATCCTACTTTACTTGGTGCTAAGAATAGCTTACCAATAAAGAAGACAAGTTCTACACCTATCATCATAATGAATGAATACAAGAATATTTTTCCAAAATGAATCCAACTATAGCTGAACTTAAATTTGGCATATTTCTTTAAGATAAAGAAGTTGCAACCAATTGCGAATAATAATGCAATTGACGTACTAAGTACTGCACCTGGTGTACGTAATAACATAATTAGAGGATAGTTTAATATCAACTTAATAGCCACTGCACCCAAGATCACATATACAGTTAACTTCTGTTTATCAATACCTTGTAACATTGAAGCCGTCACACTTAATAATGAAATTAAAATTGCTACTGGAGCATATATGAATAACAATCTACTACCATCAAAGTTAGGGTCATGACCTTGAACAACTGGATCGTAGCCATAGAAAACTGTAAATAATGGTTGAGCTAATGCCATAATTCCTATACTAGCAGGAACAGTAATAAACATAAGCACTCCAATAGATGTTCTTATCTGTCTATGCATTTCATGCAATCGACCTTCTTCGTATGTCTTAGTAATATAAGGTATTAAACTTACTGCAAAACCAGCACTTAAAGATGTAGGAATCATTACTATTTTATTTGTTGACATATTCAACATATTAAAGAAAATATCTTGTAATTGTGAAGATACGCCTACAATAGATAAAGCTCCGTTATGAGTAAATTGATCGACTAAATTAAATAACGGGAAGTTTAAACTCACAATTACAAATGGAATACTATATTTTATAATTTCTTTATACATATTTCCGTAAGATACATTTATATCTGTGTTATCTGATAAAACCATTTTATCAATATGTTTCTTACGTTTTCTCCAGTAATACCATAATGTGAAAATACCTGTTATCGCACCAATAGCTGCTGCAAACGTAGCTATACCATTAGCCATTAATACAGTGCCATTAAAGACATTTAACACTAAATAACTTCCAACTAAAATGAATATTACACGTGCAATTTGTTCTGTAACTTCTGATACTGCTGTTGGTCCCATAGATTTATAACCTTGGAATATACCTCTCCAAGTTGCTAGTACTGGTATAAATATAACAACCATACTTATAATTCTAATAATCCATGTAATATCAGCAACTGACCAACCGTTTTTATCTGATGCATTACGTGATAGTGTTAATTCTGAAATATATGGTGCTAGGAAGTATAATAGTAAAAATCCTAGAATACCAGTTATACTCATCACTATAAAACTTGATTTATAAAACTTCTGACTTACTTTGTATGCACCTAAAGCATTGTATTTAGCAACATATTTTGAAGCTGCTAACGGTACACCAGCTGTTGCTACAGCTATTGCAATATTATATGGCGCATAGGCATAAGTAAACGGTGCCATATTTTCTTGTCCACCAATTAAATGGTTAAACGGAATAATAAATAGAACACCTAGAACTTTCGTAATTAATATACTAAATGTAATTAAGAAGGTCCCACGAACCATTTCTTTACTTTCGCTCATTAACTATCTTCCTATCTTTAAAAGTTTATTAAAGTTATTTAACTTCATATCTTATTCATTATCATTAGCTTACATTAATATAAAATATATCACAAAAACTATTTGTGTTAATTGATTTTATCATATTTTTATTAGTAAACACGCTTTTGATAAAATAAAAAGCAATCTCAAATCTTAGCTAGTCGATTTTTATGTATGATACTTCAAGTTTCCTATTATAATTCTCATTTTATTCATTGTCATCTAATTATACAACTTCTATAGCATATATTTTTCTATTCAGATACAATAGTGATGAATATTTATTGGAGGCAGTTAAAATGTATCAAACAATCATCATCGGTGGTGGCCCAAGCGGACTAATGGCTGCTGTTGCCGCTAGCTCTAGTAGTAACCAAGTTCTCTTGTTAGAAAAAAAGAAAGGACTTGGTAGAAAATTAAAAATTTCAGGTGGTGGTCGTTGCAATGTAACCAATCGCTTACCTTATGAAGAAATTATTAAAAACATTCCAGGAAATGGAAAATTTTTATATAGTCCTTTCTCTGTTTTTGATAATGAATCTATTATTCATTTTTTTGAGAGTCGTGGCGTAAAACTCAAAGAAGAAGATCATGGGCGCATGTTCCCTGTATCAAATAAATCACAAGACGTCGTGGATACTTTAGTTGATACGATTAATAATCAAAATGTTACAGTTAAGGAAGAAACCACTGTTCTTAATGTATCACAAGTTAATGAAGGTATTTTTTCAGTTGAAACTGCACAACAAACTTATAAATCTAAAAGTTTAATTATAGCAACTGGTGGTACGAGTGTGCCTCAAACAGGTTCGACTGGTGACGGATATACTTTTGCAAAATCGCTAGGCCATTCTATTACAGAATTGTTCCCTACCGAAGTACCTATCACTTCTCCTGAACGTTTTATTAAAGATAAAACATTGAAAGGACTAAGTCTCAAAGATGTAGAATTATCCGTATTAAAAAAGAATGGCAAAAAAAGAATTAGTCATCAAATGGATATGATTTTCACACATTTTGGTGTCAGTGGACCAGCTGCATTAAGATGTAGTCAATTTGTTTATAAAGAACAAAAAAATCAAAAGAAACAAGATATAAAAATGGCACTTGATGTCTTTCCAACTATGAACGAAGATGAACTTTCACAACATATTAGAAAATTATTAAAAGATGAACCTGATAAATATATTAAAAACAGTCTACATGGGTTAATTGAAGAAAGATATTTGTTATTTATTTTAGAACAAGCTGAAATTGATAATGAAACAACATCACATCATCTTTCAAATCAACAATTAAATACAATAGTTAAGTTATTAAAAGGATTTTCATTTAACGTTAATGGAACTTTACCTATTGATAAGGCGTTCGTAACTGGTGGCGGTGTTTCTTTAAAAGAGATAGAACCTAAGACTATGATGTCGAAATTGTCTAAAGGCCTTTTCTTATGTGGTGAAGTATTAGACATACACGGTTATACTGGTGGATATAATATTACAAGTGCATTAGTTACTGGTCACGTAGCAGGTTTAAATGCTGGAAAATATGATAATTTATTATAAATATTTGTATATAAAAACAGAGTTTAGGATTAAAAACTAAACTCTGTTTTATTTATGATTTTATTGGATCAAACTTACAGTTTAACTATTTTATTCTGATTTATCTTTCTTTTGACTTAGTCGTCTACTAACTATAGCAGCTCCAGCAGCAAAGGCAATTCCTGCCACTGGTATGTGACTATCGTTTTGTCCAGTTTCTGGTAATTGTTTAGCTTCTGATGTTGAGTTATTGTCGTTCTCTTCACTTTGTTCAACTGTTGATGAAGTAACTTGTTCATCGCTGTTTTCTCCATTTGTTACAGAAGTATTATCTTCATCAGTATTGCTTTCAGTGACTGTTGTTTGTTGAGTTGGAACATCATTATCATTATCTTTGTCTTTATCTTTGCCTTTCTGAGGTGTTTTTACCGGTTCTTGGTTTGGACCTTTTTGAGGTGTTTTTTGAGTTACTTCTGGAACAATCGCTTCAATTTGTTTGATTGTTTCTTCTTTAACTTTTAACACATCTTCATTTGATTGGGCTTGATCTACTTGTTCACCAATTTTAGAAGTAAGCTGACCTAATTGACTCAATGCTTTATCTTTTTGTTCTTGATTTGCTTGTGAATTATTAATTTTTTCTTTTTGTTCTGCAATCTTATCATCTAATGCTTTGATTGTTTCATCTTTAATTATAGCTTTAACATTCACTGATCCTATTTTTAATTGAGCATTTTCAACCACTTCGTTAATGTCATTACTATTATTGGTATTTTTTATTGATGCTAGTGATTCATCTTCAATTGCTTTCACTCTATTAATTGCGTCTTCTTTTTCGTCAGTAGTAGCTTTTGTTGAACTTTGAATTAATGCAACTTGGTTATTAACAAATTTCGTTACTTCTGATATAGCTCTAGGTTTAACAACTGTATCCACTTTGATAGCTTTAATTTGATCTATAAAGTTTGATTTTGCATTCGCTACTTCTTCATTAGTATTTTGTACATTTAATACAGCTAAACCTTTTTCTAAAATATTATTCAAATTTTCTTTAGCAGCTAATTTTTCACTTTCTACTGCATCTTCATTTGAATCAATCGTTTCTTTAACTTTATCCGCTTCTTCTCTTAATGCTTTTGCTGCATTAGAAATTTGTTCAACATTAATGACAACTTGATTTAAATCATTCATAGCATTCGCTTTGATTTGAGCGACATCAATGTCAGATGTTGCATTTTCAATTTCATTGTTAGCGTTATTAACAATAGTATCTACTTTTTGTGCAGCTTCTTCAGATTCATCAAGTGTAGCGCCTAATGTTTGTCCAAATGTTTCTTTTAATTGATCAGCAAGTTGATTAATAGATTCAATCGCATTTGGTTTAGTTACAACTTCTGGAGTGACCTGATCAATTTCTGCTTTACCGTTTGACACTGCATCATCAACTTGTTGATTTGTATCAGCGTTATTAATGTTAATAAATGCAATATTTGCTTGTTCTCTAGCACTATTTATAGCATTATCTTTTTCTTGAGAAGTTGCTTTGTTATTTTCATTAATAGAATTTTCTTTAGCTGATAAAGCATCACGAATTTCTGTAATGGCATCTGACTTTTTAGTAAATGTGAATTCAAAACTATTAATATCACTTAAAGCTTGGTCTTTGGCAGTTGTTAATTGTTGTACATTTGTAGCTTGGTTAATCGCTGTGTCATCTTGAGCTTTTATGTTATTTAAATTATTCAATGTAGCTGTAATTTCTTCTTGTGTACCATTCACAGCATCTTGTATTTCATTAACTTTATCATTGTAAACATCATTAACTTCTTTTAATGCATCTCGTCTTAATCCACCTATTGGTTGAACATTTTGTAATGCATTAATTCCATTAGCTTTAGCTTCATCAACTTGTTGATTAGTTTGTGCTTGGTTCACTTGTTCTTTAGCTTTAGATAAAATAGCTTGTACTGTTTGTTTAGCATCATCAATATCTTCTTGACTATTATTTTGAGATTTATCTAACTCAGCTTGTTTTAAATCTGCCGCATCTGTTAATTCTTCATTAGCATTTTCTTTCTTAACAATTGATGGTGTAAATTGATTGATTTCTGTTATTGCATTTGTTTTAGCTTGATCTACATCATTGTTAGTGTTTGCTTGATTAATATTATTGATAACTTTAGAAGCTAATTGATCTAATTTATCACCAGCTAATTGCTTTTCTTCAGCAGTAGCATTGGCATTTTGATAAATTGTATCTTTTTGTTGATTCAAGATGTTTAAAGCTTCTTTTTTAGCATTATCTTTGACTGTAGTTTCTGGTTGAATGGCTTGAATGGTTTCATCGTTAGTTTTAACTGCATTATTAACGTCTACAATACTTTGAGCGTTAGTAACATCAGTTAAACCTTGTTGTAATGCATTATCAACTTTTGTATTTGCTGCTTGTTTTTCTTCTTCAGTAGATAAAGGACTATTAGCAATTTCTTGCTTTTTAGCATTAGCTTGGTTTTGTAAATCTTGTTTTACAGCAGTTTTAACACCTGTATCAGCAGTTATTTGATTGATATTGTCGATACCTTCATTCTTTTTAGTTTCGACGTCTATAGCACTATCTACATCTGTAACAGATTGTTTCGCATTATTAAGTGCTCGATCGATTAATTGATTTGCCGCATCTTTTTCTTCAGTAGTTGCATCTTGATTTTGACCTACTAATGCTTTTTGATTTGTAGCAGCTTGGTCTAATGCAGCTTTAGCATCACCTTTAGTTTGTGTTGCTGGAAGTGTGTTACTAATAGCTGTAATACCATTTTGTTCAGCTGTAGCCACTTGTGCATTTGTAGTAGCCGCATTAACTTCATTATTGGCGTTTGTAACTACTTGATTTAACTCTTGTAAAGCAATCGCTTTTTCCTCTGAAGTAGCATTTGGTTCGTTGTTTATAATATATGTTTGTTGTTCCCGTTTAGTTTGAATATTTGATAAAGCTGTCGTTTTAGCATTACTTTGTGGTACTACTAAATCTATATCTTGAATGGCTTGATTTTTAACTTGCGCTACCTGTGCATCAGTAGTAGCTTGGTTAATTTGTTCATTTGCTTTTGTAACAATTGCATCAACATTATTTGAAACTTCTTGTTTTTCTTCATCAGTTGCATGAACATCATTAGGGAAAGTTTGTTTACGTTGATCAGCTACTTGGCTGATTGCGTCTCTCGCATCTTGTTTTACATTCACAAATGCTCTAACTTGGTTGATGTTAGTAATCGCATCATTTTTAGCATTATCAACGGATTGTTTACTCAAAGCTTGGTAAACATTATTAGTACCTTGACCTACTGCTCTATCTACTGAATCAACAGTATCATCACGTTCTTCTTTAGTCATATCAGGATTTTGAGTTAGTTCTACTTTGCGTTGTTCACCTAAATTTTCTATTTCAGCCATAGCATTATTTTTGTATTCTTGTGATGGTAAAATTGAAGCTATTTTAGCTATTTCTTCATTTTTAACATTTTCTACATCCGCATTTGACTGTGCTGCATCTATAGCTTGGTCAGCTTGAGTTTTAGCTGTTTGTAAGGCTTGAAGTGCTTCATTAATTTCTTCAGTAGTTGTACCTCGAGTTGCTTGTATAACCGTTTCTTGTTCAGTAACTTTTTGAGCAATTTCTGCTTTTGCAGCAGGTTTGACTTGAGCATCTTGTTGTATTTGGTTAATCTCTGTTTGGTTAGTTGCAACAGCATTATCTACATCATTATTAGTAGCTGCTTGGTCAATATCATTATTGGCTTTTGCAACTGCTTGATCTATCTTAGCGTTAGCTGCATCATGTTCTTCAGTAGTTGAATTAGTATCTTGATTGATAAGTTGCTTTTGATTATCTGCATCTTGAGCAATAGTTGTTTTTGCTTGTTGCTTTTTAACAGTTGCAGGTTCAATATTATTGAGTTCATTTAAACCATTTGTTACAGCAGTTGACACTTCATTATTAGTTGTAGCTTGATTGATATTATTATCAATTTCAGCTTTTTTCGGATCTAATTGATTAATTGCGTCAGCTTTTTCTTCTGTTGTAGATTGATTCGAATTATTAATCGCTTGTTTTCTATCACTTAGTGCTTGATTAATTTGGTCTCTTGCAGCTGGTTTCTTTGCAACAACAGTGCTAGCATTTTGTAAGGCTTGTACAGTATTATTTTTCACATTATTTACTTCGTCTGTTGTATTAGCAGCTGCAATGTCAGTATGTGCCTCATTGGCTAAACTATCTACTAAATTATTAGCTTCTGTTTTTTCTTCTGTCGTAGCATCTGCATAGTTATTATTATTATGTTCTTTTTGTTGTTGTGCTGCTTGATTAATATCGTTGTTCGCTGAATCTTTTACGGCCGTTTCTGGCGTAATTGCATTAATTTGATTTATACCTAATTCTTTAGCTTGATTAACTTCTTGATTTGAAGAAGAATGATTAATGTTATAAGTTGTAACCCCTGCTAATCCATTTACTTTTTCTTTTGCCTTCGCTTTTTCTTCTGTTGTAGCACCACTATTTCCATCAATAGTATTATTATGTTCAGTTGCAGCTTGATTAACTTCAGAAATAGCAGTTGGTTTCACAGTTGTAGTAGGTTCAACTTTTCCAATTGATGTAACATTTTGATTTTGAATATTATTTATTTCATCTTGTGTATTAGCACCATTGATGTTTTTTAAGGCCTGGTGTTCAACATTATGCACTTGGTTTACTGCTTCTGCTTTTTCTTCATTTGTAGCATTTGGGTTATTATTAATATTTAAGATTTGATCAGCTACCTTTTGAACAATCGCATTACGTGCAACTTCTTTAGCATGTGTTTGTACAGTAATATTATCAATAGCAGTTAAACCATTATTTTTTGCTGTAGTAACATCGTTTTCAGATGCAGCTTGTTGAATATTATTATTAGCATTAAATTGTTGGTGCTCAACGTCTGTTAATGCAACTTGCTTTTCCTCTTGTGTGGCTTCTGCAGTAGTATTAATTGATTGGTTTTTCTCAGTAGCTTTTTGATTAATTTCATTAGTAGCGACTTGTTTAGCATTATTTAATGTTTGATTTTGAGCATTATCCACTTGGTTATTAGCTACTACATTATTATCGTTTGTACTATCTCCCACGTCACGTTTACTTCTTTTCTTAGGAGACTGACTTGTTTCTACTGTTGCGACTGGTTTGTTTAAACCTTCTGTTGGTACTTTACTATTTTGATTATCATTATTTAATTCAGTTGGTAATTTTGGTGTTTGTAAGTCATCTAACGAAACAGCAGGTTGTACAACTTCTACGGCTGGGGTATTAACTTCATCATTTGTAGTAGTATTATCTTGATTACTAACGCCTTCCCCACTATTCACAACAGGATTATTAATATTTTCAGTTGTTGCGTCTTGGTTATTATTCTCAGTAGTAGCTTGATTAACGTTAGGGTCAACTACTTGATTTGGGTCACTGAATTGGTTGTCTACATTATTAGTTTGCTCTTGATTAACGACAGCGTTATCGACTTGGTTATTAGCAACCCCATTCTCTACTTCTGATGCTTCAGCACTATTAGTATTTACGCCTAAAAATGCTACTGTAGCAATTAATGCTGAGAAAATACCAACATTAAATTTTCGAATACTAAACTTTTGTTGTTTAAATAAATTCATAATGATTGTCCTCCTAGGTGTAATTTCATGATGTAAAACATTAGAATTATATTTAGATTTCAAATAGGTTGCACACCTTTGTAATATGCACAACCTATTAAATTTAATAATTATTTTATCATCAACCTAATTATAAATCTAGTATAAAAATATACTTATTTAATAAGAATTAAATATTTATAGCATGAAGAATTAGGTATGTTTTATCTACCTTTATCAAAATTAATTGATGAAGTATCAAACTTTTTATTTTTTATAATCTCTTAGTTTTAAACTTCTTAAATATAACCAAATTCCAAAAGTAAATGTGATTCCAGCTAAAGGTAAATGATTATGACTTAAGCCAGTATCTGGTAATTCACTATTTAAGTTAGAACCAGGTGCTGAAATCTGTTTTTCTATATAGTTTTTACAATTAGTCATTGATCTAACCGTATCTATTTTGATATGAGATTTAAGTGGCGATATTTTAATTCCTTTTAATTTTTCTATCGTTTCAATAACAATTTGGCTAACTTCATCATTTGTTTTTGCTTGTTTGATTCTTATATCTGCTTCTTCTAATATTGACGCGATTTTTCTCATAGCATTATTTACAGCATTGGGATCAACATTTGTTAAAATTCTAATTTGATTTTTAACTTCATCAGCTACTTGATTGATGTCTTTATTTGCTTGAGGTTTAACTTCTATATTAGGTTTAATTGATTCAATGATCTTAGCTGCATCTATATAAACTTGATCCACTTCACTGTTTGACAATGCATTATTAATAAGTTCTTTAGCCTTTTCTAATTCTTTTAGCACTTTAGTAATAGCCAATTCTTTCTCTTCTTTTGTCGCTTCATTTATTTGGTTAATTAATTGTTCTTGATTATTCGCAACTTGTGAAAGAAGTTCATTTGCTTCTAGTTTTTTAACTACTTTAACTTGAACATCATTAATAGCTTGAACCCCTTGTTCTTTTGTTTTATTTACTTGTTGTGTCGTTATATCTTGGTTAATTTGACTTAATGCTTGTTCTAAAATTTTCTCGATTTCTGAAATTGCTGCTTCAATTTCATTGGTAGTGGCGTTTAACGTCTCTTTTATATTTTTAATCTTATTTTGACTAGTTTCATTTAATAATTGTCTTGCATTAGTTTTAACTGCAGTAGATGGCAATATTTGTTGGATCTTATTGATAGCTTCATCTTTTGCTACTTCTACTTGATTATTATTTCTTAGATTGTTGATGTCATTGATTGCCTGATTTGCCAAACGATTAACTTCATTATTAGCTTCATCTTTTTCTTCTTGCGTTGCATCTTGAATTTTACTAATAACTTCATCTTGATTATTGATGGCTTGGTTAATTTGAGTTCTTGCTTCTTCTTTAACTACAATTTTAGGCAAAATAATAGAAATTGCAGATTCTCCATTATTTTGTGCCAGATTAACTTGACTATTCATTGTCGCAGTATTGATTTGGTTAATAATATTTTCAACAGTAGCTTTAAGTTTTTCTAAAGCATTATTTTTTTCTTCATTTGTAGCATCTTCACTATGATTAATTAATTCCGTTTGCTTTTCAGCAAATTCTTGTATTTTAATTCTTGCATCTTGTTTTACAGTTGGTTGAAAAACAGACTGCTCAATACTTACTAATCCATTATCTTTAGTATTTGCTACTTCTTGATTTGTAGTGTCTTTTGTAATTTGTTGATTCAAATCATTTAATAACGTATTCATTTTAGTCATAAATTGATTTTTTTCTTCTTGTGTAGCTTCTTGATTTTCAAGTACTGGTTTCTCTTTATCTTGAATGGCTTTAGATATAGTTTGTCTTGCATTAGTCTTAATAACAGTAGATGGCGATATTTGTTGTATACTTTGTATGCCATTATTATATGCCGTTTCCACCTCTTGATTTGTATGAGCTTGATCTATATTTTTAATTGATTGTTCTTTGGCTTGATTCACCAATTCTTGTGCCTCATTTTTCTCTTCAACCGTGGATTCATCACTATTTTGAATGAGCTGAGTTTGTTTATTAGATTGATTTTCTATATTATTTCTTGCATTAGTTTTCACTGTTGTCTCAGGTAATGTATTATGAATCATTTCAATTGATTGCTGAGTAGCATCTGTTACTTGTTGATTTGTTTGCGCCTGATTAATAGCATTATTTGCTTGATTGAATATTTGATTTAATTTTTGTAATGCTGTATTAATTTCTTCAACAGTTGCATCAGGTGTTGCATTAATCACTTGTTGTTGTGCATTTTTTGCAGACTCTAACGAATGTCTCGCATCTGGTTTCACCACTACATCAACTTGAACAGCATCTATGTTTTGAATAGCTTGTTCTTTGGCTTGATCTACATCGTTGTTAGTTTGTGCTTGATTTATAGCTTCTAGAGCCTGTTTCTTTTGCTCGTCTAGTAATTGAATTGCAGCTGCTTTCTCGTCAGTCGTTGCATCGGGTGTTTGATTAATTTGAGATAATTTATCATTATAATGTTGATTAATTTCATTACGAGCATCAGGTTTTTTAACGATTTGTTCTTGTATATTGTTAATCGCTGCCGTTCCATTTTGTTGTGCTTCATCTACTTGAGCGTTAGTGTCTGCTTGATCAATATGATTAAGTGCATCTGCTAGTTGTGTATCTACTTCATTAATTGCGGCTTCTTTTTCTTCAGTAGTTGCATTAATATTTTGATTTATGTCTTGTTTTTTATCAGTAGCTAATTGGTTTAATATCGCTATTGCTTCTTGCTTTTTAGTAACATGTGGTTGAATATTTCCTAAATCATTAATTGCTGCATCTCTTAAAGCTTCAACCATAGGTGTAGTACTTGATGTATTAATATCATTTATTACTCTATTTAATAGTGTGTTTACTTGTGCAATAGCTTCATCTCTTTCTTCCTTAGTAGCACCTGGTGTGGCGTTAATATTATTAATTACTTCTGTTGCTTTTTCATTAACTGCCGTTCTAGCATCTGATTTTACCTTTGTGGCTGGTTGAATACTTTGAATATTTTGTATAGACGTATCTTTTGCATTTTCAACTTCTTGATTAGTATCCGCGTTTTCTATATTTTGAATACCTTGATTAAGTTCTGTATCAAGTATTTGTTGTGCTGCTTGTTGTTCTTCTATAGTTGCATCGTTATTATTTGCAATTATATTAAGTTGTTCTTGTGCTTTTAAATTCAATAAATTTTTAGCATTTGTTTTTACTTGTGTTTCTGGTTGAATGCTTTGAATTGTATTTATAGAATTATTTTTAGCTTGGTCAACTTCATCATTTGTATTTGCATTCGTAATATTTGTATTAGCTTCTGTTAAAGCTTGGTCAACTGCTTGAATTGCAGCTTGTCTTTCTTCTAACGTTGCATCTGTATTGGCGTTAATTTCATCCTTCTTTTGTTGTGCTACATTAGCAACTGCATCACGAGCATTTTGTTTAACTATGGTAACTGGATTAATGATATTAATTGCATTTACACCATTATCTTTAGCTTGATCTACGTCGCTATTTGATACACTATTATCAATTTCACCTATAGCTTGATTAGTTGTTTGATTAAGTTCATTAAGTGCAGCCTCTTTTTCTTCTAAAGTAGCTTCATTATTTTGATTAATTTCTTGACGTTTCGCTATTGTTGCTTGGTTAATTTCAGCTTTTGCGTTGGCTTTATAAATATCAGCTGGTCTATCTGTATTAATCTTATTAATTGCATTATTTTTAGCTGCTTCTACCTGTGCGTTGTTTTGAGCATTATCAATATTAGCTAAAGCAGTAGCTACATCATTATCTAATTCTTCTAAGGCCGCTTCTTTTTCTTCAGTTGTAGCAACTGTATCTTGATTAATCAATGCTCTTTGTTCAGTAGCTTTATCGTTTACAGCCTGTCTTGCATTAGGTTTTGCTATAGGTGTTCCTGTATCTCCATTTAATATATTTAAACCTGCATTTTTTTCATTTGTCACACCATCATCAGTTGTTTGATCATCAATATTATTGATAGCATTATCTCTATCTTGTTCAATTTTATTAATTGCCGCTTCTTTTTCTTCATCTGTTAGTTCATTATCCTGATTAACAGTATCTGTCATATCATCGGCTTTGTTATTAACTGCACGAGCCGCTTCTACTCTACTAATTAAAGTATGTTGCAATTGATAAGTTAATTGATCAATGTCTGCTTGAGAGATTCTCTGATTGATTGGAACATTATTTCTAGATTCATCTAAGATGGTTTGAGCTCTTGCTTTTAACGTATTATATTCATCTACAGAAGCAATGGTATAATTCGAAGCTATGACTTTAGTATCTACAGCTCGTTGTAATTCATCTTTATTCATAACAATATCTATATTATAAGGTTCTAAATTGACATCACTCGGTGTTGGAGGCGTATCGAAATATTCTTCAGCAAAAGTTTTATATACTAAATTATCTTGGAAAGTAACTTGTCTTGGTGTTGGAACATTATTAACACGTAATTTATAGTTAATGTTCAAATTTTTATTAGGCATTAATGATGCGTTATTTGAATTTGTTTCATCTCCATTACTTTTTATAGTGATTGTACGAGTTATTGGGTCATATGTAGTAATCATCGGATTTAACATATTTCCTGAACCATTACCAAATGGCAATTCTGTAGTAAGTGATTGGTCGACATATTCTATACCTTCTGGTAAATGAATAGTATAAACAAATTCGTTCGTATTCATTGAGGCTGCAAAATCACCATCGTTTTTCAATGAAGTTGAAACATTGAATTCTCTATTATTTACTGCCTTTGTTTCTATATTTCTATTTTCAACATATATATGCGAACCAGAAAATAGACCTACATTATCTATAAAATCATAATATTTATAGCCATCTTTGAGTTGATAAACACCTGCAATATCAGTGATAGCATCGTTATTAGGTATAAATTGAATTTTTAAATGTGTAACATTATCAGGTACTTTAAATAATCTCGATTGAGCTCTTGTTGATACTGTTTTTTCTCCAATTATATTATCGTCATCAGCATTTCTAATAACAATATTTACAGCACCTTGCCTATTTTTAGTTAACATTGTAGAAAAATCAAAGACTAATTCAGAATTTGGATTGACTGTTAAAGTCTTCTCAATTCCATTAAAATCTCCATGATCATTAGGATCAGCACCATTGGCTCTACCTAAAACAATGACATTGTTTTGAGCTTGGTAATTTTTTTCGTCACTTGAATTAAACATACCAGACCTAACCAAAGTATGACTTATAACACCAACTTTACCTCCGTTTATAAGATTAAATCCGGGTAATTGTTCAACAATAGTAACTGTAGGGTTATTTCTACTTTTACTTGGAGTGACCCCAATATCATCAAAAGTTAATACCTCGTTGATTGCGTTAGGACCAGTATTATTTATTTTTGGATCAATCACAGTGGTTGAATTAACTGTACCACCTGCATTATTATCAACAACTGCACGTCGACTTCTTTTCTTAGGTCTATCTGCTTTAGGCCTTGATTCTGTTACTAATTTAGGTTGATTTTGTTGAGTTTCTCCATTCACTAAATTTTCAGGTAATACAATATCATTATTTATGCTATCGAGTTGAAGTTTTGTTGAATTGTTTGTGCTAGGGTCAAAATTATTATTTGTTGATGATTCAGTCGACTGTTCTTTACTTAAATCAGGATTTGTTTCAGAGATAGATTCATTTCCTAGTAAGTCATTTGCATTACGTTGATTATCATTAACTTGATTGTCTATCGTACCATCTGATGTATTAGCGACATTAGTATTTGTCACATTATTTTGATTAACAGTTGTTAATTCATTAGTATTTGTTTCACCTGTAAGTGCAGTATTAGGCGTATCACTATTGGTATTTAATTCATTTTCTTCTGCTAATGCTTGATGAGTTTGACTTAAAAAAAGTGTAGTACCAATAATTGTTGAAAAAATACCTATGTTAAACTTTCTAATACTGAATTTCTGTTTCCTAAATAAATTCATTAATTGTTCCTCCTAGTTGTATCGTCTTTGTTGTTTATAATTAATGAGCGTTTATGATGCATATGTATTAAATGAATCAATTTGCTATTTTAACCAATATAATGAATTGATATTCACTTTGATTTTATCATCAATTTTATTCAAATTCTAGTATACATAAATTAAATATTATAGTACACGTTTTAATTTATTTTTAACATATTTGTCATGTAAATATTTCAACGTTATCAAATAAGATTTCATAAAAAAAGAGTTAGATTTGAATACCTTAATATAAAAGGCATTCAAAATCTAACTCTTAAAAATCACTTTCCAATATTAAATGTTTTTAATTTCTAATCCTTCTGTTCCCCATTCATTCATGCCACCTTCTACATTAACAGCATGAATATCATTATTTTCTAAATATTCAACAACTCTAGCACTGCGTGCGCCAGCTGCACAAATTATATAATAAGTTTGATTTGAATCGAATTCTTTTAAGTTATCAGGAATTTCATTCATAGGAATAGTCTTTGCACCAGGAATAATCCCCATTGCAGTTTCATTATCATTACGTACATCTACAATATTAATTGGATTTGAATCCAATATTTTTTCTTTCAACTCATCAATTGTAATTGATTCCATTATTAAAACTCCTTTTAAAATATTCTATTTAGCAACAATGTTGACTAATTTTTGTGGTACAGCAATTATTTTTTTAATTTCTTTACCTTCAATACTCATTTTAACATTATCATTTGCTAATGCTAAATCTTGCATTTCTTCTTTAGATAAGTCTTTAGGAATTTCAATTTTTGCTCTTAATTTTCCATTAACTTGGACCACGATTTCTACTTCATCATCGACTAGTAGCGATTCATTATAAGTTGGCCAAGGTTGATAAGTAATAGTATCAGTATGACCTAATCTTGACCATAGCTCTTCTCCGATATGAGGGGCTATTGGTGCTAACATAGTTACAAATCCTTCAATATAAGGTTTGTAAATTTCTTCTGCTTTGTAACAATCATTGATAAATACCATTAATTGACTAATAGCAGTGTTGAAACCTAGGCTATCAAAATCTTCTGTTACTTTTTTAACAGTTTGGTTATATGATTTATCTAAAGATTTATTATTAGTGTCAACAATTTTGTCAGATAAAGTACCGTCTTCTTTAACAATTAAACGCCATACTCTATCTAGGAAGCGACGTGAACCATCTAGTCCCTTATCACTCCATGCTATAGCTGCATCTAATGGTCCCATAAACATTTCATATAAACGTAATGTATCAGCACCATGAGAATTCACTATATCATCAGGGTTAATAACATTTCCTTTAGATTTACTCATTTTTTCATTACCTTCACCTAAAATCATTCCTTGGTTATATAATTTTTGGAATGGTTCTTTTGTAGGTACAACACCTAAATCGTAAAGTACTTTATGCCAGAATCTTGCATATAATAAATGCAATACTGCATGTTCTACGCCACCAATATATAAATCTACTGGTAACCAATGTTTTAATTTTTCAGGATCAGCAATCATTTTCTCATTTTTAGGGTCTATATATCGTAAATAGTACCAACAACTACCTGCCCACTGAGGCATAGTATTCGTTTCACGACGACCTTTCATTCCAGTCTGTTCATCAACAACATTTACAAACTCATCTATATTAGCTAATGGAGATTCACCAGTACCTGATGGTTTGATTTCGTCAGTTTCTGGAAGTAATAATGGCAGTTCTTCTTCAGGTACTGTAGACATAGAACCGTCTTCCCAATGGATAATTGGTATTGGTTCACCCCAATAACGTTGTCTACTAAATAACCAATCACGTAATTTATAATTAACTTTCTTTTCTCCTGCATGATGATTTTCTAATAATTCAATAGCCTTAGAAATTGCTTCTTCATTATATAATCCATTAAGTTCACCGGAGTTAACATGTGGACCATTGCCAGTGTATGCTTCAGTTTGAACATCTCCACCTTCAATCACTTCAATGATAGGTAATTCGAATTTCTCAGCAAATTCATGATCACGTTCGTCATGACCTGGTACTGCCATAACTGCACCTGTGCCATACGTAGATAGAACATAATCTGCAATCCAAATTGGTAGTTGATCACCAGAAATAGGATTGATTGCATAAGCGCCTGTAAACACACCTGTCTTTCCTTTAGCTAAATCTGTACGTTCTAAATCAGATTTTTTTGAAGCTTCTTTTTGATAAGCTTTGATTTCTTCTTCTTTATCATCACTAGTAATTTTATTAACTAGTTCATGCTCTGGACTTAATACTAAAAATGAAGTTCCGTAAATTGTATCTGGTCTAGTTGTAAAAACTTCAATTTTTTCATTAATACCTTTAACATCAAATGAAACTTTAGCGCCTTCTGAACGTCCAATCCAGTTACGTTGCATATCTTTAATTGATTCAGGCCAATCTAAATCCTCTAAATCTTCTAATAAACGATCCGCATATTCTGTAATTTTTAGTACCCATTGTTTCATAGGCTTTCTATAAACTGGATGACCTCCTCGTTCAGATACACCATCCACAACTTCTTCATTTGATAAAACAGTACCTAAAGCTGGGCACCAGTTTACAGCTACTTCATCAACGTAAGCTAAACCTTTGTTATACAATTGTATAAATATCCATTGTGTCCATTTATAATATTCTGGGTCAGTTGTATTAACTTCTCTATCCCAATCATAACTAAATCCTAATTCTTGTATTTGACGTTTAAATGTTTGAATGTTTTGTTGAGTGAATTCACGAGGATCATTACCTGTGTCTAATGCATATTGTTCAGCAGGTAATCCGAATGCATCCCATCCCATCGGATGAAGCACATTATATCCTTGCATTCGTTTATAGCGTGAAATAATATCAGTTGCAGTATAACCTTCAGGATGACCTACATGTAGACCTGCACCTGATGGATAAGGAAACATATCTAATGCATAAAATTTCTTTTGACCTAAATTATCCTGTGTTTTAAACGTTTTATTCTCTTCCCAATATTGTTGCCATTTCTTCTCAATTTCGTTGTGATTGTAATTCAATACGTTTCCTCCTATTCAATAAAAAGACACCTCTCACTAATGATAAAGGGACGACCTAAGCCGCGTTACCACCCTTTTTCGCATTTTCAGCGCACTTCATTCAATAGTAAGAGATGTCATAATTAAATTCGTTATATTTTATAATGTTATTTTAGTCCTTAACACTAGTTCTCACCACACTAGTTCTCTGTAGAAAAGCGTCTAATAACATGTTATTACAAATTAATAGTATGTGATTATGCGTTCGATTGCAAGAGGTTACTATTAATTTTTAATTAATGTAGATATATTAATAATCCAGATATTTTTTGGCTGCTTTACTTTTAGTAAATAAACTTAAAATAATAATTGAAATACCAAGTAATAAAATGATTGTTAAAAACATTATTCTCATATTAAACATATCTACTAACACCCCACCAAATAATGGTCCAAGTGCTTTACCAACTGTAGAAGCTGAATTGACTATACCTTGATATTGTCCCACTTTGCCTTCTGGAGCTAATTGATTAGCTATCGTTGGAACAGCCGGCCATACAAACATTTCACCAAACGTTAAAATAACCATACCTATAACAAATATAGAAAATTGATGCGCAAAACTAGTAACTAAAAATGAACACATAAAAATAATAATACCAACAAACATTTGTTTTTTTAAATTACCTTTTAAAAGAACGATTACTGGTCTAATTAATGGTTGTGCAACTAAAATCATAATACCGTTTATTGTCCATAACACACTATATTGCGACATAGAAATATGGATAGATTGTGTGAATGACGCTATAGTTGTTTCCCATTGAATATAACCAATCCAACAAATAGCAAAGACAATACAAACTAAAATTAATGAAACAAATCGGCTAACGTTCTCTTGACTTTTCAAATCAATATTATCTTGTCGCTTAAGTTTAGCATTTATTTCTAAATTAAATTGTGTGATTGCAACTAATGCAAATAGAACATACATAATTAAATTTGCCATAAAAATATAATTAAAACTAAATTCAGCAACAAATCCACCTAACGCTGCACCTAATGCTACGCCGATATTTTGAGCTAAATATATTGCGTTAAAGGTTTGTCTACCACCATTAGGCCAAACAGCGCCGGCCATGGCATATATAGCGGGTATAATCATTCCGCCACCGAACCCAAGCAACACAAGCCATACAGCGTACCAAGGCCAACCATGGAATAAATTTAATAACGTCGTACTAAATAAACATGTAAATGTACCAATAAGTATTGTTTTATAACCACCAAGTTTATCAAATAATACACCGCCAAGTAGGTTGCCTACAACCATACCTAAAGAATTAATTAATAAAACTACACCAGCAATTGTTAAACTTTTATTAAGTTCTTCTTTCATGTAAATCGTATTTAATGGCCACAAAAAGCTGGCGCCCGTAATATTTAGAGCCATCCCAATTACAAGCCACCATACTGATTTTGGTATATTCATTTATTGAGTCCCCTCTTTATATTTTTCTCAATCTATAATAGACACTATAACATTAAAGTATGTTAAAATCTTTACTTAGATACAAAATAGAAAGGAAAATGTCTTATGGGTAATTACTTCCCGTATGCTTTTGAAGATAAAAGATATCATACTTGGAACTATCATTTAAAAAATAAATTTGGTCGCAAAATTTTCAAAGTAGCTTTAGACGGTGGATTTGACTGTCCCAATAGAGATGGCACTGTAGCGCATGGTGGTTGCACATTCTGTTCTGCTGCAGGTAGTGGTGACTTTGCAGGAAATCGTGCTGACCCAATTGAAGTTCAATTCCAACAAATTAAAGAACGTATGCATGAAAAATGGAGCGAAGGTCAATATATCGCCTATTTCCAAGCATTTACAAATACACATGCACCTGTAGAAGTATTAAAAGAAAAATATGAGCCAGTATTAAAAGAAGAAGGTGTTGTTGGTTTATCAATTGCAACACGTCCAGATTGTTTACCAGATGATGTTGTAGAATATTTAGCTGAATTAAACGAGAGAACTTATTTATGGGTAGAGCTTGGATTACAAACTGTTCATCAATCCACTTCTGATTTAATAAACCGTGCACATGATATGCAAACGTATTATGAAGGTGTAGCTAAGCTACGTAAACACAATATCAATGTTTGTACGCATATCATTAATGGTTTACCAGGGGAAGATTATGAAATGATGATGGAAACTGCTCGAGAAGTTGCACAAATGGATGTTCAAGGTATCAAAATTCATTTACTCCACCTATTAAAAGGTACACCAATGGTGAAACAATATGAAAAAGGTATGTTAGAGTTTATGTCACAAGATGATTATACTAATCTCGTATGTGATCAACTTGAAATTTTACCTCCAGAAATGATTATTCATCGAATTACCGGTGATGGTCCTATTGATTTAATGGTAGGTCCAATGTGGAGTGTTAATAAATGGGAAGTTTTAAATGAAATTGATAATGAACTAGCACGTCGTGATTCTTATCAAGGTAAAAAATTTGTGCAAAAGGTGAATTCATGAAATTAGAACGTATATTACCTTTTTCTAAAAGTTTAATTCAAAGCCATATCACTGAATCAAGTGTTGTTATAGATGCTACTTGTGGCAACGGTAATGATACCTTATTCCTTGCACAAAATGTACCTAACGGCTTTGTTTATGGTTTTGATATTCAACAATTAGCAATCACAAATACAGAGCAGAAAGTAGCTACATTTTCTAATGTAAAATTAATTAAAGATAGTCATAACAATGTAAAACAATATATTAAGGCTGAACATATTGGTAAAATTGATGCAGCTATATTTAATCTTGGCTATTTACCTAAAGGTGACAAATCGATAGTCACTACACCTAATACAACTATTAGTGCTATTAATAATATATTTGATATTTTAAGTGACGAAGGTATTATTATTTTAGTGATATATCATGGACATGATGAAGGTAAGATTGAACGTGATGCCTTAATGGATTATTTAGTACAAATAGATCAAAATCAAGCACACGTTTTACAATATCAGTTCATTAATCAAAGAAACAATGCGCCTTTTATATGTGCATTAGAAAAACGTGCTAACGTTTAATATAGTAAAAGGGTCCGAAGTAACTTCGGACCCTTTTTTACTATTCAGATGTTAAACTGATAAAATTGAATTTAAACTTGTCTGCATATGTTCTGATTTGCCTGTAATCGTCTTAGCAATAAAATCTAGCAATCCATCTTTTTGTTTAGCAAGTTTCTCGTTGAAATGAATAATTACTGTACGTTCATCATCTTGTGGACGCTCTTTGTATATCCATTCTAAATTAACTAAATTATTGTAAGTTCTTGTTCGCTTATACGGCTTAATTTCAACAAACTCGTCCATTTCTTTTAATGTCATTGAACCTTTTTCCCATAGGTTTAATAAAATTAAAATTTCTTCTTTTGACATGTCATATTCTCGTTGAATTGTTTCAAAAATAGAGCTAACATCTGATAATAGTTTGTCTAATTGCAAAATACCGTAAACTCTTTCATTTTCCCTTTGATTCATAGTAAACTCTCCCAAATTACAAGTATAAATTAATATTTCCTAAAGTAACCGATCCCCGAAATGACACTATCGGTTAATCAAAAAATATGCTTTATAACTTGTACAAATTTAACTGAATGCTTAATAAATGAAATGATTAACTGAGACATATGCATATGTTATAAATAAAAATATAATTTTGTAAAATTAGAAACACTTTAATACACATAGCCTCTTTACATATTAAAATTATATTTTTTATCCAAACAAAATATATCAATACTACAATAAAATTGCAACTACAAATTAAAAAACATTTTACGTATTTTTGCCTATCAACCTTATAAAAAAGTGAATTAATATCCTACTATTTAAGTAGGTGTTTATATATCTTCTATCTCTTCTTCCTCAACGATGAAGCCCATTGTGTTAACACTATTATTTAAAAATGTAAGTACATAACGCATGACTTGATCACGTTCTGGTTCATTATGTATTTCATGATACAGACCATTCCATACTTTATAATATAATTCATTAGTAGCAAGCTTATCTTTTAGTTCTTTTGTGGCAGAAATATCAGAAATAATATCTTCTGTACCAAACATAATTAATGTCGGTAGTGATTTAATATCTTTAATGTGTTCCATTGTTTCTTTCATTGTTTCACTGACTAAGTTATACCAATGATATGTCACTTTTTTTAACATTAAAGCATCATTTTCAGTTTCTTCAATGACCTCATCATTACGTGTTAAATCTTGTGCTGTGATACCAATTTTAAAACGAGTATCTTTAGATGCTTTACCAACATTAGAAAGCAATTTATTCTTTCTACCTTTGCCTGATTGATTAAATTCTAATAGTGGTGAAATTAACATTAGTCCTTCAATAGGTAATTCAACACGTTCAAGTAAATTTAATAAGATTAACCCACCTAAACCAACTCCAAGGACAAATGTTGGAATTTTATATTCATTGGCTATCTTAATCCACTCTAGAACATTTTCATGATATTCATTAAAATCTTCAATTTGACCTTTATTTGCTCGAGATGTCTGTCCTTGTCCAGGTAAATCACCCATAATAACATGATAACCATTTCTTCTTAACATCGTAATGACATAAGCATATCGACCTGTATGTTCTAATATATTATGAGCAATGACAACAACGCCTTTCGCGTCATTTTCAGTTTCCCACTTCCACATTCTATAATTGCTCCTTTATCAATAGTCTTTAGTATCATAATTATAGCAAAACATAACAATTGAATGCCATTTTAAATAATCAACTTATTTATTTGGTATCAAACCATTTACTTTTGATGTAATTTTGCAATAAATTTTATTAATTTCTTTATGTAAACGCTTTCTTGAATAAATGTTTCATGATACACTATTTTTAAACAATGATTGTTATTGGGTTATGGAGGTATGTACGATGGGAGTTTTTAAAAATATATTTATAGCTTTGTCTAATAACAAATATTTAAATGACGCAGCTAAGCAAGTCGGTCCTAGAATGGGTGCTAATAAAGTTGTTGCTGGGAACACAATTCCACAATTGATAGAAACAATTGAATATTTAAACGAAAATAAAATTTCAGTTACTGTGGATAATTTAGGGGAATTTGTTACGACTGAGAAAGAAAGCCAAAAAGCTAAAGAAGAAATCCTTGAAATAATGGAAGCTATAAATCAATATAATGTTGATGCACATATGTCTGTTAAATTAAGTTTGCTAGGAAGTAATTTCGATTTAGATCTTGCATACCAAAATTTAAGAGAAATTTTACTAAAAGCTAACGAATATGACAATATGCATATTAATATTGATACTGAAAAATATGATAGTCTTCAACAAATTGTAGAAGTATTAGATAAATTAAAAGGTGAATTTAAAAATGTAGGAACAGTTATTCAAGGTTATTTATACGATGCCGAAAAACTGATAGATAAATACCCTAATTTACGATTAAGATTAGTAAAAGGTGCATATAAAGAAGATGAAACAATAGCGTACCAAACTAAAGAAGACATCGATGCTAACTATATTAAAATTATCGAAAAACGTCTTTTAAACGCAAAAAATTTTACATCAGTTGCTACTCATGATCATGAAATCATTAGCCATGTAAAACAATTTATGAAAGAAAATCATATTGAAAAAGATCAAATGGAATTCCAAATGTTATACGGTTTCCGTTCTGACCTAGCCCAATCAATTGCAAATGAAGGTTATCATTTCACTGTTTATGTTCCTTATGGTGATGATTGGTTTGCTTACTTTATGAGAAGATTAGCTGAAAGACCTCAAAACTTATCATTAGCTGTAAAAGAATTCGCAACGCCAGAAACGCTTAAAAAAGCAGGATTATTTTCAGCAATTGTACTAGGATCCGCTTCTATTTTAGGCTTAATTTCAAAGTATATTCGTAAATAAGAAAACAAAAACTCGGTTGAAAACAACCGAGTTTTTATAATTAAAATTGTTTTATTAAATTAGCCATTTCGATTGCGCTTAATGCCGCTTCTGCACCTTTATTACCTGCTTTAGTTCCTGCACGTTCAACAGCTTGTTCAATACTTTCAGTTGTTAATATACCAAATATGACTGGTACATCTGTTACTTCATTTGCTTTGGAAACGCCTTTTGCTACTTCATTACAAACATAGTCATAGTGTGATGTTGCACCTCTAATTACACATCCTAATGTAACAACCGCATCATAATCACCTTTTTGAGCTAGTTTTCTTGCCACCATAGGGATTTCAAATGCACCTGGTACATAGGCAACATCAATATTACTTTCATCAACATCATGTCTAATAAATGTATCTTTTGCACCTTCTAATAATCTACCAGTGATAAAATCATTAAATCTACTAACTACGATAGCTACTTTTAAATCTTTACCTATTAATTTACCTTCAAAATTCATTTTAATATCCTCCTAAATTAAATGTCCCATTTTTTCTTTTTTAGTTGTCATATAATCATGATTATATTTAGTTTCTGGTACTATAAGTTCTATACGTTTTTGAATATTAATACCGTATTCTGTTAAGCCTTCAAATTTCTTAGGATTATTACTTAACAAATTTACTTTTTCAACGTTAAAGTATTTAAGAATTTGTGCAGCAATATTATAATCTCGTAAATCATCATCAAATCCTAAAGCTAAATTAGCCGTTACAGTATCATAGCCTTTTTCTATTAATTCATATGCTCGTAATTTGTTCATTAGGCCTATACCTCGACCTTCTTGAGGTAAATAAATAATCATTCCACCATGTTGTTCAATATATTCCATTGAAGCTTCAAGCTGTGCTCCACAGTCACATCTTTGACTATGGAAAATATCTCCAGTAAGACACGCTGAATGGATACGAACATTTTCATGAGGACGAACCTCTCCTTTAGTCACTACAACAATTTCTTCATCACTAAAGTCAGTCGTAAAACCATACATATCAAAAGTACCAAAGTCTGTCGGCATTTTAACTTTTGCATTTAAATTCACATGTGATTCATTAATACGTCGATACTCTATTAAACTTTCTATAGTAATCATTACCAAACCATGTTTTTCTTTAAAAGCTTGAAGATCTTCGCCTTTTGCCATTGTTCCATCTTCATTCATAATTTCACAAATAACACCAGCAGGTTTAGCACCTGTCATTTTTGCTAGATCTACTGCCGCTTCTGTATGGCCATTTCTTTCAAGTACGCCGTTGTCTTTAGCAATTAATGGGAACAAATGGCCAGGTCGATTAAAGTCTTCAGCTTTAGATTCATCATTAATTAAAGCTCTCGCAGTTAATGTTCTTTCATGAGCACTAATACCTGTTGTTGTATCAATATGATCAACACTTACAGTAAAATTAGTCCCGAATACATCTGAATTATTTGTCTCCATTGGATTTAAAGATAACTTATCACTGATACTTGAACCAATTGGTGAACAAATTAAACCTCTTGCTTCTTTAGCCATAAAATTAATAGTTTCATCTTTCATCCATTCAGTAATTGCAATAAGGTCTCCTTCATTTTCCCTATCTTCGTCATCAACTACAATTATACTGTCACCTTTTTTTAAAGCGTCTAATGCATGTTCAATTTTGTCGAATTCCATATTTTATTTCCTCCCCCTAAAAACCAAATGCTTTTAGTTTTTCTTCAGTCAAATTAGATTTATTTTGCTTAAATATATTTTCTACATATTTAAAGAGCACATCTGATTCTAGATGAACTTTATCTCCTACCTTTTTATTCGATAAAATAGTAGATCGTCTTGTTTCAGGAATCAAATGAATATCAAAAGCATCTGAATGGAGATCAAAAATAGTTAAACTTGTTCCATCGACAGTTATAGATCCTTGCTTAACCATTTGATTAAGTAATGACTTGGATGCTTGAATTTTAATAATCATAGAATTAGCAGATTCATTAATTTTTATTATTGTGCCTAAGTCATCAACATGACCTAAAACAAAATGGCCACCAAAACGTCCATTTCCACTCATAGCACGTTCTAAGTTTACTTCGGTATGACGCTGTACGTCAGCAAGATAGGTTTTATTTTCTGTACCTTTAATCACTTGTACAGAAAACGATTGTTCATCAAAATCTATAACAGTCAAACATGCACCGTTTACACTAATTGAATCGCCAACATGCACATCTTCTAATATTTTGTCTGCAGCAATAACTAAAGTTCTAACTGATTGCTGAGTACGAACTTGTTGAACAGTACCAACTTCTTCAATGATGCCTGTAAACACCTGCAATCACTTCTTTCGCAAGATTAATTTAATATTTTGATTAATTAACGTGGAATTAACAATTTCAAATTGTGTAGTGTCTGGTAGTGCTATCGTTTTATCAGTTTTGAAAAATTGATATTTACCAGAACCACCTATTATTTTCGGGGCAAAATAAAGTACTAGGTGATCTAGATGATCAGATTGGAGAAATTCTGAAGTAATTTCGGGACCTGCTTCGACTAACAATTTCCCGATACCTTTTTGATATAAGTCTTTCAAAATTGACTCAATATCACATTGATTCATATATATTATAGTTATATTATTTTTTTCTGTTGTTAACGTTTTATTCTCTGTGTAAATCCAAATTGGAGATGAGTCATCATTGAAAAGTTGTTGTTGAAAATCCAACTTACCACTTTTACTTAAAATGACACGAACAGGATGTTTACCATCTTCAATCCGAGTAGTATATAAAGGATCGTCTGCTTCAATCGTTTTTCTTCCTGTTAATACTGCATCGTGATTATGACGTAATTGATAGACATCCTTTTTAACATCTTTGTTAGTAATCCATTTACTTTCACCATTATCTGTAGCCTGTTTCCCATCTAAGCTTGCTGAGACTTTAACTGTTAATTCTGGTATCTCATTACGTTTAGCAGTAAAGAAATCTTGATATAGTTGTGCGGCTACAGCGTTATATTGAAATTCAACTTCAATACCTGCATTTTGTAATATGTCATCACCTTGTGATATTAATGTTGTATCTTTAACAGCATAAATCACTTTTTGAATTCCTGCTTCTATAATTTTATTTACACAAGGAGGAGTAGAGCCATGATGTGTACATGGTTCTAATGATACATATATTGTTGCACCTTTTGCTTCTGATTTCGCCATGTCTAAGGCTTGAACTTCAGCGTGTTTATCGCCTTTACGCAAATGTGCACCAATACCTACAATTCTGCCATTTTTGACTACTACAGAACCTACAGGTGGATTTACACCAGTTTGACCATCAACCATTTGTGCAAGTTGGATGGCATAATTCATAAAATTACTCAATATATCACCTCTAAAATTAAAAAACCTTATACCATTGAAAATTATTGTTTCAAGGCATAAGGCAATTTATATATCTTTATAAAAGCATATTTATACTTAACATAAACATACTTCATTAAACACATACTTATACAAATATATGTTAGTGTCGATAATCGTCATTCTTTCTCCCATCCAGACTTTAACTGTCGGCTCTAGATTCTCACTAGATCAGCCACTAACAAATGTTAGCAGGTCGCAGGCTTTATCACTGCCGGTTGGGAATTACACCCTGCCCCGAAAGAATTGAATATGAAATTGTTAAAGGTTAATTGAGTATCGTAATCTCAATGACTACAATTCAAATTCTACTACACCTATTTCAAAAAAACAATTACTATACATTGTACTTAATTAAAGAGATAGATTTAATTTTAATTATCAAATTTTATTTTTAACTATAATCAAATACCAGATAAGTATTTAATTTTATTAGATATTTAAGGATTAATGATTCTCTTTATCAAGGTTATCCAAATCTTGTTGTGTTTCATATAATCTATCAACAGCGTTGGCTACTTGATTCACAATCATTTTGACACCGTTTCTAAGTTTATTAACCCCATTAGTCATTTGACCTATAGCAATAACATTCGTTAGTGTACCAAATCTAGGGCTAATCACTTGGTTTGTCTCTGGTATGATTTGAATACCGCCCATTGGATGTGCCTGAACAATTTGTCTATTTTCAAGATTTAGTATTAATTGATCATCTTCATCCAGTTCATTTAAATGAGTTTTAGAACCAGTAGCGTTAATAACCACATCAAAATCTTCAATATCTTTTTCCTCTTCATATTGTAAATGGAATAATCCATCGTCGTGATAAATGTTTTTTAAATTTTTACGAATAATTAATGCTTCGTTTTCTAATAAATCTATAAGTAAACGGGCAGTTCTAGGAGGCATAGGATTGGAATTAAGTTGAATTATTTTTGTATAACGACGATTAAATTCTTGTTGATCTTCAATACTTAAACTATTCCAAATCCAATTTAAATTCTCTTTTAACAGTTCAACGATACTTTGAAATATGCCAATTTCCTTTTCATGTTCCAAATCAAATTGTAAATCTTTAATGTGGTCTCCAGTTCTTCTATTAACTAGTTTTTCAAAATTAATGCCATAATCTTTGCATTCTTTTAAAAATAAATCAACTGCTGTATCTAAAGGCACATTGCCATAATTTTGAGCTTGTATATCATTGAATCGTTGTTTAGTTAAATGAGTAAATTCTATATCAACCATTTTACCTCTTACACTAGGTAAATTTGCTGAACGACTTGTCATTAGTATAGGCAATTTAGGATGGTGAGCAGAAACATATCTGATGACATCTAAACTTGCCAGTCCAGTTCCTATAATTGCAATACTATCATTTTCACTAACATCATCGAGAGAATGATATGTAGGATAAGGTGTCGGTTTAAACCCATCTATCCCTTTTAGTCGATATGGATCATGATATGCAAAAGTGCCAAAAGTTAAGAATAAATAATCATATTCTCTCCATTCTTTCATATCATCTGACGTACAAACATAATATTTTAGATTCGTTTCATCAACTTTAGAACTTGTAAAAATTTCATGAACTTTATTGTTAATGATTGTAATATTTTCATATTGATTATTAAATTGAGACAAGTATGATTTCATATAATGTCCAAATACAAATCTCGGTAGATATGTAGGATTATCGAATACAAATTCATTTTGATCTTGATACCATTTCCAAAATTCTTCTTCATCGTCTAAATTCAAGCTCATCTTTTTAGAAGGTAAATTGATTAATAATTCACTACTATCATTTTGGAATGGAACTCCTTGTCCCATATTTATACGGTCATCATAGACATCTACTTTTAATTTTTCAAAATGTTCATGTTTTACAAGTTGTCGTAAAACACTAACACCTGCAGTGCCCATACCAATTATAGCTACACGCATTATGACATCATCCTTTTTTCATTTCTATATCTCTAATTTGATTACAACAACATATATATTTCAGAGATTTTATAACTGTTGTTATTGATTTCACATTATTTCTTATATATCCTAATCAGGCAAAGTTTAATCTTTTATCATCTGTGATAAAATTTCTTTATGAGGTGATTGATATGAAATTAGTGGCAAAAATCATAGTTCTGACAGTTATTATATTTGCTTGGGTAACAAGAAACAACAAAGCCAAATAATCAGCACATAAAAAACACCTGCGCCAATTAAATGCCGCAGGTTAAATTACATATCCTTTTTTATTTAAATTTCAAACTTGATTTTATTCTTATTAGAAAATTAAACATTCAAATAGATCATTATTTATTATCTTTTAAATGACTTTTATCATCTTTATACACATAAAGTTTGAAGTATTTACCTTCTGTTTTCATGTCTTTATAAAAATCAGCAATGATACTGGCATTACTTTCAGCCCATTTAATATCTGTAGCATATTGATGTTCACCTGGATTTTTAGGATTCCATCTCATGCTATATAATGTGTCTTGATCTTCGTGTTTTAAGAAATGATTATGAATGAAATCTGCACCACCGTAAATTGCTTTTTGCGGTGTATCCCAACCATGTTTCTTCGCATATTCTGCACCTGTTTTTACAGGGTCACTATCTAATGCGCCAACACCATAGAAGTTATAGTATTTCTTACCATCAATTTCTACACCTTTAGACAATTCACTTTTAGCAGAACCTGTTTCTAATAAAGCATGTGAAATTAAGTAAACTTCATTTACATGTTTTTCTTTAGCTGCTTTTGTAAAATCATCAGTGTGTTTTAATAAAGTTGGTCTATCAATTAACATTCTTTTAATTCTTTTTTCATCAATACCTTGATATTTAGATAAATCTAAAAATTGATACTTTTGTTTGTCATTGTCAATAAATTGACTACTATCCATAGCTGTTTTAATTTCAGTTGATGATGCATCTCTCCACGCATCATTATTTTTATTAGATACTTGTTGACTCGTATAGTTGTCTATTTGTTTCTTCGCAGCTTTATCTAATGTTACATCTAATTTCTCAACTTTTTGTTGTTCTTTAACATGTTTAAAGAATATTTGGTCAGAAACCATTGAGAAAAAGATAATAGCACCTACTGCAAATATGATAAGCAATCCTAAAATTGCAACTATAGATCCCTTTTTGTGCTTCGTCATATTCACACCTCTTAGGTCAATGTTGTTATACTTTTCATTTGTATTACGATAATAAAGTTTAACATTATTAATTATGAATCACAATTTAATATATACTTTGTTACAAATTCATAAATAAAAAGTAATAAAATTGAAACTTTTGAGTATAAAAAAAGAGAAATAGACATGATTTTGTATCCATTAAATAGATTGATTAACACTTCAATCAACTGTATTGAATATGTTAACTATTGTCATTTAGCAATATCTATTCAATTAAATTGTCTAAATCTCATCCCATTTTTATTTATTATGATTTTTATAATCCATCATTATGAAACTTGCAGCTTGTGATCTATTCTTATAAAAATATTGATTTAAGTCTATTGTTCCTTCAATACTTCCTTCTCTATACTTCATTTCATTAGTGAAATTGTTAATCATCACAAAGTCTGAACGATCTTTAATTCTATCTAAATCATCATTACGGGCGAAAAAATGTTCTAAATTTAAGTGTGCGTAATCCATTTGTACCTCCTATTAAATTTTGCTCTATATTAATAATACGACATGTTTTTGGTTGTTTTTGAATACATATTTATTTACTATGACTTCTATTTAACACCTATTTTAATAATTTAGCAAATGAAAATTTTCCCAATCTATTTTAAATTCAATGTATCCGGAAATATACACTTTTATGTACATAAAACTGGAGTAAATCTTGGAATTTAATATTATTTATCAAAAGTATAACAAAATCATACATTATTTGTTAACTAGGTATCAAATCACTTATAATTATGACGAGTTTTATCAATTACTATTAATTCAAATGTGGCACTTATCGAATAACTATAATCCCTCAAAATCCAACAAATTTTCCTCTTATCTATTCATCAGATTAAACTACTATCTTATTGATATATTCAGAAAAGAAAGTAACAAAATTAAAACTAGTGATATTGATGATTATATTTCTAGTGAAATAGAACCATCTCAACACATCAATAATGAATCACTACTAATACAAGATATTCATTATTTATTAAACTCAAAAGAAAAGGAATGGCTATTACTAAAATTATCTGGATATAAACAATATGAAATTGCAGAAAGAATGCATCTATCTTTGACTACTATTAAAAAAATTAAGAAGTCAGTGCAATCTAAAATCACAAAACATTTACATTATACTCTTAAAAAGGAATGAAACAATGAATCATTTAACTACAACTAACTTACTATATATACAAACAGAAATAAGCGATAAGCTATCCACTAAATGGCAATATAAGCAATATGACATATCTCTCCCTATTTCAATCAACAATACGTTAGACTACATGTTAGAATTACATCAAAAAACACTACCTCTTCAAAAGAAAATCGCCAAACGCTTACTTCATATAAACAAAAAAATTCCTATTTATGTATGTGATCAACTCATTTTATTTCCTCTAAAACATCGTCGTTCTCCCATTCAATATTACATAAACGCTTATCATATTACTGGTATACAAACCAAAAATAATGGCACATTAATTATGTTTTCAAATGCTACTCATCTTTTAGTAGATGAACCTTATCATGCTATATTAAAAAAATGGCAAGAAAGTTTACTTCTTTGCCATTTAATTACACAGTCGTATTCTTCTTATTAAATTTATATTCTAATAATTTTTTAGTAAAAAATGCAGTTACTTTCTTAATTAAGAATATCGCTATTAACATTAATATAATAGCGCCTATAATGATGAGTACAACAGTCACAGTTGATAAGTTAACCTGGGGATGAATGAAATAATTTACAGCTGTTAAACTTGTTATAAGGCCAAATAAAAAGCCACCTAATAAAATGACATATGTAAATACAATTCCAATCAATAATATAAATAAACTAGCTGAAGTAATATGTTTTTGGCTATACACATGATCTTTTAAAAACTGATTTGAAAACCTTATTGGTTTATTCAGCGTGTCACTATCATTATGATTAACTTTACTAATTTCATCATTTAATTGAGCTTTCTCTTTGTTATTTAAGAACCATAACTGCTTTTTTACTCTAGCACTAAACGAATTTTTATCCATAGCTAGAATTGCACCTCATATCTATTTGATTATCTTTACATCATAGATGAAATTTCTAATTCAATCAATTCAAATATTCAAATTATATTAATAAAAAGCCAACCTTGTGTACACTATAGACAATCAATTCTAATAGTGACACTAGCTTGGCTTTTAAATTTAATCCGATAAAGACACTAATTAAAGCAATTATAAAATTGATAATCCTGAACTTTGGATATCTTTAGCAAAACCTTTAACAGTATCAATTGATAGTTCTTCAACGTCTCTACCTAAATTATTGTTAACCTTTTTAACTACATCGGCTGGACAAGTAATGATGTCAGCACCAATTTCATCTGCTTGAATAACATTAAATAGTTCGCGGCAACTTGCCCATAACAATTTAACACCTTTTTTACTATGAGTTACCTCTACTGATTCTTTCATTAATGGTAATGGATCTACACCAGTATCTGCAATACGTCCTGCAAATACTGACACATATGTTGGTACGCCTTCTGTGACAGCTTCAGTAATTTCTTTAACTTGTTCAATTGTATAAACTGCAGTGACATTTAAACGTACTTGTTTTGCAGATAATTCTTTGATTAATGGAATTGTTGAAGTACCGTTAGTAGTAACAATAGGAATCTTAACAAAAACATTGTCACCATATTGTTTAAGAATTTCCGCTTCTTTAGCCATTGTCTCTAAGTCATCTGCGAACACTTCAAATGAAATAGAAGCGTCAGGAATTTCTCGAACAGCCTCTTCCGCAAATGCTTTATAATCTGTTACGCCTGCTTTGGCCATTAAACTAGGATTCGTTGTAAATCCATCAACCTGTTTATTTTTATAAGCAGCTTTCATTTCTTCAATATCTGCTCCATCCGCAAATACTTCTACTTTTAGTTTTCTCACTATGTATTCCTCCTTCAATTTCAATACTAAATTTGGATTTCCAATGTATTGAATATCAAATTCATATATGATTTATCTTTGGTTTTTATTTTCGTTAACAAATCATTTATAAATAATTTATATCATGCTTTTGAAATGTAAGCGAATTATTTGCCTATATAAAAGCATTTTTGTATTTTACATTTTATTTTCTATACATTTATACTATTCTCATATCCTAAAAAGTGGTAGTATATTGTAATGATATCCATCGAGGAGGTTACGCATGTCAAAATCTAAACTCTACTTTTATATAACTTTATTATTATTAGCGATAAGCTTTTTCTTTAATACAAATAATCCATTTTTAAATAATGTGTTGGGTTCTTTCGTCAAATTAATTATTGCATGTAGTGTCATTAATGTCATTGTTCTAATCATTTCAATCATATTTGCGGACAAATCTATTAAACATTCACGAGACAAACAAGGTTGGATTAGAATTGGTAGTAAACTATTACCATTTATTATTCTTATTGTGATTATTATTCATATTGTGTCGTCATTAAATACTTACGGATTCCTTTCTTAAAATTTATTGACGTATACTTTATTTGTTAGAGCCATTTCAGATTGAAGTGGTTCTTTTATTTATTTGAGTAAATGTTTATTAAAGGAGTTATTACTTTGCAATATTTATACATTTTTGTAGGTGGTGCGTTTGGTGCTTTATTAAGATATTTATTATCATTTTTTAACCATGGCCACCAATTACCAATAGGTACATTAACAGCAAATATCATCGGTGCTTTTTTAATGGGATTCTTCACAGCACTATCTATTAAATTATTTCAATCACATCCCCTATTTAAAAAAGCTATAACAACAGGTTTCATGGGAGCTTTAACTACATTTTCTACTTTTCAATTTGAATTAGTTCAAATGTACAATCAACAAAACTGGATGTTATTAATTATTTATGCAGTGATTAGTTATATTCTTTGTATTTTATTATGTTTATTAGGTAAGAAATTAGGTGAACGTTTATGATTACTACAATTTTGTTAGTCATGTTAGGTGGAGGTATTGGAGCAATTCTACGTGCTAGTATTTCTAACTATTTCAATCAGTTTCAATCTGTGTTGCCAATAGGTACGCTTATAGTTAATATTGTAGGTTGTATATTCATTGGTACCCTATCTGGTTTATCATTACATATACAATGGATAAACCCTTTTTTGATCACAGGTATATTAGGAGGTTTAACTACATTTTCTACCCTTTCTAATGAACTTGTCGGAATGTTATCACCTAAATTCAAACCTACATTGTTTATTGTATATTCTACTATTCAATTCATAGGATCATTCTTAAGCTGTTATTTAGCTTATCACTTTATTTAAAAAATAGAAGAAGATACTTTTAAAGCCACGTTCTCTTCATGAGAAACGTGGCTTTAATTGAATTTATTGTCCGTTAAATTCTGCAGGATCAGGACCAATTCTTCTATCTTCATTTAATTTGTCAAGACGATTCATTTGGTCTTCGCTAAGTTTGAAGTTTAGAATATCTAAATTTTCATCTATACGATGTGGTGTTACTGATTTAGGGATAACTACTACATCATGTTGATAATTCCAACGAATAATCACTTGTGCAGGTGATTGATCAATTTCTTTTGCAATAGCATTAACAGTGTCATCATCTAAAATTTGTGCGTTCATTAATGGTGACCATGATTCCATAACAATATTTTGAACTTCCATATATTGTCTTAATGAACTTTGTGTTAAATATGGATGAAATTCAACTTGATTGATGACAGGCTTTATTGATACTTGTGCTAGTAGTGCTTCAAAATGGTCTACATTAAAATTGCTTACACCGATATTTTTAACACGGTCTTGTTTATATAAATCTTCCATCCCTTGCCATGTATCTATCATTAGTGCTTCGTTAGTACCTGGCCAGTGCATTAAATATAAATCTAGATAATCTAAGCCTAATCTTTTTAAGCTACTTTCATACGCATCCTCTACATTAGTTCTACCATAATCTTCTAACCATAATTTTGAAGTAATAAATAAGTCTTCTCGTTTTAGACCTGTAGTTTCTAATCCTTCTTTAATACCTTGTCCTACTTTTTCTTCATTACCGTAAACTTTTGCTGTATCAATGCTTCTATAACCATTCTCTATAGCATGTTTAACAGCCTTAGTACAATCATCATTATTTTCGACTCTAAACGTACCTAGTCCTACTCTTGGCATTTCATGACCATTATAAAATTTAATTTTATCCATGGATTTTCACTCCTTACATATAAAAATATTTATCCATTATCTATACCCGTATCCGTTGATTAAAATTCAATATTACAAAAAAGCTAGTAAAGTGTCATACACCCTACTAGCTAAAATAATTAGTTAAATGATTCAATTTTATCCATAATATCTTGTAAATCATCGACGTTATATTGAATACGTCCATGGAATACAAATTTATTAAAGAATTCGTTAAGTTGTTCAGGTCCAACTAATACTTTTACATTACTATTCTGAGCATAATTTGAAATCGTTACATCATCTTCATTTTTAGGATTAAAGTATAAAATAGAAGTTGGTGTGTATTTAGTATTCAATTTATTTTGTAAATCTCCAGCTAATTGTTGTATTTGCTGAATTTTATCTGAATAGTTAACAAATGATAATGATTTTTGATCATCATTTTGATCTAATACCAATGTTTGTGGCGTAGTTTTATCTAAATCTAAAGTATTAAATACTTGTTCCATAGTTGGTAACTCTGAAAATTGTGCGCCACTAATACCATTATAAACATGACCTTTTAATAATTGAGAATCAATGATGTATAAACCAGTTCGTGTTAATACTAGGTGACTAATTCTTTCAATATTATTAAATTCATTAGTTGGCAAGAAAATATTTGCCATTATATGCATATCTTCTGGGCGAATACGCTTTTCATTTACAAGACGTTCACGAATACCAATTAATCTCATGTCTGTAACATATTCACTATGATTTTTAGAGAATAATTTTAATGCATCAATTTCTCTTTCTTTACTATTTACTGTAGCTTCATAATCTTCTTTTTGTTTAGTGACTGTCTTTTTGTTTTCTATACGTTCTTTTTCTAATGTTTCCTCATGAGATGCTTTTAAGTTTTGTTCTTTTTGTTGATATTCTTCTTCAGTTTGTTTCTTTATCTTTTTCTTTTTATTTAACGTGATTAAAAATAAAACAAAAAAGATAATTGCAATCACTACTGCAACGATTAATCCTATTCCAATGGGTGAAGATAAACTCATCACATCAACGCTCCTTTTAAATTATCAATACAATCAATTATAAATCATAACTATGATATTTTCGACATTTCGTTATAATTTAATTGATTATATTTTACCTATCCCAAATATTTTAATTATTTTAGGCTTGGTTTATTGAATCTTTCAAAACGTTGACTTTATCTAATTTTTCCCAAGGTAATAAAACATCAGTACGTCCGAAATGACCGTACGCAGCAGTTTGTTTATAAATAGGTTGTTTCAACTCTAACATTTTAATAATTCCTGCAGGTCTTAAGTCAAAGTTCTCTCTAACTGCTTCTACTAATTCTGTTTCACTGACTTTACCTGTACCAAATGTATCAATTGAGATTGACACAGGTTCAGCTACACCAATAGCGTATGCAAGTTGTACTTCACATTGTTCAGCTAATTCAGCTGCAACAATATTTTTAGCAACGTATCTTGCTGCGTATGCGGCAGAACGGTCTACTTTAGTTGGATCTTTACCACTGAAGCATCCTCCACCATGTCTAGCATATCCACCATAAGTGTCAACGATAATTTTACGACCTGTTAATCCTGCATCACCTTGAGGTCCACCAATTACAAATCTTCCTGTTGGATTGATATAGAATTTTGTTTGATCATCTAGTAAATTTTCTGGAACAGTAGGATAAATGACATGTTCTTTAATGTCATTTTGAATATCTTCTAATGTTTTATCTTCAGCATGTTGTGTTGAAACAACAATTGTATCAATACGTTTTGGTTTGTCATTTTCATCATATTCAACTGTTACTTGAACTTTACCATCTGGACGTAAATAATCTAGTATTTTATCTTTACGAACATCTGATAAACGTTTAGCTAGCTGGTGTGATAAGAAAATTGGTAAAGGCATATACGTATCTGTTTCGTTAGTTGCATAACCAAACATTAAACCTTGATCTCCTGCACCTGTTGCTTCAATTTCTTCTTCAGTAATATCATCGCGATATTCTAATGCTTTATCTACACCTTGTGCAATATCTGGTGATTGTTCATCAATTGCTGTTAATACAGCCATTGTTTGTGAATCATAACCATATTTTGCACGTGTGTAACCAATTTCTTTAATTGTTTCTCTTACTACTTTAGGGATATCAACATAAGTTGTTGTTGAAATTTCACCAGAAATTAAAGCCATACCTGTAGTTACTGTTGTTTCACATGCTACACGCGCATTAGGGTCATCTTTAAGAATTTCGTCTAAAATGGCATCGGAAACTTGATCGGCTATTTTATCCGGGTGTCCTTCAGTTACTGATTCTGACGTGAATAATCGTTTATTGTTAGTCATGTTTTGCTCCTTTTAAAAATTTATTACGATAATTCTCTTTTATTTGAGCTAAATAAAAGAGCCTTCTGCTAACTAGTATCTAGATAGAGAGAAGGCTCTTAAACGTCCATTCGCTCTTATCGTTCAGACATTATACGTCTGCAAACGGTTTGGCACCTTTCTTTTCTATACAAAAAAGAGGTTGCTGGGTTTCATTGGGTCCATGTCCCTCCACCACTCAGGATAAGAGAATCCGTTAAAATTAATACT
>ENA-ORXC01000194-ORXC01000194.1-marine-metagenome-genome-assembly--contig:-NODE-194-length-54887-cov-4.962981_pt1 | contig 54887 bp, 57 predicted proteins | sample MGYA00237865_ERZ511478 | MGnify/ENA metagenome assembly ERZ511478
CATCACGAAGCGTAGAAACGTATAGCCCGGTCACTAGACTTTATGAATGTAATGAATGAAGGATAGGGGCACGCCCTAAGGGAATGGAAGTACACAATGAAAGTGTCTAATTCTTTCTGTAAAGAAACTATGAAATTATTGACTAATCATCTAGCTCGTTATCATCTACTTCGTCATCTCCTACCTCAGGCAGATCAAGAGGAGAGTTTGCGGGAATTTTTACAATTTTCCCGTTCCAGCGAACACGCTTTAATTCTTGGTCTAGATCTACGCCGTATAAGCGATCAAAGATTTTAGTTCTTATAGTGTAGGATAATGCGGCGATAATTGCTATTGCGGGTATAACGTAATAAATTTCATTCGTATCAGAAAACCTCAAGTCATCATTAAACGTATTGAAAATTTGAAAAATATACATCGCCATTGGTACTATTATCGCATGATACCACCAATGTTTACAGGTAAAAAACCATACGAGTAAAAGAAGAAATGGAATTAATTTACCAAATAGGACCCAAACGAAAATTTGAATATTTCCGTAATACTTGCTATCGTATGTACCAAAAAAGGTTTCCATAGTTTTAATACTAGGGAAACCTTGATAAGAATAAAACAGTAGGGGAGTAACTAATATAAATAAAGCTACAAGTGAACCTACAGATAAAAGTCTTTTTTTAACCGTGAGTTGGAATTTTGATTTTTGTTCTGTCAACTGCTTGTCCTGCATTTTCTGTGATAGCTGTGTACGATAATGCTGTTGCACCAGCGATCACTAGTGCTAAAAATAAAGCTTTAATTTTCATAATTTAGAGTGTTTTGAGTAATGATTTGTTGCTTCAAATATCACCCTAATCTCTCGAATTAATGCCTATAAATTTTTTATGTATATTCGCGCCCGTTTTTAAAAAAAAGGCAGCCAGTATTATCTATGTACGGTTTAAGGGGTTATCTATTAAATTCTTTAATTTCGTTTAAAGGTTTTAACCTTTGTTTTTTGCCTTTGTTAAAAAAACCTAAAAGAGAAAATTCTTACAATTGCAAATAATTTATTTAACATTTTTTTAACATATTCAATGTAATGTCAATTGTCTTTTACGTGCACTTATTGCGTTAATCGTAATCTTTTGTGCGTTTAATGGTAATAATGAGGCTATTTTTTCTGGCCATTCGATAAAAATCCAATCACCTTCATTCAAATATTCTTCAAAACCGAGATCTAAAGCCTCTTCTTCTTTTTCTATTCTATAAAAATCAAAATGATATATCACCATATCGTTGTTAGAAATATATTCATTGACGATTGAAAAAGTAGGACTACTAGCTGTCTCTTTTACACCTAGTTCTTTTACGAGTGATTTTATGAGTGTAGTTTTTCCTACTCCCATTTCTCCGTGGAAGAGAAGGACATTATTTTTTGAAGTAGAGATTATTGTTTTTGCAATATGCTCAATTTCAGATAAGTCATACGTTAACTGCATTTTTCTTGCATTTTAGGCTAACGCGAAGATAGGAAATTCTTAAAGTTTTATAATTTTCTACTACTCGAATCGGTCTAAATAGAACGTCTCACAGGACTTTTATAAATTTTTTAAGCACAGTATTTTGAAGAGATAGCTTTTGGAACATAAGAATCCCTTTCAGTATTAATTACGAAAATTATTCCTTTGTTTTAGTAAAAAATCGATGCAAACCTTTACTTAGGTTTTGAAAATATACAAGCATATATTTTCCTAATAACTAATTTAATGCAAACCCCTAAAATGTAATTTCAAACTAGTTGTTAAACATCGATTTTAATTCTTCTTACTTATAAGACTATAATTTGTGTTGGATAAAACACTAAATGATATAAGTCCGTTTTTTGATTGATGTACGTATAGTTGTTGTAAGTAACTGACTATATTGATGATTATAAGTGTAAAAGTCAGCTATACTAAAGAGGATGTCAAGAGTTGTATAGGAACATTCATAAATTTTCGTATTAAATTTATGAATGTTCCCATATTTATGAATCTTCCCTTGAATTCTTTTTTTTTAAGGGTGGCAATCATAAAATTGAGGAATTTAGTAGTCATGAGATTTAATAATAGGGATATAAACTTTAACTTGCAGCCCGCTTAAATAAGCCTTAAACCATGTTTAATATAAAGAGGAGTAAGATTTTTCTTAGAAAATAGTGCTCCCAATTTTTTCTTTAATGATTACAAAGTCCCCTTTATTTATAGTAATCTTTATGTGCTCTTTGTTCTCTATAAGTGCACAAGAGCTTCCATATCTATCAGATATTACTGTACCTGATTCTATAGCTATAAAAAGTTACCCTGTATTAAGAACTGAATTTTTTGCTCTTTCCAAATTAAATAATTCTTCACTTGATTCGTTGGTACTTGAATTAAAAGGAAAGGAACTCATCAAAAGAGCTACACAAAGTGAAAATAAATCTGATGTCGCAAAGATTTATTTGACAATTTTAGATCTTAGGAATAGTAATCTTAGTGATACTAATGTTAGTAATAATTATTATGATTTATTAGAATATTTACTTCAATTTACACAAGTTAATGAGCTTAGCTCTTTCTATGAAGCAGGCTTGCTTCGTAAGACAATAAATTTATATAATAATGGCAAAATTAAAGAGGCTCTTACGGTTGCCGAAAAAGCATATAAATTTTCTGAAAAAACGAACAATATCTCAAATAAGTGGTTACTTAAAAGAGTAATAGGAGAATTACAAGTTGATTATGGCAATGTAATCACTGGATTACAACATTTAAAAGAGGTAGAGTCTATTTATGTAACTGGAAAAGTTAAGAAAATACATATATACAATACAGACTTATACAATAGAGATGTACTTGCGTCAGTTAGATACTCAATTGCAAAGACGTATTTTAAGATTGATAGTCTTGTTGAGGCAGATTATTATATAGAGAAAGTAAAGGAATATGCGGATACTGGTGAAAATATTGCATATAATGATACTTATCTTGGTTTAAAAGCAGGGATATTAATCAAACAAGAAAGATATATAGAAGGGTTAGATGTAACCAATCAATATTTTTCTAATGATCTTAAAAAAAGAGATGGTGAGTTGTCACATTCTTATGCTATGCAGGGAATAGCATACGAAGGATTACAGTTAAAAGAAAAGGCGACTACCTCTTTCTTAACTTCTGACAGTCTTTTTGTAGCAGGAGGATCCAATTATTATTTTGATGAGCTAAAGCAAACTTTTAAGTATTTACTTAATCATTATAAGAAAGAAGGAAACACAAAGAAGCAAATAGAGTACCTAAATAAAATGATTGCCTATGAGGAAACGGTAGGTAGTCTTAAAGAATCTGTGAGTAATGGTGTCGTGTCTATGTATACTATCCCAGAGCTTACTTCTGAGAAAGAACTTTTAATAAGTAAACTAGAAAAGGAAAAGTCAACCAGTAATGCTGGTGTTATTCTGTTTTTAATCTTGAGCTGTATAGGACTTATTGTGGCGATGTTTCAATATAGAAAAAGACTTATTTATAAAAAGAGGTTTGATAATCTCAAAGTGGCACTCGAGAAGCGGATTAAAAATGAGGTGTCATCTCCTATAAAAACTGCTAGTACGAATAAGACAACTATAAATAATTCTACACCTCAATTAAAGTCTACACAATCAGATAAAATTAAAGCTGGCCTTAAAATCTTTGAGGATACCATGATGTTTACAGAGGAGAATATTACTCTTAAGACTCTAGCTCTTCAAGTAGGTACTAATTCAACATATCTATCTAAATATATTAATGATGAGAAATTAGAAAATTTCTCTGTCTACATTAATAACTTGCGTATTAATCATGTACTTAAATTGCTCTATAGTTCTGAGAAAGTAAGAACGTACACCGTGAGCGCTCTAGCAAGAGAGGTTGGTTTTTCTAATCCAAAATCTTTTTCAAACCACTTTAAACGTATCACCGGGCTTTCGGTTACTTATTTTATAAAAAAACTTGAGGATATTAAAAAGAATCCTGTAAAAGAGAAGGGTGATAATGTGGTAGATTTTTTAGAGCGAATTAATAAAACGGGTAAGTAGCTCTTTGAGTCCCAAAATAACCACAAAAAACCACAGCTTATAAAGCTGTGGTTTTTTAAGGGTTTACGCTTTCGCGAAAGCGTAACTCTTCTATTTAGGTTCAAGAACCACAAACGGGATTACCATTTCCTCAAGGCTTACTCCTCCATGCTGGTATGTGTTTCTATAGTAACTCACGTAGTGATTAAAATTATTAGGATATGCAAAAAATAAATCTCCTTTTGCAAATATGAATGAGCTACTCATATTTATGGTAGGAAGATGTATCGTACGAGGATCCTCGGCAGCGAGTACGTCTTTCTGTTCATAGGTAAGGCTTCTTCCTGTTTTATAACGTAGATTAAGACTTGTATTCTTATCACCTATAACCTTAGACGGATTTTTTACATTAATCGTACCGTGATCTGTTGTGAGAATAAGTTTCATGCCAAGCTCTTGTGCTTGTTGTATCATGCTAAGTAATGGGGAGTTTTTAAACCAGCTCTCTGTAAGCGACCTGTAAGCCTTGTCATTACTAGCTAATTCCTTGATAACTTCCATCTCAGTCTTAGAGTGAGAAAGCATATCTACAAAGTTGTAAACCACTACTGTAAGATCATTATCCTTCTGTGATTTAAAGTTATCGGTAAGTTTTTTACCGTTTTTTAGGTTTGTGATTTTGTGATATTCCCAGCTTAAGTCAAGACGTAACCTTTTAAGCTGTGCCTCTAGAAAATCTGCTTCATGCATATTTTTTCCACCCTCATCTGTATCATCAAGCCATAGATCTGGATGTTTCTTTTTCATCTCTTCTGGCATAAGTCCTGAGAAAATTGCATTACGAGCATATTGAGTTGCGGTAGGTAGGATGCTATAATAAGGTTCTTCTTGTATTTTCTTATAATGTGCATTGAGGTGTGGCTCAAAGGCTTTCCATTGATCATAGCGCATATTATCTATAACGATAAACAGGGTAGGAGTGCCTTTTTTGAGATGTGGTTGTACTTTGTCTTTAAACAAGGTGTGAGACATGGTAGGACCTTCATAGCCATTAAACCAGTCTGGATAATTTTTATCAATAAATTTACAAAATTGATTATTTGCCTCGGCTTTTTGAGATTCTAGTATTTCAAACATACCGGTATCTTCTATGCCTTCCAGTTCCATCTCCCAGTAAATAAGTTTTTGGTAAAGCTCAGACCACTCTTCAAAACTATTTACCATAGATAAATCCATGGCAATCTTGCGAAATTCTTGTTGATACGAGGAGGTCGTCTTCTGACTAATCAATCTACTATGGTCTAAGTTTTTCTTTAAACTTAATAATATCTGATTAGGATTTACTGGTTTAATAAGGTAATCCACTATTTTAGAGCCTATCGCTTCCTCCATAATATATTCTTCCTCACTTTTGGTAATCATAACAACGGGAACGTTTTCACGTTTGTTTTTGATTTCGCTCAAGGTTTCAAGGCCTGAGAGACCTGGCATATTTTCATCAAGAAAAATGATATCAAAGTTTTGCTCATCAATCATTTCAACTGCTTCGGCACCATTATCACAGGTAGTTACACTATAATTCTTTTTTTCAAGAAATAGAATATGTGGCTTAAGTAAGTCAATTTCGTCATCTACCCAAAGTATTTGTATGTTGCTCATATAATTAGTTAAGTATGTTAGTTTTTAAGAGGCTCCTTGTTTGCAGGGCGAAACCTTATATTTGTAAGCAGTACGCTTTCGCGAAAGCATAACAATTAGAAATTCAAAAATTTTAATATTGAGGTCACCCAAAGTTACAATTATTAACGACCCCATTTATGGGTTTATTACCATACCAAATGGTGTGGTCTTTGATTTAATACAGCATAAGTATTTCCAAAGACTGCGTCGCATCACGCAAATGGGGTTGTCATATCTTGTATATCCTGGAGCGCACCACACTCGTTTTCAACATGCCATAGGCTGTCTTGGTGTTATGCAAAAGGCCATCAAAGTCCTTATAGATAAAGGGATTGAGATTACACAAGAAGAAAAAGATGGGGTATTTATCGCCATATTACTTCACGATATAGGTCATGGCCCATTTTCTCATGCTATGGAACATAGTATTGTAGAAGGTGTGAGTCATGAGCATATTTCTAGCTTATTTATGGAAACTCTCAACGCGGAGTTTAACGGAAGTTTAACGCTGGCAATAGAGATTTTTAAAGGGTCTTATCATCGTTCGTTTTTAAATCAGCTTGTTTCTGGGCAGTTAGATATGGATCGCACAGATTATTTAAAACGTGATAGTTTCTATACGGGAATGGCAGAAGGTAACATCAATACTGAACGTATAGTTGCCATGCTTAATGTGATGGATGATAAGCTCGTAGTAGAAGAAAAAGGAATCTACACGGTAGAAAAATTCCTTGTAGCCAGGCGATTAATGTACTGGCAGGTATATCTACATAAAACAGGTATTGTTGCAGAGCAGCTTATCACTAGAGTGCTTAAAAGAGCCAAAGAGTTGTCCCATAGTGGTGTTTTATTACCATCAAGTAAGGCTTTACAACATTTTCTCCAGCATAGGATCGATAGTGAAACCATAAAGACTAGTCTTGATACATTTGCTCAGCTAGACGATTATGATATCATATCTGCTATGAAGGAATGGTGTTTTCATGAAGATTTTGTGCTTTCAGAGTTATCTAAGGCAATTATAAATAGAGATCTTTTAAATGTAAAAATTAAAAAGAAATCTTTTGCAGTGTCTAAGCTTGAGCAACATAAGTCTTCATTAATAGCACAGTATAACATTAGTGAGCATGAGGCATCTTACTTTGTATTTACTGGAACCATATCAAATCAAGCTTATAATTATGAGAAAGGTGGAATCAATATCCTTCTCAATAATGGAAAGGTTGTAGACGTGGTAAAAGCAAGTGATCAATTAAGTTTAAAATCGCTTACAAAAGAAGTAGTTAAAAACTATCTCTGTTACCCAAAACCTAAACGTTAATTTTTCCTATTTTTGTCATCCATGAAATTTACCGCAAACCAAATCGCAGGAATACTAGAAGGAACTATAGAAGGTAACCCGGATGTAGAAGTATCAAAGCTTGCAAAAATAGAAGAAGGAATCCCAGGGTCTCTTACCTTTCTAGCAAATCCTAAGTACACTTCATTTATATACACTACAGAAGCAAGTATTGCCATTGTAGGAAATGACTTTGAACCAGAGCAGCCTGTAAAGGCTACACTTATAAGAGTAGAAGATGCTTACAAGTCATTTTCAAAACTACTGGAGTACTATAATCAAGTAAAACTTAATAAATCTGGCATCGAGCAGCCTTGCTTTATTTCTGATACCGCTTCTTATGGTGATGGACTTTATCTAGGTGCGTTCTCGTATCTAGGAGAGAATGTTACCATTGGAAACAACGTGAAGATCTACCCTAATGTTTACGTAGGTGATAATGTAACAATAGGCGATAACAGTGTTCTATTTGCAGGATCAAAAGTATATTCGGACTGTATAATAGGTAATACTGTGTACATTCATAGCGGCGCTATAGTAGGAGCAGATGGTTTTGGCTTTACGCCAAATGATAAAGGAGAATATAGCAAAGTTCCTCAAACTGGAAACGTGATTATAGAAGATCATGTAGATATAGGTGCTGGTACTACAATAGATCGTGCAACACTAGGGTCTACAGTGATACGAACAGGAGTGAAGCTTGATAATCAAATCCAGATCGCACATAACGTAGAGATAGGAGCACATACTGCCATTGCCGCACAAACTGGAATTGCTGGCTCTACAAAAATAGGAAAACACTGTCTTATAGGTGGCCAGGTAGGAATAGCAGGGCACCTTACCATAGGTGATCATGTGCGCATACAAGCGCAATCTGGAATAGGAAGAAACATAAAGAATAATGAAGTGCTACAAGGATCGCCATCTTTTAATTATGCAGACTGGAATCGATCCTACGTACACTTTAAAAACTTACCAAAAATTGTACAAACGGTAAACGAATTAAAAAAACAACAAAATAATGAGTAACGCTAAAGCACAACAACGTACGATAGCTAAAGAAATAAGCTTACAAGGAGTAGGACTGCACACAGGGGCAGATGTACTAATGACCTTTAAGCCAGCTCCAGAAAATCACGGCTATAAATTTAAACGCTTAGATATAGAAGGAGAGCCGGTACTAAATGCAGATGCATCACTGGTAACAAATACACAAAGAGGAACAAATCTAGAAAGAAACGGCGTTTCTATCCAGACTACAGAGCATGTTCTTGCAGCTTGTGTAGGGCTAGAGATAGATAACCTTCTTATAGAGCTCAATGCTTCTGAGCCTCCTATTATGGATGGGTCATCAAAGTTTTTTGTAGAAGCACTAGAAGAGGCAGGAATCCTAGAGCAAGAGGCAGTGCGAGATGAGTATATCGTAAAAGAAATTATTACATACCTTGATGAAGAATCTGGGAGTGAAATCATTTTAATGCCGGCAGATGAGTATCAAGTTACTACTATGGTAGACTTTGGTACAAAAGTTCTTGGAACACAAAATGCAAGCATACAGCATATCTCACAATTTAAAAAAGAAATTTCAGATAGCAGGACATTTAGCTTTTTACATGAGATCGAAATGCTCCTTGAACATGGGCTCATAAAAGGTGGAGATCTCAATAATGCCATTGTATATGTAGATAAGGAATTATCACCTAGTACTATGGAAAAATTGAAGGTAGCGTTTAATAAAGAAGAGATTACTGTAAAGCCTAACGGGATTTTAGATAACCTCACTTTACATCATGCTAATGAGGCTGCTCGCCACAAGCTGCTAGATGTGATAGGTGATCTTGCTCTTGCAGGAACTAGAATACGTGGTAAAATCATTGCAAATAAGCCTGGTCATTATATAAACACCCAGTTTGCAAAGAAGCTTCAGAAAATCATAAAAAATGAACGTCGCAATTATGTTCCAGATGTAGATCTACATGCGACTCCTGTAAAAGACGTGAATCAAATTATGGAAATGTTGCCCCATAGGCCACCATTTTTACTTGTAGATAAGATCCTAGAACTTACAGGCGAGCATGTTATAGGGGTTAAGAACGTAACAATGAATGAGCCATTCTTTGTTGGACATTTTCCAGGGTCACCAGTGATGCCAGGGGTGTTACAAATAGAAGCTATGGCACAAACGGGTGGAATACTAGTATTAAGTACAGTTCCAGACCCAGAAAATTATTTGACCTATCTAATAAAAATTGATAAAGTAAGATATAAGCATCAAGTAGTACCTGGTGATACCCTTATATTTAAATTAGATTTAATGTCACCTATACGAAGAGGGATTTGCCAGATGCAAGCGCGTGCTTATGCAAATGGAAGACTTGTCTCAGAAGCCGAAATAATGGCACAAATAGTAAAAGTAAAAAATCTCTAGTATGAATCAGCCATTAGCATACGTGCACCCAGGTGCAAAAATTGCAAAGAATGTAGTTATAGAACCATTTACAACGATACATAATAATGTAGTGATAGGTGAAGGAAGCTGGATAGGATCTAACGTGACGATCATGGAGGGTGCTCGCATAGGAAAAAACGTTAGTATCTTTCCAGGAGCAGTAATCTCTGCAGTGCCGCAAGATAAAAAATTTAATGATGAAGATACTGTCACTATCATAGGAGATAATACCACCATACGTGAGTGTGTGACCATTAACCGTGGTACATCAGACCGCATGAAAACTCAGGTAGGAAACAATTGTTGGATTATGGCATATTGCCATATTGCTCATGATTGTATCGTAGGTGATAATTGTATTTTTTCTAATAATAGTACGCTCGCAGGTCATATCACAGTGGGAGACTATGTAGTACTAGCTGGTATGGCTGCTATACAGCAGTTTTGTACTATAGGAAGCCATGCTTTTGTAACAGGAGGATCACTAGTGCGTAAGGACGTGCCACCTTTTGTAAAGGCCGGTCGTGAGCCATTGAGCTATGTAGGTATTAATTCTATAGGACTTCGTCGCCGTGGTTTTAGTACAGAAAAAATACGTGAGATTCAAGATATATACCGCATCTTATATCAAAAAAACTATAATAACTCTCAGGCTGTAGCGATTATAGAAGCAGAGATGGAAGCTACGCAGGAGCGTGATGAGATATTGCAATTTATACGTAATTCTCAACGCGGTATTATGAAAGGATACTTCAATTCATAACTATTCGTTTTGCTTTCGCAAAAAATTGATAACATCACTCTCAAGCTTTTACATAATATAAAGTGAGTTGAGAAATTCAAAAAATGGAGAGATTAAAAATCTTTTCCTATTTTCGCGTAAGCAAAATTAATTTTAATTAAATAAGAATGCTGCATTTGCAGATACTTAATACCATATATGGCAACAACATCAGACATACGCAACGGACTTTGTATACACTACAATCACGATATTTATAAAATCATCGAATTTTTACACGTAAAGCCAGGTAAAGGACCAGCATTTGTAAGAACTAAAATGAAAAGTGTTACTTCTGGAAAAGTATTAGATAACACATTTTCTGCAGGACACAAGATTGAAGAAGTGCGTGTAGAGACGCATAAATTTCAGTTTTTATACAATGATGGAGAAGGGTATCACTTTATGAATACAGAAGACTATACTCAAATTGCATTACAAGAGACTGCACTTGATCGCTCTGATTTATTAAAAGAGGGAGAGGTTGTTACCGTACTTATTAATACGGAAGATAATGCACCACTATCTGTAGATATGCCAGCATCTGTAATCCTTGAGGTAAGTCATACAGAACCTGGAGTAAAAGGAAATACAGCAACTAACGCAACAAAGCCAGCAACTGTGGAGACAGGTGCAGAGGTAAATGTACCTTTATTTATTAATGAAGGTGATAAGATAAAAATAGAGACTGATAAAGGGACCTACAAAGAACGCGTTAAGGAGTAAATAATCTTCACTAACTTATTTTATAAATCCCGTCAAATGACGGGATTTTCTTTTATATTCGTAATCGTGAAATTTAAAAAGCAACATACCCTTCAAGAAATAGCAAGTCTAATTAATGTCACTTTTGTGGGTGATCCTTTATTTCCAGTTTTGGGTATGAACGAGATCCACGTAGTAACTCAAGGAGACATTGTTTTTGTAGATCATCCTAAGTATTATGATAAAGCACTACAAAGCGCTGCAACTATCGTGCTTATAAATAAAGAAGTAGCTTGCCCAGAAGGGAAAGCACTTTTAATATCTGATGATCCCTTTAGAGACTTTAATAGGCTCACGGAGCATTTTAGACCTTTTGTAAGTGCAGCAGCTGCTATTGCAGAAAGCGCAGTTATAGGTCAAGGAACCGTTATACAGCCTAATGTCTTCGTTGGGAATAACGTGGTTATAGGTGATAACTGTACCATACATCCTAATGTATGTCTATACGATAATACTATTATAGGTGATAACGTTACTATACACGCAGGAAGCATTCTAGGAGCAGATGCATTTTATTACAAAAAACGATCAGAAGGTTTTGATAAACTCAAATCTGGTGGTCGTGTTGTGATAAAAGATTATGTAGATATAGGAGCTGGTACTACAATTGATAAAGGCGTTACTGGAGATACCACAATAGGTGTGGGTACAAAGATTGATAATCAAGTGCACATAGGTCATGATACCATTATAGGAGAACGCGTTTTAATCGCAGCTCAAACTACAATAGCTGGTTGCGTTGTTATAGAAGACGAGGTGACACTATGGGGTCAAGTAGGAGTTACTAGTGGTATATCCATAGGTAAGAAAGCTATCATCTCTGCACAGAGTGGCGTGAGTAAGTCACTAGAAGGAGAAAAAAGTTATTTTGGATCACCAGCAGGAGATTTCAGAACAAAATATAAAGAACTTGCAGCGTTAAGACAAGTGCAAGAATTATTAGAAAAACTAAAGAAACAATAATGGCTAAGAGTAATAAGAAAATCGTAAAAGAGTTTTACAGCTCAGACTTTTTTAATAACACGTCTGTTTTTGATCAGTATATCCATCCAGATATGCAGTTATTTTGGAATGCAAAAACTGGGTATAGCCACATGGATATTGCAGATCTAAAAGCGATGGCTGCAGAGGCTGGCAAATCTTTTGATGCTGTGCGTCCAGTAATAACACACCTTGTTTCTAAGGGTAACGAAGTAGTAATAAGGTTTACTTATTTTGTAACGACCATCGAGCAACCAGATACAGAGCAACCTATGGCACATTTTATGGCAATATGGGAAATGAAGGACGGATTGATGTATAAAGGGTATCAAATGAGCCAGCCAGCAGAGGAGGCAAAAGTGAGCATGAAATCTTGGAAGTAAATTTCATTGTTTTTACTTCATAATACTTAACCAAACTGTTACTTTTGCAGTGCAAAATTTTAAAACAAACCGATGAGCGTTTTAGTTAATAAAGATTCAAAAATAATTGTTCAAGGATTCACAGGTAGCGAGGGAACTTTTCACGCGGGCCAGATGATTGATTATGGAACAAACGTAGTAGGTGGTGTAACTCCTGGTAAAGGAGGACAAACACATCTTGATAAGCCTGTTTTTAATACTGTGCAAGAAGCAGTAGAAAAAGTAGGTGCAGATACTACTATTATTTTTGTACCGCCAGCATTTGCTGCCGATGCTATTATGGAAGCTGCAGATGCAGGAATTAAAGTGATTATCACAATTACAGAAGGTATCCCTGTTGCAGATATGATTAAAGCTGCAGACTATATTTCTTCAAGAGATTGTCGTCTCGTAGGACCTAACTGTCCTGGAGTAATTACTCCAGGTGAAGCAAAAGTAGGTATTATGCCAGGTTTTGTATTTAAGAAAGGAACTGTAGGTATTGTTTCAAAATCTGGAACACTTACCTATGAAGCGGCAGACCAAGTTGTAAAACAAGGACTTGGTATCACTACTGCTATCGGTATTGGAGGAGATCCTATCATAGGGACTACTACAAAAGAAGCAGTTGAGATGCTTATCAATGACCCAGAAACAGAAGCTGTTGTAATGATAGGTGAAATAGGTGGTCAACTAGAAGGTGATGCTGCAAAGTGGTACAAAGAAAGTGGTAGCAAGAAGCCAGTAATAGGTTTTATTGCAGGTGAGACTGCACCAGCTGGACGTACTATGGGGCACGCAGGAGCAATCGTAGGTGGATCTGATGATACAGCACAAGCTAAAAAAGCAATTATGAGAGAATGTGGTATTCACGTTGTGAATAGCCCAGCAGAAATAGGTAAAAAAGTAGCCGAAGTTTTAGGTCGCTAATTTTCCAAAATATTTTGATGTAAAACCTCCTTATTTTTAAGGAGGTTTTTTTTATTGGTGGTTTTGTTATCTTTAGCATGCTAAACAAACAATATATCATGGATCTAAGTACAAAAACCCTAGAGCATATAAAATTGCATTATACAGAAGAGTATCAAAAAACATTACGTAAACTCAAAGAGCTTGAAACAGTGCTACAAGAACTATCTCAAGTAGATATAAGCGTTCTAGATGTAGATAATATCTCAAGTATAGGTAATATTGAAACCACAGATAATGAAAATATCTCACAAGCTACTAGCGGGATAGTGCCTAAGCGTTCTTATAAAAAAAGAGCAAAAAAACGAGGTCGCAAGTCTATATGGGGTGAGTTTGTACTCAAGCGCCTTAAAGCTATAAATAGGCCACTTACGTATGATGCTCTAGCAAATCACGCACTGGTTACAATGGGTCTACAACAATCTGAATATGATAAAACGCGCAAGTCGTTAATTGCAGCAGTGTTTCAGTTGCGCAACAAGCAACAAAAAGTACATACTGCAAATAAAACCGGTACTAGGGATAAGTATGTATTACTATCAAAGTGGACGGATGGTAGTGGAAATCCTCTCCCAGAATTTGGGGCATATATCGAATAAAAATATCTATTTTTTGAGATGTTTTTTATGATTACCGCAACGGGTATTCTTATATTTGAGTTTGAAGATGTGAGCGTGTAAAACTCTCAGTGAGCATATACTTTTGAACTTAACATATTTTCAAACTTGGAAATAGATAATTAAGATAACAACCGACATATAACTATGAAATTACTAGAAGGAAAAACAGCTATAATCACTGGTGCTAGTCGTGGTATAGGAAAAGGAATCGCAGAAGTATTTGCACAACATGGGGCAAATGTTGCTTTTACATACAGCTCATCATCTGCTGCTGCAGATGAGCTTGAGAAGGAACTTTCTGGGTCTAGAATAAAAATAAAAGGATATAAAAGTAACGCAGCAAATTTTGAGCAGGCACAAGAGCTTGTGAAAAATGTACTTGAAGATTTTGGGACCATAGATATTCTTGTAAATAATGCAGGTATTACAAAAGATAACCTTCTCATGCGTATGTCTGAAGAAGATTTTGATAATGTAATAGAGGTAAATCTAAAGTCTATTTTTAATATGACTAAAGCTGTGCAGCGCACCATGCTCAAAGCTCGCAAAGGGAGTATTATTAATATGAGTTCTGTAGTGGGAGTAAAAGGAAATGCAGGTCAAGCAAATTACGCTGCATCAAAGGCTGGTATGATAGGTTTTTCTAAATCTATGGCATTAGAACTAGGTTCTCGTAATATACGTACTAATGTGATTGCTCCTGGTTTTATAGAAACAGAAATGACAGGCAAACTAGATGAAGCAACGGTAGATAGCTGGAGACAGTCTATACCATTAAAAAGAGGTGGGAGCCCAGAAGACATTGCAAACGCGTGTGTCTTTTTAGCTAGCGATATGAGTGCGTATATTACAGGTCAAGTAATTAATGTAGATGGTGGCATGCTTACCTAGTCTATAGATAAGCTATCTATTGTTAATTCTCACAATTATTGAGATTAGAACAAACACAACATTTGCAAACAGAAACATTATTTTTAATTATTGCAGCTGCTATTCTCGCCTTTGGAGTAGCGGCTTTTCAATATTTCTATAAGGCTACGTATAATAATAGCCGTAGTAAAATATACGCTTTCATAAGATTTCTAAGTGTTTTTGGTCTATTGTTTTTATTAATTAATCCCACGTATAAGCAAGTTACCTACCTTAATGTAAAACCTTCACTCGCTATTGCAGTAGATAATACTGCAAGTATAGCGTATTTAAAATATGACGATCAGAGTAGGACTTTAGTATCACGCTTTCGCGAAAGCGAGCCTTTACATGAAGCTTTTGACGTACAGTTTTATAGTTTTGGACAAGAATTTAATCGCTTAGATTCTTTGAACTTTATAGAAAAGCAAACAAATATTTCAAATGTGTTGCGCCGTCTTGATGATATCTATGGAGAAGAAATAGCCCCTGTAGTATTGCTCACAGATGGTAACCAAACTTACGGAGAAGCTTACCAGTATTTATCAAAAAATCTTAACCAACAAATATATCCTGTAATTCTAGGTGACACTATTGTTTATGACGATTTGAAATTAGGTCAAGTTAATGTAAACCGATATGCTTACATAAACAATAAATTTCCAGTAGAGATATTTGCTACTTACAATGGCAATAACACGGTGAGCTCACAACTATCTGTATCCTCTGGAGGTAAAATAATACATACAGAGCGTGTTACGTTTAATCCAGAAAAAGCATCTCAGGTTTTTAATTTATTATTACCCGCAACAGGTGTAGGAGTGAGGCAGTATGAAGTACAGATTGCGTCAACTCCAGCAGAAAAAAACACAAAAAACAATAGTAAAAGTTTTGCGATAGAAGTGATTGATCAAAAAACAAATGTCCTTATTATAAGCAGCATTACCCATCCAGACGTAGGTATGCTCAAAAAAAGTATAGAGAGTAATAGATTACGTACGGTTACCTTCTCAACACCATCAGAGAGTATAGGTGTACTTGACGATTATGAGCTAATTGTTTTATACCAGCCAGATGCTCGATTTAAAAATGTGTATGAGCGACTTTCTTCTCTCGCTAAGAATAGCATAACTATTTCTGGTGCAAGTACAGATTGGAATGCTGTAAATACTTTTCAAACTACGATTAATCAAGAAATTACTGGACAGTTGGAAGACGTGCAAGGTGAATTAAATGTAAATTTTTCGGCATTTGTTATTGATGATATAGGATTCTCGGACTTTCCGCCTTTAAAAACAAGTTTTGGAGATGTAACGTTTAAAACAGAGGTTGACGTTGCAATGATGCAAACCGTAGGTTCTTTAAACACAAAAAACCCTTTAATTGCAACTACAGATAGTAATGGACAAAGGGAGGTTTATATACTAGGAGAGGGCTTGTGGAGATGGCGTGCACAGAGTTTTATAAATAAGAGGAGTTTTGAAGATTTTGATAATTTTATTGATAATCTAGTACAATATGCGGCTTCAAATAAGAAAAAAAGTAGACTCAATATAGACTACGAGTCTTTTTATTATGGTAATGGTGATATTACCTTATATGCTCAGTATTTTGATAAAAACTATACGTTTGATGCTCGAGCACTTTTATCTATTCGTGTGGTACATGAAGAAACTAAAAAAGTAACAGAAATTCCCTTTTTACTCAAAAAAAACACCTACCAAGTGGCTATGGATAATCTGGCGCCTGGAAATTATAAGTTTACAGTTTCTGTAACAGATCAAGGTCTAGCTAGATCTGGTTCTTTTACTATTATTCCTTTTGAAATTGAACAACAATTTCTCAATGCAAATGTAACACAACTACGCACACTGGCGTCTAATACACAGGCTACGTTATATACAAGCGCAAAAGTGGATCAATTAATTGCAAACTTATTACAGGATCTTAGATACAAACCAGTGCAGAAAAGCAACGAAAAAATCGTACCTTTAATCGACTGGAAATGGTTATTATTTATAATAACTCTACTACTTTCTATAGAGTGGTTTATGCGCAAGTATAACGGACTCACTTAAATAAAAAATCAAAAAAAAAGTTATGGAAAAATTACCAAAAATTGGAGTGCCTATAGTCATAGGAATTATCATTTTATTAGTGCTAGTAACAAAATCTGCAGTAACGATAGATTCTGGAGAGGCAGGAGTATTATTTAAAACATTTGGGAACGGTGTTGTGACAGATGAGCCACCTATGAGTGAAGGTTTTCATCTTGTTGCACCTTGGAACAAGGTGTTTGTTTATGAAGTAAGACAGCAAGAACTTTTTGAAAAGATGAAAGTATTATCATCAAATGGATTAGAAATACAGATTGATGCATCTGCATGGTATGAGCCAGTACGCAAAGACTTAGGAAACTTACACCAAACCTTAGGTAAGGATTATTTACAACGAGTAATCCAGCCAGCTATACGATCTGCAGCACGTAGTGTTGTAGGTAGATATACACCAGAGCAATTATATTCAAGTAAAAGAGATGCAATACAAGATGAGATATTTGCAGAGACTAAGAGTATACTTTCTAAACAATATGTGCAACTTAATGAAGTCTTAGTAAGAGATGTGACATTACCAATTACAATTAAAGAAGCAATTGAGCGTAAATTAAGACAAGAGCAAGAATCTTTAGAATATGAATTTAGACTGGTAACGGCTTCAAAAGAAGCAGAGAAAGTGCGTATTGAAGCTCAAGGTAAAGCAGATGCCAATAAAATTTTAAGTGCATCATTAACAGACAAAATCCTTCAAGATAAAGGTATCGATGCAACGATTGAATTATCAAAATCTCCTAATTCTAAGGTAATCGTTGTGGGGTCTGGAGATTCTGGACTTCCATTAATTTTAGGAAATAATTAGAATTCTTGACTAAACTATAAGAAAGTGTTATGAAGACGCTTTTGTAAAAGCTTATATCTTTACAGTCTATGCAAATTAATGCATAGACTGTAAAGATTTTTTTATGTATAAATATCAGAAAATATTCTTCTTGTTTGGATTCATAATACTAGCAAGTTGTGGTCAGAATGTAGAAGGACAAAATAATAAAAAAGGATATGCACCTGATGCTGTAAAGAAAACATTTCAAAACAAATATCCTGGAGAAAATGATCCAGACTGGCATGTAGATTCTAATGGAAACTACGAGTCAAGATTTAGAATAGACGGTATAAGACACAGAGCAGACTTTAGTCCAGATGGTGCTTGGATTGAGACAGAAGTGAGTATTGAAAAAGACCAGCTCCCAGAAGTGGTTCAAAAAGCAATAGATGCTAGTTACTCCCATGAGAAAATAACAGAAATAGAACGTGTACAAAGCGCCGAAAAAGGATTATTTTATGATGTAGAGTTCAAAAGAAAAGGTAAAAATATGGATATCGAGTTTAATGAGTTTGGAGTAAAAATCAACTAATTAATATGTCCACCCTAGATTATAAAAAATCCACCTAGAAGGTGGATTTTTTATAATCTATCTTTTTTTGTAAAGCTTTAGTTTCTTCATTTAATTGCTCATTTAAGCGCTTTGCCTTGTCAACCCATCGATCGTTTTTGATTCTGTCTGGAAAAAATTTAATGAGTTCTGTTACGATCTCTACATCTTCTTTAGTGAGCTTGCTTATTTGATCAAAAGTATAAATACCTAACTCGTTTAGCTTTGCTTCCGTATATGGGCCTATACCTATAATTTTTTGGAGTTCATTTTTATTTGTAGCATTTGCGGTTCCTATTCTATTAAAATTAATGAGATCGCTGTAATCTTTTTTTGTTACTTTTTTTAAAGTTACCTCGTCAGAGAAGGCTCTATCTCTTAACTGTAAATGCTCATACTCATCGTCCATTCTATCTTTTCTAAACACGCCATCACCCTTACGATCCAGATCATCTTGAAGATTTTTTATAGTACTCTTGAGCGTATTTATAGTCTTAAGATAGGTGGCTATTTTGTTTTTAAATCTATTTTTAAAAGATAAGTAAGCGCCTGTATATCCTATTAAAAAGGATACTAGAGTCATTATAAATAGCTCTATATAAAGTAAAGGAATTGATATGCTCTCTGGTGACGTGATCATTTTAATATACAATAATTTGTACTCTATTATTTTTTTTACGGTTAGTTGAGTCTTTGTTGTCAGTAATTGGATCCTCTTCACCGCGTGAGGTAGCCGTAATTTTATTTCTAGGGATACCTTTTATGGTGGTTAGGTACCATTTTACTTGTCTCGACATCTTAAGAGCAAGATCAAAATTATCTTGACTATTACCTATATTATCTGTGTGACCTAAAATAGTTATTTTCTTTTCAGGATTATCTATGAGTAATTTTTTTAGCTTTGTCGCATAAATTATCAATTCCTTATCTAAAATAAGATCGGCATTGTTATAGTGAGGATAAAAATTAGTACTAGAACAGGAGGTATTAAAGTAAGTTGCCAGTTCTTTTTCAAAGGCAAGTACGGGTTCATTTTTGGTTATGTCTACAGTATCACTTATTGCAATAGCCTTGTGAATTTCTTCTGCAAGTAGCAAGGAAGACTCTTGTTTAATTCCATTAAAAGAGAGGCTATCTGGTATGATTTGAAAGTCTTCATTATCAATAGGAGTAGTGAGGGAGAATGTTGATTTAACACCTGTAGTACTCTGGATCGGGTTATTTTTGAGAGTGTCTTTTTTAAAAACTTCTTGTCCAGAATGTTCCCTGTAAGACGGTCTTGTGCTTACAAAGTAAATGCAACTAAACGTCCACAATATAAAAACAAAGAATGTCCCCAAAAATCCTTTCATTTCTTGTGCTATGTAAGCTTTATAAAAAGTATAAAGCCTTTGTAAAGTTACAGAAAAGTAATGTGTGTTAAGAATGAATTAAATCACTTAATCTACTTGTTTTTTACAAAGAACTTCTTAAATTTGTAGTGTTATGAATAAAAAATATACAAATCATCACCATACTTCTCTCATCGCTCAAGCGAGGTAAAAAGTATGTTTATAAATCATATTAAAAACCCGTTTGAATTACTCAAACGGGTTTTTTTATTTGAGTACTTCAAGCATTAAACAATTATCATGAGTCAAAAAATTAGAATTGCTATTCAAAAATCGGGACGCCTTAATGAGGAGTCACTACAACTTCTTAAAAACTGCGGTGTTTCTATCGATAACGGTAAGGATCAACTTAAAGCTACTGCGAGAAATTTCCCACTAGAAGTACTCTACTTACGTAATGGCGATATACCCCAATATCTTAGAGATGGAGTAGTAGATATCGCTATCTTAGGTGAAAATACGCTTATTGAAAAGGGTAAAGATTTACCTATTATAGAGCGATTAGGGTTTTCTAAGTGTAAAGTCTCATTAGCTATTCCTAAAGGACAAAAATATAATTCTGTAAAAGATCTTGAAGGTAAGCGCATTGCAACTTCTTATCCTAACACAGTAAAAGAATACCTTGATAGTAAAGGTGTAAAAGCAGAGCTACATATTATCAATGGATCTGTAGAAATTGCTCCAAGCATAGGACTAGCAGATGCAATTTGCGATATTGTTTCTAGTGGAAGTACGTTATTTAAAAATAATCTTAAGGAGGTTGAGCAAATGCTTACTTCAGAAGCTGTTTTGACCGCGTCGCCTACTATCTCAAAGGAGCGAGAGGCTATTTTAGATATCCTTAAATTTCGTGTTAGAGCAGTGCTCACGGGGGAGCGCAATAAGTATGTACTTATGAATGTGCCTAATGATAAATTAGATGATGTTATCGCTATGCTTCCAGGGATGAGAAGCCCAACGGTTTTACCTCTAGCCGAAAAAGACTGGAGTAGCGTACACTCTGTAATAGATAAACATAGTTTTTGGGATGTAATAGATAACTTAAAAACAGCGGGAGCAGAAGGTATTTTAGTCTGTCCAATTGAAAAAATGGTATTGTAATGAATAAGATATATAATCCAGTAAGAGAAGACTGGAAAAACGTACTTAAAAGACCTACTCAAACGGTAGATGATATCGAAGCTACTGTAAATGATATATTTAAAGAAATTCGTCTTAATGGTGATAAGGCTGTCACAAAATATACAACACTCTTTGATAAAGTTCAAGTGGACACTATCACTATTTCTGATAAAGAAATGCGTGATGCACAAAATCATTTATCGATAGAATTAAAGGAAGCTATCCTACTAGCAAAAGGAAATATTGAACGCTTCCATAAGGCACAAAAAACGGAGAGAGTATCAGTAACTACAACAGATGGAGTAGATTGCTGGCAAGAAAAAAGACCTATTCAAAAAGTAGGACTTTATATTCCAGGGGGAACGGCTCCTTTATTTTCTACTATTTTGATGCTTGCAACGCCAGCAAATATTGCAGGTTGCAAGGAAATCGTTTTGTGCACCCCTCCAGATAAAAATGGAAATATAAATCCCGCAATTTTATATACAGCAATGCTTTGCGGTGTTACTAAAATCTTCAAAGTTGGAGGAATCCAGGCTATTGCCGCCATGACCTTTGGGACAGAAACGGTACCTCAGGTATATAAAATATTTGGTCCAGGTAACCAGTTTGTAACGGTAGCAAAACAAATAGCAACAAAGCACGGCGTGGCGATTGATATGCCGGCGGGACCTTCAGAATTGCTAGTGGTGGCAGATGATTCGGCAGATGCTAGTTTTGTAGCTTCAGATTTACTGAGCCAGGCAGAGCATGGGGTAGATAGTCAGGTAATTTTGGTAGCTACTTCTCGTAAACTCATAGATGATGTAGAAAAAGAGGTGGAGTTACAGATTAGTACGCTTTCGCGAAAGCATATCGCACAAAAAGCGATCGAGAATAGTAAACTCATATTTGTTGAAGATGATAAAACAGCGCTAGCTCTCATTGATGAATATGGACCAGAGCACTTTATTGTATGCATGAAAAACGAAGATTTTTATGTAGATAATATTATCAATGCAGGATCTGTGTTTATAGGTAATTATACTCCTGAAAGTGCAGGAGATTATGCTTCTGGAACAAACCATACATTGCCTACTAATGGATATGCAAAACAATATAGCGGTGTGAATCTAGATAGTTTTATGAAGTCTATGACGTTTCAAAAAATATCTGCACAAGGTATTAAGAATATAGGTCCGGCTATAGAACTGATGGCCGCTGCCGAAGGACTAGATGCACATAAAAATGCAGTGAGTTTGAGACTCAAGAAGTTACAATAAGTTAGAGCTAGTATGATAAATAAAACGTTTAATATCTCTACTCTTGTGCGTCCTAATGTGGCAAGTATGCAGGCGTATAGTTCGGCTAGAGATGAGTTTACAGATTTTGATCAAGAAATGATTTTTCTAGATGCAAATGAAAATCCATTTGAAAATGGTGTAAATAGATATCCAGATCCTCAGCAACGTTCTCTTAAAAGTTTAATAGCTGCGCAGCGAGATATTTCTGAGAATAACTTGTTATTGGGTAATGGAAGTGATGAAGTACTTGACCTAATTTTTAGGGCATTTTGTGTCCCAGGTAAGGATAACATTATTACAGTACCACCTACTTATGGAATGTACAAAGTGCTTGCAGGTACTAATGATATTTTAAATACTGAGGTATTGCTTACTCAAGATTTTCAACTTGATACAGTAGGCATACTTGCTGCGATTACTGAGCACACAAAACTTATTTTTATTTGCTCGCCTAACAATCCTACAGGTAACAGTATAAATGCAGATGCTATTATTGAAATTTTAGAAAAATTTAATGGATTAGTAATTCTCGATGAAGCCTATATCGACTTTGCGACAGCAGAGAGTTGGGTAAAACAATTGGCTACCTTTCCTAACTTGATAATAACGCAAACGCTGTCTAAAGCGTATGGTCTTGCAGGAATACGTTTAGGCGTATGTATTGCTAGCATAGAAATTATAGCAGTTTTAAATAAAATTAAACCTCCTTATAATGTGAACGCTCTCACCCAGGAGCGCGCTTATAGTAGGCTCACTCAAACCGAAAAGATTGACACAGAGATAAAGACGTTATTAGAAAATAGAAATTCCTTATCAAGTGTCTTACAGACAATACCCTTTGTACTCCAGCTGTTTCCATCTGATGCAAACTTTATTCTTGCTAGAGTAGACGATGCAAATAAAAGATATAAACAACTTATTGACCTAGGAATCGTAGTGCGCAATAGAAGTACACAGGCATTATGCGAGAACACACTTAGATTTACTGTAGGAACTACAGAAGAAAATATGCAACTTATAAATGCACTTAACACACTAAAATAATGGCCAAAAAAGTCCTTTTTATAGACCGTGATGGTACCATCATAAAAGAAACCGTAGACGAGCAAATAGACGCTTTTGAAAAAATGATATTTTACCCAAAATCATTTACTTGGTTAGGTAAAATTGCTCAGGAACTCGATTACGAGCTGGTTATGATCACAAATCAAGATGGTCTAGGTACGGAAGTATTTCCAGAAGACACCTTCTGGCCAGTGCATAATTTTATAATGAAATCTTTTGAAAACGAGGGCGTTGTGTTTGATAAAGTCTTTTTAGACCGCACATTTCCCCATGAGAATAAGGACACTAGAAAACCAGGAACGGGAATGCTCACAGCTTATTTTTCTGATGAGTATGACCTTGCAAATTCTTTTGTAATAGGCGATCGTCTCACAGATATGCAGCTTGCAACAAATCTAGGAGCAAAGGGTATATTTATAAATGACAACACAAATCTAGGTACTGGTGAGATCACCATATCAGAAGATGATCTCAATAAAGATATCGCCTTAGAAACTAATGACTGGCAACAGATTTATGAGTTTCTTAAGTTAGAGAGGCGTGTTGCTACACTTTCGCGAAAAACAAATGAGACAGACATAAACATCACTTTAAATCTTGATGGTACTGGTAAATCAAACATAGATACTGGACTTTCTTTCTTTGATCACATGCTAGATCAAATTGCTCGTCACGGGCAAATGGATCTTGATATCCAAGTAAAAGGAGATCTAGAAGTAGATGAGCACCACACGATAGAAGATACCGCAATAGCACTAGGAGAAGTGTTTGCCATCGCCTTAGGAAATAAATTAGGGATAGAACGTTACGGTTTTTGTTTACCTATGGATGATTGTCTTGCGCAAGTTGCTATAGATTTTGGAGGTAGAAACTGGCTCGTATGGGAAGCAGATTTTAAGCGTGAGATGATAGGTAAAATGCCCACAGAAATGTTTTACCATTTCTTTAAATCATTTACAGATGGTGCAAAGGCAAACCTTAATATTAAGGCAGAAGGTACTAATGAACACCATAAAATAGAAGCTATCTTTAAGGCATTTGCAAAGGCTATTAAAGTAGCCGTAAAGAGAGACGCAGATAAGATGATTTTACCATCTACAAAGGGAATGTTATAATGAAAATAGTAATCATAAATTACGGCGCAGGTAATATACAAAGTATCAAATTTGCTATTGAGCGTTTGGGTTATAAATCAATATTGAGCAATGATGAAGAAGAAATCCTTGCGGCAGATAAGGTTATTTTTCCTGGGGTAGGTGAGGCAAGTAGTGCCATGTCAAAATTAAGAGAAACAGGTCTTAACGTAGTAATACCTACTTTAACACAACCTGTTTTAGGTATCTGTTTGGGTATGCAGCTTATGTGCAATCGTTCTGATGAGGGAAATACAGTAGGACTTGGAATTTTTGATGTAGATGTAGTACGCTTTCGCGAAAGCGTAAAAGTCCCACAAATACAATGGAATAAAATTACAGATCTTAAAACTCTTTTATTTAATGGAATAGATGATGGCTCATTTATATATATGGTACATAGTTTTTATGCACCTGTAACGGCTCAAACCATTGCCACTACTACGTATGGAGTTCCTTATGCTAGTGCTTTTGCAAAAGATAATTTTTATGGAACACAGTTTCACCCAGAAAAATCTAGTAATGTGGGAGAACAAATACTTAAAAACTTTTTAGAATTATGAGGATTATACCGGCAATAGATATTATAGAAGGAGCTTGTGTAAGGCTATCTAAAGGTGATTATGCTACAAAAAAAGTATATAATGAAAACCCTCTTGAAGTTGCAAAACAGTTTGAAGCTCATGGAATTACACATTTACATCTTGTAGATCTAGATGGTGCAAAAAGTAAGCATATTGTAAACCATAAGATTCTTGAACAAATAACTTCTCAAACGAGTTTGAAAGTAGATTTTGGTGGAGGACTAAAAACAGATGATGATTTAAGAATCGCATTTGAAAGTGGAGCAAATCAAATTACAGGAGGAAGCATAGCCGTAAAAAATCCTGATACTTTTAAAAGTTGGTTAAGCACCTTTGGTAATGATAAAATTATTTTAGGGGCAGATGCTCACCATCGTAAAATTGCTATTTCAGGATGGCTAGAAGAGTCTGATGATGATGTGGTAGAGTTTATAGACAATTATTATAAGGAAGGGGTATCCTACGTTATTTGTACGGATATAAGTAAGGATGGAATGCTGGAGGGCCCTAGTTTTGAACTCTATGAAGAAATATTAAAAAATACTCCAGGATTACATCTAATAGCATCTGGTGGAATTTCAACCTTTGACGAGCTTCCTAAGCTTGCGGCAATGGGTTGTGAGGGAACTATTGTAGGAAAAGCTATTTATGAAAATAGAATTTCTTTAAAGCAGTTAGAAAATTTTATTCTAGAAACAACAAGTTAATATGCAAAGTAGCTGGCACGAAGATTTTAAAGAAAATGCTATTTTTAGACTAGATGAAAATGTGCGAATGATAAGTATAGCGCTATCTAAAATTGCAGAGGATGAAATCTGGATTAAACAGAATCAAGCACTCAATACGATAGGGAATCAATTATTGCACATTTGTGGTAATCTAACGCAATATATCATTTCTGGAATAGGAGGTATGCCAGACGATAGAGACCGTGACTTAGAATTTACTATAGAAGAGGGTTTCACAAGAGACGAACTTTTACAAAAGCTATTACTTACTGTACAATCTGCAACGATTATCATAACAGACGTATTACCAGAAAATCTATTAATCAAAAAGCAGGTCCAAGGATTTAGTTATTCTGGAATAGGGCTTATAATTCATGCTGTAGAGCACTTTTCATTCCATACAGGTCAAATTGCCTCTCAGGTGAAGTTGATTATAGACGAACCTTTAGGTTTTTATGTAGGATATGATTTAAACGTTCATAATGAAGGACCAGTAAGTACCATGGATGATATTGATGATATAGATGAGTTAAGCTAGAAAAGCGAGGATATGGTTGCGCACTTCTTCTTGATAAAGAGAGTGACCATAACCTTCTGTTTCAATATAAGTGCTATTTTTCCAATTCTTATGTATATTCTGAGAGGCGCTTACAGGCGTTATTTTATCATATTTGTCATGAATAATTAAGGCAGGCAAGCTCAATGCCTTTGCAAATGAAGCGCCAGAAAAACCTTTAAAATCAAAACCAAATAGTTCTAGAACTAAACGTTCAAGAGCTTTCATAGTGCGCTTATTGAGGCCTAAAATTGCTTTATAATCTTGCATTATCTCTCCTAGCTCTGAAGCAGATCCTAATATGATAGCAGATGTCAAGGTTTTAGGTTTATAATGAAATTGATGAAATACTGTTGCCAGGCCGCCTATAGAATGTCCTATAATGTGATCTGGATTATAGGCATTAATAGCAATCTCAATGGCTTGGGCATATCTAGGTACATTAAGAAGCTTTCCAGTAGAGTAGCCATGAGCTGGTGCATCTATTGCATAGATATCATAATTTTCCTTTTGTAAATCTTCTATAAGCCTAAACCATCGGTAGGTATTGCTCTCCCAGCCATGTATTAAAAGGATCTTCTTGCCAGTACCTTTCCAGTGATAGGATTGAAGCTCACAAGAGCCTGAGATGAGTTTTTCAAATTTTGGTTTTTCTAAATACGAAATCTGCTCGCCGTAGGGTTTTCCTTTGCGTGGTGTGCAAAAGATATTAAATGCCTGCTGTGCTGCCATGGCAGGACTTGCAATGCTTATGCTATTTATTTTGGCACCTATAAGTTTAGGTATGAGGCGTTGTAGTGATTTTTTCAATGGTGCTATTATTCTCTGTGAACAGAATCTGGTGAAAATGCTGGAGTACAAACGGACATATATTCACATTCCTCAGTATAAGGATTGCTGTATTGCACTCTGGTATTGCGGTATATTTTAATGCTTTGACCTGCTTCTAGTATTAAAGTTTCTCCTTCTATGATAAACTGCTTCTTACCTCGTATGACGTACGTATACTCATCAAATTCTGGTGTTTGAAAAGGCTCACTCCATCCTGGTGGAGCTATCATGTGAGCAATACTTACCGCTGTATTTCCGTCTGTGGCACGACCCCAGTGTTCTTCTATTAACTTTCCATCTGTAGTAGGTACTATAAAGGGACTAGATTGAATTTTATATGTTTTACTCATTACCAGCTTATTTGAACATATTTAATAGGTGCATCATCTGGAATTTGAGAAAACTCAATTTTTGATTGTGTGTCAAACATAAGCTCAGATGGCAGGTGCTTCTTATCTATGGTAAAATAGATATCGTTATTTTCAATAAGTACAACAACGGTTGATATTAAGTTCTCGATGCGCTTTATCTCATAACCATTTTGAATATCCTTAAAGGTACTTTTAGTAGTAATTCCTTCACTTGTTTTAAAGCGCTCATCATATACACGTATATAATTTACGGTTGCATCACTTTCATTAGCACTAGGTCCTAGCTCTAATAATTTTTTCCCACCTTTTTCAAAAACAGTTACATAACCTTGTGGCGTGCTAAAATCTGTAGTTCCTGTAGCATCTACGAGACTATCATTTGCAAAGATACTTTTGAGCTCACTTACCTTTGTTGTTTTTGTTAATGGACCTACAGTCTCGTTAGAAATACTAAAATTACCAGCATTACTGCAACTTGATAATACAATTCCTAAGAGTGATAATGTTATAATATGTTTTTTCATAAAATATAGATACATCTTATCAATTATAGATGCTTTTTTTATTTTAAATATCCTGTAAATAAACTTTATAAATAAGGACAAAGTTTTTAATTATTTGAGCATTTTACCAAGTATTCCAAATACTCCGCGTATCACTGTAGCGCTGGTAAGAACCTTAATTAATGCTTTTGCACCAGCACTTTGTGTGCTTTTTGAACTAGATGATCTAGAAGAGGACTTTGTTGCTTTGGCGCGTTCTTCTTTGGCTTTTTCCTTTGCTTCAGATTCATTTGCTTTATCTATCTTTTTCTGTAAAAGTTCGTAAGCACTCTCACGGTCTGTGAGTTCGCTATACTTTTCTACTAGCTCAGATCTGTCATTAATACTATCTATTTCTTTTTGAGTAAGCACGTCCATACGCGACATCGGTGCACGTAACATTGTTGCAGCAAGTGGAGTAGGGCGACCTTTCTCATCAAGGGCAGATATTAGTGCTTCCCCTATACCTAACGAGGTAAGTACGGACTTGGTATCGTAGTATGGAGAATCCGGATAGTTTTCGGCAGTAAGTTTTATGGCTTTTCTATCTTTTGCAGTAAATGCACGTAAAGCGTGTTGCACCTTTAGACCTAACTGACTCAATACTCCGTCTGGAATATCTGTTGGGTTTTGAGTTACAAAATAAATTCCAACTCCCTTAGAACGTATTAATTTTACTATACTTTCTATCTGGCTGTGCAGTGCTTTTGAGGCTTCTTTAAATATAAGGTGTGCTTCATCTATAAATATTACAAGCTCTGGTTTACCGCTATCGCCTTGCTCTGGAAAGGTAGCATAAATCTCTGCAAGTAAGCTCAGCATAAATGTAGAAAACAGTTTAGGTCTGTCTTGAATATCTGTAAGACGTATGACGTTTATAATACCACGACCATCGTTAGTTTTTCTAGTAAGATCATCTGTGTCAAATGACTTTTCCCCAAAAAAGATATCTGCTCCTTGTTGTTCTAGCTCAACAATCTTACGTAAGATAGATCCAGAAGAAGCAGGAGATATTCTTCCGTAATTTTCTTCTATTTCTGCTTTACCTTCCTTAGTAGCATATTGCAAGATTTTTTTAAAATCTTTTAAATCTAGTAAAGGCAATTTGTTATCATCACTATATTTAAAAAGAATAGATATGATGCCAGATTGTGCAACAGTAGCATCAAGAATTCGAGAAAATAACACAGGTCCAAACTCACTTACCGTAGCTCTTAACCTCACTCCATTTTGATCTGAAAGTGTGAGAAGTTCTACGGGAAAATCCTTTGCTTCAAAGGGAACGCCAATTTTTTCATGACGTTCATTTATTTTTACATGTCCAGGACTTGCCTTTGCAATACCAGAAAGATCACCTTTCATATCCATTAAAAGTACAGGTATGCCTTTATCAGATAGGTTTTCAGCTATTATTTGAAGCGTTTTTGTCTTACCGGTTCCAGTTGCTCCAGCTATAAGGCCGTGACGGTTTAGCGTCTTAAGAGGCACTTTTACGTGAGCATTTGTAATAGTCTCACCTTCCAGCATGGCAGCTCCCATGGTTATAAAGTCTCCTTTAAACGTATTTCCTGTATTAATGAATTCTAGAAATTCTTGTTTTTTATCCATATAGGTAAATTGTTAATACGCTTTCGCGAAAGCGTATTCCATCATATCATCTAAAAGCTTAAAAATACGTAATCCCTAAAAAAGTTCTCATCTATGTGTACATTTATTGTCTAAAATAAAATGACATGAAAAGTATTTTACTCACAGCGACGACCTTATTACTTCTTTTATCTTGTCAAGAACGAGAATCTCTTACGAGACCATTACCAGACACGCAGGTAATAGTTCATGAAAAAGCTGTATTTCATGAATCACATGAAGCGACAAAGAAAAACGCACCTTTTTCTGATTTAGTGCAGGTGGGCAATATGTATTTTTTATCGGGTCAAATAGGGATGGATCAGAAAAAACGAACATTAGTATCTGGAGGAATCACAGCAGAAACCACGCAAACTCTTGAAAATATAAAGGATGTCCTGGCACAGCATGATATGGATATGAGCAATGTGGTAAAAGCACTAGTAATACTAGATGACATAGAGGATTTTAAAGCTTTTAATGATGTTTATGTCACTTATTTTCCACAAAAACCAGCAAGAACCACATTTGCTGCCGAAGCTCTTGCTGCTGGTGCTAGCATAGAGATAGAAGTAATTGCTATTAAAAATTAAGAGGCTATGACTTGTGTAATGAGCAACTACGCGTGATTTGCTGGTACTTGTATTCACGCTATCTTGTTTTGCTCTTTTCTCATATCCTTTGTAACACAAAGTTTATTTAGGTTATTTCAAAATAGACAGTCGTATAGATACCTTTTGTACTTTTTACCATCGACAAACAACTTATAGCCAAAATTAATAAGTATCTTAAAGCAAAAAAAATGAGATTATATACTAAGATTATTTTGTTGCTATTATGGGGGCTAGTTATAAGTTGTGATCAAGATGATAACGGAGTTCCTGTTATTGAAGAAAGTGAACAAATACTGCCTAGAATTGCCGTAATAGGTGATGATCTTACCACTGGATCACGTTTTAATCTTGTAGAATGGACAGCTTCTTATGAAGAAATAGCGATAATAAACCTACAAGAAACTATAGATTTTGAATTTGGTTTTTTACAAAACACCATAGGCACAGAGCTTGCATTTGCACTAGATTTTCCTATATCTTCTTACCTATTTTATGATGTGCCTACAGGTGGAATGAGAAGCATAACCGATTTTTTTAATCCCGAAAATGCTACAAATAATTCTTACACGATTAATACTGATCAAAGTTTACTCACGTATTATCTAGAGGATGCGAGTACGTGCTGCGAGATATATTTACAGACCTTTGCACAAACAACAGGAGCCACAACAGAAGTTTATCTTGGTAATGCAGATATTACACCTGTACAGCTTAATGTTTTTGCAAGTGGTACAAGATCTTTTGCTATAGCTGTAGATACATTTACGGGGGTGCGCAATCTATATGTTACAGATGCAGAAGATGGAACGCGCCTAGGGATATTAGACGTAAGTGATTACGGTGGTTTTATGTATAACGACATCCGTGATGAGATGTATCTTTTTAATTTTAATGGCGCGGCACTTACGCACGTTGTTCTTGATATAGGCACTTTTACGACCAGTGAGATAAGCACATTCCCTCTTGGTCTTAGTGTGAGCGAGGGTTTTAATAAAGCACAATTTTCTCAAAATGAGATTGCTTTCAAAGGTTTTAATGGTATTGTTACCAGTATATATTCTTTTGATACAGATACTATTAGCACCTATGATAGTACAGATCTTATAAATAAGATTTTTTTAGAAACAGGTCGTGGGTTGAGTCTCACAAATACCGCTATAAATTTTGATACAAGCACCTATATTGTTACTGGTACTTATATGGAAAATAATGAGATGCTAGGCCTCGTAGTAATTATGAGCTTAGATAAGGATGTCCTACTCACACTAGAAACAGGTATTGTGCGACCGCAGCAAGTAATTTTCTTAAATGAATAACAAAAAAAAGTGCCACTTTATTAAAAGTGGCACTTTCTATAATGTTCGTTTATGTACTAAATATCATCAAAACTTACATCTGTAAATTTATCTGGACTCATACTTGGACTCTCAGATGAAACTGCTCCAGCATCTACTACCTCAGACGCTTCTGGCCTTGAGTAATCATTCTGGTGACGGTCAGATATTACTTCTTCTCCCTTTTCATCAAGAATATAAGAGGTCATATCATGTAAATTTTCTGTAAATCCTGCAAAGTCTTCTTTATATAAGTAGATTTTATGCTTCTTAAAATGGAAAGAACCATCATCATTTGTAAATTTCTTACTTTCCGTAATGGTAAGGTAATAATCTCCTGCCTTCGTAGATCTTACGTCAAAAAAGTAAGTGCGTCTTCCCGCTCTAAGTACTTTTGAGAAAATCTCTTCATTGTCACGTCCTTCGTAATCACTCATAATATTCCTTCTTATTTGGATTGTCGTTTATGTTCTTCAAAAATGATAAAAAATTATGCATTGCCCAATTTTTTCTACAATTCTTTTTCGTCTAGCTGTTTTACATAAAGCTCTTTATAGTAGCCTTCTTGTTCTATTAATTGATTATGAGAGCCTTGCTGTGAGACATGTCCATCTTCAATAATTAAAATTTGATCTGCATTTTTTGCAGAGGAGATTCTATGACTTACTATGATCGTAGTAGTATGCGTAGTGAGTTTTTCTAGATTGTTGAGTATTTCTTCTTCGGTCTCTGTATCTACAGCGCTTAAGCAGTCATCTAGAAGCAGTATTTTAGGCGTACCTATAAGAGCTCTTGCTATGGATACACGCTGTTTTTGACCACCAGAAAGAGTGATTCCACGTTCTCCTAGTATCGTATCATATCCGTTTTTAAAATCAATGATGTTATGGTGTACAGATGCCGCTTTCGCGAAAGCGTACACCTCTTCATCACTAGCATCTGTATCACCAAATTTGATATTCTCTCCTATAGTATCAGAAAACAAGAATGCATCTTGCGGTACATAGCCTATTTCTGATCGTAAATCATCAAGGTGTATGTCCTTCATGTCCAGACTATCAATTTGAACGACACCGCTTGTAACGTCATATAATCTGCCTATAAGCTCCAGTATCGTTGATTTTCCAGAGCCCGTAGGTCCTATTATAGCGAGGGTTTGTCCAGGATTAATAGAGAAAGATACATTCTTTAAGGCTGTGATGTTTGTGTCATCATAGGTAAAAGTGACATCTTTAAACTCAATAGCACCTGTAATAGGAGTGTGGTTACTTGCAGTATTTTGAATCTGAGGGGTTATTTCTAGAAACTCGTTAATACGTATTTGTGAAGCCTCTGCAGCTTTAATTATAGAGGTTACCCATCCCACAGTAGCTACTGGCCACGTAAGCATATTTACATACATGATAAACTCTACTAGTGTGCCTAGGTCTGGAATGGTGCCGTCTATATATTGCTGTCCACCCACAAAGATTACTATGAGGTTACTAGCACCTATTAATCCTATCATAAGTGGGAAGAAGAAGGCCTGTACCTTAACAAGATCTAAGTTTTTCTCTTTACTATCCTCACTTAGTTGAGCAAAATCTTTAAAGGTATTTGCTTCTAGCGTGTAGGCTTTTATCACAGATATCCCACTAAAGGATTCTTGAGTAAATGTAGTAAGTTTTGATAAATACTCTTGTACAATGGTACTCCGTACGTGTATAGCACGACTTAATTTGTAAATAGCAATAGATAACACAGGTAGTGGGATAAGTGTGTATGCCGCTAGGGAAGGGGCCATTCTTACCATATAAGGTATTACAACTGCAAATAAAACAAGCGCTTGCAATAGGTACATGATTGCTGGACCTACATACATACGTACTTTTGTCACATCCTCAGAGATGCGATTCATGAGGTCACCAGTTCTGTTTTGCTTATAAAACCCTAAGCTTAAACGCTGGTATTGTTGATATACATCATTTTTAAGGTCTGCCTCTATGTAACGGGACACCACAATAATGAGTTGTCTCATCAAGAAGGTAAAGAATCCAGAAAGTAATGCTGCCCCTAGTAATAAACCTAACTTTAAGAGCATAGATTTCTTGAGACCAGCAAGGTTATCCTCTCCAGCATTGATGTAAATTTCTACATCGTTTATAATGTCACCTACGATATCCACATTAAAGACAGCAAAGAATCTTGCAGCAATAACGATGAAAAATCCAGCGATAAGACGCCATTTATAGCGTAAAAAATATTTGTTTAATGATTGTAGTGCGCCCATGGCGATATTGTGCAGTTTTTTTGAACCGCTAAGGTCGGTTTTTTTTAAGACCTATGCGAGCCAAATTTTACTGTAACATAATCTGTAAAACATGAAGATACTTTTAAAAATACTGTATTTTTGCACCGATTTTAAAAAATGATCTTTTCATTTTATAACCATACTAAAAGTTCTTTGTTACTATGTTAAACAGACGCCATATCCGTGTCAAAGTAATGCAAACCATCTACGCACTAGGTAGCAAGGAGCATTTTGATCTTCAGCAGGAAGATAAATTTACAGTGGAGAGCATGAACCAGATGTACAATCTGTACCTCTTAATGCTAGACTTGATGGTGGAGGTTCACGCTTTCGCGAAAGAGGAACAAAAAAAATTCTCTAAAAAGATTCTAGCGACCGAAGAAGAAAAAAATCCCAACACAAAGTTTATTCAGAATCAAGTACTTGTCAAATTATCTGACAATACAGAATTGCGAGACGAAGTAAGTAAGCGCAAACTCAAAAACTGGAGAATAAATGATGAGTATGTAATGCTCATATATAACGAGCTTATTAATAGTGAGTTATATGCTACATATATGGAGCAGGAAGCATCTGATTTTAAACTAGACAGAAAATTTCTTGTTGCTGCCTACACACAGATTATAGCTCCTAATGATAAGCTATATGATTATATCGAGGATGCTCGTCTTACTTGGATAGATGATATACCTATGGTAAACATGGCAGTTTTAAAACGTATAGGAAAAATGAAACCAGCATCACCAGATGCTATGTTGCTTCCATTACTCTTTAAAAATGATGAGGATTTACTATTTGGAACGACCTTACTTGAAAAAACAGTTGCAAATGAAGAGTTCTTGTCTTCTGAAATTTCAGAAAATACGCCTAACTGGGATAAAGAGCGTATTGCAGATGTAGACATGGTATTGATAAAAATGGCACTTTGCGAATTTTTGAAATTCCCTACTATTCCAGTTAAAGTGACTATCAATGAGTATCTTGAGATAGCAAAAGAATACTCAACTCCTAAGAGTAGTATTTTTATAAACGGAATACTTGATAAACTGGTAAAGAAGTACGAGGCAGAAAAAAGGTTAAAGAAAGAGGGTAGAGGTTTAAAATAATTAAATTTTCTTATTTTTACATATCATTTATTTAATAAAAAACAACAATGAAAAAAGGTTTATTAGTATTAGGAGTACTTTCGGCTATGGTATTTACTTCATGTAAGGAAGATGCAGCTAGCAAAGTAAAAGAAGAGAATGTAGAAGTTGCTGCAGCAAGAGATGCACAAGCTACTACATATCCAGTGATTGCTTTTGATGAGTCTGAATTTGATTTTGGAAACATTGAAAAAGGAACCACTGTAGAGCACAAATTTACATTTACAAACACTGGTAAAGCACCATTAGTAATTGTAGATGCAAAAAGCTCATGTGGTTGTACTGTACCAGAATATTCTAAGAATCCAGTAGCTCCAGGAGAAAAAGGAGAATTACTTGTAAAATATAACGGTAGTGGTGCAAACCAAGTAACTAAAACGGTTACAATTAAAGCAAATACTGAGAAAGGTACAGAAACTGTACTTATCAAGGCATTTGTAAACCCTGCTGCAGGAGCAGCTAAATAAGCATTATGGGCGAAGGAATGCAGGGCATACTAGGTCCACTTTTACTCTTTACGGTATTTATAGTATTTTTTATTGTTTTGCCGCAGCGTAAAAAAATAAAGCAAGAAAAGAATTTTGATAAAGATCTTGCCAAAGGAGATCGCGTGATCACAAAAAGTGGTCTACATGGTAAAATCCTTGAACTTAATGATAACGGTACTTGTGTATTGGAAACAATGTCTGGTAAAATGAAATTTGAGAGATCTGCGCTATCTATTGAGATGAGCCAGGCCTTAAAAAAATCTGCTGTAGAAGTTAAGAAGTAATCTTATTAAAAGGACTAACTATAAAAAAGCCCTCGCATTTGCGAGGGCTTTTTTGTTTTGAGTAACTGTCCTGTTCTGAAATAGTTATACACTTTGAGCTTAGTGTTATGTAGTAATAAATTAGTAACATTAGGATGCATTAATCACATTCATAAAGAAAACACACGTTCTTTTTATTGAACTTCAAGTAGTAGGCATAATTTTGAGATAAGTCATTTATTTAAAACATAAGCGCATCATAAGGGTGTTTTATCTAGAACTACTATAGTGTGGTGAGCTTGCTAATTACCTGATAATAAGTGATATTAGTACAAAATAGCCCATAAAAAAGCCTCACCGTTATGGTGAGGCTTTACTTATAAATTAATCTGTAGTCTTATTTAATAATCCCTCCACAAGAGATACGTTTTCCCGCATCTCCACTAGGTTGAGATGTAAAGTCATCAGTTCCCTGGTGTACAATAATTGCTTTTCCTACGATGTCCTTTTTAGGATCTCCACAACCTATACACCATTGGTCTGTGCTCATAGTGATCGTTCCATTTCCGCTTTCGTCTGCAGGGAAGTTGCCTATATCTCCTTTATGGAAACCTTCTGTAGCACCCCATTTACCATGCTGCTCATTAGTAGGATTCCAGTGTCCTCCAGCAGATGATCCATCTGCACTAGAACAGTCTGCATTTTCATGTATATGGATTGCATGCATTCCTTCTGCAAGACCTCCTATAACTGCTGTAAAGTTTACTTGACCATCTTCTTCCTTAAAAACAACACTACCACTAGCCTTACTATCGCTCTTAGATGCTAATTTAAAAGTGATTTTTTGTGCAACAGGTGTTGCTACCTCAACAATAGCTTCTTCAACTTCTTCAACTTTTTTCTCATCTTTCTTGCAGCTTGCAAGCGTAGCAGTAGCTAGTATCGCTAGTGTAATATACTTGAATTTCATAATTATGTTTTTTTATGATTAGTGTTTAACTAACCCCTAAGATAGCAAGGTTACTTAAGAAATACTATTTATTTATAAAACCTTTTAGATACTTATAGTGCTTAGTGCAGGTGTATCTGTAATATCTTGAGCATTTAATGCATATTGAAATACACCACTTTCACCCACAGCAATGAGTAAATCACCTTGAATGATTACATCAAATGCCAGTCTATCAATACTATGCACTAGCACGGACTCGGCTGGATTTGTGACGTCAAAAATCTTAATCTCATCATCACAAACTATTAAGTAATCACCATAAAGTCCTAGACCTTTTGGAAACGTAAGTTGGCGTATATTCACTAGCATAGGGTTAAGCACATCAGATACGTCATAAACCTCTAGCTGATTTACAAAACCTCCACACCCTAGATCGCTCCATAATGTCACAAAGGCATAGTTGCTATTTGCCACCACAGGATCACAAGATGTAAAATGTTGCACAGAAGATAGCTGTGTTGGGAATTCGGGATTATTTACATCATAAATGAACATCCCGTTGCGTGAGCCTATGTAGAGGTAATTTCTATAACTAAATAGTGTTTCAATATCAAACCCTATAGGTACCGTATTAACAAGTACAGGATCTGTAGTTGTTGTGATGTTAAACACATTAAGGTCTTCATTGTCTACCGTATAGAGATAATCGCCTTTAATAACAAAGGTAGCCAGAGATCCGCCTTGACCTATACTCTCTATACTATTAAAATTGCCTCCTTCATTACTATCAGAACTGCACCCCAGAGTAGTGATTGCAAGGACTACTATAAAAATATATGTTTTCATTATGTTTTAGTTTTGAAGTTCGTAATCTATTATAATAGCGCCATCCTCTACATCTGGAATATATCCATCTGGAGATATCTTTGTAGGAAAGACATTGCGTATGCGTTTTGTGACAACCAGATTTGCTTCAAGTTTATCATAAGTAACCGCAATAAGATCTACCGCTTGATTGATGTAATACACATTATTTTTAATAGCAAGGTCTGTTGCACCTGGAGCAGTAATAAAAGCGATTGCAGTAGGGTTTTGTGGATCTTCATTATCAAAGACGTGAAAACCTTCATTCTTTTCATTAACAAAGAGTAGCTCGTTAATTACATAAATTTTACCAGCGTCGGTAATTCCTTTTGCATCTTGTAAAGTAATACTGGACTCAAATATGGGGCGATCCAGTGTGATTGGATCATAATTAGATAGAATTTCAATAGGATTAATGTCATCACCAGACGTATCTGTGATGCAGCTCTGTAAACTTATTCCTAACATAAGTAGTACCCATAAGTGTTTCATAATGTTGTAGTTTCTTACTAGATGCAAAATAATATCATGAGTTGCGTTCAGGATCAAAAATTTACAATTTAATAACCTAGGCAACCTAAAAAAGTTCGAAAAGGATAAAGCATCCCTTTCGAACTTTAGTACATGTTGTTAATGATGCGTTTTATAAAAGCACGCTTTCGCGAAAGCGTAACAAGTCTAGACTAACTTAGTAAGAACTTGCGTCTCGCTGTGCAATGTTTTGTGCACCGGGCATTTATCTGCTATTTGTAAAATACGCTTTAGCTGTTTTTCATTCAGGTCTGAGGTGATTTTAATCTCACGATGAAAAGTATCTATCTTACCTGCTGCATCATTCTCTTCACAAACGGCGCAATCTTCTGCATGTGTTTTTGAATAGCTCGTGTGTACCTCTACATTTTCAATATGCCACTTTTTACGCTTAGCATACATCTGTATGGTCATCGCAGTACAAGCAGATAGACTTCCTGCAAGTAATTCATAAGGCGTGGGGCCGTAGTCATTACCACCTACACGCACTGGCTCATCTGCTTTGAGATGATGGTTTCCTAACTTAAGTAGGGTAGAAAATCCATCCTCTGCATCAAGACTTGCCACTACTTGATGTGTGGTGCTTATGGAGGTAACTTCTGGACTCGTTATATATCGAGCAGCCCATCCTGCAATAATCTTTCCTACATAAGAGGCATTTTCCTTATCAATTAATAAATGCTCAGAGCCGTCAAGCGTGACAAAACTTTTAGGGTGATGTGCTGCAAGATAGATCTCTTCTGCATTTTTAATAGATACGGTATCATCTTGTGGAGAATGCAATATAAGTAAGGCTTCATGTAAATTACGAGCGGCTTCCACACAAGAGTTTTCCTCAAGATTATCTATAAATTGTTTTTTAAATGTAAAGTCACGACCAGCGAGCGTAACCCGTGCCTGTCCTTTTTCTCTTATGGTTGTAAGCTGTGCGCCCAGTTGTTTTTGCACGTGTACAGGATTACTAGGTGCACCTATGGTTGCAACGGCTTTTATAGTGTCGATCTTACCGCCAGCAAAAATTGCAGCAGCACCACCTAGTGAGTGACCTACCAGTAGGGAAGGAGCTTTATATTCTTTGGTAAGAAAATCTGCTGCACTTATGAGATCATCTACATTACTAGAAAAATTAGTATCGGCAAAGTCTCCATGGCTATCTCCTAAACCAGTAAAATCAAAACGAAGTACTCCAAATCCCTGAGAAGCTAGTGCACGACTTACATTGCGCACAGCGCTAAAATCTTTTGTACATGTAAAGCAATGTGCAAAGATGGCAAAGTTATGTGGATCTTGATTTGCTGGTAAATCAAGTTTTCCAGATAGTATTTCTCCGTGCGTATTTGTAAAATTAATTTTGCTAGATCTCATAATGTATATGGTGTGTAAGGATGGTTGCTTTAGTCTTTTATTTCAGACTTTAATTTTGTTCCTAATTGCAATGATTTTTCTTTTGACCAACCTCTTGAAAGATGATTCATGGCTAAAATTTTCGTTTTTGTTCCTAAAACCTCAAAATTTTCCACTTTGTTTTTTACGATTTTTATGGTATATAGTTTTTCAAAATACTCAATTACTTCATTTCCGTGAATAAAAACTATTTTAGGCCTAATACTTTCTAATAAATATTCAAAAACAGAACTTTCTCTGTATTCAAACATAAGCTCGTCAGCAGTTGGTGTGGCTTTTACAAATAAATTCGTTTCCAAAGCTTTGAAAGGTTTTATTGTTTCGACAATCCATTCAATTCTTTGTCTTGTGTTACTCAATTTATTCCTTCTCGTTTTTTTCGGTTTTAGAGGTTTCAATTTACGTTCAAGAATATAACTTTCAAGCCATTCAGCTTTGTTAAATCCATTCTTTTCTGACCAAAAACTCCAAAAGTCACTTTTCATTTCAGTCGCTGAATTTATTCCAACAATAAATATTTCACAGTCTAAAGGATTTCCCTCACAAATTAAAGGTCTTGGATTTTTATAACTTTCTAATTTCTCACGTAAATTATTTTCAAATTCCAATATTTTCATTTAATTTTTGGAGATTTAGTGATAATTAAAGCTAAAAAGTCACTGTATACATCCACTGCTGCTCCCGATAGCTATCGGGATTGCTGGCTTGCATTTCTCAGTCGTCTTATTTGTTAGCTCTAAATATACAGCATTTTGAAGTTATGCGTAGCGCATGGAGCTTTTGAAACTTGTTTTGGACGTGCATAGCGATAGGGAAGTATTAGAAAACGATTGCAAATTCATTACTTCTCTTAAATAAGATAAAAAGAGCTTTAAAATCTTAACGGATGCACTCTCGACTTAACTTATACCCAACTCTTCGATGTTTGAATAACTTTTGATGTGATGCTTATTTTGAAATAGAGCCACACGATTACGAGAATGCCCAAATATACCACTGCCTTGGACGGTGCTTATCTTAATATTAATAATAGACTATTTGGCAATCTGCCGCAATGGTCTCTTCATTAGAGTAGTAGCAAATTTTATGCACGGAATTTTCAGATTATAACAGGTTTTTATTGCTCATTATCCATCAGACAAGCGATAAAGTCATAATTATCATCTCAGTTTTTGTTGTTCTTTTTTCGCGAAAGCGTAAAAAAGAAAACCCCAATCATAAGATTGAGGTTCTTCTACAATAAAGGAGTTGTACTACCCTTTTTTCTTTCTTAAGTCTGTTTTGATAAACAGTGCTACTTGAAAACGGTCAAATGTATCTACTGAAAAATCATTTTTAAGATAGCCCACTTGTGTACTTACATTTTTATTAAAATTATATCCCACGGCCCCATACAAACGGTTCTGACCAAAAAAGTCATTCTGTAAATTAATAAATACCTCATCATAAGCCGTTAAAAACCATGTGTCGTTAAGAGGATAGGTAACTCGTAAAAAATATCGAGCACGATGTTCTGTCGTGTTCTCACCAAAAGGTCTGTTTATAAAGCGTTGCTCAAGACGATACCTGTGGCTAAATTTAAATTTACCTAGTGTGTTTTTTAATGCAAATTGCTCATACAGTCTGTTTTCTGTAACGTTTTGCTCTCCATCAAACTCTTGAAAATCGGTGTCTGTTGTGATATAGCCATAACCCACTGATGCCATTGCATTCTCAGAAATATGATAATTTAACGCTGTACGTAGTAGTAACTGATTAAAATTAGTCCCAAATTCATAAGTACGATACTGCGCCTCTGCGTGTATGCTTAGTATTTCTGAGATTTGATTAGTGGTAAATAGCATACCCCATGAGCCTAGTTTGTCCTCACCGCGATTTTGAGCGCTTAGGGTAGTTACCAGTAAAAGTAATAGGACGATAAGAAGAGATTCTTTTTTCATTAGTCTAGCGTGAAGGTTTTGATTTCTTTGAATGCGCTTACATTCATGGCTTTGAGCGTAGCTTCAAACGGAGCCCATTCCTCTGTAAAGAACGTATTTGTTTTATCTAGCGCAGTTTGTAATTCATTACGAGCGTGTGATATCAACGTAGTCTCTGTAGCTGTAAGCCCATTAGGACGACTGCGAGCATATCCACTAGCAGATCCTATACGGTTCATTACAGTGATCTCTGGATTACGAGTAATTCCTTGTCTTTTATCTATAGTCCCTATATAAAGAGCAATCACCTCATCAATACGTTTAGTCATTTCTCCTATTGATTTAAGTTCGCTTTTATAAGCTTTGTCATCATCTAGTTTTTTAATCATCTTTTTGTAATCACCCGCGATGGTCTTACTCTGTGCGAGTTGCTTTACAGCATCTGCAGCGATTTGTGTCATTGCTTGAAGTTGCTTGCCAGAGGTATAAGCATCATTAATAGCTTTTACAGGCACATCATAACGAGGATCACTTGCTACATTAATAGAAGACTCACTTGATTGATCACCATACTGCATTACTAATTTATAAGTGCCTGGTTTTACCGTAACTCCTCCTGGCTCATTAGTACGTTTTGTTACAGAACGAGAAGGGCGATCTCCACCAGCTTCACGCATATACCAAGTCATTTTATGAATCCCAGTACTGTCTGGAGCTTTCCACTTTAAATGACGAATCTGGCGTGCTCCATCATAAATTTTTAAGTGAATGGAGTCCCATTTTGTATCTTTTAACTCTGTAGTAGCGTCTTCATCTTCAGAGATTTCGGCAACGATATCTTCACCTTCTGGTAGTTCGTTATCTATATCATCATTATCATCTGCGTTGCGCTTAGAACTATCTGAAGCTGTAGGTTTTTCTTTTGTAAAGAAATAGGCTATTTGTGCACCACTACCACGGTTCTCTCCATTATAAAGAGCATCTGCGCCAAAACGGCTTCCTGTAGGTTGCTGGTATGCGGCATCATAAGCAGTAGGAGGAGTGAAAAGTTTTAGCTTTCGCGAAAGCGTACCTATATCCTTTGCAATCGCACGTAATGGTCTTATATCATCAAGTACCCATGCTGCACGACCAAAAGTTCCAATCACAAGATCTTGCTCTCTAGGATGGATTACAAGATCCTTAACCGAAGTGGTAGGGAATCCTTTGGTCCATTTTTGCCAGTTGCTACCCGCATCTATAGATACGTAAAGACCATCATCTGTACCTAAAAATAATAAGTTTTTCTCTTCTGGATCCTCTACAATAGCAAGCGCATAACTTTGTACATCGTTCTCATCTACAATACGAGACCAAGATTTACCATAATTTGTAGTTCTATAGGCATAAGGAGTATAGTTGAAGCGACGGTAATCATTTGCGATGAGTAATGCTTCTCCTTTATTTTTATTACTCGCTTTTATCTGAGCAATCCAACTTCCTTTAGGTAATCCTTTAAGATTATTTGAAACTTCTGTATAAGATTGTCCTCCATTTTGAGTGTAATGTACACGTCCATCATCTGTACCTACCCAAAACATATCTTTTTCAAGAGGTGATGGCTCAATAACAAGAATTGTAGTATGATTTTCTGCACCTGTGGCGTCCATGGTTAGCCCGCCAGATTCAGATTGTTTTTGCTTCTCTGGATCGTTTGTGGTTAAGTCTGGTGAGATAACCTCCCATGTAAGTCCTTTATCTGTAGATTTATGTACAAACTGACTCCCAAAATAGATAGTACTATTATCAAAGGGGTCAATATTAATAGCAGAGTTCCAATTGAAACGTAAAAATACATCTGGATCTGGATGTGTAGGTTTTACTCCATAGTTATTTCCAGTTTTCCAATCATAGCGACTCACAGATCCCTGCTGACTCATACTCCAGCCAAACTGGCTATCATCACGATCAGGTACTACATCAAACCCATCTCCAAAGGAAATCTCTTGCCAGTAGTCATTACGTATACCTTGTGCTTTCCATACATAAGCAGGACCTCTCCAAGAACCGTTGTCTTGCATTCCTCCATATACATTATAAGGAAACTCATTATCTACATTAATATGATAAAACTGTGCTACAGGTAGGTTACCTATAAAGCGCCATGTTTTACCACCGTCTTTTGTAATGTTAAGTCCGCCGTCATTACCATCCATCATGAATTTCCCATTAGTAGGGTGAATCCACCATGCGTGGTGATCTGGATGTACTCCGTTATCTACCCCATAAGCACCCATGAGTTGGTCAAAATTCTTTCCACCATCTTCAGATACATTTACATACGTAAATACAGAAAATACACGATTCTCATTTTGAGGGTCTACGTGAATATCACTGTAGTAAAAAGGTCTATTCCCAATATCCGATTTTTCATTAATATTTTTCCAAGTAAAGCCACCATCATTAGAGCGGTATAGGGCATTCTTTTTTGCCTCTACAAGAGCGTAGACAATGTTAGGACTGCCTGGTGCGATAGATAAGCCTATACGCCCTAATTCACCTTTAGGTAATCCATCTTTATCACTTAACTTTTTCCAAGTAGCACCACCATCATGGGTCATATACATTCCAGAACCTTCACCACCAGACTTAAAAAACCATGGATCGCGCTTGTGTTCCCACATGGCAACAATCAGTTTATTAGGGTTAGTAGGATCCATGACCATATCTGCAACACCAGACTTTATGTTAGTAAACAAGATTTTATTCCATGTTTTACCACCGTCTGTAGTTTTATAAACGCCTCTTTCTTGATGTTCTCCCCATGGAGAACCTATAGCACCCACGTAAACGATATCTGGATTAGTAGGGTCTATAATCAAGCGATGTATGTGTCTTGTTTTCTCAAGTCCCATAGATTGCCATGATTTTCCACCATCAAGCGACTTGTAAACACCGTAACCACCATTAAGAGAGTTACGAGGATTACCTTCTCCCGTACCTACCCAGATTACAGATGGATTAGATTGCTGTATGGCAACAGCTCCTACAGATGCTGTAAGCTCATTTTCAAAAATAGGATCCCATTTAATCCCACCAGAAGTAGATTTCCATAAACCACCAGATGCAGTACCTACATACATCACGTTAGGATTATCTGTAACTACATCTATGGCAGTCACACGTCCAGACATACCGCCAGGACCTATATTACGAGGTTGTATATCTTTTAATAAAGACATGTCAAGTTTTTGTGAGGACACTACAGTGCATGCACACAGCAAAAACAGAGATAGGAGTTGTTTCATAAAAAATGCTTTGGTTGATTTCTTTTTTGATGTTACTGTCAAGGGACTAAAGTTAAAGAAAAGCTAATTTGGAAATCTTAAAGACATGTTAATGGATGCTTGTATTTATTAAGGATACGTTAAATGGTCATATAACCATCACGTGAGTGTCATCGAATTACATATTATCCTAATAATTTGATAGGTAGCGTAAGATGAATGCTCCTTTATGTTGCGCTATAACGAGGAATATTTCTAGTAACATTTTCATTAAGCCTAGACTTTTTAGAGCACCCTATTAGCGCAGTGAAAGAAATGTATTCTTGTGGCAATTACAAAAAGTAACAATGAGATTTAAAACAGACATCTAAAGTCTTGTAAATCCTGAATAATCAGCACAACAATTAGTTACCCACTGGATGCAACATGGCACTAGAAAACCTCTAGTATTTAGGGAGTGGCTTATCTTACCTCAAAGATATATGTAAGACTCCTATTATGAGGAAGTACGCTTTCGCGAAAGCATAAAATACCCTTAAATATTTATTGTGATACAATTAACAAGGAATTGAGATATAATTATAATTTGTCTAACAAAATGAAATTATCTTTGAACAAATTAATCATTAAAAAAAACCAATTATTATGAAAAAGATGTTATTGATGGTTGCAGGAGCAGGATTATTATTTGCTTCATGTGCCGAAGGAACAAAAGAAAAAACAGCAGAAATGAATAATGAAGTTGCCGAAGCTACTATGGAAGTTGAGGAAACAGTAATACAAGAGCCAGGAACTATTGTAGATATCGCAGTAGGAAATGAAAACTTTACTACACTAGTAGCAGCAGTGAAGGCGGCTGGACTAGTTGAAACATTAGGAAGTACAGGGCCATTTACTGTATTTGCACCTACTAATGATGCATTTGCAAAACTTCCAGAAGGAACTGTAGCAACACTAGTAAAGCCAGAAAATAAGGCAAAATTAACAGATATTTTAACGTATCACGTCGTGGCTGGAAAATATATGGCTGGAGATGTTGTAGCGGCAATCAAGGCAAATAATGGAACTTTCGAGACAAACACAGTAATGGGACAAAAGATCACATTAATGATGGATGGAGAAAATGTTGTGATTAAAGATGCAAAAGGAGGAAAGTCTGTAATCATTATGACTGACGTAGCAGCATCAAACGGTGTAATACACGCTATAGACACTGTAATTATGCCAAAAGCATAAACACATTTCTTAAGAAACATTTATGAAGCACCTCTATTGAGGTGCTTTTTTATTGGAACATTAGGTAGTATTTTTATAAAGCTATGAGAAGACAACAAGAAAGGAGTGGTTTTGTCTTTAAAACCTACGATGCTCCGCAACTGTCATTATTTGACCAGTTGCTAGATATTTTCCAAGAACTAATTACACACACCTCAGGAGACTTTGATGAGGCTATGGATTGGCTTAAAGACTTGGATAAAGAATACAAACTTACTAATGAGGATTACACCCTTGATGATTTTGTCCAAGAGTTAAAGGATAAAGGATACATTAGAGAGGAAGTGAAGCCAGACGGCAATAACGGAATAGGTATCACAGAAAAGACAGAACGTGCTATTAGAAAGCGCGCTCTTGATCAGATTTTTGGAAAGCTTAAAAAAAGTTCCCAAGGCAATCACCGTTCTAAAGTAAACGGTAGAGGTGATGAGCATACAGGCGATTATCGCGAGTATCGTTTCGGAGACCCGCTGGAGCGTATTTCTATGACAGAAAGTTTGCGTAATGCTCAAATTAATAATGGTGCACAAGATTTTAGCTTACGCGAAAGTGATCTCATCGTGGAGGAAACGCATTTTAAAGCACAAATGAGTACGGTCTTAATGATAGACATTTCTCATAGTATGATCCTTTATGGAGAAGATCGTATTACGCCTGCAAAAAAGGTCGCAATGGCACTTGCCCAGCTTATTACAACACGCTACCCTAAAGATTCTTTAGACATCATCGTCTATGGTAATGACGCCTGGCCTATTAAAATTAAAGATTTACCTTATTTACAAGTAGGCCCTTATCATACAAACACGGTAGCTGGTCTTAATCTGGCTATGGATATCCTAAGACGTAAGCGCAACTCAAATAAGCAAATCTTTAATATTACAGATGGTAAGCCATCTTGTCTCAAACTTAAAGATGGACGTTATTATAAAAACCCAAACGGACTAGATGATTACATTGTAAATAAGTGTTACAGTATGGCTAGGCAAGCGCGTAAGCTTCATATACCTATCACTACATTTATGATAGCAAACGATCCTTATTTACAACAGTTTGTAGATAATTTTACAGAAGCAAATCAAGGAAAAGCATTTTTTACAGGTTTACAAGGACTAGGCGAGATGATTTTTCAAGACTATGAGTCTAACAGAAAAAAGAGAATTAAGTAATAATTTTTTGAATACGTCTCGCAGCAGTGAGACCTATTTCAGGTAAGGAATTAAAAAAAACTATGGATTATAAAACTATAAATACACTAGGAAAACTTAAAGAAGAGGGATGGGTATCACGCAGCATAAAAGATGAGTTGCGAGAGCATTTAATGGAAAGGCTACAGTCTGGTAAGCCTACTTTTGAAGGCATACATGGTTATGAACATACCGTGATTCCTGAGCTAGAAAGAGCAATCTTAAGTAAGCATAACATAAATTTACTAGGGCTTAGAGGGCAAGCAAAAACACGATTAGCACGTCAAATGGTACACTTACTTGATGAGTGGATGCCTATTGTGAGCGGATCTGAGATTAATGACGATCCTCTTAATCCTATTTCTAGATATGCTACAGAGCTTATTGAAGAAAAAGGTAGCGATACGCCAATAACATGGATACACCGCTCTGAACGCTTTGCAGAGAAGCTAGCAACTCCAGACGTAACCGTAGCAGATATTGTAGGTGATGTAGATCCTATAAAGGCTGCAAACTTAAAACTTAGTTATGCAGATGATCGCGTGATACACTATGGAATGATTCCTCGTGCAAATAGATCCATTTTTGTAATTAATGAGTTGCCAGATTTACAAGCTAGAATACAGGTAGCGCTATTTAACATCCTTCAAGAGGGTGATATTCAAATACGCGGCTTTAAATTAAGATTGCCTCTTGATATGCAGTTTGTTTTTACTGCAAACCCAGAAGATTACACAAATAGAGGAAGTATTGTAACACCTCTTAAAGACCGTATAGGTTCTCAGATACTTACGCACTACCCAGAAACGGTAGCTATTGCGAGAACCATTACAGATCAAGAAGCAAACCTTGATGAACGTCAAAAAACAAAAGTACACGTTCCTAACCTCGTAAAAGACTTGATTGAAGAAGTAAGTTTCGTTGCTCGTGAGAGTGAATTTATCGATGAGAAAAGCGGAATAAGTGCAAGGATGAGTATTACTGCTTTTCAAAATCTTATGAGTACCGCAGAGCGTCGTATGTTGCTTTCTGGTGATAAAACTACCACCATAAGATACTCAGATTTACTAGGTATTGTTCCTGCAATTACAGGAAAAGTGGAGCTTGTATATGAAGGAGAGCAAGAAGGAGCAGGTGAGGTTGCAAAAATTTTAATAGGGGATGCAACAGCTTCACTTTTTGATGATTATTTTCCAAAGATAGAAAAGCTAGTTAAAGAAGATGAGAAAGATCCCTATGAAGAAGTACTGGCATGGTTCTTCGAGCAAAGTGGTTTTGAGCTAGAAGATACGCTCACTAATAAAGAGTACGAACTCCTATTAGACAGCATTACGCCTCTTGATGATTTGATAAATAAATATCAACCAGAGATAGCAAAAGAGGATACTTATTTCTTAAAAGAATTTATACTCTTTGGACTTGTAGAATATAAGAAGTTAAGTAAATATAAACTTACCACGGGTATGCGTTTTAATGATCTTTATGGATCTTATTTATCAGGACTAGCTTAAAATAGTATTTAAACTATTACTTTATAAATATATTTTAATAATCTGATTAAAAGTAATTTATGTTAATTTTTTAGTGTAGACTAAAAATTAAAAAGCTCCCAAATAGGGAGCTTTTTTTATAAGTGATTATCTGTAAAAAAAATACATTCTTATAGATTAGGAATCACAAGTTTTTGATCTGGATGGATTACATCTGGATTTTTTAAGATGTTTTTATTAGCCTCAAAAATAGCTGTGTATTTCTTTGCATCACCATAATAATGCTTTGCAATTTTACCTAAAGTGTCACCACTTACTACCGTATGATTTGCAAATACAGAGGTATCTGCAATAGAAATATCGGCAACGATATCACTTGGGTTTTCTCCTCCAGCTGCTTTAATTGCATCCCAGAGTTGGTTTTTTTCATATTGATTTGTAGCAGTTCCTGTTACGTGAAGTACTCCATTTTCTTCTTTTACATCTCCGTTTTTGATGTTTAATTTTTCTCCTAGGTCAAGTACGTTTTGATATTTTGCTTTTACCATTATTTATATTTAAAGTTAGAATTGATTAAAAGATACGATGTTTTGAAGAATAAAGCGTCTTCTAGTCTTCAAAAATTAGTTGTCCTGTGAATAACACTTCTACATCGACTACGGGTGGTTCACGCACAACAATGACATCTCCTGTTGCTCTTATTGTTCCTTTAAGGCTAGTTATAGGATTAAAAACCATGGTTGCTGCACTTGTATGTGTAAACTGTATATCATCCACTAGAAAGTCTCTGCCGTCAAATTGCGGAAACTCATCACTAAAGTTTATATTCATTTGATCTGCTCTTCCAGCTATTTTAAAATTACTAGATCCATTTGCAGATATGGTTAATAGTGGGACATCAATATTTAAAATTACATTTCCACTTTTATTGGGATCGTCTATATTAATTCCATTTGGACTGGTATTGCTCCACAAAGTAAGCGCTGGGTAGGTGAGAACACCTTCACTTTCTAGGTCAAAAGACGATGCTTGTCTTATAAAATTGATATTTGGAGACGTTATAGTCACCAGCGTTCTTCCGTAATCTCTTAATATGTTGCAACCGTTGTTATTTTGGAGCACTATTGTTTCTTCTAGTACTTGGAAAGAGAGATCTGATACAAGATTTTCTCCAGTTTCAATGATCACTTCTTGCATGGGTCCTTGCTTTAAAACCACACGGATATCATCTTCCATTTGGATTTTGGTAAAAGGCGGTACTTCAAGGTCGTAGGTAATGATGGTGCCATCCGTTTGGAGGCAATCAGTCGCATTTTCAGAGTCACAAGAGATTAATAGTATAATAAGTAATGAAAGTGTCATGTTACGCTTTCGCGAAAGCGTGCTTAAAAACCTGAGTGTATGTAGTTGTAATCTCATAATCGTATACCTAATCTAAATTCTATTGCTTCTGCCTTTGCACCGTGAGTTTTTACTGCAACACTACCAAAATAATGATTACCAAAACTGCGTTTAAGCCCTACTCGTTGATAAAATCTTCCTTCAAAATCATAAGGGTAATACAAGTAATAACCAGCATGTGTCATAAGTGCCGTCTTATTGAGATGCAGTTCATGGCCTATAAATATTCCTGCACGTTTCCAGTCTTGATCTATTGTTACGTTACGATTAGGAAAAGCAATAGACAGGAATTCAATCTCATTTTTGAGAAATTTTGAAAAGAAAACTTCTGCGCCTGCAAGTACAGTACTTTTTTTACTCAATCTCTTATCTGCATAAGCAGAAATCACTGCAAATGGTTCTCTGCCTAAGCCTATAAAATCACTTTCATTAACTCCAGTGCTTACGGCAATGTTATAATGTAAGGGCTCTCTGTAGGAGGTTTTTTCTCCTTTTGGGATAAAGTCTGGTACTGGTTGATCTTTATAAATAATTCCAGCATTGAGTGCTAGTGTGTTTGTACTAGTGTTAGGTGCGCGCAAATTGCCATTTGAGCCGTGTAAAAAGGTGAGTCCCGTTTGAAATGATAGCGTAGGAGTGATGGCTTGTTTATAGTTGAGCATAACAAGCGTCGCGCTAAAAATACGAGTGCCGTAAGCATTATTCTCTACATTAGTCTCAAGATCGAAAGGATTTGTGGTGTAACCAGCACCTTGTCCTATTCTGAACATAAGTTTTCGATTCAAAAAATAAAAATTATAATGGGCTAGTGCATTATACGTATCTCCTAGATTTTCATTTTTAAGATCTTGATAAGCAAAGGTAAAGCCCCAATCTGGGTAATTATAAAGACGTTCCCATTCCTTTAGACCATACGTTTTTCTATTATAACTGAGTATGATTCCTTCTGGATGTCCAGTAATTAATGATGCCACATCTTTATTGTGCCTTAAGATGCTTCCATAAAAATAATTTGCTTCTAGTTCATACGGTTGTACATCTTGAGCACTTACTTTAGTAAGACATAGTAATGCAATCGTAGCAATGAGTAATTTGTGTATCATAAGAGTAGTGCTGCGAAAATATCAATAAAATATTGAGATATACGCTCATTTCTAGTCATCATGCAGATATTAAGAATTTTTGCGCTTTTGACCCATTCATATCCATACATTACTGCGGTTTTATTTGCGGTGTTCCCGGCTACTCTTTTTGCCTTAATAGCTATAGCTTCTTCTGCCATAAATACAATTTCAAAAATAAATCCCATAAGTTATGGCTCACTGAAAAACAGACTGTGCAATATATTTACACGCATCGGGCCTATGAATGTACAATATCTAGTTCATTGTAGCGGTTTGTTAAGGGCAGTAGTAGCTTCTTTATATTTATTGTAATAATGTGTCGACGACTTTCTTAATCCCTAAGGAAGCTATCTCGGGGATTATAGTAAGATTTTTTCTGTGACCTATAGAAGGCTTAGGATCTATAAAGTAAATCTGAGCGCTAGTTTTTGCAAAATCTATGAGACCTGCGGCAGGATATACCTGCATAGATGTTCCTACAATAATGATTACATCTGCATTGCTTACTAAAGTTGCAGCATCATCCAGTAGTGGTACCTCTTCACCAAACCATACAATATGAGGTCTTAGTTGAGCTCCCTTATCGCATACATCGCCCTTTTTTAAGTCTGTCGTCCATGATTTTATATCATTGTGATAGAGACTACTGCGCACTTTGAGCAATTCACCATGAAGATGTATGACATGAGAACTGCCTGCACGCTCGTGAAGATCATCTACGTTTTGAGTAATAATAGATACGTCATAGAGTTCCTCTAGTCGCACTAAGTTTTTATGTGCTGCGTTTGGCACAACCTCAAGAAGTTGCTTTCTCCTATCGTTGTAAAAACGTAGTACTAATTCTTGGTTATTGTTCCATCCTTCTGGTGTAGCCACCTCCATAACGTCATGACCTTCCCAGAGTCCATCTGCATCTCTAAAGGTTTTAAGTCCGCTTTCTGCACTTATACCTGCTCCAGAGAGGACTACTATATGTTGTTTAGACATGCTTGTTTGTTTTACATTTTAAAAGTACAGTATCTTTGGCGTGTAAACAACAACCATGGATAAAGAGCTTCTTTCATATTTACAATCATTTCTTACAGAAAGACGTATTAAACTGTTTGATAAAGTACTTAAAGAGCGTACAAACCATTTTACCGTCGCAGTAGAGGATGTATATCAATTACATAACACTAGCGCGGTGATACGTAGTTGTGAATCTTTTGGCGTACAAAAAGTACATGTTATAGAAGAAGCAAATGTAAAGTCCATAGATCGTGAGATTGCCATGGGAGCTCAAAAGTGGGTAGATGTGCAACGTCATGACAGTGCAAAGAGTTGTATCGAACACTTAAAAAGGGAAGGTTATAAAATTATCGCAACCTCGCCGCACAAAGGCGCTCATACCTTAGAGAATTTTGACATTTCTCAGAAGGCGGCTATATTTTTTGGTCGTGAAACAGAAGGCTTGAGCGATACGGTCATGAAGCTAGCAGATGACTTTATTTACATACCCATGGTGGGTTTTACAGAGAGTTTAAACATTTCTGTATCGGCTGCTATCACCCTGCAGTATATTATGGCTAAGCTTAAGCAGTCTAATGTTGCATGGCAATTTTCTGAACGAGCTCTTTTTGATAAAAAACTTGAGTGGACACGTAAAATGATTAAAGATGTGGAAGGAATCGAGCAACGTTTTCTTAAGGAGAGAGGGTAGGAGCACGCTTTCGCAAAAATTTGAATTGCCTACACATAAGCTATAAATAATTGTAAAGATGTTTCATTTTTATAGACCAACTCACAAATTGAAAACCATAAATTATGAAACTTACCGCGTCATTAAAAGAACTAGCAGATAATAGTGTAAAACGTCACCCTGGCGCTGCCCAAGATATCATGAGAAAAGCTATTGAAGATCTTGAAGCTACAGATATTCTTAAAAATGCAATAAAAACTGGAGACAGATTTCCTGAGTTCACACTGCCAAATGCTCAAGGTGAAATCATCACGTTGAGCGAGCAATTAAAAAAGGGTAAAGTGGTACTCACTTTTTATAGAGGTGGATGGTGTCCTTATTGTAATCTCGAACTCAAAGCTTTTCAACAGGCATTACCACAAATTAAAGAGAAGGGAGCAACGCTGATTGCTATTACCCCAGAGACTCCAGATAATTCCTTATCTACTAAGCAAAAAAATCAACTAGATTTTGAAGTTCTTACAAGTGAAAATAATGAACTAGCACGATCACTAGGCTTAGTTTTTGAACTTCCAGAACCACTTGCAAATCTATATGGAAAATTTGGAATTAATCTTTTAGAAAGCCAAGGTAATAGTGAAAATGAACTCCCTATTGCGGCAACCTATATTGTAGATCAGGATGGTAACGTAAACTATCACTTTCTCTCTGAAGATTATAAACTTAGAGCAGATCCAGAAGTGATCATAGCTGCGTTATAGAATAGAAATTACATTTTTGCGAGAGCATATTGCTCGTGATACTTTATAAAACAGAAAGCCCGCTTTATATAGCGGGCTTTCTGTTTTATATCTGTAACATACTATTCTCTTTTTTGAAGAACTCTATATTCCTCATAACATTCACTTATAGCATCCAGAATTTGAAGATCATTTGCGCTCATGATAAAATTATCTGAATAGCTACAATTTTTAAGAATTGCATCTATATCAACACGATCTATTTGTAATAAAGCGCCTAGCGTCTCACGATCAAATTTGCGCTCAAGAAGGTTGCGCACTTTATCATCTTCCTTCATTTGCCTAAGCTTGCGAAGCTGCCCTTTCTTTCTACTAAAAATGTTATAAAGAAAATCTGCAGGATTAAAAATAGAACTCAATACTCTGGAAACAGCACTTGGTTGAGTATTACCAATTTCATATCCAGCATTTAAACCAGATATACTGTAACGCTGGTTACTATAAATAGGAACTCTCTTTGCATCAATCTCTAGATATCCAGTAAGTTCAATTTCTTGAACAACTACTTCTTCTAATGCGATACCTATCTCAGTCATCTGGATTTTTACGTCTCCGTATTTAATCCAGTCTCCACTTACACGCACCTTAAGTGACTTGTAGCCTAAGTATGAGAAGTATAAGGTGTCATTTACGGCTGCCTTTATTTCAAATTTTCCAGATACGTTAGTAGTGGCTCCTTTAAAATTAGTGAGATTAAGAATATTTACATTCTGTAAAGGAATGTCTGAGCTACTGCTTAACACTCGGCCATCTATAAAACCCTCCTCTAGTGAAGTACTAGTGTTAGATTGATTTGATGGTTTTTCTTGTTCTTGTGCATATCCTACTGCTACTGCAGAGAATAAAAGAAGGTTTAGTATGATTTTCTTCATAAGGGTAAGCCAATTTATGCAATCCATAGGGAAAATCATACCAAATCTAATATTTTACAATAATTCTAACATTTAAACTGCAAAAGTCTAGCTTCTGCGACGTCTCTTTCCAGAGAATGGGCTTTTGTTTCCGTCAGATGCATTATCTGGTGTGCGTGTAGATGGTCTACGTTCTGATCTCTCAGATCTATCTGATCTTTCAGACCTACTTCTAGAGCGACCTCCTTGATCATCTCCAAAGCTAGATTTACGATCACTACGTTTTCTATCTGAAGATCCTCCGCCACTGCGTCTACGATCTCCGCCTCCGCTACGACCTCCAGATCTAA
>ENA-ORXC01000195-ORXC01000195.1-marine-metagenome-genome-assembly--contig:-NODE-195-length-54880-cov-39.665821_pt1 | contig 54880 bp, 32 predicted proteins | sample MGYA00237865_ERZ511478 | MGnify/ENA metagenome assembly ERZ511478
CCATATCGGAAAAACAATATATTAGGCTGTTTCAAAAAGGATCAACGGTAAATTTAAAAGGCTTTAAAGTTGATGGAACTTCAGTAGAAGGCTTGGTTAGGTTCGATGAAAATTTTAAGTTGAAATTAGAGCCGAAGAAAGCAAAGATTCAAGCAAAATCCGCTAGCGAAGAAAATAGGTGTCCTAAATGTAATAAAGGCACTATAGTCAAAGGAAAAACTGCATATGGGTGTAGTGAGTACAAAGCAGGTTGTGATTTTAGGTTTAGCTTTGAAACTATTCGAGAAAAAGCAAATGGTAAGCCTTTGACCAAGGATTTGGTTTATGGGATATTTAGAGAGAATTGGATATAAAAAACACTTCTATTTAGGAAGCCTTTTATTCTAGTTGTTGAGACTTAACTCTGACCGGTAAACTTCGAGTTATTGTTTCAAGAACAGTTTGATGCTAAAAAAATAATTCATTATAAGTAAATTATACTTTTTTCCAAAAAAAGCTTCTCGTTGTATGGAGTAGCATTTTGGGTCTTATTTAAGGTGAAAATATCAAATACTTAAGGATAAAGAAATATTGCTGATTTTAATTATTTTTGGTCAAAGATTCTGTTAGGTTAAAAGTGTTTTAGAAATTTACAGCACTTACATTTTTAAATGTTCAATAGAGGTTTTATTAATTTTATTATCCAGTAAATCTTTCAAAGAAACTTATAAGTTGTATTGGATGCCGGTTTTAAAATAATATCTGTTATTTATTATGAATTAAGTTTCAAGTAACATAATTCAATAATGGCCGCCGTTGCCGTTGTAATTGATGGTGTTAGAGTTATAATAAAATTTTTACATTTATTTATAATCAGTTTTTGAGAAAAAATCACAAAAATATAAAAAGTTTCAATTAGGTTACTATGTAAAATAATATGTTTGAAATGAAGTGTTTATATGGTTAAATAAGTATTTATTATTTTAAGTTTTAAATAAATCCTATGTTTGACAATAAATTTAGGTTTTATAATTAATTTCAAAGCATAATTAGATAATATAACATGAAATTCACAATTTTCATTATCATTTTTTCTTTTTCTTTATTTTTTACAAATAAAGATTCTCATCGTAGAGTAATTTCCGACAGTGAATATAATTATACTTTTTATACCTTATCTAAGGAGGTGAAATCTAAAAAATTAACAAAATACTATTACTGGTATAAATCTGGTGAGATACATATATCACAAGGGGCGAGTTCTGGAAATATACTTCATGGCGAATATATTAAGAGCTATAAAAGTAATAATCTAGCAGAAAAAGGTGTTTTTAAAAATGGTTTAAGAGATAATACATGGAACAAATGGTATGAAAGCGGACAACTTTATGAAATATGCAACTGGGTAAGAGGTCATAAATCTGGAAGTTATGCGCAATTTTCTGAGGGCGGAAAATTATTGATTAAAGGGAAATATAAGCAACATAATAAACATGGAATGTGGGTGAATTTTACGGAAAGCGATACACTTTATTACAAAAATGGAAAACAGGTTGAAAGACCTGAGAAATTTAAAATAAAATCGGTTGCGGAAAAGACTAGTACATTTTTTAAAAATCTTTTTAGTAAAAAAGAAAAAGTAGATGTAGAAAAAAATGTTTTAGAAAATAAAAAATCTAAAGCAAAGCGTTTAAAAATAAAAAAAAATAAAAAAACTCAAAAAAAAGTTAAAGAGCAGCCTGTTAAATATAACAATAAGAATTAGGGATGATAAAAGCAGGTTCCCTACTTTATGCGGTATATGTTTGCTTGTTGATTTCTCTATTGACTGGGGCTCTTATATTTGTTTTTAGTTTAAATTTAAATATTTCCGCAAAACAAAATGTGCAATCGGAACTTATAGATCTTTGTGATTCTTGTTTAGACTACTACCTCGCAAATTCTCAAAATTTTATGGACTATAAATCAGATAAATTAAATCTATTTGATAATGGTCAAATATGTGAATTTGGGAAATCATCGTGGGGATTCTATACAGGTCTATTTGTAAAAGCTTATTTTAAAAACGACACTATCCAAAAAAATTCCTTAGTTGGTAAAAAACAGGGTAAAGAAAAGTTGGCTTTATATCTTAGTGATTGGCAGAAAGTGTTTAAGGTGTCAGGTTCGACTTTTATTAAAGGCGATATGAATTTGCCAAGTGCCGGTTTTAAAATTGTTAATATTTTAGGTAATAATCAGCTAAATAAGCCTGTTGTTTCAGGTGAGATCTACAGGTCAAATCAATTGTTGCCAGAAATTTTAGTACCCAATCTTTCAGAATTATATTCTAATGGGAGAAAGTTTACGCTAAATGAATTCAGTAGAAAATCTACGATATTTAATGGTTTCATGAATAAAACTTTAGTAATTAACCTTGGTAAAGGTGAACAATTGGACAACATAACTTTAAAAGGAAATATTTTTATAAGTTCTGCAGATACCTTATATATAAATAATTCAACAAGATTAGAGGAAGTAATTATAAAAGCTCCTAAGATTGTTATTGAAGAAGGTTTTGTAGGGAGAGCACAGTTTTTTGCGGATAGTGAAATTTTTGTAAATAAAAATGTAATTTTAAATTATCCCTCCAGTATAGCTATATTATCTAATTCTAATATATTTAATAAGAAAATTACAGTTCTAAAGGGAAGTAGTGTTTTTGGTGGAGTAATTGTCGAATCCTCAACTTTTGACGAAAAGGAGGGTAGCCAAATTATTATAAATGAAGGTGCTTTTATTATGGGTAGTTTATTCTGTAATGGAAAATTACAATTAAAAGGGGAGGTTTTAGGTACTGTTCATGCTCATAAATTGATATTAGAGACGAAAAGTGGTGTGTATGATGATATTTTGTTAAATGCCAAAATAGATGCGGTAGGTTTGCCTAAGGGATTTATTAATTTACCTTTATTTAAGAAACTAGATGACCAAATATATGGAATTGTCAAAACCCTGTAAAAAATACTATTTCAATGCAAGTTCACTTTTAGAGTCAGTTATTGCAGTTTCTATAATAGCAGTTTGTTTGTTAGTTGCTCTTAAAATTTATATAATTATTTTAGATTCAAGGTCTTCGGTAAATAATTTAAAACAAAATTATAAAGTTGAGAAGTTGTTTGCTGAAATGAAATTGAATCCGCAGTTTGAGTCAGAAGTATATGATTTCAAAACGTTTAAAATAAGAAAAATAGTATCTAATGATGAACGTATAGAGAAGTTGAAAAAAATAAGTTATTCTGTAGAAAAGAAAAGAGATACGGTAGTTTATACTTTTTATTTATTGTCCAATGAAAAATAAATTAAGTGCCTTTACAATTTTGGAAATGTTAATAAATATTGCAATAATGTCTATAATCATAGGTATGGTCTATTATATTTATTCATCATTTTCTAAACAAATTGTTTTTTATCAGGATGATATACAGGAAGAATATATTTTAACAAGTTTTTGTCTGCGTTTGAAAAGAGATTTTTATAATGCTGAGAAAATTAAAGGTTCCATAAATTCTTTAGAATTGAGATCATACAATAATAATATAATTAATTATGAAGTTGGAGGTGAGTTTTTATATAGAATACAGGAAAATGATGTTGATAGCCTAAAAATAAGTAAACTAGAAGTTTCCATATTGGTTAATCCGATGACCAAAGAAGATTTAGTGCAAAAAGCTGAAATAATTGCATTTCTTTTTGGTGAAAGAATAAATTTTACAGTGATGAAGAAATATCCTGGAATATTTGAAATTCCTACGGTCTATGGGTATTGATATAAGCAAAATAAATATTGATAAGCCAGCTAAGAAAAGTGCACCAGGCAGCTTCGCGTTTATGAATTTGAACAAGGAGTTAAGTTTTTCAAAGGGAATCGGCTCAAAAGAGCGTGAGGCTTTATACAAAGATCTTTATACATTATTGAACGCTGGGGTTGATTTTAAAAGCGCTCTGGATATTCTAGCTAATCAACAAAAAAAGAAAAATATTGTAATTTTAATTCTTAGTATCAAGCAGCAGGTTATAAATGGTCGTACGTTTCATGAAGCACTAAAAGAAACAGGAAATTTTTCGGCTTATGAATATTTTAGTATTAAAATAGGAGAGGAAACTAAAAAATTACCATTGGTATTATTGGAGTTGCACAAGTTTTTTAAAAGAAAGATTAAGCTAAGAAAGCAAATTGTGTCAATGATAACATACCCGGCATTCGTTCTTGTTCTTACAATTGCAGTACTGTATTTTATGCTAACATACGTTGTTCCGATGTTTAAATCCGTATTCAATCAATTTGATGCAGATTTACCAGTTTTAACTAGAAACATAATTGTCCTGTCAGAAAAGTTTCCGACAATTCTCGCAATTACTTTTGTATGCGTTTTGGTGTTAATTGTCTTGGTTAGATTATATGGACAGAATGAAAAATTTCGATTTTATAAATCAAAATTTATATTGAAAATTCCTTATGTTGGAAGATTAACCAAATTGATTTATTTGGCTAGGTTCTGTCAGTTTTTGGACCTGCTATTAACTTCAAAGACTCCTTTAACTAATTCATTAGAAATGGTTAAAAAGATGATTGGTTTTTACCCCATAGAAATTTCAATAGAACCTATTAAAAATGATATTATTAAAGGGTCTTCATTTTCTACAGCAATGGCAAAACATTCTATTTATGAATATAAGCTAGTATCAATGATAAAAGTTGCTGAAGAAATCAATGAACTTGATACAATGTTCTCTAGATTGGCAGATGAGTATGATGAGGAGGTAGAGCATAGAACCAAAATGATAGGAGTTGTATTAGAACCTTTAATAATTATATTTATTGGATTAATTGTAGGTGTAATAATGGTAGCGATGTATGCCCCTATGTTCGATTTAAGTAAAATAATTAATGGAGGTTAAGAATTATTAGGAAAAAAGTTTAGTTTTACTAGGATAATATTTACAAATGAATTTAACAATTAAGTACTTTAGACAAAAAAATAAAAAAGGAAAATATTCTTTAGATGCTTATTCAATGACTGAGATCTTAATTGTATTGTGTATAATTGGGATATTGTTACTAATGGTTCTGCCAAGTCAAACTTCGGTAATTTCACAGGCAAAATCAATTGAAGCACAAAGTATGCTAAATCATCTTTATGGATTGCAGAAAAATCATTTCTATAGATATTCAAGATATTCTTCTGATTTTGAGGAAATAGGTTTTGAACCCGCACTAACAATCGATGATGGTGGTCAAGCGGTATATAAAATTGAAATTATCGAGGCTTCTACTAATTCTTTTAAGGCAACCGCTACTTCATTGTCAGATTTTGATGATGATGGTAGTTATAATACTTGGGAGATTGACAATAAAAAAGCACTAAGAGAAACCGTTAAAGATTAATTTAATGAAAATTTTTATTGAGGCAATTCTTATAGTTTTGCTTCTTCTAGTGTTTTTTCAGGATTTAAAATTTAGAGCAATTCATATTGTACTTCCTATTTTAATTGCCATTCTTGGCATAGTGATTCTTTTTGCCAGACCCTATCCTTTTATTGTAATTTTATACAATTCCATTTTTTTAGTAATTACTTTAGGTGGGCTTTATTTATATCTTTTAATAAAACAAAGAAAACCAGTAAATCCATTTAAATCGATAGGGCTGGGTGATATTCTTTTTTTTTTTGCAGTAGTTCCTTACTTATCAAATACTAACTATATTTTATTCTTTATTTCTGGAATGTTATTTTCTATTGTTTCTTTTTTAATTATGAAAATTGTAAGTAAAACTAATTTGGTTCCACTGGCTGGGTTATTGGCATTATATATGGTTTTCTTAAGATTCATTTCTTATTTTACGGTCTTTGATTTTTATGAGAATTTTTTTATTTAAAATAACAAATGATTAAGGAAATAACGCTAACCATAAAAAACCAACAAATCATTAATTCGGATTTGGCTCATAATTATGGTATCGTTCCTAGAGAGGTAAGTGAAAGCTGTATTGATTTTTTCGTTGACGAAACAAAATTATTTGACTCCTTAACAAATGAACTAGAGTTAATTTTAGGGAAAAAGGTAGAGTTAGTATCAACGCCATCAGATATAGTTCAAAAAGCTTTGACAAAATTTTATAGAAGAAACAAGGAGTCAGCTTCTGATATTAGTGAGCGCAAGAATTTAGAACTTTCTTCACAGGATTTTTTAGAGGATTTAATTTTTGAGGCGAAGGCAATTGGTAGTAGCGATATTCATTTTGAAGTTTTCAAGACTGATGCACGAATACGCTTCAGAATTGATGGTAAGTTAATCGAGAAATACCAAATTGAGAAAAAAATATATCTTGAATTGGTGAATAAAATCAAGATTAAATCTAACCTTGATATTACCGAGAAAAGACTTCCTCAAGACGGCAGAATTAATTATGATGATTTTGATATAAGGGTTTCGATACTTCCGACATTACATGGTGAAAAGATTGTGATGCGTATTTTAGGAAGGGATACTGAGCATTTAAGTATTGATAAACTTGGAATGAATGAAGAAGAGAAAGAACTATATCTAGAGGCTCTTAAATCTTCTAAAGGTATAATTCTTATTAGTGGGCCTACTGGCTCTGGGAAAACTACAACTTTGTATGCAAGCTTAAAATTACTTAATCAGATTAATACAAATATTGTTACTGTTGAAGATCCTATTGAATATACATTAAAAGGTATTAATCAAGTACAACTTAGGGAGGATATAGGATTAACATTTACCAGTGCCTTAAGAACATTTCTAAGGCAAGATCCAGATATTATTATGTTAGGAGAGATTAGGGATGGTGCTACTGCAGAAATGGCTATTAGAGCTAGTTTAACAGGACATTTAGTGTTATCTACCATACATACCAATTCTGCATTAGGTACTATATCTAGGCTTGTAGATATGGGTGTGCCACCTTTTTTAATTGCAGAAACCCTAAAGATTTCAGTAGCGCAGCGTTTACTACGTAAATTATGTGAAAACTGTAAAACAGCGAGTGAAAAATTAGAAAGGGATTATTTCAATGAGGCATTTAAGAAAATCAAAAAAAATTGGGTACCTAACGGTTGTGAAGATTGCCACTACACTGGTTATTATGGACGTACAGCAATATACGAGGTTATACCAATTGACATCTCTCTCGCACAAGAAATTAAGAAAGAAACTTCCAATTTAGAATACGTAGTGGTTAAATCAGGTCATTCAAGGCTTTCGGATAAAGCCATTAAATTAGTTGAAAACGGAATAACCTCAATTGAAGAGGCTTATTCCATTATAATTGAAGCCCAATAATGAAAAATTTATTAGTAGTAATTTGTATAATGTTCGTGGGCATATCATATTCCCAAACTGATGTAGAAACATTAGAAGACCTTTTTGATAGGATTGCAAGAGACAGGCAAGGCTTGGACGAACTAACGGAATTGGATGTCTCGGGTTTAACTTTATTTGAAATATTGACATCTTTGGCTGAAGAACATAAACTAAATGTGAGTGCTGATCCTGGCTTAACAGAAATGGTAATTAGTAATTTTTTTGATGTTAAAGTAAGAGATGTCTATATATTCTTAGTTAAAAAGTATAGCTTGGAAGTAGAATATATGAACGATATAATCATTTTTAAGCGGCGAGAAATAATAAAAGAATTACCAAGAGAGAAACCAAAAAAACCTATTGATATAACTTTTAATCAGGCAAACGATTTTTTGTCTGTTAAACTGAAAAATGATTCTTTGCCTTTGGTGGCAGAACGTATAACAGAATTGTCAAATAAAAATATTGTATTGGCTCCCGATGTAAAATCTATGAAAGTCTCTGCATATATAATTAATAGACCTTTTGAACAGGTAATAGATATGATAGCGCGTTCAAATCAATTGGTTGTCTCAATAGATGATAACGGTTTCTATTTTTTGTCTAAGGATGTTACTGAAATAGCTTCAAATAATAAAGTTAGACAAGCTGTTAATAATAGAAGGGGGTCATCTAGAAATAATCAGAATAATAATGTTTCTGGTGAGATAAGTATTAAGGTAGGGGAGTTTGGCTTTTTAGAAATGCAAGCTAACGACATTGATGCGACCAGCCTAATTGCACAGGCAGCAGATGCTTTAAGTATTAATTATGTTTTTTATGACAAGCCAGATGAAGTATTGACAACATTGTCTTCTGATAGAATGACTTTTGATGAACTTTTAGAACATGTTTTTAAGGGGACTAGGTTCACATTTAAAAAATTAGATGATTTATATCTTGTAGGTCTCCAGACGACTGAAGGGCTTAGAGCTACAGAGTTAATTCAGTTAGAAAACAGAACTATCGAAAGTGTTATGAATACCCTTCCTAAGGCATTTGTACAAGATGTTGAAATGCAAGAATTTGTTGAGCTCAATGGTATATTGGTTTCTGGTTCTAGACCCATCCTCGAGGAATTAAAAGGAGTTATAAGAAAATTGGATAAGGTAGTGCCATTAGTAGAAATAGAAGTTTTAATAGTCCAGTATCAAAAGGGTTACGATATTCAGACAGGAATACAAGGTATTTTAAGCGATAGTGGAAAAGACGTAAGAACAGAGGGGGTTCTTTTTCCAACGGCCGATGCTACGGTAAATTCTACTTCATTAAATAAATTGATTGATGCTTTTAATGGCCTAGGGGTTATTAATATCGGTAAAGTGGCAGAGAATTTTTATGCTAACCTAAGCGCTCTTGAAAACAATTCCATTATTCAACTAAAATCTACGCCAAAAATAGCTACGCTAAGTGGTCATAAAGCAAGTGTTTCTATAGGTGAGACTAGTTATTACTTTGAACAAACCAATAGGTTGATAAATTCAGGAATTAATGATAATATTCTACAATCTGGACAATGGAAACCTACTGAAGCAAATTTAAGCGTAGATATATTGCCGTATGTTTCTAAAGATGAGCATATTACTTTGAGTATTGTTGTAGAGAAAAGTGCGTTTTTAGGCAGGGCCGGAGAAAACGCCCCACCTGGGAAATCAACACAAAAATTTGAATCTTTAATTAGGGTAAGAAATAATGAAATGATTCTGTTAGGGGGGTTGGATGAACTTGAAAAGGAAAATTCTGGAACCGGAACACCATTGTTGTCAAGAATACCAGTTCTAAAATGGTTGTTCAGTAGCAAGACTAAAAGAAGGGAGAAATCAAAACTTCATGTTTTTATTAAACCAACAGTTGTTTACTAAATGATTATTAAATTCATAAATAAATTTTTAAAGCAGCGTAATTTTCTATGTATAGAATTACGTTTAAAAGAAGATGGAAAAGAATATCAGGTCATTGAAGTGGAGAAATTTGACAATACACTTAGTATAAATTCTTCTAGAACTTTTAACGACATTGAAAGCCTTGTCCAAAACGTTCCTAAAAACTTGCCTTTGCTATTATCAATAACTGGCAATGGTATTGTTACGAAAAAGGTGAATAATTCAACCAACTACAGGAATAAATTATTATTTAACGCAAATGCAGAAGATTTTTATTGGTATGAGATGCATCAAGAAGAATACATTTATGCTTCGGTAATTCGTAAATCTATTTTAGATGAAGAAATGCGTGAGCTTCAGAAATATCAAATTTATATCGTCGATATTAGCATAGGTCCATTGGTAGTTTCGGCAATAAAGCCACTGTTACCGAAAATAAATTACATCCAAACACAAAACTTTAGGGTAGACTTCATAGGAGAGAATATAGAAGCTGTAAATAACTCTACGAATATGGATGATGAATTAGTTTATGATATTGATAGTGAACGAATAGATTTTACAAATATTGTTCCGTTCGCCAACTTGGTAAACTATATCTATCCAAATTCAAAAATAAGTGCAGAAAATGATTTTCTTAAAATCAATAGAGAAGAATTTAAGTATAAAAAAAGTTTTAATACATTGGGAATGTTAGCGCTACCAACATTCTTATTGTTGTTGTTGGCAAGTTATCTTTTATTGGGTTATTATCAAGAAAAATATATTGCATTACAAGTAAAAATTGAAGAGGAAAGTATTGTTTATGATAAATTAAAATTATTAGAGACGGACAGAAGTAATAAGGAGGCAATGTTGAAAGAATCTGGACTCAATAATAGTACTTTTCTGAGCTTTTACGTTTCAAAAATAACAAGTCAAATACCCGCGGAAATAAGTTTGATTGAGTTAAGCGTTTTTTCACCCGTTGAAAAAATTAAATCTGATCAGAGAATTATTTTTGACAACGATAGTATAAGTATTGAAGGTGAGACAACTTCAAATGATGACTTTGCAGATTGGATTAAGATAATTAAAACTTATCATTGGGTAGAAAATTTGGAAATTATTGACTTTCGTAAAGAGGGAAGAGCAAGTGTTTTTTTAATTAAAATAAAACTTAAGAAAAATGTTTGAGAACATCTCATTTAAGAAAAAGTTTATAATCTTGGTACTATTATTATTTATACTTGGGTTTACGGCTTATAAAAGATCTTTTGCATTAACCTCAGATGCTTATCAAACTTTTAATGCCGCAAAATTAAAATTGTCACAAGTAAGTAATTCTCAAGGAAAGATAGCTGTTGTGAAATCAGAGGTCGCTTATCTTGATAATTTAATAGGCAAAGAAGCAGCAAGCGCTGATATTGTTCAGCAAGAAATGTTAAATACGTTTAATCTAATTGGAACTAAATCTGAGTTGATAGAATTAGAAGAAGTGCATATGGCAAAGAATGATTATTTCAATATTTACACCAACCGTTTATTGTTATCTGGTAATTTTAATGAATTATTGGCTGCAACCTATTATTACGAGAAAGATTTTGATTTTTCCAGACTGGTTGGTCTTAGATTTTATATAGAAAAAGAACCAAGAACACGTAGAAAAATTCTAAACGAACAGTTAATATTTCAGAATTATGAAAAAATTAAATAGAATAATTGTCACATTCATCATGCTTATATGTGGGGCTTGTGATGATGTTTTAGAGGAGGATATTACTGGAGATATAGTTAAAATTGTAACTCCATTAGACGGGGCTGTATTGGAAGGTAATATAGCTCAGTTTCGTTGGGATGAGTTGGAAGGGGCTAAAGAGTATAGGTTGCAAATAATGAAAAATGAAAATTTTGTTATTACCGATACCTTGGTAATAGATAATGTTTTTAATTATCAAATAAATTCAGGAAAGTATTTATGGAGGATTAGAGGTGAGAATTTTGGTTATAATTCTATTTATACTTTTGATACCTCATTCACAATGGTTGCATCTTTAGATTTGGCAGACCAGACAATTAGTTTAAAGTCACCGGTTGATAACCTATATTATAACGGAGGTAGCTTAAATCTTTCTTGGGAGCCTGTTGAAACTGCTGAGTTCTATCAAATTGAATTATTAAAGGTGGAAGGCGAAATGGAAACTTCCATATTTGTAAGTGAAAATATAGCTGAATTTTCATTCGCCCTTCCTGATAATATAATCACAGATGACGCCAATTATGTTTGGCAGGTTAAGGCAATCAATACTACAAGCCAGTCAGAATTTTTTAGAAGAAACATTTTTTTAGATAGTCAAGTACCGGTAAAGCCGGTGTTGACAACACCTACTGAAGGTCAAGTTTTTACCGTTTCAACAGATATTAATTTTAGCTGGTCATATCAAGACGAGGGACAGGTACAGTCAGCAATTACTAGTAGCTTACAAGTTTCTACTGATGAGAATTTTACTGAAATAGTGCAAGAATCCGATAATTCTAACTTGGAATTTAGTACAAGTTTTGCATCTGCAAACACCTATTATTGGAGGGTTAAAGGAACAGATGAAGCCTTGAATAAAGGGGAGTTTTCAGTGACAGGAACCTTTACTGTGAATTAATGGATAAAAAGAAAATAAATACGGTTTTGATTATTGCCTTAACGTGTATATGGAGCGTAGTTCTCTATAAGTTTATAAATCCTTTTTTTGTGAATACCGATATCGCACACGTTATTGAAATTCCCAATGAGGCTATATTGACCCCAATTAAAAAAAAGGATACGGTGGTTTTGAATTTTCCAGAAAGAGATCCTTTTTTAGGTAAAATAAAGAAAGCGAATACGGCAAAGCCAAAATCTAGAATTAAGATTGATAAGTCTATTCCTAAGATTACTGCCCAAGTAGTGTGGCCAAAAATAGAATTCCTAGGTTATGTGAAATCTAATAGCAGTAAGAATAAGTTAGGTTTGGTAAGGGTAGATGGTAGGCTTTATAGGGTAAAAAGAAATTCTACTATATCGGGCTTAATAATTAAAGATGTAACCGATGAAACGGTAATTATAGCTAATGGTAAAAATCAAAAAATCTTCAAACGTCAGTAATTTTTTACTTTTTTTTAACATTTTTCTTTTCTATTAGAATAGTTTAAAATATATTTAGGCTCCCCTTGTAATTTCTCAGTAGACAACATGAATTTAAGAGTAAATAATATTATTACAATTATCAATTCTATACTCTTGCTTATTTTATTAGTGGTATTTTTTTTTGTTTCAGTAAAGGAAAATGAAGAAATTGTTTATGTTGATAATGTTAGGTTGTTCAATGGTTTTAAAATGACTAAAGATTTAAATCAGATTAACGGTCAAAAAATCAATCTTCAAAAGAAAAAATTGGATAGTCTTTATAATGTATATGAGATTTTAAGAAATAATAACCAAACTGATAAATTGGGTAGTTTGGAAATGCGACTTAGGGCTGAAGATGAAGAGTTAAAAGTCATGAATGAAAATTTTTCTTATGAAACGGGTCAAGCTGTTTGGAAAAGACTAAATGAATATGTTAAAGAGTATAGTGTAGCTAACAAGTATAAAATTGTTCTTGGAACACAAGGTAGTGGTAATGTTATGTATGCTGAAGATAATATAGATATTACAGATCATTTAATTAATTATTCGAATAAATACTATGAGGGGGAGCATTAACTATTATACATTAAGCGATTAAATACCAACCAACCAACCAACTAACCAATCATGCATAAAGTAATATTCGTTCCTGGATTATTATGTTCACTTTTTTCTTTAGTAGTCACTGCCCAGAACAACACCACAAATTACGGACTTAACTCAGGTTCTCAAGGAAATAATAATACCTTTTTTGGGTCAAGGTCAGGCCAAAGCACTACGTCCAATAATAATTCTTTTTTTGGATTTAACTCTGGGTTTTCTAACATTTCAGGCACTGCCAATAACTTTGTAGGAGTTAATTCTGGTAGGCAAAATATAGAAGGACGTAATAATAACTTTTTTGGGGTCAATACAGGTTTTGAGAATACTCTAGGTATAAATAATATTTACATTGGTTCAAATGCAGGTAGATATAATCAGACTGGGAATAATAATGTGTTTTTAGGTCATTCGGCAGGGCAAGGTCCTAATGATTTGTCTTCATCTAATAGAACAAGAAATACATATTTAGGTGCTATGGCTGGGCGTGATGCAACGGGGTCTAGAAATGTGTTTATAGGATTTCAGGCCGGTATGGCAGAGATTGGTAATAACAAATTGCATATTAATAACGCCGACAACAATTTGCCTTTGGTATTTGGAGACTTTTCAAGTGGTCAATTAGGTATAAATACTACTAGCCTTGTAGATGATATGGCACTGTCTATTGGAGGTAACGCTGCAGTTGATGGTAATTTAATCGCCAATGGTAAAATTGCAATTGGTACAACAAGTGATGATCCAGGGTTTGATTTAACTGTGAAAGGTAAAATTCATGTGCAGGAAATCAAGGTTGATTTACTTGGAGCAATTGCACCAGATTATGTTTTTCATGAAAATTATGAATTACTTTCTTTAGTAGAGGTAGAGGACTATATTATTAAGGAAGGTCATTTGTCAAATATACCATCTGCAGCTGAGATGGAGAAAAATGGTATTTATCTTAAGGAAATGAACCTAAAACTCCTTGAAAAAATTGAAGAGCTTACATTATATGTAATTGCTCAAGATAAATTAATAAAAAAGCAACAGGTCTCTGAGGCTAGTTTTGAAAAGCGTTTGCAATTATTAGAATCTAATTTAAATGAAGACTAATAATTAATGACTACTAAATACAAACTTTTCACGGTGAAATCAAGCGTTTCGTTCATGGTTTTTATATTATTATTTGGCGTATACAGTTGTAATACGGATGCCAAAGTGGAGAAAGCCCAGGATTCTTATAAGTTTTTTAATTTAGAACAGGGTGGTTGGAAATCTAAATCCATATCACAAAATTTTTCAAATATAACTTACACAGCCACTTTGGTACCCATTCAATATTATATCATAAAGGAGGAAGGTGCTCATAATATGCAAAAAATAGATTCCATTTATCAAAAGCATAAAATGGAGAGGATAGTTGAGATGGAATTTAGTCAAGATTTAAAAGATGACTTATTGAAGTCAAAGTATACAAATCTTGATTATGAATCATCTGTAGAGTATATGGCATTTTCAATAGAGAAAGATTTTATGGCAATTACCCAAAAGGGCGACACCCTTCAATGCTCTGGTGTTTCTTTTGAGCGAAATTTTAAGTTGGCACCTTTTAAAAGATTATTGCTTCATTTTGGTAATATTCCAGAAAATGAGCAGATACAATTGGTATATCAAGATCGGCTTTTTGGTAACGGAATGCTGAAATTCAAATTTAAAGAGACTCCACTAAAGTTATAATATTGGTTTAGAATGATACAAAAAATTAGAACAAGTAAATTTTCAAAAGTCATTGCCAGTTATTTGGCAATACAGTTAATTGTGCAAATGACACAGCCAATGAATTTATGGGCGTTGACCAGTGGGCCTTCTCAGCCGGAATTCAGTTCTTTTACACCAATAGGTACTTCTGATATGGTGAATTTATCTTCAGGAGATTTCAATTATAATATTCCAATAATGGATGTTGGCGGTTATCCATTGAATTTGTCTTATGATTCTGGTATTACTATGGATCAAGAAGCTTCATGGGTTGGTTTAGGTTGGAATTTAAATGTAGGTCAAATTAATAGACAAGTACGTGGTATACCAGATGATTTTAAAGGTGATGAATTAAAGTACGAAGAAAATTATAAAGATAATGTTACGGTAAGTGTAGAGGCTTCGGTTGATCCTCAGGTTTTTGGTTATGAAAAACCTGATAATATTAAAGAGGTTGTAGCGTCTTCGATAGGTGTTAATCTTCAATATAATAATTATACGGGTATTTCTTTTTCTCCATCTTTTGGGTTGTCTTTTAGGTTGTCTGATCAGGTTTCGGTAGGTATGAATTTTCAGACTTCTGCTACAGAAGGTGTAACTATTTCACCATCTGTAAGTGCTAGTGCATCCATGGGTAAGTTATGGGAAGGTCTAGCGGGTAACTTAAATGCTGGTGTTTCTTATAATAGCAGTCGTGGCTTGTCAAATTTCAGTCTCTCTTCGTCATTAAGTAAGAGTTATTCAGTAACTAAACAGGATAAGGACGGTGAGGACCAAACATTTGACTTTAAATCTGGGCTAGGAGGGTATGGTTTTGTTTCTTTTCAGAATAATACAATAACACCAAGAAAAAGAACTGCATTTAGAAATATAAGTGGTACGGCAGCAATTTCTGTGGGTGCATCTGTTTGGGGTTTTGATGGCGAGGCAGAAGTTTCTGCTATGGGTGCAGTTCAAAAAATAAAAGATCCTATTCGTTTTGAAAAAGCATATGGTTATGAGTTTACGGGTCATGCAACTTCAGATGATATATTAGATTATAACAGAGAGAAAGATGCACCAATAAGTAAAAGTACTTTGGTATTACCAACAGCAAATTATACCTATGATTTGTATTCTGTTAATGGTCAAGGAGTTGCTGGTATGTTTCGACCTTACAGAAGTCAAATAGGTCAAATAAATGATGAATTGGTAGAAGATGATAGCGACAGCTTTTCATTGGGAATAGAAGTTGAGGCAACCTCGTCATTTCATGCAGGTGTGAATTTAACAACGGCACCTACTTATAGTAGAACGGGAGTTTGGGATACCAATGCTCTAAAGTATTTTACTCAAGAACAGGAAAATGTTAAGCAACAAGGTGAAACTATGGATTATGAGCCTGTTTATTTTAAGTATATAGGGGAACCAAGAGTTGATAAAGATCAAGAATTATTCAATAAACTCGGTGATTATGATCCAATTGCTTTAGGTATAGAAGGGTCTCAAAAAGGTTTCGATAAACAGGCAGATAATCATTTTAGAGTTAAACGATATAGAGATAATGGAGTACCGTTTTATCCTAGTATAGATGATGCTAATCCTGCAGATGTAGCATTAGCGATGCCAAAGTTTACCAATAAATTTAAGCGAGAAAATAGAGAGGTTAGAAACCAGACTGTTCAGAAATTTTCAGCTGACGAAATTGAAAGCTTATATCCTAATAATAATAGAATTAATAAAAATGCTAATGGGCACCATACTGCTGAGATTCAGGTCTTAAAAAGCGATGGGACAAAATATGTATTTGGTGAAACTGCATATAATACTGATAAGCAAGAAGTGACTTTTACAACTAGTAGTTCTGATTTTGATTGTGGGACGGGGATTGTAAAATATGCTTTGAATGAAGCTACAAGAAGCAATAAATCGGGTTTAGATTATTTTTATAGTAAGGTTGTAACACCAAAGTATGCTCATACTTACCTTCTTTCATCTGTTTTATCTTCTGATTACGAGGATTTAACAGGAGATGGTCCTACAGACGACGATCTTGGTTCTTATACACGTTTTGAATATGATACAAAATCAGATTATAATTGGCGTATCCCATATAAGCATGGAGAAGCTTCGTTTGATGCTGGATTAAATACCCACCCTAATGATCAGAAGGGTAGTTTTATTTATGGGGAGAAAGAGTTGAAATACGTTAGAACGATTATAACTAAAACTCATGTAGCCATGTTTGATTTGTCGCCTAGAAAAGATGCTAGAGGTGCCAAAAATAGTAATGGTGTTGGAACTGAGGCAGAAATGTTCAAAATAGATGAAATACGTTTGTATTCAAAGCCCGAGGCTATTGCCGCAAATCTTTTGGATGGTAATCCAGACACAAATTTACCGGTAACGGCTATTAAAACCGCTCATTTCATCTATGATTATTCGCAAACAAAAGGGGTGGAAAATAATTTAGGAGGGGAATTAGATGGAAATGAATTAAGCAATGAAGGTGGAAAATTAACACTCAAAAAAGTATACTTTACTTATAGAGGTTCTGAAATGGGCAAATTTACACCCTATACGTTTAATTATTCAGATTTCAACCCATCGTATAATCTAAAGTCCTATGATATTTGGGGTAATTATAAGCCAAATCCGCAGCAAGGTTGTGGTACACTTGACTCTATTACAGCGCCAGAGTTTCCATTTGTCCAGCAACAAGATAGGGTTGAGCAAAATAGACGTTCGGCTGCTTGGTCTTTGGATGCTGTAGATTTACCCTCGGGTGGTAGAATTGAACTGACTTATGAAACAGATGATTATAAATATGTGCAAGACAGGGAAGCAATGCAGATGTTTAAAGTTGTGGGTGCCAGTAAATTGGGTTCTGTTGATGATGTTGGTAATAATTATCTTTATTCAAGTTTATTATCTTCTCCTTCGGGGAATGGTGTATTTCAAGATGATGCAAAATATCTATTGGTTGAGTTGCCGGAAGATCAAGCGGAGAATAATGCCGATTCCGACTGGTTTAAGTCCAAATATCTAAAAGGGCAATTAGATAAACCTATTTATTTTAGGTTTTTAATGAATATGACTTCAAAAGGGGCTAAATCAGAAGCTAGTAAAGATTATGATTATGTTACGGGTTATTTTGAAATTGATAAAGAAGCTGAGATAAACGTTTTTAAAGATTCTGAAAATATTCCTACACACGCCGCTATACCTATGAAATTTTTGCAAATGGAAGGTGGGCTATATAGTTTGACAAAACCTATGGTAAATCCTATTTCATTGGCAAGTTGGTACTTTGGTAGACAAAACCTTAATGGTTTCGTCTATGGTTTAAATAGGGATGCTGATACACAGAATATTGCTGATATTGCTAAAGAAGTTGTAAGTTCTTTTGCAGCAATGAGAGATATTTTTACTGGACCAAATGCTAAACTTAGGCAATTGAACTATAGAGTAGGTCAAAGGTTTATTCCGGAAAAATCTTGGATTCGACTGTCAACACCTAAACCTCAAAAGCTTGGTGGGGGCTCTAGAGTAAAGAAATTGGTAATGAAAGATCAGTGGTATAAAATGGTTGGAGCTCCCGAAGGTGATGCAACATTTAATAAAGAATATGGTCAAACCTATGATTATACGTTGGCAGATGGTTCCTCTAGTGGTGTAGCTACTTATGAGCCAAATATGAGTAAGGAAAACCCGTTTGTAGAGCCTTTTTATAATAGCGATAAAGGAGATCGCTTAGTTGCGCCAAAAGAGGTCAGTTATGTAGAAAAACCATTTGGCGAACAATTTTTCCCATCGTCATCGGTCACCTATAGCAGGGTAACTGTCCAAAATTTAGAGCGTAGTTCAGGTCAAGGCGAGGATGAAAATATTTACCGCCATGCAACGGGTAAAGTGGTTACAGAGCATTACACCTCAAAAGATTTTCCTACTATAGTTGATTATACAGATTTGGATAGTCCTGGGAATTATGCCACCAATCAAGGAGAGTTCCTTAAGAATATGATCAAAGGTTTATTGGGTGCGCCTGTAAATGTTAAAAATGAATTTGCCCTTTCTCAAGGTTTTGTAGTGCATACCAATGATATGAATGGTAAAATGCGAATGCAAAAGGTTTTTGGTGAGCCAGATGAAAACGAGCCAGATATCGGCGATGAAAATGAGAAGCTTTTAATTTCTTCTGTAGAATATGAGTATAGTGTAGATCAAGATGATGAAAGAAAGTTAGATAATAAGCTACCAACCTTAAATAAGAAAGGCGAAGTTAAAACTGATTTACAGATTGGAGTAGATTATGATGTGGTAACAGACTTTAGGGAGAGCTATTCAAGAGCGGAAACTAAGGGAGTTAAATTAAATGTTTTATTGATGTTTACTCCTTGGCCAACTATTGTGCCAACTGCGCCACCCTCAATATCAAAGATTGTAAACGTTTCGCATACTGCTATTACAACAAAAGTGATTCATACTACGGCTCAATTAAAGAAGAAAATAGCCACAGATTTAGGTTCCAAGGTTTCTACCATTAATGAAGCTTGGGATGCAGAAACAGGGCAAGTCTTGTTGACTAGAACAGTAAATGAGTATGATGATGAGTATTATAATTTCAATTTTCCTGCGTATTGGTCATATGAAGGTATGGCACAGGCATCTAAGAATATAGGGCTTTCCGGTACTTTAAAAAGTAATGGCGATTCATTTACTATTATTGGTGAAGATTCACCTCAAGAGTATTTCTATCCAGGCGATGAACTTTTGGTAAAAGATGATGATGGGGCCCAAAGATTATGGGTAATAGGTTTTAATGGTAATAACATTAATCTTATGGACAATAAGGCTAATACCGGTAGTGCTATAGAATTGAACGGAGTTGCAGAATTAAATGGAGTTGCAGAATTTAAAATTGTACGTTCTGGTCGCAGAAATCAACAAATGGCCAATATGGCATCAATAACATTAATGAAAAATCCTCTTAAAGATATTAATGGGGCTTACGTAAATGTTTTGGACAACACTTTTATACAAAATGCAACATCAACAGAAGCTGACAATTTAAGAATTGTAAATGCAAGTGCTGTTGAGTATGATGAGCTGTGGAATTGTCAATGTGAAGGACCCTTTAGTGTACTGCCAAAAACAGTAGACTCCTCAGAAGATATTGCAAATGTACCCGTAGAGAGTTTGGGCTTTAATCCGTATTTATATAATGTAAAAGGAGAATGGCGAGCAAAAAGGTCATTTGCGTACTTAACTGAAAGAACAGAGGTGGCTAATAATTCCTATGATAAAGTAAATACTAGAAAAGAAGGGTATTTTAAAGAATTTACGCCTTATTATAATTTAATTGGTTCAGCAGATAGCAAATCTTGGCAGAAAACTACTACCGATGCTCAAATTGATGCAGAACAGAAATGGACCTTTGCTAGCGAAGTAACACAGTACAGCCCTTTTGGTGCGGAGCTAGAAAATCGTGATGCTTTAAATAGATATTCATCTGCTCAATATGGTTATGCCTATACATTGCCAACTGCCGTAGCTTCTAATAGTAAGTATCAAGATATGGGTGTAGATAATTTTGAGGATTATGATTATAGCGTAATAAATACGTTAAATGGGCATTTTAATTTTCAAGAAACTTTAGATGCAAACCAAGCGGATAATGCTTTTATTTCAGATTCTCGTTCGCATACAGGTAGAAATAGTTTGGTAATGCGTGGTGGTGATGAAGTGTACTTAGAGCGTCAATTATTAGGAGAGCCTATAGTGGTTAATGATGCTGATGGCGATCAAATACCAGATTTAGATGATAACTGCAGGTATACCTCAAATCCAGATCAATTGGACGGTGATAATGACGGAGTAGGAGATCGATGTGATGATGATAACGATCCGGTTTTTTCCAACGTTTTTAAGAGTAGGCAAGATAATTATGAAAACTTTGGCTACTGGGGTATGTATGCTAAATTTTCAATTGTTGGTAAGGCTAATGCAAGAATTAAGTACGGTGTTGAAGTAGTAAAAGAGGGGTATAGAGGTGGACGTTACTATGTAAATGATGAACAATATGAAACAACCGACGGAAGTCGCGTATTTGAAACCGTTTTGGATGCGGCTGGTCAAAAGCAATTTTATTTCCACGCAGATGCTTATCGTATAAGAGCTACCAAAGCGGGTAATTATGTTAATGTTAGATTTTATCTCATTGATGTTAACGGGCAACCATTACAAGAGTCTATTTGTTTAGATCCAATAGGTCGTTATAATAGAAGAAAAGACTTGTCTAGAGATTCTGACTGTAATTAATTAAATAATATTCTAGTAAAAGCTTATAAAGGCAATAGTAAATTAACAAAGTTTCGAATGAAAAATATCAAATATATCATATTAACAACCCTATTTTTAATTTGGGGGCAAATGATAATTTCACAAGACGTGCCAGCGGCAGAGCGCCAAGCTTTAATGGATTTTTATAACGCTACAGATGGGGTAAATTGGCAGTTCAATGATTTTTGGGGAGATGAAAATAATGGAGTGGCAATTTGGTATGGAGTGACTGTGGAAGATGGTCACGTAACAAGATTGGAATTGAGTTATAACTTTTTGTTATCACAAACCCCAACTATGCCTGAATCATTTGGTGACCTTGAATATTTAACTTATTTAGATTTAAGTAATAATGGCTTAGATGTTCCTTTAGCAAATTCTTTAGGGCAACTTTCTAACTTAAAAACAGTGTTGCTGAATAATAATTTGATAAGCGGAGATATTCCTTCAGGGTTAAGCCAAATTAATTTAGATATACTGAACATAAGTAATAACAACTTTGTTTTTTCATCTTTTGAATCTGACTTTTTGTCTTATCAGTCAAATGTAACACAATTTACATATGATCCGCAGTATCCTTTATACCTTGGAGAACCAAATACTGTTACTGAAAATGAACCTATCAATATTATATATAATAGAGCGGTAAGTGCAAACAATAGTTACCAATGGTTTAAGATTGTAAATGGTGTTGGAGTGGAAATTCCAGGAGCAACTAGCAAAGATTATGTAAAAGGAAATGCCGAACTATCAGATGCTGGAGACTATTACTTTGAGGCCACAAATAACATAGTTACCGGTCTAAAACTGACTAGTAGAGTTGTTACTTTGACCGTTGACCCACCAGTAGATACCTGTGGTGTCTCTGAAGCAGAAAAACAAGCGCTTTTAGATTTATATAATAGTACAGATGGTGATAACTGGACTAACACCCTTGCTGGTAACCAACCTTGGGACACCAATATTCCTGTATGTGATTGGTTTGGGGTTACGGTTGTAGATGGTAATGTAACAAGAGTTGAAATAATTAATAATAACCTTATTGGTAGCATACCTAGCTCAATAGGAAATCTAATTGGCCTTGAATTATTGACTTTAGCTACTGGTAATTTTGATTCAAGTACCATACCATCAGAAATAGGGTATTTGACAAATCTTAATCATTTAGATCTTGGCATCTGTAATCTAGAAGGCTCTATTCCTTTAGAAATTTCCAATCTTATAAATTTAGAAAGACTTGATTTGAGTTCTAATAACTTGGTAGGTAGCATTCCAAATGAATTAGGAAACCTACTTAACTTAGAATCAATTGACATTAGTCAAAATAATTTTACAGGGAGCGTTCCAAATGTTTTAGGCAATCTAGTGAATTTGGAAACTTTAAATTTCTTTGATAATTCTTTAACAGGAAGCATTCCTGAAGAGTTGGGGAATCTTGCTTTATTATCTTATTTTTCTGTTGAGCGAAATAATATGGACGGTGATATTCCTTTGGTCTTTGCAAATCTTAATTCACTTGAAAACGTATATTTGACTGAAAACAACTTTAGTGGAGTTATTCCTTTTTCATTGAATGATAATCCAGAACTAAATGTACTTACATTTGGGTCAAACCAAATTATCTTTTCTGATTTCGAAAATCTTCACAGCGAATATTTGTCTGCTTTACAAATTTATCAATTTTCTCCCCAAGCTAAAGTAGACCTAGAAGAAACATTATCAGTAGCAGAAAACGGCACTATTACCCTAACCAGTACAGAACTCACAAGCCCAAATAATAGCTACCAATGGTTTAAAGATGGTGTTGCCATTGCAGGCGCAACAACTAAAGATTATGTAATTAGTAGTGCAACACCAGCAGATGCTGGCGTATATTATTTTCAAGCCACTAATAGTATAGTTACTGGTTTAACGTTGACCAGAAATAATATTACAGTTAATGTTGGTCCATCAGCAGATGTTTGTGGTGTTTCAGAAGCAGAAAAGCAAGCACTTTTAGATTTATATAATAGTACAGATGGTGATAACTGGACCAATACTCTGGCTGGTGATCAACCTTGGGATATTAATATTCCCGTTTGTGATTGGTATGGTGTTTCGGTTGTAAATGGGAAGGTTACACAGTTAAGGTTGGATAATAATAATTTGGTAGGCACTTTACCAGGCAATTTGGATATATTATCTGAATTATCTCGTCTTCAGTTAAACGCAAATCAAATTTCTGGTAATATCCCTTCTAATATAGGAAATCTGGCAGAGCTTAAATATCTTCTTTTATACACGAATTCATTTGAAGGAAGTATACCAGAATCCCTTGGAAATTTGTCGAAATTATTAGACTTAATTTTATATGAAAATAACTTAACAGGAGAAATTCCTCCAGGACTAGCAAATTTGCAAAACCTTAGGGATATAAATATTTCGCGGAATCAACTTACCGGCAGTATCCCAACAGATTTTGGTAATTTTTCTTCAAAATTATTTAGGATCAATATCGCAACCAACCAATTAGAAGGCACAATACCACCTTCGTTATTGAATTTATCTGGACTTACAAATTTTAGATTTGGAATAAATAATTTTATTTTTTCAGATTTTGAAACCGAGTTTTTACAATATCAAACAAACTCTACAGGAGAGTTTGGTTATTCCCCCCAAGCCAAAGTAGATTTAGAAGAAACGTTATCGGTGCCAGATAATAGTAGTATAACATTAACGAGCAATGTATTAACAAGTCCCAATAACAGCTACCAATGGTATAAAGATGGTGTAGCATTAAACGGGGCAATAAATAAAGAGTATGTAATAGAAAATACTTCTGAGACAGATGCAGGCGTTTATTATTTTCAAGCTACCAATAGTATTGTTACTGGGCTTACTTTAACTAGAAATAATATTACTTTGAATGTTGGTTCACCAGCAGATACTTGTGGTGTTTCAGAAACAGAAAAGCAGGCGCTTTTAGATTTATATAGCAGTACCAATGGAGATAACTGGACCAATACATTGGCTGGCGACCAACCTTGGGATATCAATACACCTGTTTGTGATTGGTATGGTGTTTCGATTGTAAATGGGAAGGTTACACAGTTAAGGTTGGATAATAATAATTTGGTAGGCACTTTACCAGGCAATTTGGATATATTATCTGAATTATCTCGTCTTCAGTTAAACGCAAATCAAATTTCTGGTAATATCCCTTCTAATATAGGAAATCTGGCAGAGCTTAAATATCTTCTTTTATACACGAATTCATTTGAAGGAAGTATACCAGAATCCCTTGGAAATTTGTCGAAATTATTAGACTTAATTTTATATGAAAATAACTTAACAGGAGAAATTCCTCCAGGACTAGCAAATTTGCAAAACCTTAGGGATATAAATATTTCGCGGAATCAACTTACCGGCAGTATCCCAACAGATTTTGGTAATTTTTCTTCAAAATTATTTAGGATCAATATCGCAACCAACCAATTAGAAGGCACAATACCACCTTCGTTATTGAATTTATCTGGACTTACAAATTTTAGATTTGGAATAAATAATTTTATTTTTTCAGATTTTGAAACCGAGTTTTTACAATATCAAACAAACTCTACAGGAGAGTTTGGTTATTCCCCCCAAGCCAAAGTTGACCAAGAAGAAGCACTCTCCGTATCAGAAAACGGTACAATTACCTTAACAAGCACAACATTGATAAGCCCCAATAACAGCTACCAATGGTATAAAGATGGTGTAGCAATAAACGGGGCAATTAATAAAGAGTATCTAATAGAAAATGCTTCGGAGGCAGATGCTGGTATTTACTACTTTGAGGCTACCAATAGTATTGTTGTTGGTCTGACTTTAACTAGGAACAATATTTCTTTGACTATTGGAGCTCCTGTAGACACTTGTGGTGTTTCAGAGGACGAAAAGCAAGCTCTTTTAGACTTATACAATGCTACAGATGGAGATAATTGGGCTAATACTTTGGCTGGTAATCAACCATGGGATACCAATATTCCCGTTTGTGATTGGTTTGGGGTTACAGTTGAAAATGAAACCGTTACCAGCTTGGAGCTTCCTGATAATGATGTGACAGGAAATCTATCTGAAAGCATTGGTAACCTATTAAATATAAATCTTTTAGATTTGAGTAATAATTCCATAAATGGAGATTTGCCAACTGAAATAGGTTCTTTGCTAGATTTAGAAGTTCTATTGTTACCAAATAATGAACTAACTGGAGAATTATCACCAACATTAGGTAGTTTGTCAAACTTAACTATAATGGATCTTTCAGGTAATAATTTATCTAGCGAAATTCCTATATCATTTTGCAACTTGGCAAGTGTTACAGATCTTAACCTTTCAGGTAACCAATTAAATGGTAGTATTCCTCCTCAACTTAGATTAATGTCTAGTTTAGAACGCTTGAATCTAGCGAATAACGAGCTTAGTGGTCAATTACCATCTGTATTGATACAATTAACCAATCTACAAGAATTGGCAATTGAGAACAATCGTTTTAGGGGAGCTATACCTTTTACGGCATCGAATTCTAATTTTACCAGTTTTACTTTTCAGGAAAACAATTTTATATTTAAAAACTTTGAAGCTAGCCATAATAACTTTTTGGTCAATATTTCAAATTATATCTTTTCACCTCAATCTAAAACTGATACCGTTGAGTCAATTTCTGTAACTATTGGTAATTCTATTACCTTAACTACAGAAATGTCTAGTGTTTATAATACATATCAATGGTACAAAAACGGTATTGCGATAAGTGAAGGTGTTGAACGAGAATTGGTTATAGAAAATGCTGTTTTAGATGATGAGGATGATTATTATGTTGTCGCCTTAAATAGTATTGTCAATGGTTTAGAGCTTACCCGTAATACAATTACGCTTAATGTGTTAGAGTCATGTGATGTACCTTTGGAACAAAGACAAGCACTAATTGCTTTATATAATGCTACGAATGGATCTAATTGGAACAATACACAGCAATTACAACAGGCTTGGGGTGTAAATAATCCAAATTCATTAGTGTGCGATTGGTATGGGGTTACTGTGGTAAATAATAACATTGAACAATTAATTTTACCGAATAATGGGTTGGAAGGTAACTTACCTAATGTTTTTACAGATTTACCTTTTCTTACAGATATTGACTTATCTGCTAATAGTCTGTCAGGTAGTATTGTTTCGACATTTTCTACGCAAAATTCTATTGTGTCCCTGAAATTGGATAATAACAATTTCATATTTGATGATATAGAAATAGATTTTGTTAGGTATAATGATGCGTATTCTCCTAATTTTATTTATGCTCCTCAATCAATGGTTGATACGGCTGAAATAATAAACGTTGAAGAAGGGGAGACCGTTACGTTAACATCTAATCAATTATTAAGTGATAATAATACATACCAATGGTTTAAAAAAGGATTACCCATTTTAGGAGCTACTTCTAAAGATTTAATTTTAACCAATGTATCCAGTTCTGACAACGGTGGCTACCATTTTGAAGCTACAAATAATGTAGTTACCGGCTTAACTTTGGTACGTAACATGGTCATGTTGAAGGTTAACAGTGGACCAGACGCTTGTGGTGTTTCAGATTTAGAACGTCAAACCTTAATAGCTTTATATGAAGCCTTGGACGGAGTGAATTGGACTAATAATACGAATTGGAATACAGATGCTCCTGTTTGTGATTGGTATGGTGTTGCAACAGATATTGATGCCAATGTAATAGGTATTTCATTGCCTAATAATGAACTAAGAGGAGAAATACCTGAATCTATTTCTCAATTAGTTAGTTTAGAACAAATTGATTTCAGCCAAAACAACGTAATTGGGCAACTTCCCGTAACCCTTGGTGATATACTTTCGTTAAGATCATTGACATTAAATGATAACATAATTGTAGGGGAAATACCTGAGGAATTAGGTAATCTTTCACTATTAAACAATTTAAATTTAGCGAATAACAGAATTTCTGGTGCAATACCATCTACAATAGGGGGTATGCAAAACTTACAATATGTAGATTTAAACAACAATAAGTTAAACCAAAATATACCACTTGGGGTATATTCAATACCTACCCTAATAAGATTTAACGTTTCTAATAATGAAATGACAGGGTCTATTTCAGATACTATTGGAAACCTGCAATTACTAGAACAGTTTTGGTTGGCAAACAACAATTTTGGTGGTGAAGTACCTGTTTCTATAGCCACGATACCAACGTTAACAAGTGTGCGGTTAAATAACAACAATTTTAATGGTGATATACCGGTTTTACTACCAGACTTATCAGTACCTGGAGCAGAAATAGCTATAGAAGAAAATGGTTTTGTTTTTAGTGATTTTGAAGATGAGTATCCAGACTACAGTACTTTAGGATCTAATTTCACGTATAATCCACAAGATGATGTTGATAATAGGCAGACGATACCTGTTTTGGAAGGTACTTCTATAACGTTAGGTACTCAGGATCTTACCAGTCCTAATAATAGTTATGTCTGGTATAAAGATGGTGTAGTCATACCAGGTGTTTCAGGTGATAGTTATACGGTTACCAATTTTGATCCTACGGTAGATGGCGGCAACTACTGGTTTGTGGCAACAAATAGTACTATTCCGGTTTTAGAATTAACTAGAAGAACAATAACCTTAGTTGAAAAAGTATTGGAACCAATACTGAATTTGACATTGACACCTGTATGTTTTGATCCTTCGACATCGACTTTACAATGGCAAATCACTAATCCGAATTTGGTTAGTATTAATGTTTCATGGGAGATTGAAGATAGTTCAGAAACAGGTAGCATTCTTGCTACATCAGGTGATACTATTTTTTCAACTATAATAATAAATGATAACGATAATGCAACAACTATATTTTGGAATGACGAGTATGGCAATCCAAGAAGTGAAACAAAAGTTAAAAACGATATTATTTGCGATAATTCTGAACCTATTTTAGAATTAGAGCTAATCACATTATGTTCCGATGACCCTTCACTAACAAGAGAATGGCAAATAGAAAACCTTAATGTTGTGCCTGTTCAAGTCAACTGGGTATTACAAGGATCAGCACAATCTGAAACACTAATTGTAAATCCGGGTAATAGTACAATTACTACTCAAACCATTTCTGGTGATAATATTTTAAATATTTCTTGGGATGATGAGTTGGAAGTAACTCAAAACAAAGAGTTAGTTTCACCTGGTGAGCAGTGTCCATTTCCAGCAGATTGTACAGATTTACTTGTTGGTGCAGATGGTAGTTTTCAAACCACTTCTTCTCCTTCAAATGTGGGACGTAACGGTACTCTTGATGGCTCTTCATGGGATGTTAATGAAGGTACGCCAGATACGTTTTCTTTTCCTTTAACATCAGGTGGAGATAAAAGTATGCTATATGGTTTTGATAGTTCTCCAAACAGTGGGGTTTGTCTTGGAGCAATGAGAGTTGGGGATACCACTGAATCATTTTCAACCCAAATAGGTGGTTTGCAAGTAGGGGCTACTTATTATGTTGAGTTTTATCAAGCGAATGCTACTAATTTATTAGATGTTCGTTTTTACGATGAAACTAATGGATTTTGGCAAGTTAATTTTGGTGGAGCTTCTCAAGAATCGGTTAGAATACCGTCCTATGCAGGGCCAAGTAGTTGGAGTAGGCAACGTTTGGAATTTGTTGCTGGATCAACAAATCAAGAATTACGTTTTGCTGTGGCATCTTCCATGAATGATCAGGATATGTCTTACCCTGTTTATATGTTGATTGACGGAATTCGAGTCTATGCAAAACCAGAAAATTTACTTTCTGTAGAATGCTATGATTTAGATGTTCAAGTCTTTTGTAGTATTGAAGAAAATAATGAATTTACAATTTCAGATTTAGTAGCTCCACAGGGCACTAATGTTATATGGTACAGTAAAGAGACTGGTGGAACTAGATATTTTGCATCAGATGAGTTATTGGATTTGACTACAAGTGTTGTTTGGGCAGATGATGGTTCAGGAAGTAGAATTCCTTTAGAAATAATATTTGATTTAGGAGCTCCAAGAGGTAATGAGGTACAAACATTTGACGTTGCAAGTAACCTAACCTTATCAAATATGGTGGTGGAAGGAACCAATATTACATGGCATGATTCCTTCTCTGGTAATTCTGAATTACCATTGTCTACAAATTTGGTTAATGGAGAGACCTATTATGCCGCTATGAACGGTAATGCGTGTAGGTTAGGTGTCAAAGTAGAAATTGATGTTCCTTTACCAGAAGGTAATGGATTTCAGAATTTCTGTAGTACTACGGCACCAACAATTAATGATATAGTAATGAATACCACTAATTCTGCATATAGTATTCTTTGGTATTCGCAATTAGAAGGTGGTACAGAAATAGATACTAGTCAGCCTTTGGTAGATGGGGGTACATATTACGCGGCACAATCAAATGGTACAATAACTGGGCAATTAAGGGCAGCTGTAAATGTGTCTGTATTAAATGTTAGCGCAGCTATTAAAACCTATGAACAAGATGTCGTTTTCCCTACTGGCAGTACAATTGCAAATCTGAGTACTTTTTACGGTTATACTTCAGTACAGTGGTATAATCAAGAAATAGGTGGTTCACCATATCCTGAGAGTTACTTAATGGCAAATGGAGAAACATATTATGCTCGTATTGGTGCAGGTTTATGTGCAGGAACAGAAGTGTTATCAGTTTCTGTTTCAATAGAAGATGATGCAGCTCCGGAGTTAGTAACCTGTATAAAATTCTTGCCACAACCTTTTGGAGATTATGTAATTAGCGGCTGGGTTAGAGAAGAAGCTTTAACGGTTGAAACGGCAGGTAGTATTGAGTTTGAGGAAGACTTAGCAGCTAAGGGAGCCGTTTTACAGTTGTTTCAGAAAATTACCGATAGGCTGATTACAGGAACAGAACGTTTAGAGATTCCAAGTGACGTTTTTGTGGTTAAGGAAATTTTTCCTGATTTGGACATGAGTGCGTTATTACCATATTTGAAAAACTTTACAGGCAATCAGATTATGGTTTATGATTTTAAGCTTGAAAAAGAAACAGTCGCTGGTCTAGAACGAAGTGTTGGGTACTCTTTCTCGTTTGATTCAGATAATTCTAGTAGGCTTGAATTTAGAACTCCAGAAATTGAAATTCAATTTCTTCAATTTCTTGGTTTTAGCCAGAACATTTATAAAACAGGATATCATTTTCCTCTTTTGAATTATGACGCGGATAATTTGACAATAACACACAATTACGTAACCTCATTAAGTGGTGATCGTATTCGTGTAAATTCTGACTTTGTATTGACCTTGCCCGATGATTCGAACTATAGAGCGAGTTATACTGATTATAATACAGATAGTCCAAATGATTCAGGTGTTCAAGGTATCGCACCAGTCTTTAATTATATTGAAAATCCTGATTATAATGTGTTACAGTATGATAATACCTCTATTACATTTTTGTATAAAAATTTAGCTGGAGATATAATTGATCCAAATGCTACAAATACAAGAGTATTGTTTGAGCCAAAGGGACCAATTATAGATGGTTGGCAACGAATTTCAGGTACGTTTACAATTCCAAGCAGTGCTGCATATATGAGAATTGACTTAAAAAATGAACTACCAGGTGTAAACGCTTATTTTGATGATGTTAGAATGCATCCTTTAGATAGTAATATGAAGTCCTTTGTTTATGATCCTATTACCCAACGTTTACAAGCAGAGCTAGATGAAAATAATTATGCTACTTTTTACGAATATGATACTGAAGGTGGTTTGGTAAGGGTTAAAAAAGAAACTGAACGTGGTATTTATACCATACAAGAAACAAGATCTGGTAATTCTAAATTAAATAGCGAAGAATGAGAATGAAATTTATTCATTTAATATGTATTGGCTTTTTAACCACCTGGGGCAATTTGCATGCACAAGAATTAAAAGTTGTAGATGTATTAAAAAAAGCGACGGAGTTTTATCATACTCAAAAACATTATCATGTAGATATGGAGTTTAGTATGTATAGGGGGTTTACTGAGAAGGTTAAAACGGAAAGTTATACAGGTACCATTGAGCGAAATGGAAATTTCATGAAAAATTCGGTTTTGAATACCCAAATATTTCAGTTTCCGGAAGCAAAGGTTGTTGTTGATAATGATGCTAAGACCATTTCATATGTATTTACGGATAAAACTGATTTTCAAGATACACCTATAGATTTCAAAGTTCTTTTCGATTATTTTAAAGAATCGAAGGTTACGGATAAGGGAGATATTCTGGTATGTGATATGATTGCCGATCGTAATAGCTTTAATGTAATGCCTTATGGAAAGATAATTTTAGTTATTAATAAGAAAGATTATAGAATTACCAAACAAGAACTCTTTTTTTCAAATAGAATACCATTTAAAAGTACTAAGGGAAATAACACCGAATATGATTTTGGTAAAATGATAATAGAATTCTCATATGATGATAATAAAACTATTGAGCTTAACCAACTTAGTGATTTTATTATGAGTGGGGGGTCTAATACCATACAGTTGAATGAGTCTTTTAGTGACTATCAATTGATCAATGCTACAGAAGAAAATAACTAACCAAGTAAATAGCAAATGCGAATGCTAACTATTATTAACGAACGAATTATTAAGGGCTTACTTTTTCTATTTTTATTGTGTACTCCTTTCCTAAGGGGGCAAGAAAATGTAGAATTTACTAATGACCAACTTACGGCGGGTGCAGTACTTGAATATACTACATCAGATTTAAGTGGATTTACCCACGTCAATCCTATGGGGTATGTAAGTCTTATTGTTAAGGAAGATATTCCTGTAAATCAACAATATGCATTAGCTATAAGAATGAATGTGATTTATGCCGAGGAAACAGGGGCTTTTACAGGTACAACTGAAGAAATCACATTAAATATCGCGTATAATACCGTGGCAGGTGCAGGTTCAGCGGTTGATATTAGCAAATATATTGCACAAGGGGCATACGGGGTTCAAGTAGAGATTCTTGAGAGAACATTAACTATTAACAACGTAGTAACTGATCAAGTACCTAATAATGTAGCACTTGAAATTGGTTTTGTTTCAGAGAATATTGAAAATCTATATATAGATTTTCCAACTAATGTTAGTGTTTCAACCATTCATAATAATAGAGAGTTAGAAATAAATTGGAATGCTTTAGCTGGGGCACAATCATATGATGTAGAATGGACTTGGATAGATGGTTATGATGGCGATTTACCTTATAATGGTGATTTGCGGTCCCAAGCAACTATTCCATTGACCAAACGTGATTTTGAATTGAATAGTTCTAGAATTCAGACCAAAAATTTAACCTATACAATTCCATTAATATACTCAAAGGGGTATATAGTTTATAGAGTGCGTGGTGTAGGAAAAGATACCACACCGCCCTACCACTATAAATTTGGTCCATGGAGTGCAGGAGAGGATACCGAGAACTACCTAAGTGACTGGGAGGATAGTGTATATCAAATTTTAACAGACCATCAGGTTGATAAAAATTGGCAATTTCAAGCTTCTTATGCGGAAGATGGCAAAAAGAAAGAGGTCGTTAGTTACTTTGATGGTACCCTTAGAAACCGACAAACGGTTACTAGAATTAATTCTGATGATAATATTATTGTAGGTGAGGTTATTTATGATGCTCAAGGTAGACCTGCTGTAGAAGTGCTTCCTGTGCCTGTAAATAATAGTACGGCTCCAACAATAGATTTTATAGGGGAATATGTTTCATCTACCGAAAGCGGTTTTAATAGAAACGCAACAGGGGCTAGTTATAGTTATAAAGATTTTGATTACGACGCAATAAACCAATTAGATAATTTTAATGCGGCGGATAAAGCCATGTCAACTTCAAGCGGTGCCAGCAGGTATTATTCATCTCAAAATGATGTTAATGATCCTTTTAAATCGCGTATTCCCAACGCAGAGCAATATCCGTTTTCTCAAATAGAATACACACCAGATAATACGGGTCGTATTAGAAGAAAAAGTGGGGTAGGCGTACAGCACCAATTGGGTAATGGGCATGCAATGGAATATTATTATTCAACACCAGAACAAAAGGAGCTAAATCGTTTGTTTGGGTATAGTGTAGGGTATACCCAACACTATAAAAAGAATATGGTTATTGATCCTAATGGACAAAGAAGTGTTAGTTATATTGATCCGCAAGGTAGAACAATTGCTACGGCACTTATTGGCGATACACCACCTAATTTAGACCCGTTGAACGATGAGCAAAATGGAGAACATTTAACCTTGAGTTCAGATTTATTGGGTAAAACGAGCAGATTGGATTCAGATAGTTTTACAGATAACAACCAGCGTAAATCTTCGCAGAAATTTGGATCGTTAGATGATGCACTATATTATAACGCTACAAAAATAGTACCCTTTGCAGAAACACGTAATTTTAAATATATTTTTAATACTACAAATTTTCAATTTGAGTGTTTTGATGGTTCGGTAGCATATAATCTTTTTATAGACATACTAGGACCTAATGGAGAAAGTAAAATATTAGACCGTAGCACGTTTGATCCAGCAGATTTTAATGTAGATCTTACCAGAGGTAATTTTAGTGTTGTTAAAAATTTGGCAGTTGATGCAGATGCCTTAAATGCCTATGCAGACCAATATGTGTTAGATTTACAAGACCCCTCAGAAGAATGTTATATTGATCCAGAACTGGCTATTCCTTTTCCTGGTATTGAAGATGGTTGTTTTACAACGTGTGCAGACTGTGAAGAAGCTTTAATTGCACAATTTACAGATGAGACAGGTAGTAGTGGTGCCGAAGTTTATGCTGCTATACAAATGGACCAGTATGATTTTACTGAACTAGAACGTTTGTTGACGGCAGAAGAACTACAAGTAGAAAAAAATAGATTAAGTGGAGCATACCTAGTGCAGTGGCCACAGTTAATTCTAGCGTGTAATGCACCGTGTATAGATAGTACCGATAGTATAGGTGCAGATTTAAGTGGTCTAAGTACTGCAAGTATCGTTGATAATTCAATTACCTGTCAAATAGGGCGTAGTGCTTTATTAAATGATATGAAACCAACAGGGCAGTATGGCAATAGTCCAAGTACCTTGAATGATGGGGATGTGGTAACAGATCAAACTTTAAGTCTTAATATTTTCTTAGAGGTAAACCGTATTACCGGTGCAGAAACTAATGCTGGTGGTGAATACAATACCTGGCGTAATCCAAGGCATCCTATTTATGACGTTGAAGATAATGGTTCGGGTTTGTACACAGAGGGTCATTATTACAATGCTGATGGTACAAAAAGTTTGATCAGGGTTTCTGAAATTGTGGAGGAAAATGAAGAAGATGGATCATTAAGTACACGTTATGATCCACCAATTGTTGCGACTGCTAATTTAAATGAGGTATTGATCAAAGCAACTGATAACTTAAGTAATGATGAGTATTTTATAGAGCCACAATATTTAGCATCTGGCGAAGATTTTATAAAATCAGGAATCTGGCAAGATGAATGGGCAGAATCTTTATTGGTCTACCATCCAGAGTATAGTTATTTAGAATATGCAGAGGCGGTTTGTGGTATGACATCCAATGTATCAGGCGCAGCAGTTATGAATCCAGATGGTTACGATCAATACTTACGTAATTTAAATTCGATCGATGCAGCCAATGCCGCTTTTTCAGGTTTGTTGACCGGACCAGGACTTTTAGGGAGTGATCCCTATTTTCAAGGTAGTCTGCCTCTTCCAAATCCATTGACAGCAGGTTTAAATTCCAAATTTACAAATGCATTTGATCAAAGGGATGAATTAATGCTAGCCATGATGGAAGATTATAATGGCTCAGGCAATACGTTACAAGAATTTTCAGCTATAATAGCAACTTGTGGAAGCCTTTCTGCTTCTTGTCCTAATATTAATGTTGGTTCAATGACACAGGTTCAGAAAGAGGAATATTGGGCTACGTTAAAAACCAATTACCTTAATTTAAAACAAACGGTAAATACCTTATTGGGTAATATTTATGCTAAGACAAGAAATTCTTACAATGGTTGCATAGGCGAAGAGTATGCTCCGGTAGACTTGCTTTCGGTAATAGGAGAGTATGATTTTTCAGGTAAGAGTATTTTAAGGACTGCCATTGACGGAGCAACAGATAAAGTATGTGAAATAGAAGAGCGTGATGAATATCTAGTAAAAGAAAAACGTTTTCAACCATCAGATGTATTGTATGATTCTGGCCAAAGTGCAGAAGATGCCATTGAAGAAATGAGTCGTTATACAGGTTTTGAGTATTACTTAGAAACAGGTGTTTGTCCTTTAGCTAGAGATTTACAGGTGTTTTTAGAGTTTGGTTTTAAAGATTTTGTTACGGAGGGCATTACCAGAGATGGACCTTTTACTGGTAAATATTTATCAAGAGAACTATTTTTCGAATTTGGGGGAGTTTTTCCTGAAATTGGTGATAATCCAGTTGAGTTAAAAAATTCAGTTTTTGGAGAGTATTTAGACCTGAATTTTGGATTTTCTAATACTGAATTTGCGGATATAACATTATTTTTACAAGGTTATGATTGGGATAACTATGGGTCATCTTTTGTTATTAGTAAGATTTCAAATATACAATCTAGTTATAATACAGATTTTGGAGAATTTGAATTTAGTGCAATTGCGCAAATTCCAAATAATTCAGAACTAGGCTATATAGAAAAAGTCATAAGAGGTTTTACTAGTGCAAGAATTTCTAATTGTACCGTCTATCCAGATGCAACCAGTCCTGGTCAGTATTTAGGAGATAGTCAGGCGCTTGGACCTTTTGGTGGGGATTGTAACAATGAACCTCGCTTTGAGGCTGCATATGTAAGACTATTGAACTATCTGCTAAAGTCTAACCAATTAAATGGATTAGAGGTGTCATTGAATAATATACCTGAATATGCTGATGGTTTTTTAGCTAGTTTCTTTGGTGCCGGCACTGCTTCATGGCAAGCAATATTACCTGATAATACGTATATTTTAAAAGTAAATGATGTAAATGTAGCCGTTTTGACTTTAGAAGAAGATTTACCTACTGCTGGTGTGGTAAATTATACAGGTCTAGGCCTAAACTATATATTTAATGAAACAGGTCAGATTACCGAACAGCAAGCACGTATTACATATCAAACTAATACAGTCGAGCAAAATCTTATAGGTAGCCTAACCCAAGAAGTAGGCGACCCAGATAGTCCATTAATTAACTTTTTATGTTGTCCAGGGGAGGATATTAATGAGTTAATAGGGGAGCCAATTTCGGTAGAATGTAATAATGTAGACAAAATTACAATTTGTAATGAATTTGTTGATAGAGAACTGCTTTTAGAAGATTATTTAAAACAGATTTTAAATACAGCATTACAAGATGTTTCACCTTCTAATGGAAATTTTACTCCTTTTAATATTCCCTTGATTGAGGAATTTAAAAGTGAATTTGCGTTAGAAAGATGGACGGACCAAATTACTACAGGAAATATAGTTGTTAGTTCTGTTAGAAGGGAATACCCAGACCTTTCAAACGCAGATTTATATTATTCAGATTATACGACAAGTGATGGACAAAAATTAGAATTAAAATACTCAGCTAACGGGTTGGATTCTCTTGAAGTTACTTTAAATATGGATTTGGATGCACTTACAACCAATTTAGGTGACATTAGAGAAATAGTTTGTCTTGATATACAAAGTAGAGCAGCAGGATTAGCTAAAACATCGTTAACTGGAAAAGATTTTGATGTTTTTGATGATTATTATAGATTTTCTTTGACTTATATAGACAATAAGGGGAATACTGTCCAAACGGATGATATAAATGGAGTAGCTTTTTTAAAGAACGATCGTACTTTCAGATTATATAATGATTGTGAATATTTCGAAGAGCTTAATCCATGTTCACTTTCTTTTCAATCACCATCAGTTAGTTCATTTTCAGAGCCCTATGGTAATTTGATAAAGGCGATTTATAATCATATTAAGCAACAATTTTCTCAAGGAAATTATAATTTAAATAATGTTGATATTTCTTCTTTTTCTGAATTTCAAAATTTAATTAATAGTGATTTTTCTTTAAAAGAAAGTTTTGAGTATTCAACTTTCACATATAATGGAAATCAGGTAATTCATCCTTTTAATATTGTAAATCCTAATTATACATTATTTTATAATGATAATGATGGTTTTTTACAAATTTTCATACAGCTAAATGAGTATTTTTCAATTGCTCAAAATTCTATTAATTCAAATGAGTTTCCTTATTTTAATAAAAATGATTTTGAAGAGAATTTTGTTTCAATGGAGGATTTGGGATTGAATATAGCTAATTTTAAAACTGAATTTAAACCTTTAGTGAATTTTGCAGACGGGAATTCAAATTCATATTTTTCTAGGATGTATTTTTTATACAACTCGTCAGGAACTCCGGCCTCTGAGTATTATCTTGAATTTAATCGAGATCAATATGATAAATTATGGAGTTGTGTTTTCTTCAATGCTCAAGAGCTTATTAGCAATCCAAATCTTTCAGGAAAAAATCTTTCTATTTCAAAGTCAAACCAAACATCATCCTCCAAATCCATTACCCAAGAACCACGCAGCGCATGTGGTACAGGACTGTGTATTCCACCAGTGCCAGAACCGGTAAGTTGTACAGATGCATATGGTGTATATAGAATTCGTATGGAAGGTTTAATGACCGGTGCTTTGGTGAATTTACGAGATGAATATATAATAGATGAAGTAGACTTTTGTAACAATTACCTTCAATATCTTGTTGAAGATTACAATACGTATTTAAATACGTTTGGTATCAACAGCATTGAAGATGATGAGTATATGTCTATTGCTCGTTTTGGTGCTACTGAGTTTAATTATGGTTATCCAGGTATGGGTTCTATTATTACGCAGTATAAAGATCATGTTGATTCTGCCGCAGAAGTCACCCGTTTAAGCTGGTCTGCTTGGACTTCATTTTACTTAAATGAAAATGACAATATCTGTGTACCAAAGGCATTTCCGGTAAACTTTAGTGATTATACACTGCCATTGCCAGAGAAAACGGACTGTGAGCAGTTTAAAGAAGCGGTAACGCTAGCATACCAAAGCGATACTTACGAAGCTATTCTAGAACGTAAACGTAAAGAATTCGTAAATGCATATCTAGAACATGCATTGACCGATCCTGTAGAAACGTTTGATATGGAGTATGAAGATAAGGAGTACCAATATACCTTATACTACTATGATCAAGCTGGTAATCTTTTACAGACCGTTCCGCCAGAAGGTGTAGATCGTTTTACTGAAAATGAGCTGACAGATTTAGGCTATAATGAGGCTATAAATGTACATAGAAGAGACAATTTGGCCACGCCTACCTATTTGCCAGATCATGAGATGATTACGGAGTATAGGTACAATTCGTTAAATCAGTTAGTCTGGCAAGAAACGCCAGATGGCGGTATTACCCGTTTTGCCTATGATAAATTGGGTCGTATTATAGCTTCGCAAAATGCAAAGCAATTAAATACGGGTAGGTTCAGTTACACTACGTATGATGCGCTAGGCAGAATTGTTGAAGCTGGTGAAATGGTACCTTCTGTTGGTGTGACCATTTCCGAAGCCACAGGTAAATTGGTTTATACTGCAGATGGTACATTTGTACAAACGAATGATGAGATCGTCTTTCCTAAGAATATTTCAAACACACAGCACGAAGTAACCATAACCAATTACACCAATTCTTTAGGGGGTAATGAGTTAGACTTATTCGAGACCTTAACCAATTTATATGAGTATGAAGATAACTCACGTAATAGGGTTACCTCTATAAGATATTATGATGAATATGATGCAACCGACGATAGGATCAGCTATGACAATGCCATGTACTATCACTATGACATTCATGGTAATGTAAAAGAATTTGTGCACCATAATAAACTAATGGCCATTAACGCCACAGATGTCTACTCAGGCTACAAACGTATTCGTTATGAGTATGACCTTATAAGTGGTAATGTAAACCAGGTCATTTATCAAGATGGTAAAGAAGACATGTTCGCACATCGTTATAACTATGATGATGATAACAGAATTACAATGGTAGAAACCAGTAGCGACGGTATGATCTGGGAAAAAGATGCCACTTATCAGTACTTTGCACATGGGCCTTTGGCAAGAACCGTAATTGGTGATAAAGAAGTACAGGGTATAGACTACGCCTATACCCTACAAGGATGGTTAAAAGGGGTAAACGCAGAGAATGTGAACACAGCAGATGACATGGGTGCAGATGGTGATGTGGTCGCTAAAGATGCCATGGGGTATGCGCTGGGGTATTATGAAAATGATTACCAACCTATAGGTACATTGGGCAGTAATACCTTTGGTGTAAGTAACAATACGGTAGAGAGCTTATCTACTGGTGGTGGAGCTGTTAGTGTTGGTGAAAACCTGTATAACGGTAATATTAAGCACATGGTAACTGCATTGCTAGACAATGATGAAAACCTGTTGACTACGCAGTATAATAAATATGGCTATGATCAACTAAACCGTATTAGAGGGTTCCAAACCTCTGGTGCCTCAGATTCATATTCGGCTAGTTATACCTATGATAACAACGGTAATTTACAAACGTTGAACAGGGCTACCCCAAGTGGAGCCATGGATCAATTGGTCTATGACTATATAGATACCGATCCCGTAACAGGGCAAACAAAGCGAACCAATAAATTAAACTATGTAAATGATTTGGTAGGAGACCAAGGTTTGGGTGATTTAGGAACCCAAAATAATGGGAACTACCAATATGATGAAATTGGGCAGTTGACTCGCGACAATGCCGAAGGCTTGGATATAGATTGGCGAGTAGATGGTAAGGTAAGAACAGTAACCAAAGATAATGGCGATGTCATAAGGTTTGTTTACGATGGTTTGGGTAACCGTATTGCCAAAATAAATGAAGATACCGATTTGGCAACTTTATATGTTCGCGATGCACAAGGTAATGTACTCTCGGTTTATGAAAATACGGCTGCAGGCAGTGCTGGTAATAGCAGTGATATTGAAACTATTATCAGTTATAGTGCTATAGTAATACAACCTGGGGATGATATACCATTAGAGGCTCTAGATTATATAGAGTTGAAAACAGATAATGAAAGTGTAAATACGGTACCGGCAACAGCTAGTTTACGCCTTTCTGCAGGTAATTCTATTATCTTAAAACCTAATTTTCATGCCGTGGCAGGTAGTAACTTGTTGGCGGAAATTAAAGAATTTGAGGGTGAGGTTGTAGAAGGTATGTTCTTGACCGAAAACCACATATACGGTAGTTCTCGTTTGGGTATGGAACAAAAGAGGCTAGAGATTACAGAAGCTGATGAAACCCGTAAGCTTTTTGAGAATATAGTAGGTGATAAACGCTATGAATTAAGCAACCATTTAGGTAATGTGTTAAGCGTAATTACCGACCGTAAATTGGGCGAAAATGGAGACTATTCACCAGATGTAGTTGCATACAATGATTACTATCCTTTCGGGATGCTAATGCCAGGACGTAAAGGAAATACCCCGGATTACAGATACGGATTCCAAGGACAGGAAATGGATAATGAAATTAAAGGGGAAGGGAATAGCATAAACTATAAATACAGAATGCACGACCCAAGAGTGGGAAGATTCTTTGCGGTTGACCCATTATCTCCTGAGTATCCTCATTATTCTCCTTATTCGTTTGGAGGTAATAAAGTAATAAGATTTGTAGAATTAGAAGGATTAGAGGAAAAAAATCCATCGACGTTTACAAAAGCTACAAATGCGATTTTTGGTATGTTTCATATAAACAGAATGAATGCATACATTACGGAAAATGACATTCCAGAAGATAACATATTAATATTGGCTAATGATACATTTGTTGTAATAAAAGTATTAGAAGACAATGAGGCAAAGTATTCTATTTTTAGAATGTCAAGAAAAACAAAAAACTTTTCTTTCCCCTATCTTTTAACAAGTGAAAAGAATGATGATATTGAACTTACCGCCAAAGAATTTAATGATGTTGAAGTTTTAGGAGAAAAGGTACTGCCAGCACCAGGTGTAGGCGGTGGTGGAAAAGTAGTTAATGGATTACGATTAGCTGGTAGTGGAAATAATGTTCTCAAATTCGGACAAGTTGTAGGTTTTGTTAAAAATGCTAAAAAGAGTCTACAATTGTGGAGAAAAGAAATGGAGGTTGGTAAGTTAATAGCAACTTCTGGGTCTAAAGATTTATTAAAAAAAGGATTACATTTTCATTTCAAAAAATTAGGAGGTTTAGAACTAGGATTAACTGTTAAAGATGGTGTGCTAAGTCTAAAATGGTTGAATGTAGGTAAGGCAGGAGATGTGAAAAAAGCTGTAGAAACCTTTAATAAATCTATGAAAAACCCAACTTTTAAAGCTACTTTAAATGCTACGCTTAAATCAGCTTCGGAGACGTTAGATGATGCAATTAAATTTTTGAAAGGGTCAGATTTAGAAAACGCAAAGAAAGTCTTAGATGAAGTAAAAGAAATATCAAAAGCATTAAATAAATAAAGATGTCTAAGAAGAAAAAAATAAATATTTATTCGTGGCTATTAGAAGGTAAAGTTTTATACGATATTAATTTAGGTGATAGTTTACAGGATTCATTAATAAAAATAGAAAAAGAAGAATATAATTTGGTTGGAGAAGATAATTATGGCTATTATTATTTAGATAATGGTTATAGATTTGGGTTTTCGAACGGTATTATAGATGAAATTGGGATTGATTTTTTACAATCTAGAAAGAAAACTTGGTTTATTAGTAAAGATGGTTTTAAGGTCAATCTAGACAAAGGGAAAATACATAAGGTACTGGATTTTTTGAATAGTTTATTTGTAAAGTGGAAGCCAATAGAAAGCGTAGATTCTAGAGCGCTTATTTATAAGCTAGATGAATTTGATATTTTTTTAATTTTTGATATTTATGAAGGGACTCTAGAGAAAATCACAAAGTCTAATCCAGTTTCTGCTAATTTATGATATAAGAAAAAAGGCTACTGTGAAAAGTAGCTTTTTTTATGCTCTAAAGTGTAGCCACATTTTTATTAAAGAAATCCTTAAATTTCTTTTTGGTAAGAAAAGAATCAATCATTTTAAAAATCATAGAACGCTCATCTTCATCCAGCTCTTGCATTAATTTAAGCTGTTCTAACGTGGTTTTATCTTCAATCTCTACTTCTTGTGGTAAATCCCCGCTACCGCTAGTCTGTGACTAGTGGCGTACCGAGTAAGTAATAAGAGTAACAAAATAAAAAAGAGAAGCTTATACAGTTATTGTGAAGGCTTTTTTATGCAATAGATTTAAGTTCTCAGATTTAACAAGAGCATCAAGAGTGTGTAAGATTTGGGTTATCTTTAGTGTCATACCAAGTTAGTGGTAAGAGTAAGAAAAATAACAATATTGTAGTATGGAGCAAACAGCTTAATAGCATAATGCTAGTAATAAGATTGAAAAGAATATACTGCTAAGCCTAACTATAATAACCTGACGATAACTCCCCCGCTACCGCTAGTCTGTGACTAGTGGCATACCGAGTAAGCCGATAAAGTAAGTAGTTTCACAAAAATTGAGCAAACAGATTAATAGCATCTTGCTATTAGTAAGATAGAAAAGAAAATACTGTTAACCCTAACTATAATAACCAGACGATAACATTTATAAATTTACTATCTTGTTAAGATGAGCAGGAATTATAAATTCAATAACAAGGCAGGTGCTTATTTTGTAAGTTTTGCTACTGTAAATTGGATAGATGTATTTACCAGACAAATTTATTTTGACATTTTAGAAAAAAGCATTCAGTACTGCCGAAAAGAAAAGGGAATGGAGTTGTATGCTTATTGTTTTATGCCAAGTCATGTTCATTTAATATTTCGTTCAACAACTGAAGACCCGTCTGGTTTACTTAGAGATTTTAAAAAATATACTTCAAAAGAGTTATTGAAGGCAATTGAAACAAATCCGCAAGAAAGTAGAAGGGAATGGCTTTTATGGATGTTTGAAAGAGCTGGAAAGAAATCTAGCAACATATTAAAATATCAATTTTGGCAACACCATAACAAGCCAATAGAATTATGGAGCACAGCAGTTATAAAACAAAAAATAGCGTATATCCACAATAACCCAGTAGTATCTGGCTTTGTAACAGAACCAACGCAATATAAATACAGCAGCGCCAGAAACTTTTCTGATGACCATACTATTTTAGAAATAGATACCATAGGTTTTTTAAATTGAAAAAAATGACCTATTTCAAATTTCTAGTAAGCAGTTAAACGCAGAAGTGTCTAAAAGATATTATCTATTAGATTTTTGTAACTTGTTACAATGAAAAAAACCACCCGGCTACTGCTAGTCTGTTACTAGTGGAGTACTGAGTAAGTCATAAGTGTAAGTAAAGCTAAAGACAAAATATTAAAATAAAAACTGCAAATAAGCGGCTTTTATGCTTTTAAGAAGTAACTGTTTCGGTATCGCCCCTCGCTCCCGCTAGTCTGTGACTAGTGGCGTCCAGAGTAAGCAAAGAAAGAGCTACGTAAAGCCTGCACATAGGCGGCTTTTACTTTGGTAAGAGGCAATGTTTTCCCCCGCTACCGCTAGTCTGTGACTAGTGGCATACCGAGTAAGCCGATAAAGTAAGTAGTTTCACAAAAATTGAGCAAACAGATTAATAGCATCTTGCTATTAGTAAGATAGAAAAGAAAATACTGTTAACCCTAACTATAATAACCAGACGATAACATTTATAAATTTACTATCTTGTTAAGATGAGCAGGAATTATAAATTCAATAACAAGGCAGGTGCTTATTTTGTAAGTTTTGCTACTGTAAATTGGATAGATGTATTTACCAGACAAATTTATTTTGACATTTTAGAAAAAAGCATTCAGTACTGCCGAAAAGAAAAGGGAATGGAGTTGTATGCTTATTGTTTTATGCCAAGTCATGTTCATTTAATATTTCGTTCAACAACTGAAGACCCGTCTGGTTTACTTAGAGATTTTAAAAAATATACTTCAAAAGAGTTATTGAAGGCAATTGAAACAAATCCGCAAGAAAGTAGAAGGGAATGGCTTTTATGGATGTTTGAAAGAGCTGGAAAGAAATCTAGCAACATATTAAAATATCAATTTTGGCAACACCATAACAAGCCAATAGAATTATGGAGCACAGCAGTTATAAAACAAAAAATAGCGTATATCCACAATAACCCTGTAGTATCTGGCTTTGTAACAGAACCAACGCAATATAAATACAGTAGCGCCAGAAACTTTTCTGATGACCATACTATTTTAGAAATAGATACCATAGGTTTTTTTAATTGAAAAAAATGACCCATTTCAAATTTCTGGTAAGCAGTTAAACGCAGAAGTGTCTAAAATATATTATCTATTAGATTTTTGTAACTTGTTACAATGAAAAAAACCACTCCAATGCTACCGCTCTTTAAGCAGTTTATAAAAGATTCTGAAAGTGGTAAGCGGTTAAAAAAAAATGGTAGCCGAATTACAAAAGGTACTATTGATAATTACCGTTATGTATTACATAATTTAATTGAATTTTCTAGTAGTTGCAGTTTTGAGCTTCGAGTCTGCGATGCCCAAAAATTGAATAAAAGAGAGCAAGTATCCGAAAAAAATTATTGGAAAAAATTCTATAGAAAGTTTTCAGATTTCATGTATAAGAAGGGATGTTTTGATAATTATGTTGGAGCGAATATGAAGCAAATTCGTACATTTTTTAATTATTTAAAAAATGAAAAACATATGAATACAGGCGACTTCCATTTGTTGTTCTACGTACGTAAAGAAGAAGTAGATATTTTAGTGCTCTCCCCTGATCAATTAAAATTTTTAATTCACGATAAAGAGTTTGAACTAAAGCTCACCTTAAGCGAAAAACGTATAAAGGACATTTTCGTGTTTGGTTGTACCACAGGTTTACGATTTTCAGATATTTTTTTATTGAACAATAAGAATTTTAACCAACAAAATGAAGATTGGTACTTAAAGGTGAAAAGTAAAAAGACCAAAAGCTTTACTACTATTAAACTACCCAGTTATGCCGTTGAAATTTTTGAAAGATATAAAGGAAAAGGTAGTAAACAACCCGTGTTTACCTATATCACCTTATTCAATTTTAACAAGACCTTGAAGAGTATTGGTGAGAAAGCAGGTTTTATTACACCTATTGAGTTATCACGAGAAAAACAGGGTAAGGTAGCTGTAGCTTCAAAATCGTCAAAAAAACCAGCTGTACGCTTTTGTGATAAAATGAGCTCACACATGATGCGCCGTACTGCTATCACAACCATGTTAATATTAGGAATGCCAGAACATTTAGTGCGTAATGTAAGTGGTCATAGCGCTAATAGTATCTCTTTTTACCGTTATGTACATTTTGCCCAGTCTTATGTAGATAAGGAAATGGAAAAGGTACATGCCAAGTTAGAGGTTTATTAATTTAGTGATTACTTCGGATTTATAATTTTTATGCATTTAATCAGAGACTAGCGGAAGTTTAAAACTTTTATATAATTAAAACACTAATACACTATGAAAAACCCAGATTGGATTAAAATAATAGTAACTACAATGCAAACTTTGATGTTTCTTGCTAATTGGGATAAAATAGAAACTTTGATAACTTCTAAACGTTTTGCAAAAGGTATGCGCTTTGTCTCTATTGCTTTTATACCTCTTGGATTAATTCTTGCATTATTAGTCAACAATGTAATACTGTTAAGGGGCGAAATAGTGAACAGTTATATTGCTTTCGTTCTTGTTTTTGCAGCTGTAGTAGGTTTCGCCTTTTTTAATTATAGATTATGGAGCGATAGTAAATTCATCATATCATAAAAACTGCCTATTGGCAGTTTTTATATAACTCATTCTTTGCTTACTCGGTACGCCACTAGTCACAGACTAGCGGGAGCCGGAGAACTCGTTAAATCTGAGAACTTAAATCTATTGCATAAAAAAAGCCTTCACAATAACTGCAAAAGCTTCTCTTAGTTATTTTCTTACCGTTGCGACTTACTCGGTACGCCACTAGTCACAGACTAGCGGTAGCGGGGGCATCATTCTAGCGGCAGCTGGGGATTATATTTATTTCGGCTTTGTTTAATTGTAATGAGCCTCCTAAAAAAAAACGTACACTCGAAATATAGTCTTCTAAATAAGAAAAGCCGTCTATTCCCCATTCCAATATTGCAGATAATAAAATTTCGTTTTGCTCATAAAATGGCAAACTTGCATCATCAATATTGTCAAGCGCTTTTATTTTAATTTTGCGGACACACCTTATTTTTATCATACCAAGCTGTCATTATGGTTGGATTATTAGAGATTTTACCTCTAACATATAATTTACCTTTATCTTCTATAAATTCAAAATATAGTCGAGTCCAAAACTCTCCCCCTCCTGTATTTATATCTACAGTCAATACATTATTTTCATAGTCATTTATTACATATTCATCTACTAAATAAAAATCTATAGTATAACCTTCACTATTATAAACGTATTTATTAAGATCTTCCATCTCAAACATATCTATTAAAAAAGATTGTATTAGCTTCTTTTCTTTTAACTGAGCTGTAACTGACACCGAAAAAAGTATAATAATTAATATTATTTTATATTTCATAATTATTCATCTATTAATTTTTTAATTCTATTGAAATTAACAAAAGAAAGAATAAAAACAAGACATAAGAAAAAGAATAAATTCTTGCTGCTTCTGTTTCCTTTTATATGATATTGATTAAATCTAGAATTGTAAATTAATTCTATTTGTTCACCCTCCTTCAACTTTCTACACAATTCTCTAGAAACTTCAACTCGTTGAAATTCATCTTTATGGCTAACTTTTATACTACTCCCTTTAGTAGCATTACAATCAATAAAAACAATTCTTTTTATTATGCTATTATTATCTTTTTCATTTTTCACTTGATTTCTCCATAAAAACAAATTATAAGCTATAGCTAAAAAAAGACTTATACGAAAAACTAACTTGAACATGTTACCTTACCCTATTCTTTTTTGTTCTTATCATCATTTTTTTTCTCATCTTCTTCATTTCCCTTTAACATTTCTGTAACCTTGTCACCTCCTTCGTTTCCTCCAATTTCTGATGCTGCACCTGCAGGTATATTTACAATATCTTCTAAAACCTGAGTTTGATTTAAGTTTTTATTTGCTTTTTCAAGTGCTTCTAAATGCTTTTTCTTCGGAGCTAAACCTCTTTTTTTAGCTTTATCAATCTGTTTTTGAACTCGTTGAATTATACTTTTTTGATTCTTAATATAACGTTTAAGAATTTTAACAGAAAATAAAGACCCTAAACCTGTTTCAATTAAAGCTCCATAAAAAGAAGTTTTCATGCTCTCGGCAGAAATACTCTGATCATTAAGTGTGTCTTTTAATACGTTTTCAGCAAATTCAAATATTACATCAATACTTTTTTCTAAAAGAAGACCTGCTATTTTACGATTCCTCTTTTTAGCAAAAAATCTTACTAATTTAGATGATCCCCCTGTAAAGAAACCTTCAGCTGCTCCAATAGCAGTAGCACTTAAAATATCTGTTCCATCTAAGTTTTCAAAACTAGAAGCTTCTAAAAATGACATTTTGACTCCAGATTCATTTAATCCAAACATATTTGCTCCGACTTGGGCAACAACTTCTGTGAATAATCCAATTAATGCTCCCGTAAGACATTGAGGACAATCACCATTTGGATCATTTAATAGAATTGGATTATTATCCATAGAAACATATGGGCTTTGCCAAGGCATAACTCTAGTTTCAGGGTCAATTGTTAACCATCTAGCAACTCTTGGATCATATTGTCTAAAATATGTTGTATAACTATTTCCTTCTCCCTTAATTTCATTATCAGCTTCCATACCGTTAAATCCATAACGATAATCCGGGGTATTTCCTTTACGTCCTGGCATTAGCATCCCGAAAGGATAGTAATCTAACACGTTGTTAGGCGCCTAATTTCAATGAACGTTTGTATTTAAAAATATATTAAAATTAACCTATTATGGTTAAAATTAATCATTTTTTAGCTTCTATTTTTATTTGTTTTTAAAGGTTTTTTGGTAATTCTTTCTGAGAATCTTTTTCATCACTTATTTCAAGAAAGTTTACGTATTATTCATCAATTCTATTTTTTATAATAAAAAGTTAAAAAAGCCTTTTTTTCTTTAACATTCTTCACTATTTTTCTGCTTTAATTCATAAGTTTAAAAAAGACCATTAACACAACCAATCATTCTAAAATGAAATTCTACGTATCAATCATTCTACTTTTTACTATTTCTTTTGCATCGGCACAAAATTTTATTGATTCCTCTATTTGGACAGAAGGTATAGGTTCGCAAGGATCTTTTACACGATATGGTGCAGATGATGAGAACGTACGTGAGTTAGGGGAAAACCCTTATGGGCAAAACACCATTTTATGGCGTGGTCAATCAAATAGTGGTGCTGGTGAAGCTGGCGAAAGACAAGATGGGGGTATTTATACTGGCATTGTACCTATAGATCATACTAAAAATTATAGATTTCATGTATGGATCAGAAAAGAAGGTTCTACGGCCGGTAGAACATATTTAGGGTTGCATACGTACGATAATACAAGCACTAGGCTTACAAGAAAGTTAGATGGTACCACCAATACAAACCCTTATTTCTGGTCTGGCGACTTACCAGATTTGGGTAAGTGGTATTTAATAGTGGGGTATATGTATGCTAGTGATTATACGGGTACCACCATTAATAGTGGCGTTTACGATGGTAATACTGGTGCCAAAGTGTTAACGGGTCTAGCAGATTATAAATTTGCGCCAACAGCAACCCGTATGCGTTTACGTACTTTGTTCTGGGATTCTGATGATTTAAATGCCTACCAATATTTTTATGCACCTTCAATGTATGAGGTAAACGAGCAAATGCCTTCTATACAAGATGTGTTAAGTGGTGCTACCATACCTGGTGGAACTGGTGGGGGTAATAGTCCGTGGGTGTTAAACGGTACCGATACTTTTTTTAGTGGCGGTAAAGTAGGTATCAATACTAATATACCAGATTATGAATTAACGGTAAAAGGAAAAATACATGCAGAAGAGGTAAAGATAGATTTATCTGTACCTGCACCAGATTATGTTTTTAAAAAGGAGTATGACTTACAATCATTAGAGGCTATTGAAAGCTATATTAATACTAATGGTCATCTGCCAAATATACCTTCTGCCTTGGAGATGGAAACTAATGGGGTTGAACTAGGGCTTATGGAAATGAAATTATTGGAAAAGATCGAAGAATTAACTTTACATCTAATTGATCTTAAGAAAGAAAATATAGCTATTAAAGCGCAGGTGTTAGAATTGCAAAAAGAGCAATAATTTTTATTGAATTCTATTGATATAGATCCTGATACGGTTTTTACCATATCAGGATTTTTTTAGTTTTAGAATTCGCTAGTATTCTTCAATCGTTCGGCTTCCAAATTTTCGATATAAACGCGTTGTAATTTGCTCCAATAACCAGAGGTCATTTTCATTTTATATTCCTTTTCTAACCGTCTGTCTTTAATATAAAATTGACGTAAACTAGATGTGGTAAAGCCACCACCAGGACCATGAATTGTTGAATTACTGCTATAACTTTGATACGTTTTTAGGTTAAAATCTAAGTAATAAGGGTATTCTTCTAAATTTTGATATTTTGCGGAAAGCAGTTCTTGATTGGTAATTAGTTCATAATTACCATGATAAGCTTCTTCAATATTGCTTATTAGATATTTATCATAACTTTTCTTGGATTTGAGAATGAATAGCATGGTAGTATTACCTGCTCCAAAATTTTCGGGTATGGCGCCTTTTTCTACAGTCACGTAATTTTCTGCCTTATTTTTGACCAATGATCCGCAAGAGTTCATGAGTATTAGTAGTGAAAAGCAGAATGTAAATTTTAGGCTTATTTTTAATTTCATGGTTAATGTTATTTCGTTGTCCTATAAAACGGACAGCTTCAATTTTTAGTACAATAAATATTTTAAGTATAAATTAATATAGCTATTGCTCTAAATGCCTTTAAAGAGGTTTTAGTTTTAAGGTAATTTTTCATTCTTTTTTTATTATTTGCCCATAATCGTAAATAGTTGTTTTTTAGGTGATATACTTAGGAATATAAAAAGATTATCACTTTTTTTGTTACTATGATAGGTATCTACATCAGACTTCAAAATATTAAAGTAATTGTACTTTTTCTAGGAATACTCATTTGCGGCATAAACGATGTTGGTGCTCAAATTAAAATAGGCGATAACCCAAGTGTAATAGACCCAGGTTCTGTACTTGAGTTAGAAAGTACTGATCTGGTTTTAGTCATTACGAGAGTAAATACGCAACAAATGAACGCCTTATCTCCTATGGCGGGGGCATTGGTCTATAATACAGAATTGGGCTGCGTACATTCGTTTAATGGTGTCAATTGGGTTAATCTATGTAATGATTCAGAAGCAGGTGCAGTAAGTACTACTCCAGGTAATGTGCTTAGTAATGTTGGGGGTGCTTACTACAATGATCAAGGAATACGAAATCAAATCATAAACGCAGAGGCTATTTTAGATGGTCACATACTTGCAGATGAAGATATTAACGCACAAAATGAACTTTCTAACTTAGCGCTTAACGGCAATGTAATTACGCTAACGAACCCTTTAGATAGTGCTAATCAAATTGATCTCACCCCAATTTTAGGAAATGGTAGTGCAGCTATAAATGAAGCTTTTGAAGTAGTCAATGGTAATTTAAATATTTCGGACAGTGGCGGAACATTAAGTGTACCATTAAGTGCTTTAGGAACAGAGAATGTTACAAATGAACTTATAGTAGATGGCGCGGTAATAGGAACGGATTTAATAATAAACGAAGGAGTTAACAATCAGGTAACTATTGACGTGACTAGTTTAGTCGGCGGCGGCACAGGTATTGCCAATGAAAGCTTTGAGGTTGCCAATGGAAATTTAAATATTACGGACAGTGGTGGCACATTAAGTGTGCCATTAAACGCTCTAGGGACAGAGAATATTACAAATGAACTCATCGTTGATGGCGCGGTAGTAGGAACGGATCTGATTATAAATGAAGGAACCAACAACCAGGTGACTATAGATGTTACGAGTTTAGTGGGTGGGGGTACAGGTATTGCCAATGAAAGCTTTGAGGTTGCCAACGGAAATTTAAATATTACGGACAGTGGTGGCACATTAAGTGTGCCATTAAACGCTCTAGGGACAGAGAATATTACAAATGAACTCATTGTTGATGGCGCGGTAGTAGGAACGGATCTGATTATAAATGAAGGAACCAACAACCAAGTAACCATAGATGTTACCAGTTTGTTGAATACTGATACGGGTAGTGATAATACTGCTTTTTTGGTTGCCAACGGTAATTTAAGTATTACAGACGGTGCGGGAACAATAAGTGTTCCCTTAACAGACTTGAGTGCAGCGACAAGTAGCAATTTGGGAAATACCAATTTAACGCAAACTGGTGGCAATCGAACATATAATTTAAATAATCAGAATTTAGCTTTTACGGGAACTGGAAATATAGGGATAGGTACAGCTTTGCCGCAGGCAAAATTACATGTTGGGGAGTCACTTAGAGTAAATGGAAATTATATAGATAGTACGGGTGATGTTGGTAATGTTGGTGAAGTTTTGAGTTCAACAGGTACGGGTACTAATTGGATTCCTGCTAGTGTAGCTTCAAGTCCGTATCATGCTGTGGGAAAAATGAGTGAAGGCAGTATAACCAAGGGATTTAACGTATTTGCGGTTTCAGATTTGGGAATTGGACAATACCGAATACTCTTTGGGTCGCCAGCAAGTTCTGCTGATTATGTGGTGCAATTAACGCTTTTGAATTCAGGACCGGGTAGTATTGAGGTAATTGCGCAATCTGCAAATGCTTTTACAGTTCAGATTTATGGTATTACAGGTGCTGTAAAAGATGGTGATTGGTATTTTACCATTATTGATTTTTAATAAAATAATTTTTACGAACTAAATAATTAACTAATTAATTATCAGTAATTTATATTTTTAGTTTTACCGAAAATTGCTTCCCACCGTATGCGGTAGCGTATTCGGTCTTATTTAGGGTGAAGATAATAAATACTTAATGAGAGAGAAAAATTGTTGAATTAATCTTCTAATTTGAACTATTCGTAGTTAATGATTCGGCTAAAACTAAAGCGTTATAAACATTTACTACGCTTCCTGTTTTGGAAAGTTCATTGAAGGGTATTTTAATGCTGTTATCCAATGAATCTTTCATAGAAACTTCAATGTTGTATTGGACTCCAGTTTTAAGAAGTATGTCCTTTATTTGATGAGCTTTTAGTTCAGGGTAATAGCATTTTATAATGGCAGCCGATTTCGATACAACTGCAGCAGCCTCAGATGTGCCGCTTCCATAAGCGTAATCTTCATTTTTGATAGAAGTAGCAGTGTATATTTCTTCTCCGGGAGCAAAGATGTCTACTTCGGTTTTACCATAGTTTGTAGCAGGATGAACAAAGGTGCTGTCTAGAGTGTAATTTGAAGTTCCAATTCTCATAAAGTTATTAGAGATTTCGGTTTTATCTGTTATTGAGTTGTCATTCGGATATCTATATTTTGGTTCAGCATCTAAATCAATACCTACATTGCCAGAAGAAACAACAATCAGAACATTTTTAGATTCAGCATATTTGATGGCATCATGTACCCAGTTTTCATGTAGAGAAAAGTATTTTCCAGAACTTATATTTATAATGTTGGCACCATTATCAGCTGCATATCTAATTGCTAGCGCCATATCCTTGTCGTTCTCGCCACCCAACCCGGAAATAGGCAATGGCATTATTTTTATGTGTTTCGTAATATCTTGGAGTGATTCTTCTCCAAAAGAAGAAACGATTACACCTGCCATTTTTGTACCGTGGGTTAGTATTTCAGTATTATGGCTAACGTTGCCATTACCATAATTTGTGTCATTTAGGTTGTTTACATCATCACCTATGATTGCTCTATCGTCGTATTCGAGATTTAATTGGATATCGATTCTTTTTTTAGCCTTAAGCATCATATTATCTACATAAGAATCATCAACGTTCTCATCTTGGTACATCTTATGCAATTCAATGACCTCTGCCATCTTTGGGTTTGATGACAAAAGACTATCTAATTTAGCTTCATTGATTTTTTCATTTGGGAAGAAACTACTCAAGGTTGTTTTAGTATTGTAATACAAACTATCCATTTTTTTAACTCCTAAGAAATTTTCTTCGGCATATTGTATCCTTTCATTGTAGACGTTTCGGGCTCTTTGAAATTGACTTGTTAATTCAGGACTTAATTTTACGCCATTTTTTTCCGCAATTAAAAATCTGGTAAATTCATAATGCATGAATATGATATTTTCATTTTTAGAATTGCCTATAAAATTCCAGCCATGAATGTCATCAATGTAGCCATTTTGATCATCGTCAATATGATTACCTGCAATCTCATTTGTGTTCTTCCAAATATTATCTTTTAATGCTTTATGGTCTATTGCGATTGGCATATCTATTACTGCAACGATAACCTCAGTTCCATTCTTTTTGATAAGTAGTTCCTCCGCTGCCTTTGATAAGCTAATGCCGGGTATGGTATCTTTCTGAATATCTTTAATCAGCCAACTTTCCTTTGAATCATTCATGCCATTCTCGGATTTTTCAGAAGAAAGAATGATTATTTGCGAGTTGTTAATTATACTGGGTTTATTTTTAGAGCAGGAGAAAGTAAGAAGAAATAACAAAATGCCGACTATTGTTTTCATGGGCGTAAGTTAAAAATAACGTAACCATTTTATAGATTCTTTTTTAAAAATGATGTTACTCTCAATTGATTTATGTCGCAGTATCCAAAGGTTTAATTTTCCACGGATTTCGCTGAGTATAACTTGAAATAATTTTAGCGGTATGGTACGAATGTTTTTTAGGGTCAAGCATATCCTTTAAATCATTTAGACTTGATACGGATTGAGAATTATCAAGAAAACCGAAGCCTTGATAAACACCATGAAGAATCAACACAAAACTACGTTCGTCTTTTGTACGTCCTTTTTCAAAAATTACATAATTGTCCTTTTCATTATTGAGGAAGTCTAAGGCATTTTCAACTTTCTCATTATATAATCCTATGGCTTCTTCTCCAGCACAGACACCATCACATTCATTATATTCCCCGTGGGTACATCTACCTAACTTGCTTTTCAAACCTGTTTGTAACGGACATAATCTAAACTTTTTAGTCAGTTCTAGTAAGCGTTTAACGGCATCACCTCTTTTTAAGAATATTTCGGTAGGGGAGTGTTGAAAAGGCCTTCTTTCTATCTTTAATTGCAAAATGCCTTTTCTGTTTTTTTGCGGTACAATGTGGTAGGTGACATAATTTTTCTTTTGAATGTAATTAAACGGTGGGTCTAATTTATCGATAAGGTCTGCTTCTCGTAATAAAGCAATGAGTTCGCTACCGGTAGTTTCAAAATCTATATGGTAAGTAGCATCACAAAGAGTT
>ENA-ORXC01000196-ORXC01000196.1-marine-metagenome-genome-assembly--contig:-NODE-196-length-54812-cov-7.740824_pt1 | contig 54812 bp, 51 predicted proteins | sample MGYA00237865_ERZ511478 | MGnify/ENA metagenome assembly ERZ511478
ATTCACAACACACTGTGATTCAATGTCATGCTAAAATTAAAGTATGTTTAAAGTTTAGAAGATATCTATCGTTAAATCAAGCAAAAAGATAATTAAATATTTATGTTATCATTTTTAAAAATACTTGTAATAGAAAAGGAATTTTACAATGAAAAATAATAAATCTAGAAAAATATCAATTTCTATCATAAGCGGTTTTTTAGGTAGTGGTAAAACTACGTTACTGACACATTATATTAGTGAATTATTAAAAATTGATGAGAAAATTAAAGTGATTATGAATGAATTTGGCTCATTTGATGTAGATAGTCAAAATTTAGATTCAAATATAGAAGTACGATCAATCATTAATGGTTGTGTGTGTTGTGACTTAAAAACTGATTTAATTAACCAAATTCAATCTTTAATTCAAAAAGATGATTGTAATCATATTATTATAGAAGCAACAGGAGTCGCTAATCCTATCGAAATCTTTGCTGCATGTCAAGATCCAACCATAGTTGATAATATAGACATGCCACAAATTATAAGTGTAGTGGATGTTGAAAGATTTTTAAATAGGAATGATTACACTAGTTCCACACAAACGTTAATGGAAGAGCAACTTGAAATGAGTGATTTATTAGTCATTAACAAAATGGATTGCGTTGATTCTGAAGAAATAAATAAAATAGAGAACGAAATAAATAAAATTAATCCGAGTGCACCGCATATTTTGACTACTTATGGAAAGTTTGACATCAGTCAACTTCGAAACCAAACAGATAAAACAACAAAACTTCATCAACATCACCATCATCACGGTATTATTAGTATGAAATATACGTTTACTAGTCCTATTGACCGACAATTATTTTACCAATTTATTATGCAATTACCGAAAAATGTATTGAGATTAAAAGGTTATTTAAAATTTAGAGACAATCCTAATGAAACAATTGAGTTTCAATATTCATATGGTTTGCCAGACTTTGGGGCTATAGCTAAAGAAATGCCATTAACGATAGTGATTATAGGGGAACATATAGATGTAAATCGACTCAGAAATAAATTGGATATGTTACAATTTACTTAATTTAAATTTCAACTGTTCCTAACTGAAGTGAATACATTATAAAAAATAAGGGTCGTGATTATAATGGAAAGAACACAAATTAACCAATATGTTCATTTTTCAAAAATTGTGCAAGGATTTTGGCGGGCTAATGAATGGCAACTATCAGATCAAGCATTAAATCGTTTTATTAATCAACTTGTAGAACGTGATATTACAACTATGGATCATGCAGATATTTATGGCGATTATCAAAATGAAACGCTTTTTGGTAAGGCATTAAAATTATCACCACAATTGCGTGAACAAATACAAATTGTTTCAAAATGCGGTATTGTTTTACCATCTGAAACTCAAACATTTACAGATGGACACCGATATGATCATAGCCACCAACACATTATTAAGTCAGTAAATCATTCATTAGAACGATTAAATGTAGATTATTTAGATAGTTTATTGATTCATAGACCGTCACCATTAATGAATCCCGATGAAATTACAGATGCTCTAAAAGAATTGGTTAATGAAGGTAAAATTAAATCATTTGGAGTTTCTAACTTTAATGAAACGCAATATGATTTATTAAAACAAAGTCTTAATCATGATAAGTTGCACATTAGTATCAATCAACTTGAATTATCACCATATCAAACAGATATACTACATAATGGTGTAATGGATAAAATGTATCAAAATCAAGTTAAAGTGATGGCTTGGAGTCCTTTTGCGGGAGGTAAGCTGTTTGATACTTCTGACGATAAAAGTAGACGCCTCATGTCAGTCATTGAACCTTTAGCAAATAAATATCAAGTGAACGTTTCTGCTATTATGATAGCTTGGTTAATTAAACATCCTAATGAGGTGATGCCAATATTAGGAACACGATCTATTGAAAAAATTGATGCAGCTACTGCTGGATTAAATGTTGAATTAACTGATCAAGAGTGGTTTGATATATACACTGCGGCATTAGGTCGAGATATTTTATAATTAAATGTTAGGAAGGGTTTATAAAGAATGAATAATGAAGATAAACGACAGAAACAACTTAAATTTGAACGTAATTTAATTATGATTCCTTATTTAATATTTGCAGTCATTGTACTATTATGCAATATTTTTTATCCCGAGATATTAGTGACAATGACGTTATTCGGATTGTTATTTGCGTATAATTTAGGACTACTTTTTATTGCATTTATACGTCACTTTAAACGTACACTCATATTAACGCTTGTGTTAACTATATTAAGCGGAGCAGCATTCTTTACGCTGTTATATGTTTTTGGTATAAATCATGAAATTTTTGGTCAAATTAAAAAATAAATTACACATACAACTAAAAAACTCTGATATTTCAATGTTATAATAATATTGAAATATCAGAGTTTTATTTTTTAATATTTAATGATTGGGGAGTGTGCAGGATGAATAAGCGAAATAAGGTTTCAATTATTGGTGCAGGGCAAACTGGCTCTACATTGGCTTTTATTTTGGCTCAAAATGAAAGCGCTGACATAGTTGTTGTTGATAGACCACAGTCTGAAAATGTGGTTAAAGCTAAAGCGTTAGATATACTAGAAAGTGCTCCAATATTTAATTTTAATGTAGATATTAAAGGAACTGCTAATTATTCTGAAATACAAGATTCAGATGTTGTAGTCATAACTGCAGGAATTGCTAGAAAACCAGGAATGAGTAGAGATGATTTAATACAAACTAATGAAGATATTGTTCACCTTAGTGCACAACAAATAGCTAAATATTCACCGAATGCCATTATCATAGTATTAACTAATCCTGTAGATGCTATGACATACTCTGCATTAGTTGCTTCTGGATTTTCTAAAAATAAAGTATTAGGACAATCCGGTGTATTAGATAGTGCGCGTTATCAAACATTCATTGCCAAAGAACTTGATGTGTCTGTTGAAGACGTACAGGGTTTAGTATTAGGGGGACATGGCGATACAATGGTGCCATTAATCAATTCTACTCAAGTCAATGGCATTCCAATAACTGAATTATTAGATCAAAATAAAATAGAACAGATTGTTGATAGAACACGCAAAGGCGGTGCTGAAATAGTTCAATTGTTAGGAAATGGTTCAGCTTATTATGCACCTGCTGCAGCGGTTTATGAAATGGTTGAAACAATATTGAAAGATAAGCATCGTATATTAGCAGCTATTACGTATGCTCAAGGTAAATATGGATATGACGATATTTGTTTAGGATTACCTGTGAAATTAGGAAGAAATGGTGTGGAAAATATCGTTGAGTTGAATTTAAGTGATTTTGAACGTGAACAATTGGATAAATCAGCATTATCAGTGGAAAAGGTTAAAGAAACACTTAAATACAAATTAAAATAATTCATTTCCAATTAAATTTAACATAGATTAAAACATTTAATTGAGTGTAGTTTAGTTAGTTGTATAATATTTATTTATAAAATTGAGTATTGTGTGTCTTTTGTAATTAGTTATATTGGATAAAGCGTTTTCTTGATATAATTTATAGTAACAAGATAATGATAATAAGGAGTAGGTGCACATGTCTAAAGCAAAACAATCCTCCCAGAATGTTCATAACCAACCAGGTAAGAAAGAGAAAAAAGGCTATAAGCCTATATGGATAATTGTAAGCTTTGTTATATTAATCGCCATTATACTTTTACCTACACCAGGTGGGTTGCCTATTATGGCTAAAATGGCTTTAGCTATTTTAGCATTTGCAGTAATTATGTGGGTGACAGAAGCGGTGTCTTACCCTGTTTCAGCGACGTTAATTTTAGGTTTAATCATACTGTTACTTGGGTTTAGTCCAGTTCAAAACTTATCAGAACAATTAGGTAATCCAAAAAATGGTGACGCTATTATAAAAGGTAGTGAGATGTTAGGGACTAATAATGCTTTAACACAAGCGTTTAGTGGTTTCTCTACATCTGCAGTAGCCTTAGTTGCAGCAGCATTATTTTTAGCAGCTGCTATGCAAGAAACGAACTTACACAAACGTTTAGCATTATTAGTATTATCTATTGTTGGAAATAAAACAAAGAACATTGTTATTGGTGCTATTCTTGTTTCCATAGTATTAGCATTTTTTGTTCCTTCTGCAACGGCAAGAGCAGGAGCTGTAGTACCTATATTATTAGGTATGATCGCAGCATTTAAAGTATCAAAAGAAAGTAAACTTGCTTCACTTTTAATTATTACATCTGTTCAAGCTGTTTCGATTTGGAATATAGGTATTAAAACAGCTGCAGCACAAAATATTGTTGCAATTAATTTTATTAACCAAAATTTAGGCCATGACGTTTCATGGGGCGAATGGTTCTTATATGCTGCACCATGGTCAATACTAATGTCTATTGCCCTTTATTTTATTATGATAAAAGTCATGCCGCCAGAACGAGAATCTATTGAGGGTGGGAAAGCGCTAATTAAAGAAGAATTAAATCAATTAGGTCCTGTAAAACCTCGTGAATGGCGTTTAATTATTATTTCAGTTTTATTATTACTATTTTGGTCAACTGAAAAGGTATTACATCCTATTGATTCTGCTTCAATTACATTAATAGCATTAGGTATTATGTTGATGCCTAAAGTTGGTGTAATTACTTGGAAAGGCGTAGAAAAGAAAATACCTTGGGGCACAATTATTGTATTTGGTGTTGGTATTTCATTAGGTAATGTATTGTTAAAAACAGGTGCCGCACAATGGTTAAGTGACCAAACATTCGGGTTGATGGGACTTAAAGGATTACCAATTATTGCGACAATAGCACTCATTACATTATTTAATATTTTAATACACTTAGGATTTGCGAGTGCTACTAGTTTATCTTCTGCATTGATTCCTGTCTTTATTTCACTAACATCTACGTTACATTTAGGAGATCAATCTATTGGATTTGTATTAATACAACAATTTGTTATTAGTTTTGGATTCTTATTACCAGTAAGTGCACCTCAAAACATGCTTGCATACGGAACTGACACATTTACTGTTAAAGATTTCTTGAAATCAGGTATTCCATTAACTATTGTTGGATACATTCTTGTTATTATTTTCAGTTTAACTTACTGGAAATGGTTAGGTTTAGTATAAAAATATAGCTATAGGTTTTGTTTTATTTCTTGGAAAATATCAGAGCTATGATTTATAAGAGCTTGAGAGCCACTATTGTTCTCAAGCTTATTTTAATATTTGGATTTTTATTTACTTCATTATTATTGATTGCAGCATATATTTATTATTTTTAAATGTATTAATTAAACTCATAGTAGGGTATTAAACAAACTATAAAAAATAATAGGTGGTAACAATAGAATGAAAATAGGTGTTGTATTAAATCGAGTTTTTAGAATAAATCATAATCCATTATTAGCGTATGTTTATCAGCGTTTAGATGATATTGAATCATGTGTGTTTATCATTCCTGTAGAGCAATTTGGAGATCATTCACAATTAAAAGAGACATTTTATAAAGGAACGTTAAAGAAATTTGTAAATGAATTACATAACAATCATATTTCAGTAAATATGATTGATTACGATCAATTAATTGAATTTTGTGAGTCACAAGAGTTGGATAAGGTTGTTATGGCTAGTGATATTATGAGTTATCATAAAGAAGAATATGACTATCCTCATCAAAAACAACATTTCAATAAAGCTTCAATTGAAGTCCAACCCATAAGAGTACAACATTATTTTAATCCGAAGAAAACATTTAATAATCAAGGCGAACCATATAAAGTGTTTACAAGTTTTTATAAAAAATGGCGCCCATACGTCATGCAAAGAAAAATAGATCAATACAAATTAAAAGATATAGCCAATAAAACATCATCGTCTGAAAAGAAATTGAAACTAGATGTTGAAGATAGAGGATTAGCAGAAAAAGACGTTCAGCAACAATGGCAAAGTTTTTTAGAACATGATATTCAAAATTATGATTCAAATAGAGAATATCTTCCTGAAGTGTTGACCAGTCAACTCAGCATTGCTTTGGCATATGGTCTTATTGATATTATTCAAGTATTTAATGATTTACTACAAGGTTATGACATGGATGAATCAAATTATGAAGCTTTTATAAGAGAGTTAATTTTTAGAGAGTTTTATTATGTATTAATGACGCAATATCCAGAAACTGCAAATGTAGCATTTAAAGAAAAATACCAACACATTGATTGGGTAAATAATGAACATCAATTTACAAAATGGAAAAATGGAGAAACAGGTTTTCCAATTATTGATGCTGCAATGGAAGAACTCAATCAAACTGGTTATATGCATAATAGAATGAGAATGGTAACCTCTCAATTTTTAACTAAAGATTTATTAATAGATTGGACATGGGGAGAAGCATATTTTAAAGATAAACTGATTGATTATGATAGTGCGTCTAATGTTCATGGATGGCAATGGTCTGCATCAACTGGTACAGATGCCGTGCCATATTTCAGAATGTTTAATCCGATGAGACAGAGTGAACGTTTTGATTCTAAAGCATTATATATAAAAAGATGGTTACCCGTTTTTAATGATGTCGATGCAAAGTTATTGCATGATACCAAGAAAAATCAAAAGAAATTGAAGCAGCAAGGGATTGAATTAGGTCAAAATTACCCTAAACAAATGGTGAATCATAACGATAGCCGCGAGCGAGTAATGTCATTATTCAAGTCATTGTCATAAAAAAAGTTGTTAATAGTAATATTTTGAAGTGTAATATTCAAAACGTCATTACTATTAACAACCATAAGATTTTATTTAAGCCAAAATAAGCAAACGTACACTGCTACATATTCGAAAAACGTTAAAATATACATATATTTTAACCGTAATTTAACGCCTAATGGAACATTCCAATTAGGGAAACGTCGTTCATAATAAAAAACTTGTAAAATAAACAATCCTATTCCTAGAGGTAAAAACATTAAAATAATACTTTTAGCATAGCTAAACCCAATATCGTGAATAAAATGTCCGATAATGAGCTGTATAATTACAATAATTACTAATAAGATAAGTAAGTTAAAAATCATTTTTGTAGTCGAACTCCTTTTACAAATAAAATGATTGCTGATTGCATGATGACCATTAATAATACAAATATAAATGTTTTAAGATTAAACACACTTATAACTTCGTAAAAGATTTTAAGGGGTTCATTGATTAAATAAACAGTATGAATTCTTAAAAAACGACCCATGTAAATGCCTAAACCATTTAAAAACATAAGAATAATAACTAATGCTCGGTTCAACCAAATATGTGTTGTAAAATGTAAGATTTCCATGAAAATCAATATCATAACATACATTGCTAAAAAGACACCTAGCATTAAATAAGTAAAGAAAATCCATTCTTTTAAGTTTAATCCAATTAAGAAGTTGAATTGAAATTGGTTTAAATGAATTAAATCAGTAATCATGTAAAAGGTATTTGGAACAAGTAATAAAAAGATCATTCCAAATATGACAAATAATGGCCATTCAAATTTCTTCATAGGTTTAAATAGCTTTAATAATAAACACAATTCAAATGGAATATATGCTAAAAATAAATTTAAAGTCATAAAGTTGAATATTTTTGTTTCGAACAAGGATATAGTAAATAGAATGATAAAATAGATTCTTGCTATATATCGAGGTTGCATGATAAACACTACTTTCATAACATCGTTTTTGAAATTTGATTTAATATTTTTTCTTTTAAAGCGTAAAAAATATTTGAGTTTTAATAATATCGCTATGAGTAACAGTAATCAACTAAAAGAGTATGAAAGTTAAATATTTATTATAGTAAAATAAGATTGGAATTAAATGATTACATTATTAAAACGCCTTACTGTTAATTTTTTTGGAAATGTATTACAATGAACGGACTTTTAAAACAAATCTTTCATGTATAATAAGAATTTATTTAAACGAATCATGTCATATTAAGTAAGTTATGCATTGTTAGAGAGGGGGACACCATTATGAGAAAACAATTATTTACACTCTACTTTAATATATTTCTAATATTCTTAGGAATTGGACTGGTTATTCCAGTACTACCTGTTTATCTTAAAGATTTAGGGTTAAAAGGTAGCGATTTAGGTATACTAGTTGCTGTGTTTGCTTTAGCGCAAATGATTATTTCACCTTTTGGTGGTGGATTAGCAGACAAATTAGGAAAAAAATTAATTATATGTATAGGTCTAGTCTTATTTTCAATTTCTGAATTTATGTTTGCGATGGGTCATTCATTTTCAATCCTAATTATTTCACGTGTTTTAGGTGGACTAAGTGCAGGTATGGTTATGCCGGGTGTTACCGGTCTTATTGCCGATATTTCACCATCGCAAGATAAAGCAAAAAACTTTGGTTATATGTCTGCGATTATTAATTCTGGTTTTATCTTAGGACCTGGATTTGGGGGATTTTTAGCAGAGATTTCACATAGATTACCTTTCTACTTTGCAGGTGGTCTAGGTATTATCGCATTTATTATGTCATTGATTGTTATTCACAATCCGAAAAAAGTCACAACTGCTGGTTTCCCACAATATGATCCAGAATTATTAACTAAAATTAATTGGAAAGTTTTCTTAACACCAGTAATTCTAACGTTAGTGCTTGCATTCGGATTATCAGCATTTGAAACACTATTTTCACTTTATACATCAGACAAAATAGGTTACACACCAAAAGATATTTCAATTGCAATCACAGGTGGCGGTATCTTTGGCGCACTATTCCAAGTTTTCTTCTTTGATAAATTCATGAAGTATACTAGTGAGTTAAACTTTATAGCTTGGTCATTATTATATTCAGCAATCGTTCTAGTGATGCTTATTGTTGCACAAGGTTATTGGACTATAATGCTAATTAGTTTCATTGTTTTTATAGGATTTGACATGATTAGACCGGCTATTACAAATTATTTTTCAAATATAGCAGGTAATCGTCAAGGATTTGCAGGCGGACTCAATTCAACATTTACAAGTATGGGGAATTTTATGGGACCATTAGTAGCTGGTGCCTTATTTGATGTGAACATAGAATTTCCTTTATATATGGCAATAGCTGTATCATTAAGTGGTATTGTCATTATATTTATTGAAAAAGTAGTTAGAAAAAATATCACTCAAAAGTAAATTTTAAAATGATAGCTGTTCATTGTACTTTTTAACGTACGTGAACAGCTTTTTTGATAAATTGATATTTATGAAAACATAGCACCTTTTTAAAACAGTAAAACTTTTTTAAATTTTTGATATAGTATTCGAACAATTAGAAACTAAAGAAATAAATTTTGATGTAAAAAATAGATTAAAATAAAGAATCAAATCTAGTTATTTCGTTTTTTAATGATTTTATGTAACAAAAATAACAACTTTAGTAATAATACTGTTACAAATATTACAATCTATTTAAATTGTGACCTACATAACTGAAATTGAATATGACTATGTTAAGATAGACAAAAATCAATTAAGAAATGTGGGTAAGGGGATGAATTTGAAAAACTTATTATTGAGTATATTTGCAGTTATTTTGACTATTTGTTTAATTGGTTTAATATTTTTAGCAACGAATCAAAACGCATTAGCTAAAGTACATCAAACCATTTGTACATTTTCAAAAGCAAATAAACTTTCTGTTATAGAGAAAACAACTCAAATAACTGACTTTAAAACAGCCAAAGCTTCTGAAAAAAATGACAATAATAATAATAACGATGTAAAACATCAAAAGACTACATATGTAAAAAAAGACAATCATAGATTATCAGAAACTGACTTTACGCCAAGAGAACGCAAAGTTATTGCAATTAATTATGCAAATAAACATTTAGATGAACAATACGATTTAATACAAGTTAATCAACAACAACAAGATTCAAAGTATTTATATGTGAATCAACAGAAAAATCAACAAACAAATATTTCAGTGAATGGTAATGGGCAAGTAGGGGCAAATCATTCAGACATACAATAGCACGTACTTTTTTTAAAAGAGTATGTGTTATTTTTTGCGTTTACAATGTATAACTTATTAGTGGTAAAATGAAATGCGATTAGTAAAGTAATATTAGAGGTGACATAATGAGTAAAACGAAAAAAACGAATGCAATGCGAATGTTAGATAGAGCGAAAGTTAACTATAAAACTAATATATTTGAAGTGACTGCAGAACACCAAACAGGTGAACAAATAGCCAAACTTGTTAATGCTAAAGTAGAAGAAGTATATAAAACACTTGTATTAGAAAATGCCAACCATAATCATTTTGTATTTGTCATACCAGTAAATGAAACGTTAGACATGAAACAAGCTGCCCACGTTGTAAACGAGAAAAAGTTAAATTTAATGCCTTTAGATCAATTGAAGCAAGTTACTGGATATATTCGAGGTGGTTGTTCACCTATAGGGATGAAACATTTATTCCCTACTGTTATAGATCAATCTATACGACAACTCGATAAAGTATACGTAAGTGGTGGACAAAGAGGTATGCAAATGATTATAGGTGTGGAAGACTTAATTTCTATGACAAATGCAAAAGTAGAGCCAATCATCCAAAATTAATAAAAACAAATATAAAATGATAATAATGACACAGAAATATGTTGTAATAAGTTGAATTTTGACGATTACATATATTTCTGTGTTATTTTTGTCACAAAATGATTGTTTTTGATTGATTTTGACAATTTATGATTGAAATTTGTAAGCGTACTCATTATAATGATAAGTGAAATGGGGTGGTTACTTTGATATCTGAGAAACGACACAACTTAATTTTACAAGAATTAAAGAATAAAGATTTTCTTACACTCCAAGAATTAATGGATAGAACAGGTTGTAGTTCTTCTACTATTAGAAGAGATTTATCAAAGTTACAACAAGAAGGGAAATTACAACGTATCCACGGTGGTGCGACGATTGGTCATAATCGAATAGTAGAACCAAGATTAAAAGAAAAATTAACGCAAAACTCACAAGAGAAAAAAGAAATTGCTAGACAAGCTGCGCAACAAATTAGTGATAATGACTGTATATTTTTAGATGCGGGTTCAACAACGTTAGAAATGATACCTTACATAGATGCAAAAGAAATCATCGTTGTAACAAATGGTTTAACACACGTTGAACAATTACTTAAAAAAGGCTTTAAAACGTTAATGTTGGGTGGTCAAGTTAAGGCGAATACTTTTGCTACTGTTGGATCTAGCGCTTTAGAAACTTTGAGACGTTATTGTTTTGATAAGTCTTTCATCGGAATGAATGGTATAGATGAGAAATATGGATTAACGACACCTGATGAACAAGAATCATTAATAAAAGAAACTGCGATGCGACTTTCTAATGAAAGCTTTGTCGTTGTAGATGAAACTAAGTTCAATCAAGTTTATTTTGCTAGGGTTCCAGCACGTGACAATACTCAAATCATTACGTCTAAACGTGGCATTGAAAACCATGTCAATGATGATTTTAGAGAGCAATATCGATTTTTAGGAGGAATTTTATGATATATACAGTTACATTCAATCCATCGATAGACTATGTCATGTTTGTAGATGACTTCCAAATAGATGGATTAAATAGAGCTAAAGATACAAATAAATTTGCAGGTGGCAAAGGTATTAATGTATCTAGAGTATTAAAGACTTTAGATGTTGATTCTACTGCATTAGGTTTTGCAGGTGGATTTCCAGGTGACTTTATCGCTCAGACACTAAAAGATAGTGATATCCAAACTGATTTCGTTCAAGTAGATGAAGATACACGCATTAACGTTAAGTTAAAAACTGGCAAAGAAACAGAAATAAATGCGCAAGGACCTAACGTAACAGATGCTCAATTTCAATCACTATTAGATCAAATTAAGAAAACAAACAAAGAAGATATTGTTATCGTAGCAGGAAGTGTACCGAAAAGTATTCCAAGTGACGCCTACGCACAAATTGCGAAAATCACTCAACAAACTGGTGCTCAATTAGTAGTAGATGCAGAAAAAGAATTAGTTGAAACGGTTTTAGAATATAATCCATTATTTATAAAACCGAATAAAGACGAACTTGAAGTTATGTTTAATACTTCAATTAAAAATGACGAGGACGTCATTAAATACGGTAAACAAATTTTAGATAAAGGTGCACAGTCAGTGATTGTTTCACTAGGCGGGGACGGTGCAATTTATGTAGATAGCGAACGTAGTATTAAAGCAGTTAACCCTCAAGGGAAAGTAGTTAATACTGTTGGTTCAGGTGATAGTACTGTTGCTGGGATGGTAGCAGGTTTGGCTACGGGATTATCAATAGAAGATGCATTTAAACAAGCCGTTGCTTCAGGAACAGCTACAGCATTTGACGCAGATTTAGCTACAAAAGATGCAATAGAAAATATAAAATCACAAGTTACGATTTCTGTACTTGATGGGGAGTGAATAATATGAGAATAACAGAATTATTGACAAAAGAAACGATAGCAATGGATTTATCTTCATCAGATAAAAATGGTGTTATTGATGAGTTAGTGAATCAACTAGATAAAGCTGGCAAATTAAGTGATGTACCATCATTTAAAGAAGCCATTCATAATCGTGAATCTCAAAGTACAACAGGAATTGGTGAAGGGATTGCCATTCCACATGCGAAAGTTGCAGCGGTTAAATCGCCAGCAATCGCATTTGGTAAATCTAAGGAAGGTGTGGATTATCAAAGCTTAGATATGCAACCTGCACACCTATTCTTTATGATTGCCGCTCCTGAAGGTGGGGCACAAACGCATTTAGATGCTTTAGCTAAATTATCTGGTATTTTAATGGATGAAAACGTACGTGAAAAATTAATCAATGCCTCTTCACCAGAAGAAGTATTACAAATTATCGATAATGCTGATGATGAAGCTACAAAAGAAGAAGAAGCAGAAGCACAACAAAATGAAGCTGAAGCGGCTGCAGCAGCTGATGGTTCAACAGAAGATAATGAACCATATGTACTTGCAGTAACAGCTTGTCCAACAGGTATCGCTCATACTTATATGGCTCGTGACGCATTGAAAAAACAAGCTGAGAAAATGGGCATAAAAATTAAAGTTGAAACGAATGGTTCTAGTGGTATTAAAAACCATTTAACTGAAAAAGATATTGAAAAAGCTTCTGGTGTTATTGTAGCAGCAGACGTACATGTTGAAACTGACCGTTTCGATGGTAAAAATGTAGTAGAAGTACCAGTAGCAGATGGTATTAAACGTCCAGAAGAATTAATTAACACAGCATTAGATACTAGTCGTAAACCATTTGTTGCCCGCGGAGATAGATCATCAAGTAACAAAGATGATAATGAAGAAAAATTAAGTCCAGGAAAAGCGTTTTATAAACACTTAATGAATGGTGTTTCTAACATGCTACCATTAGTTATTGCTGGTGGTATCATCATGGCTATCGTGTTTATTATTGGACCTAACTCATTTGATCCAAAGAGCGCTGAACACAATGCTTTTGCAGAACAACTATGGAATATTGGTAAAAACAGTGCCTTTGCTTTAATTATTCCAGTATTAGCAGGTTTCATTGCTCGTAGTATTGCAGATAAGCCAGGATTTGCAGCTGGTTTAGTCGGTGGTATGTTAGCTATTTCAGGTGATTCAGGCTTTATTGGCGGTATTATTGCAGGTTTCTTAGCAGGTTACTTAACACAAGGTATTAAATATATTACACGTAATTTACCTCAAGCATTAGAAGGTTTAAAACCAACGTTAATTTATCCATTACTATCTGTACTTGTAACTGGATTGCTAATGATTTATGTATTTAATCCACCAGCTTCATGGTTGAACAATTTATTATTAAACGGATTAAATGGTCTTTCAGGTTCAAACATTATGTTACTTGGTTTAGTTATTGGTGCAATGATGGCCATCGATATGGGTGGACCTTTCAATAAAGCAGCATATGTATTCGCAACTGCTGCACTTACTGAAGGAAATGCAGCACCGATTACAGCAGCTATGATAGGTGGTATGATTCCACCATTAGCAATTGCAACTGCTATGCTATTATTTAGAAAGAAATTTACTAAAGAACAAAGAGGTTCAATTGTTCCTAACTATGTAATGGGCGCATCATTCATCACTGAAGGCGCTATACCATTTGCAGCAGCTGACCCAATTCGAGTTATTCCATCTATGATGATTGGTTCAGGCATAAGTGGTGCTATAGCATTAGCTTTAGGTTCAAGAATTAATGCCCCACATGGTGGTATCTTTGTTATTGCAACAACTGATTTCAGTCATATTTTACAAACATTATTAGCTATTGTGATTGGTACAATCATTTCTGCTCTAATCTACGGTTTCTTAAAACCAAAATTAACTGAAAATGAAATTGAAGCTTCAAAAGCTATGGATGAATAATAGATTCAAGCCCTTGTCGTTAATTCGACAAGGGTATTTTATTTTTAATAACTTTATTGAACTGTATGATATGAATAAATTTAAAGGTTATAGTAAAATAACAATCGTATTAAATGAATTAGAAAAGAAGGTATTAGTAGTGGAAGAATATATCATTGTGAATGGGCAAATATATACTGAAAGCCAAAAAATTGAACAAGGTTATATACATATTAAAGATGGAAAAATATTAGAAATTGGTTCGAATTATAATATAGAGAGATTAAATGAACTTAAAGGAATTTACCCTACAATAGACGCTAAAGGACATCATGTTATTCCAGGATTTATCGATATACACATTCATGGTGGATATGGTGAAGATGCTATGGATGCGTCACAAGAGGGCTTGAAACATCTAGCCGAACAGTTATTATCTGAAGGAACGACGTCATTTTTAGCGACAACGATGACACAATCAGGTGAAAGTATTAAACAAGCACTACAAAATATATCTAATTATCATCAAATTCAAGACGTACAACAAGCCGCTGAAATCGTAGGCATACATCTTGAAGGACCATTTATATCTGAACATAAAGTTGGCGCTCAGCATCCCAAATATGTTCAAAGACCAACGGCTGATAAAATAAACCAGTTTCAACAAACTGCAAATCAATTAATTAAAATTATAACCTTTGCACCAGAAGTTGAAGGTGCAATAGACACTTTAAAATCGCTCAATAATGACATTATATTTTCAATGGGACATACTGTGGCGACTTTTGAAGAAGCAAACAATGCTGTTGATTATGGTGCTAAACACATTACACATTTATATAATGCTGCAACTGGTTTTGGTCATAGAGATCCAGGTGTTTTTGGTGCAGCTTGGTTAAATCAAAATTTAAATACTGAAATTATTGTAGATGGTATTCATTCCCATCCTGCTGCAGTAGCATTGGCATATAAAAATAAAGGTAATGAACATTTATATCTCATTACAGATGCTATGAGAGCAAAAGGTATGCCAGAAGGTGAATACGATTTAGGTGGTCAAAACGTCATTGTACGTAATAGTGAAGCACGAATAGATACAGGTGCACTTGCAGGTAGTATTTTAAAAATGAATGATGGTTTACGTAACATAATGTCATACACTGGCGCTTCAATCAAAGATTTATGGCGAGTAACAAGTTGGAACCAAGCAAAAGCATTAGGAATAGATCGAACAAAAGGTAGTATTAAAGAAGGAAAAGATGCAGATATAGTTATCGTTGACGATAATATCAATGTAAAGACAACAATTAAAAATGGACAGCCACATACATTTTAGTCATAATGAATAACTTGACTAAAAGGGGATATTAGTTTTAAATGTTATGTTGTAAATCTATAAACATAAATCAACAATATATAAAAATTCTATGATAGAATTTAATCAATTACATTTTTTTAGGGGGTGTCGCAATGGGAAGGCCTTAGCATGTAAATATAATTCAAGTCAATTCGAAAATTTTAATTACGTGTTAACCATGTGTGACACATATAATACGGAGGTGAATCCCTAGAAATAGGGAAATAATTGGAAACTACGACCATAATTAGTTTAATAGTATTTTTTCTTTTAATTGCATTAACTACAGTATTTGTCGGATCTGAATTTGCATTAGTTAAAGTAAGATCGACGCGTATTGAACAATTGGCAGAGGAAGGTAATAGTGGTGCTAAAGTCGTTAAAAAGATGATTAGCAACTTAGATTATTATTTATCTGCTTGTCAATTAGGTATAACAGTAACTTCATTAGGATTAGGTTGGTTAGGTGAACCAACATTTGATAAATTATTACATCCATTATTTGAATTAATGCACTTACCTAGTGCTTTAACAACAACAGTTTCATTTGTTATTGCGTTTATAGTAGTAACATATTTACACGTTGTACTGGGTGAACTTGCGCCTAAGTCATTTGCCATTCAGCATACTGAGAAAATGGCTTTACTTTATGCTAGACCATTATATTATTTCGGTAATGTTATGAAACCATTAATTTGGTTAATGAATGGTTCAGCGAGAGTTATCATTAGAATGTTTGGCGTAGATCCTGATGCTCAAACTGATGCAATGTCAGAAGAAGAAATTAAGATTATAATTAATAACAGTTATAATGGTGGAGAAATCAACCAAACAGAGCTTGCATATATGCAAAATATCTTTTCTTTTGATGAAAGACAAGCTAAAGATATTATGGTACCCCGAACTCAAATGATTACATTGAACGAACCATTTAATGTAGATGAGCTTTTAGAAACGATTAAAGAATATCAATTTACACGTTACCCTATCACTGAAGATGGCGATAAAGACCATGTCAAAGGGTTTATAAACGTTAAAGAATTTTTAACTGAATATGCTTCAGGTAAAACGATTAAGATTGCTAACTATATCCATGAATTACCTATGATCTCAGAGACGACGCGCATCAGTGATGCACTAGTAAGAATGCAACGTGAACATGTTCATATTAGTTTAATTATTGATGAATATGGTGGTACGGCAGGTATTTTAACTATGGAAGATATTTTAGAAGAAATCGTCGGTGAAATCAGAGATGAATTTGACGATGATGAAGTAAATGATATTGTTAAATTAGAGGATAATAAATATCAAATTAATGGTCGTGTACTACTAGATGACCTAAATGAAAAATTTGGTATAGAATTCGAAGACTCTGAAGATATTGATACTATAGGCGGATGGTTACAATCTGAAAATACAAACTTACAAAAAGATGACTTTGTTGATACAGAGTATGATCGTTGGATTATTTCTGAAATTGAAAATCACCAAATTATTTGGGTAACTTTAAAGTATGAATATAACCAAGAACGTCCAACTTACGATATCAATTCAGAAGATGAACAATCTGAATAATAATATAAATAATCAAAAGACGCTTAAACTTCAATGTTTAAGCGTCTTTACTTACGTGTAATATATTATGGTATACAAATTCTTACTAACGTGAACAACTAGATTAAGAGAAAGAGTGGGATATTAATGACAATTAATGATACGCAATACTTAAATAATGGTTATCCTATGCCTTCAATTGGATTAGGTGTGTATAAAATAACTGATGACGAAATGAATGAAGTGGTCAATTCAGCAATTGAAGCGGGCTATCGTGCTTTTGATACGGCATATTTCTATGGTAACGAGCAAGCGCTCGGCCGTGCACTTAGTCAAACTGATGTTGACAGAGAAGATTTATTTATTACCTCTAAATTATGGAATGATTACCAAGGTTATGACAGTACGATTCAATATTTTAACAAATCGTTAGAAAATCTAGGATTAGATTATTTAGATTTGTTTTTAATTCATTGGCCTTGCGAAGACAATGGCTTGTTCATTGAATCTTATAAAGCATTAGAAACGTTATACCATGAAGGAAAAGTCAAAGCAATTGGTGTTTGTAATTTTAAACAACATCATTTAGAAAAATTAATGCAGGAAACTGATATTACACCTCAAATTAATCAAATCGAATTACATCCGTATTTTAACCAACATGAATTACAACAATATTGTGATGATCACGATATTAAAGTCACTGCGTGGATGCCATTAATGAGAAATAGAGGTTTATTAGATGATCCAGTAATTTTAGATATGGCTAAAAGATATAAGAAAACACCTGCACAAATTGTGCTTCGTTGGCATTTAGCACATAATCGAATGATTATTCCTAAGTCTAAGACGCCAAGTCGTATTAAAGAAAACTATGATATCTTAGATTTTAATCTTGAACTTACAGATGTAGCTCAAATCGATAGCTTAAACCAAAATGCTAGACAAGGTAAAGATCCAGATGAAGTAGCTATAGGAGATTTAAAATAAATGTATTGAGTTTTAAGTAAAAATTTAATGATAGAAAGAGAGTATGAGTAACATTAAGGCGATATTAAGATTTTGTAAATACAAGGGCTTTAACTAGATTATCTTATTTACTACTTGATAAACTTATACTAAACCATTTTGTAGAAAAGGATGTCGTTGAATGAAGATAAGGGTCATCATTCCTTGTTTTAACGAAGGAGAAGTCGTATTAAAGACATATGAAAAATTGACTGAAATAATGAAACAAGACAGCGTGGATAAGCAATACGAATACGATTTGCTATTCATAGATGATGGCAGTAAAGATTCAACTATTGATCATCTACAAAGTCTGGCACTTGAAGATCATCAAGTAAAATATATTTCGTTTAGTAGAAATTTTGGTAAGGAAGCTGCTATGATTGCTGGTTATCAACACAGTCATAGTTGTGACGCAGTTATAATGATAGATGCAGACCTTCAACATCCACCTCAATTTATTCCACAAATGATTGAAGGATATAACGAAGGTTATGATCAAGTAATTGCTAAGCGTGATCGTAAAGGTGAAAATTTTGCGAGAAAATCAATGACTCGCATGTACTATAAGTTAATTAACGCCTTTGTAGAAGATATCCAATTTGAAGACGGTGTAGGAGACTTTAGGCTATTAAGTAAACGTGCAGTACAGTCACTTACATCTATGGATGAATATAATCGTTTTTCAAAAGGGTTATTTGAATGGATTGGTTATAATACGAAAGTGTTCACATATCAAAATGTAGAACGTGAAGCAGGTGAATCAAAATGGTCATTTGCTAAATTACTTAACTACGGAATTGATGGTTTAATTTCATTTAATAATAAACCATTGAGAATGATGATTTATCTTGGAATGTTCACATTTTCTTTAAGTGTTCTTTATATCGTATATTTACTAATCAATATAATGATTTCTGGTGTTAATATACCTGGTTACTTCACTACTATTGCAGCGATTTTACTATTAGGTGGTATTCAGTTGATGTCGATTGGTGTCATTGGTGAATATATAGGACGTATCTACTATGAAGTGAAACGCCGACCTAAATATATAGTTCAAGCTACGAATATAGAACCTGATCAAGAATCAGAAGCACATAACACAAATGATAATTTAAAAACTACTGAAGCTAAAAAAGAACAAACACATCACTATAATCAAATTAAAAGATTAGATTTAAATAGACAACAAACGTCATACCAATCTTCACAAAATAACGAAAAATATAAAGAGCATGTACATTAAATAAACTCACAAGTATAGGGATATCACTTATACTTGTGAGTTTTTAATATTGTGGCTGAGACTTTAATGATTTTATAATTGAATAAATAAAAAAAGTAACATTTATAAGTTGATAAATGTTACTTAAATATATGTTGCCAGATGATAAACAACATGAATAGTACATATATAATAGTAAATACATACCAAAATGGTGTAAGTATCATCATAGCAATAAACGCAATCATAATTATAATTGTACCAATTGTAAGTGGGTATTTAATAGATTTTAAAAATGGTAAATATTCAAGTTCTGATGATTCGAACGTACCTACAAATAATAAAATGGCACCAATAAGAAAAATTGCAGGTGCTAAATATGGTAATGACATGTAGAGTGACTGTTCACTTGATATATTTGTAATAAACTGAGATAAACTCACTACAATTGCAAATATCATTGCGATAAATTTTTGATCTTTTATGATAAAAGGATGAATTTTTTTGTTTAAATAGAGTTGTAATAATGCCCATGCAATTAACAAAATCATCGTATAGATTGATATGAAATTATATTTTGACACGATAAACAAATCAATAATGGCATTAAGAGAAATAGCTATTAATATGGAGCTAAATCTAAGTTGTTTAAATTGGTGAAAATATAAATCAAGTCCGACTATGAGCAATACTACGGCAATATTAATTAATAAATATAAAATCATGATGTGCTCCTATCCGCAATATTTCATTCAATTATTATATCAATTAATATAAAGTTAATCATTATATAACACTCGAAAATGTTAAAGTTATATTAACTAAATTTTAAACACCCTTCATATTACTCCATAATAAAGTATGCAATTGAGGTAATACGTAAACATTGTTCATATCACTACTTGTCATTACACGGTCTACTAAACTTTCATAGCGTTGTAGTAATTTGGCAGTATGGTTATCAACATTATCATCTAAATATGGGTTGCCTACTTGTAAATAGAAAGGAATAGTAGGGTAACGATGATGAATCATTTTAGCAAAATCAAAATCATCTTCCTCAAAGATGACCACTTTTAAATTTAATGATTCAGGTACGCATTGCTCAATAACGCTATCTAAAATATCTAAATTAGGTTTCATTTTTGAACTTGGTGGTTTAGGGCTGATAGTTAAATCATTGATTTGAGTCATCCAAGGTTGGAATTTACTACCTTGAGTTTCTAGAGCAGTTTGAATATGATGTGTTTCGAATAGATCAACCAATTCTTGAATTCCTTTTATAAGAGCGGGATTACCACCAGAAATCGTTACATGGTTAAAGTTATCTCCACCAACTTCACGTAATTTGGCATATATTTCTTCAGCAGTCATTAATTGAATATCTTCTTTTGCGCTTCCATCCCAAGTAAAGGCTGAATCACACCAACTACAACGATAATCACAACCTGCAGTGCGTACAAACATTGTTTTTCTACCTATAACACGACCCTCTCCTTGAATGGTTGGACCAAAGACTTCTAATACAGGTATTTTAGCCATTATTGCTCATCCTTAGGACGAAATACGACATAACTTGTAGGCGTCTCGCGCAAGTATACTTGAACGCACTTAGGATTATTATCTTGTTCATTAAGGTATGATTGAACCATTTGATAAATTGTTTGAGCGACAATTTCAGTAGAAGGACTTTTGCCTTTGAACTCTACTAAATCATTAAGTAAATAATGGTCGAACTGTCCATGAATCAATTGTTTTAAATCGCTGAAATTCACTAAAAAGCCATTGTGATCTAATTCATCTCCAACGATAGTAATATTTACAAAATACGTATGACCATGGGTACGCATACATTTGCCAGCATCTTCGCTTGGAATATAATGAGCTGCTGAAAAGTTAAAATCTTTATTAAGTTCGAATTGATATGGGTGACTAACACTAGGATAAATTTGTTGTAGCATACTTATTTTACTCCTTTTTGTTCAAGATATTGTTCAAGCCCTCGTGATCTAAGTTGACAGGCAGGACATTCGCCACAGCCATCTCCAATAATACCGTTATAACATGTTAATGTATTTTCACGAATGTAATCTAACACACCAAGGTTATCAGCAAGTTCCCAAGTTTGTGCTTTATCTAACCACATTAAAGGCGTGTGAATAACGAAATCACGATCCATTGATAAACTTAAAGTCACATTCATTGATTTAATAAAACTATCACGACAATCAGGATAACCAGAGAAATCAGTTTCACAAACTCCGGTAATAATATGTTTAGCTTTAATTTGATAAGCTAATGCGCCAGCAAATGATAAGAATAATAAATTACGTGCTGGTACAAAGGTGTTTGGAATACCATCTTCTGTCTCTTCGATTTTTAAATCATGTTGTGTTAAGGCATTAGGTGTTAGCTGAGATAAAAGTGACATATCTAAAATGTGATGTTCTACATTTTGCTCTTGTGCAATTTTTTTAGCCACTTCAATTTCAGTATCATGTCTTTGACCATAATTGAATGTAACAAGTACAACTTCCTTAAAATGTTTTTTTGCATAGAATAAACACGTCGTACTGTCTTGACCACCACTGAAAACGACGATAGCTTTGTTATTATCTAATTTGTCTTGAACCATTCATATTTCCCCCAGTTTATCTTTGGTTATTAGATCCGAAATTTTAAGCATAAAAAAAGCCTATCTCTATAAAAAAGATAGACGAAAGATTATGAATACACATATAATTTTAATATAAAAAGTTAAAAAGATATGTCTATTTATAATTTGAAATTAAATTCAGTGTCTAGTTTTTTATAGAGGGTTTCGGCTAGGAACCTCTGATAAATATATTTTGTACGCACCATAGAATAAACTAATTCATATGTAAAATCAAGAGAATTTTTGTGATAATAGTGTTAAAGGTATATATAAGACAGTTACAATAAGGAGTTTAATAGCAAGCATGACCCTTTTTTACAATAAGTCATGCACCTAACTGTGATTTAATGAAATGATTGAATAATATTAATTAAATGGAGCGAAATTATGATAGTAGTGATAGATAATAAAGATTCATTTACATATAATTTAATAAACTATTTTAAAATAGCTACTAAGGAACCAATTAAAGTCATTGACATAGATGATTTAATATTAGAAGAGTTAGTTGCATTTAACCCCAATGCCATTGTTATTTCACCAGGCCCTGGAAGACCAAGTGATTACCCCAAATTGTTTAAGGTGATTGAAACATTTTATCAACAAGTTCCTATATTAGGAGTGTGTCTAGGTTTTCAAGTTGTTTATGAATATTTTGGTGGTAAGATTGTACATCGCAATAATCCGATACATGGTCATACTACAAAACTCAGTCATCAACAATTAGGTATTTTCAAGGGTATACCTCATTCGTTCAATGTTATGCTGTACCATTCTCTTATGGCAGATAAAGAAACGTTACCAAATGAATTAAAAGTCACAGCAATAGGTGAAGATGGTGTAATTATGGGCTTGCAACATCAACAGTATTCAATCTTTGCAGTACAGTATCATCCTGAATCAATTTTAAGTGAGCATGGTTATAACCAAATTCAAAATTTCCTTGAAATCGTAGGTGAGAACAGTGAATATAGAATTTAATTATCGCTATTATATAGATGAAGACAAATATGAAACCTATCATATTCAATTAAATGATTATCACAAGAAATGTATTGCCACTCAGTTAAGTGAAGTTGGCAAAGTTGTACAATTTGCTGAAACACAACAGCAACAAGGTTATTTTGTGGCTTTATATTTAACATATGAAGCGGCACGTTATTTTAATCCTCAAATGGCTGTATGTGAAAAAGAAGATAAAGATATATTAGCGGTTGCCTATAGTTTCAATTCAGCAAAAGAATTACAATATAAATCACCCAATAGTACACCATACGATAATCAACATGATTTTCAATTTGTAGAATCTAAACATCAAATGAAAGAGAAAATTCGACATATCCAACAAGCTATTGTTGAAGGCGATACATATCAAGTTAATTATACGTCACGTTTAACTGACAATATTTATTATCCTATTGAAAAGTTATACGAACAATTAACAGCGACAGGAAATGGTAATTATACGGTGCTACTAGATACGGATGAAGTCAGTGTCGCATCCATTTCTCCGGAATTATTCTTTCAAAAAGGTCATTTTAAAAATGAAGATAATATCATTGTTAGTAAGCCCATGAAAGGGACTATACCAAGAGGAGATAATGATAAAGAGGATTATAATAACTATCTTCAATTACAACAATCAGATAAGGATAAAGCGGAAAATGTGATGATTGTCGATTTACTAAGGAATGATATATCTCGAATTGCAGAAACAGGTTCTATTATAGTTTATAAATTATTTTTTATAGAAACTTATCACACTGTATATCAAATGACGAGTATGGTAGCTGGAAAGTTATCTACTAATGTGAAGCTTGAATCAATATTAGGAGCTATTTTCCCTTGTGGCTCTATTACTGGTGCACCCAAAATTAATACAATGCGATTTATTAAAGAATTAGAACAAAGACCAAGGTATATATACTGTGGAACAATAGGATTGTTAATGCCAAATGATAAAATGATTTTTAATATACCAATTCGTACAATTGAATACCGACATCAACAAGCTATTTATGGTGTTGGTGCTGGAATTACAATTAACTCCAATCCTGATTCAGAAGTTCAAGAATTCCAAGATAAAACTAAAATATTGGAGAGATTATAATGTATTTGTTTGAAACGATGAAATTGGAAAAAGGCCAAATCTCACGTTTAATATATCATGAAGACAGAATACAACGATCTAGTAAAATGCTTAATATACCATTTGATCAATCTAAATGGGATGACTTGATTCAAACCATTCAACATCAATATAATCAAGGTATTTATCGCTTAAAAGTAATGTTAGAAGAAAATGGAGAATTAGAATATGTAGTAGCCCCTTTATCTTCTAAGTCTCAATTTACTGCAACAATAGTACCTGAACATAATGGTAGTTCTCATTTAACTAAAATCAATAAGACATCTAATCGTAATCATGTAACGTATCGTTTAGATACAGACTTAGCTCTTATATATGATAAAAATGGAAAGATTTTAGAATTTGATATCGGCAATATAATGATTAAGGAAAATGGTAACTATTATACACCGCAATATAATGAAGATTTTTTATTAGGATGTATGCGTCAGTATTTAATTGACCATGGTAAATTGAAAGAGAAAAATTATTATATTGATGATTTTATAAATAAAGTAAAAGGTAACGAAATAGAAGTATTTTTGTTGAATAGCCTTCGAGAGGTTGCCGATGTAACAATTTATCTTTAAAATTAATTTTAAGAATAGTAAATCATAATAAACGGAGAAAATAATGGCATTAGTATGGATAGTAATATTAGTAGTTGTAACGGTTGTTAATAAAGTGATTATTGATCGATTAATACACAAAAATTCATATGTATTAGCACGTATTGTTGCAACGATTACTACTATATGTGCCATTATATTAGTTTATTTTTTGATTAAATCACTTATGCCTATTGTTATTGAACGTATGAACGTATTTTATCATCAATAAAGACTTTTTGAGGTGAAGGTATGAAAATTTATAGTCAAGGCGATCAAGCCATCGTAGTATCTATAGAGAAAAAGGTGTCTAAGGATCTTACAGAAGATTTATTAGCCTTGAGAACATATTTAAATGAAAGAAACTATCCGTTCATCACAGAAATAGTTCCAACAGAATCGGATATGATGATTATATATGATGCACGAGATATGATTAAACATCACCATATACAATCACCTTTCTTATATATGAAAGCACTAATAGAATCGATTCAATTAGAAATATCACATAATGATCAAAATAAAGAGCCTATTCAAATCCCTATAGTATACGGAGATGAGTACGGACCAGATTTAGACGCTTTATTAAAACATTTTAAAATCGATAAATCTCAATTTATACAACTTCATTCAGGAAGTGAATATTTTGTATCAATGATGGGCTACTCACCAGGATTTCCATATTTAACGGGTATGAATAAAAAATTATATGTAAATCATACTAGTACTAAAAAGAAATTTATCCCAGCAGGTTCTGTTGTTATAGAAGGAAAGAAATGTGGCATCGTCACAACTGATACCTACAATGATTGGTTAGTTATAGGCTACACACCATTACAACTTTTCTTCCCTAATAAAACGGATTTTGCCCTTTTAAAATTAGGCGACAATGTTCAATTTATTGCAAAAGAGAAAAACGATTTGAATTTAGGAGACTTGAAGACATGTCAATCATAATAGAAAATAGTGGTCTTTTTAGTAGTTTTCATGATTTTGGGAGACACGGCTATGAACATAATGGAGTAATTCCTGGTGGTGCACTAGATAGTTTATCGCATGAAATCGCTAATCGCTTAGTTGCTAATGATAAAAATGAAGCAACATTAGAAATGACTCAAAAAATGCCGAAGATTAGATTTACTGAACCTACTTTAATTGCTTTGGCAGGTGGAAATTTTAAAGCTGAAACGAAAAATATGAAAATTTACCCATATAAGCTTTATTTAATGAAAAAAGATGATGTTTTGAGATTTGAAGAAACGAGTCGAACATCACGTGTATATTTAGCTGTTGGTGGAGGTTTTAATTTAGAAGAATGGTTAGGTTCAACTTCTACAGATTTTAACGTGAAAATGGGAGGATATGAAGGTAGACAATTAAAAGATGGTGATCAAATCGAAATGAAACGACAATATAGCGATCGTCATCAAAAACTATTTGAGAATCTCTCAGACAAACGACAAACAGATTGGGGCGTTGACGGTTACGCGCTATCTTTTAATTATATGTCTGATGTATTTCATGTTATTAGAAACAAAGGTTCAGAAGATTTTAAAGAGAATGTATTGCAACGCTTTACTTTGAATAATTACAAAGTATCAAGCAAAGCTAATAGAATGGGAATGATATTAGAAGGACAAAAAGTGAAAGCTTATTATGAAGATATGCCAGCGCATCAATCTGTTAAACGAGGAACAATCCAAGTTAAAAGGGATGGAACACCAATCATTTTATTAAATGATCACTATACATTAGGTAGCTATCCTCAAATTGGGACAATTGCGAGCTACCATTTAACAAAATTAGCACAGAAACCAACAGGTTCTAAACTGAAATTTCAATTTATTGATATTGAAACAGCAGAAAAAAATTTAATAAAATACAGTAATTGGTTAAATCAACTGTTCCATGGTATAGAATATCGAATGCAATTGGAAATGCTAAAATAAATTATATAGTAAAAAAGTTCATGCTTAAGACTGATGTCTATCAATATAATCAATAATTAAAATATATGAATAAACGAATTGATGAGTATGATAATGAGAGTAAACATTTCTAAAAGTGTGTTTTTACTTGATATTTGGGTTGACTTCCTTTATATTAATATATTGAGCTATGTATTTTGTTACAATATGATTACATTCGTCATATTAATCTTAATAAAAAATTAACATCAATTATATAGTAGCTAGTTAATAAATTAATCTACTAGCTATTTTTAACGTCAAAATAAAATGTTTAGTGAATTTTTAAAATTATAGATTGTTTTAAATCATTGAAGATAACTTATAAATAAGTTGGAAATGGCATTGTTTAGAGTTTCTGATATTGATGATTTATTAACAATTAACGGAGGAAACAAACATGAGTTCTCACAAAAAGAAGATAAGTCTTTTTGCGTTTTTCCTGATGATGGTATTTACTATCACCTTGAAGACGTATTTTTCCTATTATGTTGATTTTTCTTTAGGTGTTAAAGGGTTAGTACAAAACTTAATATTACTGATGAATCCATACAGTTTAGTTGCACTCATACTAAGTGTGTTCCTATTCTTTAAAGGTAAAAAGGCTTTCTGGTTCATTTTTGTTGGAGGATTCTTATTAACGTTTTTACTATATGCTAACGTTGTATATTTCAGATTTTTCTCTGACTTTTTAACATTTAGTACATTGAATCAAGCAGGTAACGTTGAATCAATGGGCGGTGCATTAGGTGCTTCATTTAAATGGTATGACTTTGTATACTTCATTGATACAATTATTTACCTATTTATTCTGATTTTTAAACGTCAATGGTTAAGTACAAAAGCGTTTAGCAAAAAGTTTGTGCCAGTTGTTATGGCTGTATCAGTCGCACTATTCTTTTTAAACTTAGCTTTTGCGGAAACAGATCGTCCAGAACTATTAACTCGTACATTCGACCATAAATACTTAGTTAAGTATTTAGGACCATTTAACTTCACTGTATATGATGGTGTCAAAACGATTGAAAACAATCAGCAAAAGGCATTAGCATCAGAAGATGACTTAACTAAAGTGTTGAATTACACGAAACAAAAACGAACAGAGCCAAACCAAGAATATTATGGTGCAGCTAAAAAGAAAAATATCATCAAAATTCATTTGGAAAGTTTCCAAACTTTCTTAATTAATAAGAAAGTAAATGGTAAAGAAGTAACACCATTCTTGAATAAGTTATCAAGTGGTAAACAAGATTTCACATACTTCCCTAACTTCTTCCATCAAACTGGTCAAGGTAAAACGTCTGACGCAGAGTTGACAATGGATAATAGTATATATGGGTTACCACAAGGTTCAGCCTATTCATTAAAAGGTGACAACACTTACCAATCATTACCTGCTATTTTAGATCAAAAGCAAGGTTATACTTCAAATGTTATGCATGGTGACTACAAAACATTCTGGAACCGTGATCAAATTTATAAACATTTTGGTATAGATAAGTTCTATGATGCAACATATTATGATATGTCAGATGACAATGTTGTTAACTTAGGTTTAAAAGATAAAGTATTCTTCCATGATTCAGCGAATTATCAAGCTAAAATGAAAAAACCATTCTATTCACATCTAATTACATTGACTAACCATTATCCATTTACATTAGATGAGAAAGACGCTTCAATTGATAAACCTAATACAGGTGATTCAACTGTAGATGGATATATTCAAACAGCACACTATTTAGACCAAGCGTTAGAAGAATATGTAACTGATCTGAAGAAAAAAGGTCTATATGATGATTCAGTAATTATGATTTATGGTGACCACTATGGTATTTCTGAAAATCATAATAATGCTATGGAAAAATTATTAGGTGAGAAGATTACACCAGCTAAATTTACTGATTTAAACCGTACTGGTTTCTGGTTGAAAATTCCAGGTAAATCTGGCGGCATTAATAAAGAATATGCAGGTCAAACAGATGTAATGCCAACAATTTTACATCTTGCTGGTATCGATACTAAGAACTATATTATGTTTGGTACTGATTTATTCTCTAAACAACATAACGATGTAGTACCATTCAGAAATGGTGATTTCATTACTAAAGACTACAAATATGTTAATGGTAAGTTATATTCTAATAAGGATAATGAATTATTAACTAAAAAACCAAAAGACTTCGAGAAGAATAAAAAACAAGTTGAAAAAGACTTAGAAATGAATGATAGTTTACTTAATGGAGATTTATTCAGATTCTATAAAAATCCAGATTTCAAAAAAGTAAATCCATCGAAGTATGAATATAAAACAGGACCTAAAGGTAATGAGAAAAAGTAATTGATATAAATTAAAATCCGAATTGAGCGTATTTGCTCAATTCGGATTTTTTGTTCTATTTGCCTTCGTTTTAAAACTCTATTTATAGGAATTTTTATATGGAAATTGCATATTTAATGATTAGAAAAGAACAAATGATGATTAGCCTAATGCAACGTCTAATATCATCATAATGGCAAATCCAAGCATTAAACTTAATGTAGCTAAATCTGTGTTATTACCTGATTGAGAGTCAGGAATAAGCTCTTCAACGACAACAAATATCATTGCACCTGCAGCAAAAGCAAGCGCATAAGGAAGCATTGGTGTGATAATTAGTACCGCACCTGCACCAATCATAGCAAATATTGGTTCTACAATTGCTGAAGCTTGTCCATAGTTGAAAGCTCGCCAACTTGAAGAACCCGCTGCTTTAATTGGCATTGATAGCGCTGCACCTTCAGGAATGTTTTGGATACCAATTCCAATAGCTAAGCCAATTGCTCCTAAAAATGTAGCAGTACCATTACCTGATACGACACCACCAAATGCTACCCCGATTGATAAACCTTCAGGAATATTGTGTAATGTAATGGCTAAAACGAGAAGCGCATTTTTACTCAATGATGTTTGAATACCTTCTTGTTGTTGATTTTTATCTTTAGCATTTCTGTGAATATGTGGTATGACAAAATCTAAACCACGAATAAAGAAACCACCGAATAAGAAACCAATTGCGGCTGGTAGCCAAGGTACGGCTGAATCTTTACTAAATTCAATTGAGGGTTGTAGTAGAGACCAAAAACTCGCAGCAATCATAATACCTGCGGCGAACCCTTGCATAGAGTTCAACACTTTGTCATTTACAGATTTAAAAATAAAAACAGAAGCTGCACCAAGTGCTGTTAATAACCATGTAATGATTCCTGCAATTAAAGCTTGAAAATGAGGAGGCAAATTTTCGAAGAATTCTGCCATAACTAGGTCTCCTTGTATCATTTAAGCTTAAAAAGGTGTATAATATATAGAACTGATTTAAGCTTAACAAAATTATATAGAAAATTCGATAGTAAAAGGAAGATAAGCATGGAAGCATATAAAATTGAACATTTAAATAAATCCTATGCAGATAAAGTGATATTCGATGATTTAAATTTATCAATATCTGAGCATGAAAAGATTGGTCTCGTTGGGATTAATGGTACAGGTAAAAGTACTTTGCTAAAAGTTATAGGTAATCTAGACGAAGATTTTACAGCCGATATCACTCATCCTAATAATTATCGAATTCGCTATTCATCTCAAAAACAAGATTTAGATGGTGAAATGACTGTTTTTGAAGCAGTACTAAGTTCTGATACACCAACTTTAAAAATTATTAAAGAGTATGAACAAGCTGTAAATCAATATTCAAAAGATCAAACTGACAAACAATTTCAAGTCATGATGAATGCACAAGAAATGATGGATCGCAAAGATGCATGGGATTATAATGCAGAAATTAAAACCATCCTATCTAAACTAGGAATCAATGAGACGAATAAACTCGTTAAAGAATTATCAGGTGGTCAACAAAAACGTGTTGTATTAGCTAAGACTTTAATTGAACAACCTGATTTATTATTGTTAGATGAACCTACAAACCATTTGGATTTTGAATCAATTAATTGGCTTATCAATTACGTGAAACAATATCCCTATACAGTATTATTCGTAACTCATGATAGATACTTTTTAAATGAAGTATCATCTAGAATTATTGAATTAGACAGAGGTAAATTAAAAACTTATCCAGGTAATTATGAAGATTACATCGCAATGCGAGCTGAAAATGAAGAAATTGAACAAAAACAACAAGCAAAGCAAAAGGCACTATATAAACAAGAGTTAGCATGGATGAGAGCAGGGGCTAAAGCAAGAACAACGAAACAACAAGCTCGTATTAATCGATTTAGCGATTTAGAATCTGAAGTAAAACAACAAACTAAACAAGATAAAGCACAGTTAAATTTGGCTTACTCTAGACTTGGTAAACAGGTTTATGAATTAGAGCATGTGTCTAAATCTATCAATGGCAAGATGCTATTCAAAGATATTACTGAAATAATACAAAATGGGCAGAAAATTGGAATTGTAGGACCTAATGGTGCAGGTAAAACGACACTATTAAATATTCTAGCTTCTGAAGAACAATCGTTCGAAGGTACTTTAAAGGTAGGGCAAACAGTTAAAGTTGCCTATTTTAAACAAACTGAAGAAACTTTAGACAGAGATATTAGAATGATTGATTATCTTCGAGAAGAAAGTGAAGTTGCAATGGAAAAAGATGGCACTTCCGTTTCGGTAACACAATTACTCGAACGATTTCTTTTCCCTAGTTCAACACATGGTAAAAAAGTATATAAATTATCAGGTGGAGAACAAAAGCGTCTTTATCTATTACGATTACTAGTACATAAGCCTAATGTTTTATTATTAGATGAACCTACTAATGATTTAGATACTGAGACATTAACAATATTAGAAGATTATATAGATGAATTTGGTGGATCAGTTATAACTGTTAGCCATGATAGATATTTCCTTAATAAAGTCGCGCAGGAATATTGGTATATCCATGATGGAATAATGGAAAAAATTATTGGCTCATTTGAAGATTACGAAGCCTATAAAAAATCTCAAGATAAACAAGTAGCAATCGAGAAACAAGCTACAAATCAATCAAAGACTAAGCCACAAACACGTAAAAAATCAGGTCTATCATATAAAGAACAACGTGAATATGAAGCACTGTTGAAACGAATTGATCAAACTGAAACTAGGTTAGTTGAAATTGATGAAGAAATGGTAGAAGCTAGTGCTGATTATGCAAAAATTAAAGAATTAAACGAAGAAAAAGAACAATTAGAAACAACGTATGATGCTGACATCAATAGATGGAGTGAACTCGAAGAATTAAAAGAACAATAAGGGGAATTTAATCATGCAAGAAACTTTATCGCATTATTTTGGCTACGATACATTTCGACCCGGACAAGAAGAAATTATATCGAAAATTATGGATCATAGAAATGTATTAGGTGTATTACCAACAGGTGGTGGTAAATCTATATGTTATCAAGTGCCTGGATTGATGTTAGGTGGGACTACAATTGTTATTAGTCCATTAATATCTTTAATGAAAGACCAAGTAGACCAATTAAAAGCAATGGGGATTAATGCAGCATTTATTAACAGTAGTTTGACTCAAAAGCAGCAAAAAGAAATTGAACAAAAGTTAATCAATGGGCAAATTCAATTTTTATATGTAGCACCAGAACGTTTTGAAAATCAATATTTCTTGAGTCAATTACGAAAAGTAAATATTCATTTAGTAGCTTTTGATGAAGCACACTGTATCTCTAAGTGGGGACATGATTTTAGACCTAGTTACCAAAGCGTTATTCAGAAAGTGTTCACTCTCCCTCAAGATTTTGCAATTGTTGCATTAACAGCTACAGCAACAGCAGAAGTACAACAAGACATCATGGAAAAGTTAAACATTAATAGTCAAGATGAAGTCAAAACAAGTACGAAACGTCGTAATTTAATTTTCAAAGTTAATCCAACTTATCAACGCCAAAAATTTGTCGTAGATTATGTAACAGATCACGATGAAGAAGCGGGTATTATTTATTGTTCAACACGAAAACAAGTAGAAGAATTACAAGAGGTGCTTGATAGTCATAAAGTAAAATGTACTATTTATCATGCTGGTTTAACGAATAAGGAGAGAGAAGCGGCACAAAATGACTTTCTATACGATCGTGTAAATGTTGTTATTGCTACAAATGCATTTGGTATGGGTATTGATAAATCTAACGTTAGGTTCGTCATTCACTATAATATGCCAGGAGATTTGGAATCATATTATCAAGAAGCAGGTCGTGCTGGACGTGATGGATTGAAAAGTGAATGTATTTTATTATTCAGTGAACGCGATAGAGGGCTACATGAATACTTTATAACAGTATCTCAAGCAGATGATGATTATAAAGAAAAAATGGGCGAAAAATTAACTAAAATGATCCAATATACCAAAACGAAAAAATGTTTAGAAGCAACAATTGTGCATTATTTTGAACCTAATGAAAAGTTAGAAGAATGCAAACAATGTAGTAATTGTATTCAAGAAAATAAAACATATGATATGACAAGAGAAGCAAAGATGATTATTAGTTGTGTGGCACGTATGCGACAACAAGAAAGTTATAGTGTTATTATCCAAGTCCTACGTGGGGAAATAACAGATTACATTAAATATAATGATTATAATCAATTAACAACTCACGGTATCATGAAATCGTACACAACATCTGAATTAAGTCATTTAATTGATGAATTAAGATTTAAAGGATTTTTAAATGAAAATGATGAAATACTTATTTGCGATAAATCAGTTAAAAAGTTATTAAATAATGATACAAAAGTCTTTACTACACCGTTTAAACAAAAATCTAAAGAAAAAGTTTATATCAATACAGTAGAGGGTGTAGATAGAGCATTATTTAGTGAATTAGTTAAAGTTAGAAAGCAATTAAGTGATAAACTAGGTATAGCGCCGGTAAGTATTTTCTCAGACTATACATTAGAAGAATTTGCTAAACGAAAGCCAGAATCAAAACAAGATATGATTAATATTGATGGAGTAGGAAGTTATAAACTAAAACATTATTGTCCTCAATTTTTGGAAAGAATACAGTCTTATAAAACAAGTATTTAACAGAATCTATACTGAATAAAATTGAATATAATCAATCCACTCGATAAATTTTAAGGAATATACATAAAATTTATCGAGTTTTTATATTTATTTAAAAAACTAACGAAATAAGAATTTATGTTATAGATTTATTTGATTTACAAAATACAAAAAAGTTAATTATTTTTAATTGTGTTTAAGTATAGAAAAAGGGTATAGTAAACGAAAATGTCTATTTAGTTAGATTAAAGAAGGTGAAGTTGTGATTGAATTTAAGAACGTAACGAAACGATACGGCAATCATGTAGCTGTAGATGATGTGAGTTTTAATATAAAAGAAGGAGAATTTTTCGTATTAATTGGACCTTCAGGTTGTGGGAAAACGACGACTTTAAAAATGATTAACCGATTAATACCGTTAAGTGAAGGATATATTTATTTTAATAATAAACCCATCAGTGATTATCCTGTATATGAAATGAGATGGGATATTGGGTATGTGTTACAACAGATTGCATTATTTCCACATATGACTATTAAAGAGAATATAGCTCAAGTACCTCAAATGAAGAAATGGAAAGATAAAGATATCGATGCAAGAGTTGATGAATTATTAAAAATGGTTGGATTAGAACCGGAAACTTATAAAAATAGAATGCCAGATGAACTGTCAGGTGGACAACGACAACGTGTTGGTGTAGTACGTGCATTAGCAGCAGATCCACCGGTTATTATTATGGATGAACCATTTAGTGCGTTAGATCCAATTAGTAGAGAAAAGCTCCAAGATGACTTAATTGAGCTACAAACAAAAATCAAAAAGACGATTGTATTTGTAACACATGACATTCAAGAAGCAATGAAATTGGGAGATCGTATTTGCTTACTAAATGATGGTCATGTTGAACAAATTGATACACCTTTAGGTTTTCAGCAACAACCACAAAGTGAATTTGTAAAACAATTTATGGGTAACCATTTAAATAGACATAAATCCAAAGTGCAATTAAAAGAATTGATTATTGATCGTCCACTAGATGAAGTTTCAGTAATGAATAATTATCCTGAAATAAGTAATCAACAATATTTAGAGGATATTTATCAAACATTGATAGCTAATGAAGCTGTTATAGTTGTTGATGAACATTCACAACAAAAAAACTTGTTAAAGAGAGAAGACGTGTTTGAGTATTTGTCTGTAACAAAGGAGGGTAACGATAATGCATGAATTTTGGCAAACTTTAGGTGAACGTAAAGGACAGTTACTCTCAACGATTATTGAACATATTCAAATTTCGTTTATTGCATTATTAATTGCTACTATTATAGCAGTACCATTAGGTATTTTATTAACTAAAACTAAAAAGACATCAGAGATAGTAATGAATATTGCTGCTGTATTGCAAACTATTCCTTCACTCGCATTATTAGGTTTAATGATTCCATTATTCGGAATAGGAAGAGTACCAGCTATTATCGCACTTGTTGTATATGCGCTTCTACCAATTTTACGTAATACATATACTGGTATAAATGAAGTAGACCCATCATTAGTTGAAGCGGCTAAAGGTATTGGTATGAAACCTATAAGACGCTTAACGAAGGTGGAACTTCCCATTGCAATGCCAGTGATTATGGCAGGGATTAGAACAGCTATGGTATTAATTATCGGTACAGCAACGTTAGCAGCATTAATAGGTGCTGGTGGCCTAGGTGACTTAATTTTACTAGGGATAGACCGTAATGATGCGTCATTAATTTTAATAGGTGCGATTCCGGCAGCATTATTAGCCATTTTATTTGATGTTGTATTAAGATTTATGGAAAAGTTATCGTACAAAAATCTAATGATTGTTTTAGGTACAATGGTTGTTATTATTATGATTGCAATTATAGTACCGCTATTTGCTCAAAAAGGCGATAAAATTACCCTTGCAGGAAAATTAGGTTCAGAACCTTCTGTTATTACAAACATGTATAAAATTTTAATTGAACAAGATACGGATGATACAGTTGAAGTAAAAGACGGCATGGGCAAGACAGCCTTCTTATTTAATGCTTTGAAATCAGATGATATCGATGGTTATTTAGAATTTACAGGTACTGTTTTAGGTGAATTGACAAAAGAGGATTTAAAATCTAAAAAAGAACCACAAGTATATCAACAAGCTAAGCAAAGTCTTGAGAAAAAATTTGATATGACTATGCTGAAACCAATGAAATATAATAATACTTATGCCTTAGCAGTCAAACGTGATTTTGCTAAGAAACATAACATTAAAACAATTGGTGACTTATCTAAAGTAGAAGATCAATTGAAGCCAGGATTTACTTTAGAATTTAATGATAGACCAGATGGTTTTAAAGCTGTTAAAAAATCTTATGGACTAAACATATCTAATGTGAAAACAATGGAACCTAAACTACGTTATACAGCAGTGAATAAAGGAGACATCAATTTAATTGATGCATATTCTACAGATGCCGAATTAAAACAATATGATATGGTCGTGTTAAAAGATGATAAACATGTATTCCCACCATACCAAGGTGCACCAATGTTTAAAGAGAAATTCTTAAAAGACCATCCAGAAGTGAAAAAACCACTTAACAAACTAGCTGGAAAAATTTCTGATGAAGATATGCAAGAAATGAACTATAAAGTAACAGTGAAGAAAAAAGATCCTTATCAAGTAGCAAAAGATTATTTAGAAAAAGAAGGGCTTTTGAAAAAATAAGCATAACTTAAGTAAAACCTTAACGCTAACATGTAATACATGTTGACGTTAAGTTTTTTTTATTAATGATCAAGATAAGTTTTTTGAATTGAAAAGGGCAGACAATCATACATAGTTTGATTTATGACGTTCTATTTGTATATAATTAACAATAAGATTTTGAAATTTCAGTCAATTCAAGGAGGCAACGAGATTATGAAAAAACAACTTGATCAACTATCTGCATACCAACCAGGTTTATCTCCTAGGGCACTTAAAGAAACCTATGGAATTAAAGGAGATCTATTTAAATTAGCCTCAAATGAAAGTTTATATGGTCCTTCTCCGAGTGTTAAAGATGCTATAACCAAACATTTAGATGAATTGCATTATTATCCTGAAACTGGTTCACCAATACTTAGAGAAGCAATTAGTAAGCATCTTGGTGTAGATGAATCACGAGTATTATTTGGTGCTGGTTTAGACGAAGTGATATTAATGATTTCAAGAGCAATCCTAACACCAGGAGATAAAATTGTTACTAGTGAAGCAACATTTGGTCAATACTATCATAATGCAATTGTAGAAGCTGCATCAGTAGTACAAGTACCTTTAAAAAATGGCTCCTTTGATTTAGAAGGGATTTTAGATGAAGTAGACGATGATACATCACTTGTATGGCTATGTAATCCTAATAACCCCACAGGTACATATTTCACTCACGATGAACTTTATAACTTTTTAGCAAGAGTACCTAGCCATGTACCAGTACTTATTGATGAAGCTTATTTTGAATTTGTCACTGCGGATGATTTTCCTGATACGCTAAAATTACAGGAAACGTTTGATAATGCATTTTTATTAAGAACATTTTCAAAAGCATATGGTTTAGCAGGATTACGCGTAGGTTACGTAGTAGCCACTAATGAAGCTATTGAAAAATGGAATATAATTAGACCACCATTTAATGTGACACGTTTATCTGAATATGCAGCTGTAGCGGCTTTAAATGATCAAGCTTATTTAAAAGATATAACTCAAAAAAATGCCTTTGAACGTCAAAAGTTCTATCAAATACCTCAAAGTGAACATTTTTTACCGAGTCAAACTAACTTTGTGTTTGTTAAAACATCTAAAAGTAAAGAACTATATGAAGCTTTATTAAATGTTGGTTGTATCACCAGACTGTTTCCTAACGGTGTTAGAATTACGATAGGATTCCCAGAACAAAATGATAAAATGATTGAAGTTTTACAGCAATTTGATTACTAAAAAGATGAAATGTCATAACAGTAAAACCTTTTGTCTGGAACATGCATTTGCTATACTTTAGAAATACATTACATTTGAGGAGTAGATTTAATGTCTCGTAAGAAAATTGCAATAGATATGGATGAAGTGTTGGCTGATACGTTAGGTGCGATTATTGATGCAGTTAATGAAAGAGCTAATCTAGGTATTACTGTAGAATCTTTAAATGGTCAAAAATTAAAACATGTTATTCCAGAGCATGATGGTTTAGTGACTGAAATACTTAGAGAACCAGGATTCTTCCGACATTTAAAAGTGATGCCAAATGCACAAGAAGTAGTTGAAAAATTAAACCAACAATATGATGTTTATATAGCAACTGCAGCTATGGATGTACCGACATCATTTCATGATAAATATGAATGGTTATTAGAACATTTTCCATTCTTAGACCCTCAACATTTTGTATTTTGTGGACGTAAAAATATTATAAATGCAGATTATTTAATCGATGACAATCCTAGACAACTTGCTATATTCGAAGGTGAATCAATTATGTATACTGCAGTTCACAATGTTAATAATGATGATTATCGTCGTGTAAATGGTTGGAAAGAAGTAGAAGATTTATTCTTAAATGAAAAATAAAAAACAGGAAGTGGCATATATTCATTTTTTTATGAATGGGAGCCATTTCCTGTTTTATTTTATATTAGAAAGCATATTATTGATTATTATTTTGGTTAGGGAATGTGAGTAATTTGATTGCATCAGGTAATACTTCAAGTTCAATAGGTGTTTCTAAGGCAATTTCACCATCGATATCAATTTTCATAGTAGGTTCAGTTGATAGTTTGATTTTCTGACCTGAAATATGATCGATCCCTTGTGTAATTTCATTCCAGTTCATACTGTCACGTTTTTTGAAAATATCATTAAGTATGCTAAAACTTTGATCATCAAAGATAAATGTATTGAGTTTGCCATCTTGAGGAGATAGGTCAGTTAAAGGAATTCTACTACCACCAATATTTGGACCATTTGCTACTAAAATCATTGATGTATTTCCAGTTTTTTCTTTGCCATCTATATTTAAATTAAAATCAAATTTGCTAGGATCCATTAAAGTTTTTACTGTTGAACCAATATAACTTAGTTTTCCGAAGATATCTTTAGAACCATCTTGAACATTTTCAGCATTTTGAACAATTAAGCCTAAACCAACAAAATTTAGAGCATACATATCATTTACTTTAATAACATCGTAAGTTTGAATATGTGAAGATAACAACTGTTGACTAGCTAGCGTATGATTTGGGTTAAGATTTAGTGTTTTAGTGAAATCATTGAATGTTCCTCCAGGGATGATACCAATAGGTAAATCTAAATCATTTTCCATAACACCATTGATTAATTCATTTACAGTACCATCGCCGCCTAAAATAAACAGAACATCTATTTGGTTTCCATAATGACCATCTTTAATTGATTGGCAGTAACGTTTAATGTCACCTTCATTTTCGCTTAATTGAATTGAAAAATGTTTACACATAGAACTTAAAGACTTTGTTACTTCACCTAAACCTTGGTAGATATCTTTTAAGCCGCTATGTTCATGATAAAATAACACACCATGATTATATTTATTTGTCATTATACATACCTACTTTCCTTAAGTTCTTATTAATATATTTCAATACCCTAAATTGATTGGCAGTAATGGTAAATTTATAGCATTTTTCATTATAAACTAAAAAAGCTATAAGCCGAATTATTTCGACTTATAGCAAATATTGTTTAAATTATCTAATACCTCTCATTGCTTTAACAATTTTTGGTGAGAAGGCTAAAATAATTAAAGTAATGACTATAGCTGAAGTACCTAGGAAAATGAAGTAGTTCGTTTGACCTAATGGATCAATGAGTTTTACCAAAGTACCATTAAATGCTTGAGCAGAAGCATTAGTTAATAACCATAAACTCATCATTTGAGCATTGAATGCTTTTGGTGCTAACTTAACTGCCGCACTGTTACCAGTTGGTGATAAACATAATTCACCGATTACACAAATGATGTAAGACAGAATAACCCAGTTTACTGAGAAATGCGCACTTCCATATAAGTTACCGATTAATCCCATTAAGATATATGAAAAACCAGCTAATCCAGCACCAATGACAAATTTAATAGGTAGACTTGGTTGACGTTTACCTAATTTTTGCCAAATCATTGAAATGACTGGTGCAAATAATAAGATGAATAATGGATTAATAGATTGGAAAATAGTTTCTCCAAAGTTTGTTTTCCATCCTAAAAGATTCAATTTCATATCTGAATGTTCAATACCATAAATATTTAATACGTTTGATCCTTGTTCTTGGATTGCCCAGAACACCATACCTAAAATAAATAATGGTATAAATGCTTTAGTTCTTGAACGTTCGACCTCAGTGACATCTTTACTACGAATCATAACTGTGAAATAAGAAATTGGTAATACAATACCTAATACTAAAACAGTATTACTTACTAAATCGAATGATAATGTATTAGTCATATATGTAACGATTAATACAATGATGATAATTGCTACGATAGCACCAACAATAGCTGAATATTTTTTCTTTTCTGAAGGTGAAAGTGGGTTTGTTGGAGACATACCAACACGACCTAAATTTTTGCGATTAAATAATATATACCATACTAATCCAAGTGCCATACCGATAGCTGCAATTAAGAAACCACCGTGGAAGTTTTTAACATCTAAAAATTGTTGCAAGATAATTGGTGAAATTAAAGCACCGAAGTTAACTGACATATAGAAAATTACAAACCCAGCATCCATACGAGTGTCATCTTTAGTATATAATCTACCAACTATATTAGAAATATTTGGTTTCATCATACCTGAACCTATAATGATGAAAAACATTGATGCGAATAAACCAACCATTGAGAATGGTAAGCTTAAGCAAATATGTCCGATAATAATGAGCACAGCACCAATTAGTGTCGCACCTCTAGTACCTGTAATTCTGTCAGCAATCCAACCACCTGGAATACAAGACATGTAAATTAAAGCACCGTAAACAGACATAATAGACATCGCAGTCGTTCTATCAATTCCTAATCCATGATTAGCAACTGAGTAGTACATATAGAATAAGAGCATTGCACGCATGCCGTAATAACTAAATCTCTCCCAAAATTCTACGAAAAATAATACACCCAATCCTCTTGGATGCCCGAAGAATCCTGTTTGTGGTATTTCTTGTATTGCTTGTTCATGGGAATTATTGGCTTTCATATATTTATCCCATCCTTTCTTTTCCCGTAACGCTAACGTTAAGTCGTTTTTAAAAATTGTACTATTGAAATTAAGAAGTTGCAATAATATTCAAAAAATTATAAAAAGAAAATTCAGTCAATTTACTTGTGATTATTTTATGTATAATTCATACAAAGTAATTAATCATTAACTTCTTAAGATTTAGTACTATATAAAATACGCTTTAACTCAATAAAGTGCAAGAGTTTTTTGAAAATTAAATAAAAAACTTTAGCACTAAATGAAACATCTTGCGAGGACATTTCAAAGTACTAAAGTTTTAACAATAAAATAATTAAGGTATTAACGATTGTCTACATTTTCTGGATACATATCATGGTTCATCATTCTATGTTCAGCCATTTGTTCATATTTTGAATTTGGACGACCATAATTTGTATATGGATCAATTGAAATACCGCCACGAGGTGTGAATTTACCCCATACTTCAATGTAATGGGGATCCATCAAATCAATTAAATCATTCATAATAATATTCATACAATCCTCATGAAAGTCTCCGTGGTTTCTAAAACTAAATAAATATAATTTTAATGATTTAGATTCTACCATTTTGATGTTAGGAATATATGAAATATAAATTGTAGCAAAGTCAGGTTGACCAGTAATAGGGCAAAGAGATGTGAATTCTGGACAATTAAATTTAACAAAGTAATCTCTGCCTTGGTGTTTATTCTCAAAAGTTTCTAAAACATCAGGTCTATAATCAAAATCGTAAGTATTATTTTGATTGCCTAGTAATGTAATATCTTGTAATTCATCTTTTTGACGTCCTTGTGCCAAAAGAATCACTCCTTTAATTAAGATTTAGATTGTTGTTGAGTTGCGTTTGATTCTCGTCTAGCTTTTTCAAACATATAATAACTTGCGCCAATAATTACGACATATCCAAGTGTAGCTAATACATCAGGTGATTCTCCGAATAAAATGAATCCGAACAATGCCGTAAATATAATAGAAGCATAAGTAAATATAGAAATATCTTTAGCTGCTGCGAAACTATAAGCTAATGTGATACCAATTTGACCTACTGCAGCTGATAATCCAGCTCCAAATAAATATAGTAATTGTAAATTACTCATAGGCTCATAAGTAAATATTGTAAATGGTATAAGTACTATTACAGAAAATAAAGAAAAGTAAAAAACAATAGTATAAGGTGCTTCTCTAGTACTTAAAGCACGTACACAAGTGTAGGCTGAAGCGGCAAAGATACCTGAGAATAGTCCAATAAGTGATGGTATGATTGAAGAAGAAAATTCAGGTTTTACTATTAATAGCATCCCTAATATTGCTACAACCATCGCTGTAATTTGATATTTACGAATTTTTTCATTTAAGAAAATCAAACTGAATAAGATTGTCCAAAAAGGATTGAGCTTCATTAAAGTATCAGCATCACTGAGCACCATATGGTCAATTGCGTATATATTGAACAATACGCCAATCAATCCAAGTGCGGATCTTGAAATAAGTAATGGTTGACTACTTAACTTTCCGAACATAGGCTGCTTATATTTATATATGAAGAATAATGGTATAAACATAGCAACTAAATTTCTGGCTAAAGACTTTTGAAAAACAGGTAAATCACCTGCTAATCTGAAAAATACAGACATAAAGCTAAAGCCTACTGCAGAAATTAGGATTGCAATAATACCTTTAATTTTAGGATTCAATACTATCGCCTCATTTATAAAAATTTAACGTTACTATAGTAGCATAAATGATAGGGTTATGCATAAAAGACTTGATATTTTGGAACAAAGATTATACAATATCAATACGAACATACGTTCTGTAAAGTTTGCTTTGATTGATGGCATTAAACATTTTTAATATCCCTAAAAAATTGTATATAACTGAAAACGATTGCAATTCAATTCTATTGCTTTATAGGTTGTATACGTTGTAATGATAGGATTTTCGTTAATGTATTGGAATGATGGTTATGTATATTTTCTTTAAAAAAGCAAGTGATTTTAACTGAAAAATTTTTTTATTTTTATTGAGGTAAGACTAATGGTGTAGTGGTGCATGTTCAAAAGAAAAGACGAACATTAGACATAAAACTTTAACTTTAAATAAGTATAGCTATTATGTATAATGAAACACAGAATATAGTACCGATATTAATAAACAGACACAATATATTGTGTTTTGAAACGGTACTAATAAAATGAATAATCTTATTATAAATGCAAAATGACACTGATAATTTAAGAAAAAACTCTTATTAACAGTGTTTAGGCACAAAATGTTTAATTATACTATATAGATCTAAATTCGAAACTAACCACTATATCTTGTGGTTTGAAAAATAAAATCACATATTAATATAAGGTCATATAGTTTTTATAAACGTTTCGTTTAGTGACTCATTTCATTCTACAACACAATGTTTTGTAGGAAGCTTTCCTTAACAATAAAGGAGAACTTCTTTTTTAATTTTTTTAAATTGGTGAAAGAAGGCGATCCAATGAAAGTAGTATATTTTTCATTTTCAGGCAATGTACGTCGATTCATTAAACGTGCTGAAATCGAAAATGCGATGGAAATTACATCTGACAACTGTACAGAAACTATTAATGAACCCTACATTTTAGTTACAGGAACCATAGGGTTTGGTGAGGTTCCTCAACAGGTTCAGGCTTTTTTAGATGTTAATCATTCAAATATTAAGGCCGTGGCTGCAAGTGGAAATAGAAACTGGGGTCAGAACTTTGCTAAAGCAGGGCGTACTATATCTGAAAAATATGATATTCCGTTGTTAATGAAGTTTGAGGTGCAGGGAACAAACAAAGACGTTATCGAATTTAAAAACAAGGTGGGTAATTTTAATGAAAACTATGGACGAGAAGAAGTACAATCATATTGAATTAAATAACGAAGTTACAAAAAGAAAAGATAATGGTTTTTTTAATTTAGAAAAAGACCAAGAGGCACTTAAAGTATACTTGGAAGAAATCCACGATAAAACAATTTATTTCGATAGCGAAATCGAAAGATTACATTATCTTGTAGACAATAACTTTTATTTCAATGTCTTTGAAAAATATAATGAGGCAGATTTAATTGAAATTACAGAATATGCGAAATCAATTAATTTCCAATTCGCAAGTTATATGTCAGCAAGTAAATTTTATAAAGACTATGCACTTAAAACCAATGATAAACAACAATTTTTAGAAGATTATAATCAACACGTTGCTATCGTATCAATGTACTTAGCTAATGGTGATAAAAACCAAGCGAAACAATTTATTTCATCCATGGTTGAACAACGTTACCAACCAGCAACACCAACGTTTTTAAATGCTGGTAGAGCACGACGTGGAGAATTAGTGTCATGTTTCTTATTAGAAGTAGATGATAGTTTAAATTCTATTAACTTTATTGATTCAACTGCGAAACAACTAAGTAAAATTGGTGGCGGCGTTGCTATCAATTTATCAAAATTACGTGCACGTGGTGAAGCAATTAAAGGTATTAAAGGTGTAGCTAAAGGTGTATTACCTGTTGCTAAATCTTTAGAAGGTGGATTTAGTTATGCTGACCAATTAGGACAAAGACCTGGTGCAGGCGCAGTTTATTTAAACATCTTCCATTATGATGTTGAAGAATTTTTAGATACTAAAAAGGTAAATGCTGATGAAGATTTACGCTTATCTACTATTTCAACTGGTTTAATTGTCCCTTCTAAATTCTTTGATTTAGCTAAAGAAGGTAAAGACTTCTATATGTTTGCGCCACATACTGTAAAACAGGAATATGGTGTGACTTTAGATGACATCGATTTAGATAAATATTATGACGACATGGTTGCAAATCCAAACGTTGAGAAAAAGAAAAAAGATGCTCGTGAAATGTTAAATACGATTGCACAAACACAATTACAATCAGGTTATCCTTACTTAATGTTTAAAGATAATGCGAATAAAGTACATGCTAATTCTAATATTGGTCAAATTAAAATGAGTAACTTATGTACTGAAATTTTCCAATTACAAGAAACATCTGTAATAAATGATTACGGCACTGAAGATGACATTAAAAGAGATATTTCATGTAACCTAGGATCATTAAATATTGTTAATGTAATGGAATCTGGAAAATTCAGAGACTCAGTTCATACTGGTATGGATGCATTGACTGTGGTTAGTGATGAAGCTAATATTCAAAACGCACCTGGTGTTAAAAAAGCAAACAGTGAGTTACATTCTGTTGGTCTAGGAGTTATGAATTTACACGGTTACTTAGCTAAAAATAAAATAGGTTATGAATCAGAAGAAGCTAAAGAGTTTGCTAATATCTTCTTTATGATGATGAATTATTATTCTATTGAACGTTCTATGCAAATTGCTAAAGAACGTGGAGAAAAATATCTTGATTTTGAGAAATCTGACTATGCAAATGGAAAATATTTCGAATTCTACACATCTCAAGAATTTGAACCACAATTTGAAAAGGTACGTGAATTATTCGAAGGATTAGATATCCCAACTGCTGAAGATTGGAAAGCACTACAAAAAGACGTTGAACAATATGGTTTATATCACGCATATCGATTAGCTATTGCACCAACTCAAAGTATTTCATATGTGCAAAATGCTACAAGTTCAGTGATGCCTATTGTTGACCAAATTGAAAGACGTACTTATGGTAATGCAGAAACGTTTTATCCAATGCCATTTTTATCACCAGAAACAATGTGGTATTACAAATCAGCATTTAACACTGATCAAATGAAATTAATTGATTTGGTATCAACTATTCAAACTCATGTTGACCAAGGTATTTCAACAATACTATATGTTAATTCAGAAATTTCTACTCGAGAACTTTCTAGATTATATGTATATGCGCATCATAAAGGTTTGAAATCTCTATACTATACTCGTAATAAATTATTAAGTGTAGAAGAATGTACAAGTTGTGCTATCTAAAATCATAAACAAATATTAAGCTTAATCTAATTGAATTTATGATTTAGAGTATCTAAAAGAATAAAGAAAAGTGGTTGAGACATAAAGTCTTTGTGCTCTGGGAAACTGATTAACGGCGTCCCAAAAGCAGGATTTTCGGCAGAAGGGACCCAACACAGAGAATTTCACAAAGAAATTCTACAAGTAATGCAAGTTGGGCAAACTCTCACGATTCGACAAAATTTGAGAAACAATTTTGCTCATCGTCTGGTTCTGCTCAAATCCTAAGCGCTTTTGTCCCGACCTCTGTTAATACATAACCTTAATAAGGGATTAGGTAGTTTAATTGAAAGTTAGTGGTTATCTGTCACCTTAATTAAAGGATAGGAGGATTATTATTCATGAAGGCCGTCAATTGGAATACCCAAGAAGATATGACTAATATGTTTTGGCGTCAAAATATATCTCAAATGTGGGTAGAAACAGAATTTAAAGTATCAAAGGATATCGCAAGTTGGAAAACGTTATCTGAAGCTGAAAAGAATACATTTAAAAAAGCGTTAGCAGGTTTAACAGGTTTAGACACACACCAAGCAGATGATGGTATGCCATTAATAATGCTTCATACTACTGATTTAAGAAAAAAAGCAGTATATTCATTTATGGCAATGATGGAACAAATTCATGCTAAAAGTTATTCTCATATTTTCACTACATTATTACCTTCTAGTGAAACAAACTATTTATTAGATACGTGGGTTATTGAAGAACCTCATTTAAAATATAAATCAGATAAAATCATCGAAAACTATCATAAATTATGGGGTAAAGAAGCTTCCATTTTCGACCAGTACATTGCTAGAGTATCAAGTGTTTTCTTAGAAACATTTTTATTCTATTCAGGTTTTTACTATCCACTATATCTAGCTGGTCAAGGAAAGATGACAACATCTGGAGAAATTATTCGTAAAATATTATTGGATGAATCTATTCATGGTGTCTTTACTGGACTAGATGCACAAAGCTTAAGAAATGAACTTTCTGAAAGTGAAAAGCAACGAGCTGATCAAGAAATGTATAAATTATTAAAAGAGTTATATGATAATGAAGTATCATATACACATCTATTATATGATGACATTGGATTAGCAGAAGATGTACTGAATTACGTTAAATATAATGGTAATAAAGCATTATCAAATCTTGGTTTTGAACCATATTTTGAAGAACGTGAATTCAACCCTATTATTGAAAATGCCTTAGACACTACAACTAAAAATCATGATTTCTTCTCTGTAAAAGGTGACGGTTATACACTGGCTCTAAATGTTGAAGCTTTAAGAGATGAAGATTTTATATTCGATGACGAGAAATAAATAATAAACAGTCTTAATTTTAATCGCTATGAGATTAAAATTAAGACTTTTTTTATGTTTTTAACTTAAATATTAAAATTAATCAAATTTACAGCAATATTTTTCGAAAACCTATTGAATATTACCAATAAATTCTGTAACATTTTAAATGATAACGATTATCATTATCGTCAGAAATAATAAGAATTTCTATTCAAGGAGAAAGTGTTATGAAGTTTTTACTTAAGGGATATGTTTTACTCATCTTTCTCGTTGCGTTTACGGTTCTTTCTTTATTTGTTGGTGTTAGCCAAATATCGATTACTGATATTTTCCATCTTAATAGCGACCAATTAAATATTATTTTATCGAGTCGTATTCCTCGAACAGTTAGTATTCTCATATCAGGTAGTACATTGGGTATCGCTGGTTTAATTATGCAACAAATGATGCAAAATAAATTTGTAAGTCCAACGACTGCAGGTACGATGGAATGGGCAAAATTAGGTATTTTATTATCTTTAATTTTCTTTCCTAAAGGACATATACTTATCAAATTAATTTTTGCTGTTATATGCAGTGTAGTTGGAACTTATTTCTTTGTTAAATTAGTTCAACTTATTAAGGTGAAAGATGTCATCTTTATTCCGTTGTTAGGTATTATGCTTGGTGGCATAGTTTCTAGTTTTACGACATTTATTGCGTTACGTACAAATGCAGTTCAAAGCATAGGTAATTGGTTGAATGGTAATTTTGCCATTATTACTAGTGGTCGTTACGAAGTATTATATTTAAGTATTCCGTTTTTAATAATTACATATATATTTGCGAACCATTTTACGATTGCGGGTATGGGCAAAGACTTCAGCCATAACTTAGGAGTTAACTATGAAAAAATAATTAACATCGCTTTATTTATAACTGCAACAATTACTGCGCTTGTTGTTGTCACTGTTGGTACATTACCATTTCTAGGGTTAATTGTTCCTAATATCATTTCAATTTATAGAGGAGACCATTTAAAACATGCTTTACCTCATACAATGATGTTAGGTGCGGTCTTTGTGCTGTTTTCAGACATTATAGGTCGACTAATCGTGTACCCATACGAAATTAACATCGGTTTAACTATAGGTGTGTTTGGAACTATTATATTCCTTATCTTATTGATGAAAGGTAGGGGTAATTATGCTAACTAAACACAATAAGAAAGTATTGTTACTAACCTTAATCACACTAATTATAGGTGTTTTATATTTATTGTTAGGTATTGATTTTGAAATATTTGATTATCAAATCCAAAGTCGTTTAAGAAAATTCATATTAATTATTTTAGTTGGCGGTGCTATAGGTACTTCCGTTGTTATTTTCCAAGCTATTACGACAAATCGGTTACTGACACCATCAATCATTGGTCTTGATTCCGTATACTTATTTGTGAAAATTTTACCTGTGTTTATATTAGGAACTCAATCCACATTAGTTACTAATGTTTATATTAATTTTGTCATTACATTATTAGCAATGGTATTATTTGCGCTTTTCTTATTCCAAGTTTTATTTAAAATAGGCCATTTTTCTGTTTATTTCATACTTTTAGTTGGCGTCGTACTTGGAACATTTTTTAGAAGTATTACAGGTTTTATCCAATTAGTTATGGATCCAGAATCATTTTTAGCTGTTCAAAGTACAATGTTTGCTAACTTTGACGCTTCTAATTCAAAACTTGTTGGATTTTCAGCTATCGTATTAGCCGTGTTAATCGTCATTACTATTATCTCGCTTCCATATTTAGATGTCTTATTGCTCGGTAGAGAACAAGCAATTAATTTAGGCGTCAATTATGAAAAAGTAACAAGATTATTTCTCATTGTTGTTGCTATTTTAGTATCTGTTTCAACAGCTTTAGTAGGTCCAATTACATTTTTAGGACTATTAACTGTCAATTTAGCACATGAATTTATCAAGACTTATGAGCATAAATATATACTACCTGCTACATTATGTTTTAGTTGGATAAGTTTATTTATAGCGCAATGGGTTGTTGAACATCTTTTTGAAGCGACTACTGAAGTAAGTATAATTATTGACCTTATAGGTGGAAGTTACTTTATATACTTATTAGTTAGAGGGAGAAATGCCAATTGATCCAAATTCAAAGTTTAAATAAATCCATTCAGAAGAAGAAAATTTTAAAAGATATTAATGTTGATATTGAAAAAGGAAAAATCACATCACTTATTGGTCCAAACGGTGCAGGAAAAAGTACTTTATTATCAACAATCACAAAGTTGATTCAGATTGATAGTGGCACTGTCAAAATTGAAGATAAGTGTATGGATGATTACAAAACAGATGAATTAGCTAAAAAAATTTCAATATTAAAACAAACTAATCATACTGAAATGAATATTACTGTTGAACAATTAGTTAATTTTGGAAGATTTCCTTATTGCAAAGGACACTTAAAACAAGAAGATAAAGAACAAGTACAATATGCCTTAGATTTATTACAGTTAAATGAAATAAAGGATAGAAATATCAAAACACTGTCAGGAGGACAACGTCAACGCGCTTATATAGCGATGACGATCGCACAAAATACTGAATACATTTTATTAGATGAACCACTAAATAATCTAGATATGAAACATTCAGTACAAATTATGCAAACTTTGCGTACATTAGCAAAAACATTAAATAAAACAATCGTTATTGTATTACATGATATTAATTTTGCATCCTGTTATTCAGATAATATTATTGCTTTAAAAAATGGTGAACTTGTTCGTTCTGGTAGTAATCAAACTGTTATTCAAAGCAATGTATTAAGAGAATTATATGAAATGGATGTCAAAGTTGAAAATGTAAATGGTCAACGTATTTGTCTATATTATGATGAATTGATATTGAATTAACACTAGTTTTATTAGACCTTTAAAGGAGTGATGCTTATAGTATATGGATAAATCAATCTATTCAAACATGTTCCTTTCAGCCAACCGATAAAATTAAAAAGGAGTTATTACATAATGAAAAAATCTATTTTAGTCTTATTATTATCTTTAGTATTAGTTTTAGCAGCGTGTGGTAACAACTCTAACAACGATGATTCAGGTTCTAAATCTGAAAAAAGTGGTTCAAAAGACACTGTTAAAATCGAAAATAATTATGAAGCACAAGGAAAAGAAAAAGACGGTAGCGATGCTAAAAAGGTAAAAGAAACAGTGGAAGTACCTAAAAATCCTAAAAATGCTGTCGTATTAGATTACGGTGCTTTAAACGATTTAAAAGAAATGGGTCTTTCAAGCAAAGTAAAAGCTTTACCTAAAGGTGAAGGCGGTAAATCATTACCAGATTTCTTAGATGATTTTAAATCTGATAAATATTTAAATACTGGTAACCTAAAACAAGTTAATTTCGATAAAGTTGCTGAAGCAAAACCAGAAGTGATTTTTATTTCAGGTAGAACAGCTAATCAGAAAAATTTAGATGAATTTAAAAAAGCAGCACCTAAAGCTAAAATTGTTTACATGGGTACAGATGATAAACATTATCTAAAATCTATGAAAGAAAATACAGAAAAATTAGGTAAAATTTACGATAAAGAAGATAAAGCGAAATCATTAACTAAGAAACTAGATAAAAAAGTTGATGTAATGAAAGATAAAACATCTAAATTTGATAAAAAAGTAATGTATTTATTAGTCAATGAAGGTGAATTATCTACATTTGGTCCAGGATCTCGTTTTGGTGGTTTAGTATTTGATACACTTGGATTTAAACCAGTCGATAAACATGTAACTAAAGGACCACATGGTCAAAATGTTAATAACGAATATATTAATAAAGAAAATCCAGATGTGATTTTAGCAATGGATAGAGGACAAGTTGTTTCTAATAATGCGACTGCTAAGAAAACATTAAATAATGATGTATTGAAAAACGTAAAAGCCGTTAAAGATCATAAAATTTATGAACTTGATCCTAAATTATGGTATTTTGCTTCTGGTTCAACAACTACTACTATGAAACAAATTGATGAATTAGAAGAAGTTGTAAAATAATAAATAATAAGCGCTAATAGCCTCATTGTGAGAGCTATTAGCGCTTTTATCATTTTAAATTATTAAACTTCGAAATAAAGATGGTAATGGAATTTACATCTATGATTAAAGTGAGATTGACATTTCGGACAAGATTCAACCATCATGTATTCGTTGATTGTCATTTCATTTTTACAGACACCACACATAATGGCATACTCGTTAAATTCATCTTCACTCCAGCGTTTGATAGGATGTGTCTCATGGTCGTTGTGACATTGATAACAAGGATAATATTTATTACAGCATTTGAATTTAATTGCTATAATATCCAAAAATGACTGATAATGTATGCATCTTGTTTCATTATCAACAATTGAACCGTAAACTTTCGGCAAAGAAACAAACCTCCTATAACCAATTAATCTGCGTCCGGATGTTCTCCTATAATACGTACCTCTGTATTTAATTCAACATCAAATTTATCTTTAACTGTTTTTTGAACATGATGGATTAAATCTTCATAATCTGTCGCTGTACCTTTATCTACATTAACCATAAATCCAGCATGTTTAGTTGAAACTTCAACGCCACCAATACGATGACCTTGTAGATTAGAATCTTGAATTAATTTACCAGCAAAATGGCCTGGTGGTCTTTGGAAGACACTTCCACATGATGGATATTCAAGTGGTTGTTTAGTTTCACGGCGTTCAGTTAAATCGTCCATTTTAGCTTGAATTTCTTTTAAGTTACCAGGTTCTAATGTAAATGCAGCTTCTAAAACTACGAGATGTTTTTTCTGTACGATACTATTTCTGTAATCTAGTTCTAATTCTTGAGTTGTTAATTTAAGTAAATCACCATTTTCATTAACACATAGTGCATAGTCAATACAATCTTTCACTTCGCCACCATAAGCGCCAGCATTCATAAATACTGCACCGCCAATTGATCCTGGTATGCCGCATGCAAATTCTAAACCAGTTAGTGCGTAGTCTCTTGCTACACGTGAAACATCAATAATGGCTGCACCGCTACCCGCGATAATTGCATCATCTGACACATCAATATGCTTTAATGATAATAGGCTCAATACAATACCTCTAATGCCGCCTTCTCGGATAATAATATTCGAACCATTTCCTAAATAAGTGACTGGAATATTATTTTGGTTTGCATATTTAACAATCGCTTGTACTTCCTCATTTTTAGTAGGTGAAAGATAAAAATCAGCTTTACCGCCAGTTTCAGTGTAAGTGTATTTTTTTAAAGGTTCATCTACTTCAATAATGTCGTTTGGAATAATTTCTTGCAAACCTTTTAATATGTCGTTTTTATTCACTATCCGTACGTCCTTTCTTTGTTTAATACTAATATTATTATTATATCAATTTTATTTGCTATTTGCGAAATAAGAAGATATTTTACGCAAAGTAAATCGACTAAGATGTGTATAATACATTATTATTTTATTTTGATTTATATGCTATATAATTATGATATGTTGAACATTTATAATGAGATTTTTAATATCGTAAATATAAATTTATATAATGATTGTAGATTATATGTTTCTCTTTATTTTAAGTGACCATATTGTTTGTATATATTTTCAAATATAGATTGCTTTTGGCTTTCATACGTTCTTATTGATTCAACATTGTTTAATAATTGTTTCTTTTTTTGAGCGAATTCATTTGCGATATCTATATTATTATTTAATATGTGATCGACAGTTTGATATTGTTCAAATAATTGAGTGTTTAATTGAACGATGTGTAAACGAACTTCTTGCTTTAATTCTCTAAGATTATTAAACTTTGCCATCATTACTTCCTTTTTATAAGCGTGATGTAATCGATAAAATCCAGCATAATTGAGACGCTTTTCATCTAATGATGTAATATCATGTAAATTATCTACACCGATAAGCAAATCAAGTATGGGTTCAGTCTCATAATTAAAATGCTTCGTTCCACCAATATGCTGTGTATATTTAATTGGTGAATCTAGTAAATTATACAATAGAGCGCTTGTTTTTTGATATAAATGGTTGTAATGGTCATCTGCTTGATATTTAATGAGAGGTTGAACATGCCCGTACATGGTTTTACTCCTTTGTTATAAATTGGTAAGCTATAAAGTCTGAGATACTATAACATAATTTATTTTCTTAATAAATACGTTTCTGTATAATGTTCTATGGTAAGGGGTGCAAATATGAAAAAAATAATACTTATCCCAGTGATTTTCCTCATTATTATCTCGTTAACAGCATGTAGTAATAAAACTAATTCAGATTTAAATCATTTTGAAAGCAAATTAGATGAAGTGAATCATAAACAAGATAAATTAAAAAAAGTTATGAAAAAAATAAATCTTAAAGAATTAGATCACTTAAGTAAAACAGACACTACTGATAAAAACAGAAAAGAGTTTATTAAACTTCAAGATGATATTGATCAACAATTAATACCTGCATTCAAAGAATACGAAAAATCTGCAAAACAATTGCCTGCTGAAACAAAAGAGGTTAAAGAGTTAAAATCTGAGTATCTTAAAACTGTTAAAGATAAAAAAAGTTCAATATATGATTTGAAAGATTTTGTAGACTTGTGTAACGATTCAATCAAAGATAATGAAGATATTTTAGATTATACTAAATTATTTGAGAAGAACCGCTCTCAAGTTGAAAAGAAAATAAATAATGCTTCTAATAAAGAAGATGCAAATCAATTAACATCAAAATTAGAAAGTAATAATAAAGATTTAAAACAAACTGCCAAAAAATATTTAGATACGTCTACAAGTGATGCAAAAACAGCCAAAAAAGCAATTGAAAATCATATTTCTCCTTTAATTGAGAAACAAATTAAAGATATAAATCAAACTAATATTTCTGATACAAATGTCGATAATGCCCGTAAGAACGCGATTGAAATGTACTATAGTTTAGAGAATTATTATGATACTCGTATTGATACTATAGAAGTTGGTGAAAAAATATCTAAAATAGATGTCGATAAGTTGCCAAAAGAGGGTAAAGATATAGATAAGAAAGATAAGGCGTTTAATTCGGAATTAAAAAAGGTTAAACAAAAAAACGATTAATTTTGATTAGAATTAAATAAAT
>ENA-ORXC01000197-ORXC01000197.1-marine-metagenome-genome-assembly--contig:-NODE-197-length-54412-cov-557.348192_pt1 | contig 54412 bp, 31 predicted proteins | sample MGYA00237865_ERZ511478 | MGnify/ENA metagenome assembly ERZ511478
CGCCGCAGATGGGGCTGGTAATCTCAGCACAGCGACCACCGATATCACGGTAGACACGGTGGCACCAACGGCACCTGATGCTCCTGTTGTCACCGACAACGTGGCTAATGATGGTAGTGGTGGTGAGCTTAACCCTGTAGAAATTGTCGATAACAACGGTATTACTAACGACAATACACCAAGTGTAACCGTACCTGCTGACCAGGTAGCCAACGGTACTCCTCAATTGGTCATTGATGGAATGGTTGTAACCTCAACCTCTGTGACCAATGACAATGGTAGCGTGACGTTGACGCCAAATGAAGAGTTAGCAGATGGCCCGTATGAGCTCAGTTACAACCTCATAGATGCTGCAGGTAACGAAAGTAATGACTCACCCGTTACCGCTGTCATCGTTGATACCACTGATCCAGCTGCTCAAGATGACTCCAATGATATCTACTTAGGTAAATTACAAGTAATCACCTATCCTTCAGTAAATAACGATAGCGTCACCGTACTTGGTGTCGCCGAAAGCGATAGCGGCGCAGATGGTACGCTTGACTTTACGGTGAGTGAAGGCGCTATTGGTACGGTCAGTATCGAGGTTCAGCAAACAGCGCTCGTTGCAGTAGCGGATGCAGTCAATATCGAAGTCTACAATAGCGCTGGCGACCTTGTTTATGTCGGTACTACGGGTGGTGATCCACTGGTGGGTGATGTAATCGGCCTCGATGTATTGGGCGTCACTGGCAATGATACATTGACAGCAACGGTAACTGGTTTAGAGCCAGACGATTACACTGTGGTGGTGCGCAAAAGTGAGAGTGCATTAACCACTTTAGTGCAAGATGTGGAGTTGGCAGAGTTGGGTGACTCAGGCATTATTTTAGGTCCAAATAACCAAGATGCTGTCTTGAATGCAGTGGAAGCCTCACTCAATACTGATTATCCTATCTTGCAATTGGGCACTACTGTCAAAGGTATCCTCACAGTTGCATTGGGTGTAACAAATGAGCTGGGTGTCGATGAGTTAATTGATGTACTCCAACAAAATGCACTAGTAGGTGGTCTACTTGCAGGTGTGCTTGACCCAGTATTGGATGCGGTTGCAGAAGCATTACTTAGCAATACCTTGACGGTGCTTGAAACCACTGATGTCACCGCCACACTAACGGAGTATAATTTTGATTCAAGTACAGCCATCACAGGTAACGTGATTGACCCTGACGGGTTAGTAACAGGGGAGTTGGGTGAAGATACGGTTACCATCAACACTAAGCTAACGGGCATAAGCAGTGATAATACGGTTTCAGAGCCGACATCTCAGCTCGTAGATGATGTCAACGTGTTTACCATCGAGGGTCAATACGGTGTACTACTGATTAATGAAAATGGTGACTATACTTACACGGCCAATGGTGATTATGATTCGTCAGGTAAAACAGATGTGTTTGAGTACACTATCTCTAACGGTGCAGCAGGTAGCAACGATACCGCTAAACTGGTGATTAATATCGGTTCTACGGCCCCTGATGCACCAGTCACAGCGGCAACTATCACAGACAACGTAGCCAATGACGGTAGTGGTGATGTGCTAACACCTTCAGAAGTCATTGCAGATGATGGCACCACAAACGACAACACGCCAAGCCTTGAAGTTGCTGCTGGTGTACTTAGTGACGGTGAAATACTACAGTTGGTGGTTGATGGTATCGTAGTTGATGCGGTAATTACTGAAAATACCGATGGTAGTTATACGCTAACACCTGAGACGCCTTTAGATGATGCTGAGTATGAGCTAAGCTATAATATCAAAGATGCTGTGGGTAATGTCAGTGATGATGCACCTGCTGTAACGGTCACAGTAGATACAACTTCACCTGCGGCTGTAGACAATGAATCTACCCTAAACGTGGATGTCACGCCTACCATCACCACGCAAACAGCACAAACACAAAATGTAGGAGGGCTTTTAGATCTTAGCGCGCTGTCAGGTACGATAGAGGTAAGTTTACTTAGTAGCAACAGTGGGCTTACTTTTGTGGTACCCAATAATGCGACTGAGCAAGTCACCATAGACGGTTCTGGCTCTGCGACCTTGAGCTTAGCAGGTCTCGCGGCTCTCTTAGGGCTTGCAGATATTAATTTTGATCTTTTAGTATACAGAGTTGCAGATGGTAGCGACGATGCTGTATTGGTATACAAAGAAGTAGACTGGTTAAAAGGCGCAGGAACAAGTCTTACAAGTGCTTCGTGGAGTGCTGATAATTTGGTATTACCAGAGTTTGAAGGTGGTGGTACCTATTATGTGACATTGGGCAACAGCGGTGGGCTTTTAAACGTTAACTTGTTAAGTAGCTTGTCTATCAGCACAGTGTCCGATGTGGTTACCAATTATAGCCCAGATGGCGGTGTTGATGGCTCGGTCACGGGTAATGTTATCACTGACTTGGGAACCGATGGTACGGATACGGCGGCTACTGGTACGGTAGTATCAGCAGTCGATGGCTTTGCAGTGACTGACGGCACAGGAATAGCCGGTGATTATGGCACATTGACCATCAATTCTGATGGTAGCTACAGCTATGCGGTCAACGCCACATTTACAGGTACTTATGGTGATATCGATAGCTTTGAGTATACGATTACGGCACCAAATGGTGAGTCATCTGTTGCAAACCTAGCGATCACAATCGACTATGACTCTGAGGCCGAAGCGTCTGAAAGTAGTGTTAGTGCCAGTAGCTTTAGCTTTACTGATGCTGATGCTGCTATCGACTTTCCTGATACGTCATTAGACACTTCAAGCGAAGGGCTTAACGTTTTAAGCTTTGATAGCGAAGATCAAACCATCAGCTTATCTGATATCTTTGAAGTTGATGTGATTGACATAAGTGGTATTGGTGCCAATACCTTGGCCGTACAAGCGGAAGATATTGCGAATTCAGGAACCTCAGATTCGATTTATATCAGAGGCGATAACGATGATACGGTAGATTTGGGTGTCATTGGTGCTGACCTTAGTGATACAGACGGCTCTGGTAATGCGGCAACGTGGGTAAATACTCAAACCACAACATCAGATGCTGATGGACAACAATATAACGTGTGGGCGCTGAGCACTGACTCGGCAACACAGGTCAATATTGATGTTGATATCACCAATGTTATTTAAGTGATGTTTGGGTTATTTAAACCAAACACGCCTTAGTATGGGTTAGTTGTAAAGTAACCATGAAAACGCTCCCAAACTGGGGGCGTTTTTTACAGACCCTAGCCGTTTTGAGCTATAGTAAATAAGCCTAAATGGCAGGTAGGGTAGTGTCCAAAATGCTAAATAAATAACAAAGGATGATAAAAATGAGCGAAACCACCAGTATAGATGGCTTGATTGCTCACCTAAAAAACAACTTGCCAACCATTTATGATAACTGGATACAAACCCGTATATCGCCATTAGAATTGGCGCAAACAGACCATAAAAATAATAAAGTGTTAGACACGCATACCTTACCCAGCACCTTTGTGTTGTCGGTATCAGATGGCCATAAAAAAGCCAAAACTATTACCTTCGTTATTGATGATTTAATAAATTTAAACAAAGTTAATAGTATAAGTAGTTTTGCTGACTTTGAAAAAATATTGCCTATAATTATAGAAAATCTAGACAAGCTAGCCCTAAAATTTGATGCACCGATTGTGTGGCTACGGCTCGAATGGCTTAATCAAGCTTCACTCACGACTTGGTCAAGTTTTCAGCAAAGCCTAAAGGGGTTTAAGCGGAACTATTACCGTTCAGGCATTGCGTTCACAGGAGTGCGAGAGCCATGGTTATTGCTTACCGAAATGGAGTTAAATGCCAATGCTTGCCTTTATATGGGTAATACTGTTTCTCATGCAGGGGTCAATGCTAATAACCTAAACGTGTATGTAAAGGCACGCCATGGTAGCAGCCAAATACCCGACTTTCACGATGATTTGCCTATTATAAATTTTAATACAGCTGGTGTATTTATTGATGAGGGGACGGGTGAGTGTCATAACCTCGATATACAGCCACGTTTTAAGGGTCACCGCAAGTTGTTGCCACTATCAGCAGATACGACTCAGCCTATTATTGAGATGTCTACAAATTACTTAGCCAGACAAATACAGTCTTCTGGCCAATATGTGTATGGGTACTTTCCTTGTTTTGGCCGCACGATAGACACTTATAATAGCTTGCGTCATGCCAGTAGCACCTATGCACTGATAGAAGGCTATGAAGCTTGTCATGGTTTTGACGCCTACCGTAACGATGAGGCTAAGCTTGCTTTGGCTGATATGAAAGTCGGTATTGATAATGCCATGAACTACTTAATTAAGGAGCTTATTCAAACCTATGATGACAAAGCTTATGTGATTGATACTGGTGGAGAGATTAAGTTAGGCGCAAATGCTGTTGCGATATTAGCAATCGTTAAATATATCCAAGTGTTCAGAGAGAGACCAAAGGCAGATGAGTATCATGAGCTGGCAGAGCAATTAGCGCTAGGCATTATCGCGATGCAACAAGACGATGGTAGCTTCGTACATGTTATACATAGCAAAGACTTAACGCTAAAAGCGAAAAACCGTATCATTTATTATGATGGTGAGGCGGCATTTGCAATGATGCGTCTGTATGGTTTGACCAGAGATACGCGTTGGCTTGACTGTGTCACTCGTGCTTTTGACTATTTTATTGACGCCAAGCATCACCAAGCACATGACCATTGGTTGTCTTATTGCTCAAACGAGCTAATCATTTATAAGCCTGAAAAAAAGTATTTTCAGTTTGCAGTAGATAATATTAAAGGTTATACCGATTTTATCAAAAACCGTATCACTACTTTTCCGACATTGCTTGAGCTATCCATGGCGTTTCACAAAATGCTATTAAAACTCGATGAACATCCTGAGTTTCACGATGTATTAGCGGGTTTTGATGTTCAAGGATTTTATCAGGCATTGCATGCTCGTGCTAATCATCTTATAAATGGTTTTTTCTTTCCAGAAATGGCCATGTTTTACAAATCCCCGCAAACTATTTTGCATGGATTTTTTATCCGCCATCACTCGTTTAGAGTGCGAATTGATGATGTAGAGCATTATTTGTCAGGACTTATTGGTTACGGTGATTTTTTACAAACGGTTAATTATCCAAAGCTTGCTGCAAAAAAGTATCAACCAAATCATAATGTAGTCCATGTTGGAAACGTAGGCAAAAAGGAGCCAGTAGAATTAAATAGTCAAGGCTCAACACAGTTTACGCTGACGGCTAACTCGCTTGTTTTTGCTACTAAAGGAAAGTGGCTAACCCCGCTGCCAGCAGGTTGGTATGCAACGGGCCTTTGTATTTGGCCACCGAGTTTTAAATCAGGTCAATTGATTGTGGCTCGTGGTAAACGGATGGACGTCGGTTATTTATCTAACACCGCTGTTGAGTCACTTGTTAAAAAAGGGGCGGCTGCGATTATTACTGATGATGTGTCAGCCTATCAGCATTTGGGTGTGCCCGTATTGCACGTCAATAACATACGACAAGCGACCATCGATATTGGCCGTTATGTCCGGCAGGTTTTTAATGGACATGTGATTGGCGTTACTGGTAGTGCTGGAAAGACCACCACGGTTAATATGCTTGCACACACTTTAAATGGCTTTGGCGGGGCGGGTTACACGCAATCTAGTGCCAATCTGCCAGTAGGGATTGCTTGGAATTTGGCGTGTTTGCCACAAACAGTCGACCACTGGGTGTTAGAGATGGCGATTGGGTCAATGTCTGCCAATACCGATTTGGTGCGCCCAAACATTGCTCTAATCACCAATATTGCGGCCGCGCATTTAGAGTATCATCATAATGTTGAAAATATTGCCTTGAAAAAATCGCGTATTTTTGAGGGTATGGCGCCAGGGTCTTTAGCTGTCGTTTGCCGAGATATCGAACAGTATGATTTGATTGCACAGTTGGCACATACGTGGGGTATACAGGTTATCAGTTATGGTGAGCACCGCGATGCCGATATAAAACTGCAAAGCTATACAGAACAAAACGGCCAAGCACAAATAGAAATTTATGGTCAGATATACACTTTGGGTTTGCAGGCTCGCGGCAAGCACATGGTTTTGAATGCCATGGCTATATTAGCAGTGGTCAATCATTACTGTTTACCGATTAACGAGGCTATTGTTAGGCTTACCTGTTTTAAAGCAGTGGCTGGGCGCGGGCAAATAAAACAAACTACCTATAAGAACATACCCATCACGCTATACGATGAAGCTTACAATGCCAATCCGTTATCGATGCAAGCGGCGCTTGAAACCTTTGAGCAATTAAACGTAACCGCGCAAAATAAAGTATTAATTTTGGGTGATATGTTAGAGCTAGGTGGTGACAGTAGTAGGTACCATTTACAGTTGGCGCCTATCATTGAAAAGATGAATTTCAGAGCTTTGATTTTAGTCGGGAGTCAAAGCAAAGTACTGCTTGATAAGCTTAAAAGTCTAGATATAACACTTTGTCACTTTGAAGATGTACAAGCCGCAAGCTTACAATTGCATGAGTTTCTTAAAGATCATGACCATGTTTTTATTAAAGCATCTAATGGCATCGGACTCAATAAGCTATTTATAGAGGATAAAAAACCTATTGTTTATCAGCAAGAGTTAGCAGTAGTTGAGACAAAAGGCACTACTATTATGGAGGGTTTTAATACGGACGCTGCGATACTGGTTGAGAGTTTTAAACTGACCGATAATGAGATAACCGATCAGCGTCTTATCATAGAAAACAAGTCAGCAATACCAAAAATGATGGCATCATTGGCTAAATTAATGACTGTTATGTTGGTCTGGGATAAAGTGATGCAGGATAAAATCGATCCTGTTACAACTAAGGTAGAGATGCCTGTCAGTTTATTAAGGGGTAGTAGTGAGTACTATCAGTTTTATAAAAAGGGCGAACAAATACCATTGATAGTACTTATTCAGTCTGCTCTAGTTGCTAGCTCTAATGAAGCGGTATTTGCTTTAGCTAGTTGGCATTCCGGTACCGAACAGACTTTCGTCACACAAATGGTTCGTAAGTCAGATTTGATTGGCCTAACCAGCACTCATTGGACCAGTTGTTCAGGTCTTGACAGAAAGGCTTACACGACGGCTCAAGACATGAGTAAGCTTGCCAAAATATTTATCAGTCAATATGGGGAAATAGCTTCTTTTTGTTTGCTAGAATATTTTGAATTTAATGGCAAAAGAGTTTTTAATACCAATAAGCTTATGCGTTCTCACTCCAATATTCTAGGACTAAAAACAGGCAACTTGGTTGGTATAGGTTCTAATCTAATCAACTATTGGATGGATGACAATGTGCATTATCTAAGCATTGTGTTAGAGGCTGAGAGTCGAGATATATGTTATAGCATCTCTAAAGCAATTATGAATCGCTATAGCAGGTTTACTTCGTAAAAAGTGGCTTGAGAGGCTTCATTCAAATAGCAATTAATGCATGCTATTATTTACGAATTATCTCAAACTTATATTGCAGTTTTACTCTTATTCTATGATATATGCTAAACAGTATTTTTATGCGAGTCAGATACACGTTTTTATGTCCAATTATTTAAGTCTATTAATAGTAATAGACTTGGATTGATTCTACGAAACCTTTAATTAATATCTATAGATTTTTCAACGTAGCGTTATAGTTCTACTGATGATTTATTAAATGTAGAGCTATACTAACGGATTGAGACCGACAACAGAGTAGTTCTAAGACTATCCTACACAACAGATTAGACTTTATTTAAATTATTATCTTATTGCCTTATAAGGTAAGTTTTAGTAAGGTCTAGTGCATAAAAGATCAACATTTATTCAAAAAACACTCATAGAGCTGATCACTGAAAAATAATATGAAAAATTCGTCAAATCGTAAGCAGTTACTTCGTAGCATTTCAGTGCGCCATTTTATGACCGCCTTGGCGACTGGCATATGTTTTACAGTAACTTCCCATGCAGCAGCCGCAGATTTCCAAGTCAATAATTTAGTGGCGCAGGCGATTCAAACGCATCCTTTAGTAGGGTCGGCTCGAGCGAGTCAACAAGCAACAACCGAAGGAATTAATGCGGCAAAATTAAACCTTTTACCAACGCCAAGCGTAAGCTCAGGTTACGATAGAGACAATGACTTTGTCTCAGAGGTGACGATTCGCCAGCCTCTATGGACAGGAGGTAAGCTCACCGCAGATGTCAATCAAGCGATATTTGATGATAAAGCTGCTGTAGAGTATATTTATGAGCAGCAAAACTCAGTAGCCAAAACAACGATTGATGCTTGGCAGAGCTATATCCAAGCCGTCGCTACACAAAGTGTTCATGTAGAGAATTTAAAAGAGTTGGATGATTTTGAGGCCATGATGCAGCGCCGCGTTGGTCAGGGCGTGTCAGCTCGTATCGAACTTGATCTAGTGACCAATCGTATCTTACAAGAACAGACCTCTTATCAAGCGGCTGTTGAACAGCAACGTATTGCTGCTGCTAGGCTAGAACAAATCATCGGTCAGCCATTATCTCAAATGAGCGTGACGAGCATACCGAATCTCAAGGTCTTGGTAAATCAAGCCAAGCAGCAATCCGTTGACTTTGAAAAGATGGCATTTGATAGAGCTGGCTTTTACAATCCTACCGTCGTAAAAAATCATTTTCAAATTGAATCTGCTAAGCAGGGTGTTGAATCTCAACAGGCCGCTCGCTATCCAACCGTGTATGCTCAATATGAGCATGCTTATTATCATGAGGATAACGAAAATGATGGTCAGTTTTCGGTAGGATTGAGCTATGCGCCGGGAGCAGGGTTTTCCAATTTTGCGCTCGCACGCGCATCCCAAGCAGAAGTCAATAGTTTGATACAAAACCAAGAAGCGGCACGCCGTAATGTAATAGAAGAAATTCAAGTCCAGTATCAGCAGTTTGTCAGTGCCAAAGACCGAGAAACCTCGTTGGTTGCGGCTGTAGCAGGGGCACAGATTGTGGTCAGCTCTTATCGCCGACAATTCATCGCAGGACGAAAATCATGGCTAGAAGTACTAAACGCTGTCCGTGAGCATAATGATTATCAAGTCCAGCTCGTGCAAACTCGATCAGAAATGCTTGGCGCATTTTATAAGTTGCAAGTAGATTTCGGCATCATGCAGTGGCAACAGTTTTCTCATAATAGGGAGCCAGTGACTTTGTTTAGCCCCGTAAACTCTGTCAAACAGTGGCTCAACAAACAAAATAAAAATGAAGCTAGTACTAATTTTGGTTATGGCAACCGCTCAGCAGAAGAGTCTATCGATATTGAGCTGCCCGCGACGGCAGAGCAAAGTCTGAACAATGGTGAGTATCTCATGTTAAATGATGATTACAGTATCACGCCGATAACTGAACAAGAGAATATGACAAATAATTAAATCAAAAAGTCATATAAATAGGCGTAAATTATCCTACATACGCAACCATCTAAAATATTAAATAAGCGATTAATATGAGTGCACAATTACAAAAGACACCGTCTCAGTCTGTTGATCACCATGAGTTGCAACATTCAGAGCAGGTCGATCTGACCGAAACGTTGACTGATGCGATTAAGCATTTACTCGGACAGCAAGGCTATCCTGTCGATAATATACGGCTCCATGATATCGTCAAACGTCACAGTGAGCAGTCTGACAGGCAAGGTCAAAGCATTTATGAGTTAGGCGGTGTCATTGCAGTATTGCAAGGCATTGGCATAACAGACATACCAGAAATACTAGAGAAGCCCGATGCCGCTTTTTTGCCCTTGCTGGCGTATCGGACGGATTTAGGTTGGGGCGTAATTGATAGCCAAACACCGCAAAAAAGCTGGAACTTTAGACAAGCGAATCAGCAGGTACATACGCGTGCCGAAGAGTTGACTTTGGTCATGCGTATTCGTCTAAAAGCAGATCATATTAAGCAGCGAAAGGCCTCATTTTCTGATCTATTAAAGTCCGATTTAGGTAATTATAAAGGTATTTTAGCTGAAGCCGTTATTGCCACTTTTCTGATTAACATGTTGGCATTAGCCGTTTCTCTATTTTCTATGCAAGTTTATGACCGTGTCATACCAACGCGTAGTGAATACACGCTGATCATTTTAGCCAGTGGCGTCTTCTTAATAATTATGTTTGAAGCGTTTATGAAGTTTTCTCGCTCAAGAATCATGGATAAAGTGGTCGTTGGTCTAGACCAGTATCTATCTCGAGAAGTATTTCAACGTCTACTCAAAGTACGTATCGACCAAATGCCGGGGTCAGTTGGATCTATGGCCGCGCAGTTACGTGGTTATGAGCAAGTACGTAGCTTTTTTACGGCAAGCACACTTTTTGGTTTAGTCGATTTGCCCATGACTATTATTTTTATCAGCTTAGTAGCTTTTATTGGCTCGCCCTTAGTGGCCGTTGTACCAGTAATAGCGGCAGTAATTGCAATTACAATGGGTCTGATTGCGCGCAAACGCATTGATGCCATTGCATCAGAGGGCGCAACTGCTTCTTATTACAAGACAGGTTTGTTGGTAGAAGCTGTGGAAGGCGTTGAGACAATAAAGGCAGGGGCGGGCAGTTGGAAGTTTCTCTCGCGTTGGCTGGATGTAATGGACGTCACCATCAAAAACGACTTGGATATGAAGCATGCCAATGACAACTTAACTTATTTTACGCAGATGCTACAGCAAGTAAGCTATGTTGGTATCGTGATAGTAGGATCGTTTGTCGTCATGCAAGGTGATATGACAATGGGTGGGCTCATTGCCTGCTCGATACTTGGTGGTAGGGTGTTAGCGCCTGTTATGGCGATACCCAATCTACTAGTACAGTACGCTCATGCCAAAGCCGCCAAAATGAATATCGAAAGTCTGTTTGCACTGGAACAAGATAACCAAGGCGTTGCGTATCCATTATCGCCTACGCAAATAAAAGGCGCATATCAGTGTGATGGGTTGACGTTCAACTACCAAGGTAATGATCGGCCAGCTATTACGGTTCCGCAACTATCGATTAAGCCAGGAGAACGTATAGCGATACTTGGGCCTATTGGTTCAGGTAAATCAACCTTGCTCAAGGTCTTGGCAGGACTGTATGCACCCACGGAAGGACGCGTGTTGTTAGATGGACTTGATATACATCAAGTCAGTCGTGAGACACTTAGCGAACGTTTGGGTTATCTGCAGCAAGACCATCGATTGTTTCAAGGAACGTTGCGTGAAAACTTATTAATCGGTATGGCAGCGCCCAACGATGATGTCCTTCAAGAAACTCTGAACAGGACAGGGCTAATCAACTTAGTATCCAGTCATTCAAGTGGTCTTGACCTACCGATCAGCGAAGGCGGCAAAGGACTATCAGGTGGACAAAAGCAACTGGTAGCATTTACCCGTTTATTATTGACTATACCTGATGTGTTTTTGCTAGATGAGCCAACGGCTTCCATGGATAACCGACAAGAGCAGCGCTGCTTACAGGTCTTGCGTCAGGAGCTAACGAAGGGGCAAACGTTTATTGTGTCGACCCACAAGACCGCATTGCTAGACTTGGTAGATCGGCTGATCATCATGGATAACCAGCGCATTATTATCGATGGTCCAAAACAGGCTGTACTCGATGAGCTCAGAAAGAATGATCAGGCAAAAAATAAAACCACCGTACAGCAAAAAGACAGAATCGTTAATAAAACCAAGCAACAGACAAAAGAAAGTGCTACCGAAAATAAGCCTGTTACCTCTAGAGTCAGAAACATCAGCGTAAAACCCATCAGTGCTAAACATTCAACAGACGATCAAGGGAAGTAGGCATGTCAGAGTATAAGTACACACCCACCAAGCCCAAGGTTAATCGTTCAAGGTTGAGTATTTGGATAGCATTAATTGGAATTGTCACTTTAATTGTCTGGGCGTCATTTGCCAAGATTGACCAAGTGACTCGTGCGCAAGCAACGGTAATCGCCAGCGCTCGAACGCAAGAAATCCAAGCATCAGAAGGCGGTATATTGACTCAGCTGGCTGTCACAGAAGGTGAAGAGGTTAAGGCAGGTCAGTTATTGGTAGTGTTGGAGGAAGAGCGTGCCAAAGCAGCGGTTGACAATTCTGCTTCCAAAACAGCTGCGCTAACTGCCAAGCTAGCAAGACTAAACGCTGAGATTTTTGAAAAACCATTGGTGTTTCCTAAAGGGGTACAAGACTATCCTGAATACGTGCAAAACCAAAGAGCGTTATACAATAGACGTCGTCAAGCTATCAACGAGGAAGTCTCTTCCCTTGAAAAAATGCTAGTACTGGCACGTCAAGAATTACGTATGAATGAGCCTTTATTAAAATATGGCGATGTCAGTCAGGCCGATGTCATCAAACTCAGTCGCCAAGTTGCTGATATCGAAGCGCAGATTAATAACAAGCGTAATAAATACTTTGAAGAAGCACAGGCTGAAATGACCAAAGCTCAAGAAGATCTAGATACAGAGCTTGAACAATTGCGAGATCGGGCGCAAGTACTTGAAGAAAAGCGCTTGATGGCTCCCACAGAAGGTAAAGTTAAAAATATCAATGTGACCACTATTGGCGGCGTCGTCAAGCCTGGTGAGGTCATCATGCAGATTTTGCCGACCAGTAGTGATTTGGTAGTAGATGCAAAGGTCAGTCCTGCTGATATCGCTTATGTTAAAGAAGGCCAAGAAGCGACGGTTAAGCTTGATGCCTATGATTATTCTATTTTTGGTGCCATGAAAGGGACGGTCAACTATATCAGTCCAGACACGCTAATGGAGCAAACGCCTAAAGGTGAAGAGCCTTACTACCGTGTATTAATCGTGATTAATGGCGCTGAATTTAAGGGGCGCGGTGATGAGATTGTCATAAAACCTGGTATGACAGCTTCTGTCGATATTAAAGCGATGGAACGTACGGTATTGTCTTATTTAACAAAGCCAATTACCAAAACCTTATCGGAAGGTTTGGGTGAGCGCTAACAGCTTAATATTGAGTATTTATTGACGAGATAAGAACCCCAGTTACTGACTGGGGTTTTTATATAAAGATATTTGGTCTCGTGCTACTGCTCATAACTCTTATATTCTTAGTTAGAATTTTCAGGAAGTCTTTGGCTAGTCGCCTCATTTCTTAACTGTTGTTGCTCATCAATTTTCTGCTGATTGCGCTTTTTGACTTCGTTGATAGCCGCACTCAATTGATCGTTTATTGCTTCCACTTCAGATTTTGCTGAAAGATAGTCTTTATCTATTTTGACGTTACTTTTTTGAGCAGGGACATCTATATCCAACAAGCTTGCATTATTTTTAATCTCTTCTAATTTATCATCAGTACTCGCAATTATAGACTGAGTATTGCTATCTGCTTGAGCATTTAGCGCTTTTTCCTCTTGCGAAGGAGTTTTGTTTGCTTGAGTTGATTCTATTGCTTTAGAAGCTGGTTTTTCAGGTTTATTATCGACGTTATTGGCAGCAGAAGAAGGAGGCGCTTTTCTGCTTTCTACGTTGGCTTTTTGCTCATAACTACTTGTGATCTGGGACGTCTCAGGCTTGTTATTAATCTCAGATTTTTTACTGACCGTGTCTTCTACACTGTCATTAGTGTCATCGGATGTCTTGGTACTGGTGACAGTAGTGGTATAGACCTTTTCAGATGTATTTACATTGTTGATAGCTGCTGGTTCATTTTTGCTTGATAGGCTATCAGTTGTTTCTATTGAATCCGTCTGATAAGTGTTGAGATAAAAAATAAAGAAGACCCCAACATGCACTAATACTGCAAGGCATAACGCCCAAAACCATTTTTCGCGCAACTTTATCATTGTATGGCTTTACCTTAGTCGTATTAGTACATGTATTGAATACCTTAAGGTTATCAAATAATAAGGATTATTGGTATAAGGAGTCAGTTAAGCCTCAAAAGTATTAGAAATATTATCTTTGGTTTCAAATTCAGCTAGCATCTCTGTGATTAGTTGATCTTTTTGATGCCATATTTGCTCTACCCAATCAAACATCTGCGCTTTGACCGCGTCATTTGTCTCATAGCCGCCATTTTTAATAGCAGTAAACAGGTCTTTAGGTATTTCAATATGTCGCACATCGACGCCGAGGCGTTTAATATTACCTTTCCATAAATCACTATACGTTGGCACGCCATCAGGGTAGACAATCGTCATGTCCAAAATCCCATCGATGTCTTCCCCTAATGCGCTCAGAGCCAGTGACAACCCGCCAGCGCGTGGTTTGAGCAAATGCGTGTAAGGCGATTCTTGCTTGTCATGCTTGCTAGGGGTAAAGCGCGTTCCCTCTAGATAGTTCAGTAGCGTAAAAGGCTTGTCTTTAAGCAGCGCACAGGCTCGTTTGGCTTCTTCGATATCCTTACCCTTTAGAGCAGGGTTTTTTGCGATGGCCTCTTTGGAATGTCGACGCATCATAGGAAAGTCGAGAAAGTAGAAAGCCTGACCAATGACAGGAATATATATGAGTTCAAACTTTGTAAAAAAGCGGGTCAGAGGTAAACGCTTTTCGCTAATATATTGCACGACACTGGTATCAACCCATGACTGATGATTGCTAACCAATAGATACTTACCGTTGATATGTACATCATCAGGTAAGTTAATGCGCCAATCTTTGCGTGGCAATACGTTATCGATCAATGCATTGTTGCTATTGATCCAATAGTTCGTCACATCGATAACGGCTTTGTCAGCGATGGCAGCACCAGTGATAGCCTTGGTAGCACCCATTACCCAGACAGGTAGGCCAGCTAACATACTATTAAAAGTGATAACACTGGTTGCCGTCGTCAGTGAGGCAGCTTTGCCCAATTTTGGAGTGCGTTCATGTAGTTTTTGAACGATTGATTTCAATCGCATATCGAATCCTTGTACTCATACCTATGATGAGATATTGATAATGTTGCTGCCTAATTTTAGCAGGAAATCAATCTCAGTGTACGAGTGTTAACAACAAATAATAAACGGTACTGTTCAAAGTATTTTTTGATGAACGGATAATATCAAGCAGAATCGGGTCGTTATAAAACCATGATATAGTCAACTTAACATTTCTAATAGACAAAAAAAGGGTGTATTAAGGAGTTACCCCAATACACCCTTTGTGCTCAATTCAGTCAATTAGTTGAATGAATTAAACATTGTTATTTTATTGTCCGTGCATACCGCGAATTGGATAATTGTTTTCCGGTTTTCTAACAAACACTAAACCGTTCGCTAGTGCTTCAAGGTCAGGTCTAGAGAATGGAGCATTTGAAATATCAACAATTTGTATCTGTCCTTCGCCATTTATGACAAACACTGCTGGCTCTGCGAACGGATGATCCGTTTCTTTCGCTGAACGTGGATCAGAGATATAAAGTCCGAGCGTGTTCATCTGCTCAATGGTCAAACCATAAGCAATTGGAAAGCTGATATCTAAGTCTTCTAAGTGACCTTTTAGCTGCTCTTTGCTATCGCCAGATACCGCAATCACATCCACGCCATTATCGTAAAATGATGGTAGTACAGTTTCTAACGTATTTAGATACTTGGTGCAAATAGGGCAGTGTTTGCCGCGATATACGACTACAAGCTTCCAATCGTGACCGTTCTCAGGCTTACCTAATGATGTCATTTCACCGTTTAATACCTGTACTTGCATTTCAGGGAAAGTTGCACCTGCTTTAATTTTTTGTGCATAATCTGTTGACATAGTTTTTATCCTTTTTAGTAGTAATTTTATGGTTAGAATCGATTTAACAAACATACCTTAACAGTCTTAAGTGTAAAAGTATTGGGTCTTTACAGTAGTCCAAAGTAGCAATGCGAAACGTTAACATTGCACTAAGGATTACTCAATAAGGCTACTTATTCTGTCACTAATTATGTTGTAGCTTAAGTATTCTATCGCTTAAGTCTCGATCTTATCTTGAGTTTTTAGTTCAAAATCTGAGGCATCATGACGTTCGTGTAGCTGTTCAGATGGCTCACCCCAAGTACGGTTTACCTTGCGACCACGTTGTACGGCAGGTCGATTTAGAATCTCAGTTGCCCAGCGACGTAGGTTTTTGTAGCTCTCAACTTGCAAGAACTCTCCTGCATTATAAGATTCACCAAGTATCAAGTTGCCGTACCAAGGCCAAGTGGCGATGTCTGCAATTGTATATTCGTCACCGCCCAAGTAGCGGTTTTCTGCCAGCTCTCGATCAAGCACATCTAACTGTCGCTTCACTTCCATCGTGAATCGATTGATAGGATATTCAAACTTTTCGGGTGCATAAAAGTAAAAATGTCCGAAACCACCGCCAAGATAAGGGGCAGAACCTTGTAACCAAAAGAGCCAATTCATCACTTCAGTCCGTGCTGCTGCATCTTTAGGAAGCAGTTTCCCAAACTTTTCGGCCAGATAAAATAAGATAGAGCCACTTTCAAACACTCGGCTACCTGTCTGGGTATCGAGAAGCACTGGGATTTTAGAATTTGGATTGAGATCTACAAACCCCGATGAGAACTGATCGCCTTCACTGATCTGAATCAAGTGTGCATCGTATTCAGCTTCTGTCACTCCTAAAGCCAATAACTCCTCAGCCATGATAGTTACTTTTTGGCCATTGGGTGTGCCTATTGAATAAATCTGTAAAGGGTGTTTGCCGCGAGGTAGTTCTGCTTCATGTGTGGGTCCAGCGATAGGGCGGTTGACGCTTGCCCATTTACCACCGCTCTCTGCATCCCATGTCCAAATACTTGGTGGCTCATACTGAGTAGAGTTTGACATAGTTATATTACCTTATCGAATGATTTATACATCGTTAGACACGAGCTATTTTGAATAAGCTCACTTGAAGTTTAGTCTGGCATATTTGCTAATTGCTGTAGAATGTTTTTATAGTTCTCTACACCTTGAGCACCACTTACTAAATGACGACCATTAAAGATAACAGATGGTACGCTTTGTATACCTTGCTCCCTAGAATGCTGTACCGACTGACGTATGACATCAGCAAAACGCTGATCTTCGATAACAGCGAGTGCTTCAGTACGATCTAAGCCAATATCTGATGCAACATCTGCAAGCACACTACTGTCACCTACATTGCGATTATCAACGAAATGCGCAATGAATAACGCTTGCTTTAGATCATGCATCCGACCGTGTTGGTCTGCCCAGTGCAATAACTGATGGGTATTGAACGTATTATAGGTACGAAAATCATCGGTAAATTTAAAATCAAAGCCAACTTCTGCACCTGCTGCTGCCATTCTATCTCGGCCTTCTTGAACATCTTCAGCAGTATTACCATATTTTCCCATGATGTGCTCACGATAGTTCCGTCCTTCAAGCGGAGTATTGGGATTCAGCTCAAACGGATGCCAATGAATCTCATGAGGCGTATTGGTTTGTCTTAAGGCCTCAGCCAATTGACTATAACCAATAGCGCACCAAGGGCATACCACGTCTGACACAATATCTATTTGTAATGGTTTTTCTGAATGTTCCATAGGATCTCTCATTAGCGATAAATTAAAATGAAAAACTGCTGCCCGAAGATGTTTCGAACAACAGTATGAAAACATCAAATGGACTGTGTCAGCGTTAGCTGGAAAATATATTAGTCAGCTTTATGCCATTCAAACTTCTGGAATGGTTTGTCAACTGGCGTATTGGCAAGGTGATTTGTATAGTTACTCATTACTTTTTGGGCCGCACCAAGAATGATTTCAAGAATTTGACGCTTAGTGTAACCAGCATCTAAAAATGCTTGAACCGCGCTATCATCAACGTTACCACGATCACGGACTACAGATAGTGTGAAGTCACGTAGCGCTTCTAGACGTGCAGTTGGTAGTGGCGTTTCGTCACGTAATGCATCAGTGATAGCATCGTCTACTTTCATGCTTTTTGCAATACCAGTGTGAGCAGGTACACAGTAATGGCAGGCATGTTCGACATTGATCGTTTGCCATACCACAGTCGTTTCTTCATCATCAAAGCTGCTGTTCAAAAACAGTTCATGCAAACGCTGATAACCTTCTAGTAGGCCTGGTGCTTCAGCCATTACTGCATGTAGATTTGGGATCATACCAAAAGCATTGATAGAGGTATCAAGTAACGGTTTGCTTTCTTGTGGAGCGCTGTCTTTATCGTGAAGTGTAAATTCGGTCATAATATAGTTCCTAATAGTAGGTTTGAAATTTAATGTATTTTAGAGTTTTCATGCTCGCTTTGGGTTAATCGCTAATTTAAATTTAATTATTGGTTTGAGTGGTTACTCAAAATTAGTGACTTTAGATTAGCAATTTTGCTTAGTAAGCGAGTCAATAGAGACTACTATAAATGATATTGAGCAATCGCTCAATAATTATTTGAGTAATCGTTCAAGTAAATTGTAATGGCGTGATTACATTACTCTGAAAATCATATATTATTCCATTAATATCAGTACTTTATCAAAGTAACACTATGTAATGGTTAAGACAAAAATAACGATACAGTAGGCTAATTGTTGTTGAAAATGGATTTTCAAGTAATAGTATTCTCTTTTTTACAAATACGCTAAATGATTATAGCTCTGTCTATATAGAGAGATGTCCTATTTATTGTACGGGTATATATCACTACTTGAACGACCGTTCATTTATAGTTATAGTATCTATCAGACAACAAAAATGTGCTTCAAATGGCGACGCTTATTTTTGTTATCTCATTACAGCTTTTATAGTTACTGAGTTTTTAATTGCTAAGTTCTTAGTTACTAAATATATAGTCAATAAATTTGATGGTCGTTAGACGACTGTCTTTATACAATAGGATAGAGTTATGCTTAAATTTTATTTCCACCAAACGCCAAACCCAATGAAAGTCGCTTTGTTTTTAGAAGAGACAGGTCTACCTTATGAGCTTGTCGCAGTAGATACGTTAAAAGGTGAGCAACATACGCCTGAATATCGTGCTATCAACCCAAACGGCAAAACACCTGCCCTAGAAGATGATGGCAAGCGCGTATTTGATTCTACGGCTATCTTGATGTACCTGTCTGAAAAAACAGGCAAGCTGGCAGGACAGCCAGAAGATCGTAGCGAGATGCTGTCGTGGCTAATGTTTGTAGCATCTGGTTTGGGCCCTTTTTCTGGTCAGTCTGTTCACTTTAGACATAAAGCCCCAGAAAAAATCCCATATGCGATTAATCGCTATCTTCGTGAAGCTGAACGTCATTATGAAGTGTTAGATACGCATTTAGAGGGCCGTGAGTATATGGTCGGTGATAGCTATACAATCGCTGACATCTCTACATGGGGCTGGATTGATAAATCAACATTCGTCCTTGGCGAAGACAGTTTGGATAATTATCCAAATCTAAAGCGTTGGTTTGATAGTATCGATGCTCGTCCTGCTGTACAAAAGGCGCGTGATATTCCTAAAGGTATCGACTTCAAGACTGATTTTGATGACGTTGCTGCACGTGCGCTTTATCCACAGAATTTTGATAAAAACAGTTAATCGCCACAAAGAGACTTAATAAGTTTTATGATATAAAAAGTTATTAAAACCAATAACTAAGGTTGATTCTAAAAACTTTGCCTTAAAATAGATTTTAAGGCAAAGCTATTAAGGTGAAAATTATGAGTGCTCCGATAAAGTTCAATCGTGAGGATGTGATCGAAAAAGCAAAAAATCTGTATTGGGAAAAAGGCTATCATGCGACATCTATGCGCAACCTGCAAGATGTGGTGAATATGCACCCAGGTAGTATTTATGCAGCTTTTGGTAGTAAAGATAAACTATTTACAGAGTCGCTGAATCGCTATGCCGCAGATGGTGCCAAGAGATTGGCCGACTGTATTGAGCAAAAAGACACCGTGCTAGATGGCTTAAAACATTTTATTCATACAGTGATTGTCTGCAATCGCGCTACTGCGCCTAGTGGTATGTGCATGATCGTCAAGACAGTCGCTGAGCTTACTCAGCACGATAGTCCAGATCTACTCGCACATGCGACAAATATTTTAGAAGGCATAGAGGCATCGTTTGCCGTGCTCTTTGGACAGGCCATTGATAGTGGTGAGATTAGCGCAGAAAAAGACCCAGTTGAGCTGGCGCGTTATTTCCAAATTCAAATTATAGGTCTTAGGACTTATGCGCAGGTTACCAATGACAATGATGCAGTAGAGAAGTATATCGATGATATTTTTAAAAATATCGTATAGCAAGGTTGTATAAAAAGCAGATTTTTTCGCGTCGATCATGCCGTTGCTTTTTATCGTTGACCAAGCATTATATAGTCAGTTCAATATAATTTCGATACAAGACAACCGAGTGCAAGTTATACATTAGTATGTTTAGCGAGGATGACGATGTAGCGGATTTATATAGGCTTGACTATAGTATTACTAAAAACCCTGATTGCTAGTACATTAGCAATCAGGGTTTTTGTCATTTACCACTATGCTTTCGGATTGTCATTGATGAACTTCAGTAGAAGCTCAGCCAACGTTTCGCCTTGATCTTCTTGCAGGAAATGACCACCGTTAGTGATAGTCGTATGATTTTGACCTTTGGTACCAGGAATCAGCTTTTGTATGATGCGATCGCCGCCACCAGTTACGGGGTCAGAATCACTGAACAATGTGATGAATGGTTTGCTCCATTTGCTTAGCACGACCCAAGCTGCACGGTTGTTTTCAGATGCAGGATCATCGGGTGTCGTTGGCACTAGGATAGGAAACTGTCTAGCACCTTCTTTGTAAGACTCATCAGGGAAGGGCGCATCGTAAGCATCTAGTACGGCTTGAGACAATGTCGTTGTGGTGCCGCTTTTGATGGCACCTGCTACATTAAACTGCGGCGTCTCTTGAGAGAACTTCTGCCACTTGCGAAAGCCTTCGCCCGGATCGTGATCCCCAGTCGGTAGCATTGTATTACCTGCTGCGACGCGATCGAATTTATCAGGATGTGCTGCTACTAAGCGTAGGCCGATTAAGCCGCCCCAATCTTGACAAAACAGCGTGATGTTTTTTAAGTCCAATTGATCGAGCACTGATTGCATCCAATCCACATGGCGCTGATAAGTGTAGTCAATACGCGATGCAGGTTTGTCTGAACGTCCAAAACCAGGAAGGTCTGGCGCAATAACACGATGTCCTGCTGCTGTTAATATTGGAATGACTTTGCGGTACAGATAAGACCAAGAAGGCTCACCGTGTAACAGCAGGATAGGGTCGGCGTCGCTTGGACCTTCATCGAGGTAGTGTACGCGTAGCTCACCACCTTCTGTATCATCGACCATCAAATAGTTCGGTTCAAAATCGTAGTCTTGCAAGTGAGCAAAACACGAATCGGGCGTCCTAAGTTTTTTCATATATCATCCTTGGGTTAGAAAAGTAACAGTGTATTCTGGCACTGGTATTAGACAGTCTATTAAAGGTAAGTCTCTAAGTGCTACTCGACTATCACGTGTAATCCTAGCGATAAGGCTATCTGCCTATAGTCTATATTGATTAAACGTTCAAAATGAAAACTATACCCTACATGCATTCATTGCTGCAAACGCTAATGCTAGTAAAATTAGAAAGTAATGACTAATTCTGTAACATATTACATATTAAGCAAAAGACGACAAATATATTCTTAGCTTGCTTCTAGGTTAGATTAGCCTGTATACGTCAATATTCTCCTAGGAAGATATAGTTTGAATTTATATAATCAATAATAACAATAGCTTTTGTAATAGTGAGCGGTAGTTGACACCCTACACGACATAAGCTATTTGTACAGAAAATAGTTGACTAATTTTCTGCATTATTATTTGGCATACCTAGTGCAATTCCCATAACAATCAATAACTAATGTGATTATAAGTATAGTTTCTTGGTAGAAACACACTTATAAAAGCCTTATATTATGGGCTTTCTGGTTAGTCTATGTAAATTTGACTTTACAAAGCTCTTAAATTAATATTAAGCGGCACAATTGACTTCTTTTCTACTTAATTTTTTTATTGCGTATTAAAAAGACAAAAGTTCTCTAGTCAATGATAAATTAAATCTAATTTATCAGCTATTTTGTTAAAAAAAACACATCTCGGTGGTATCCAAGCAACAACAAACATGTTATTTCAAAGAAACTATCAATCAGGAAGTTACAATGGACAGAGTATTCAAGAACACTATCGCAGCTGTTATTTTACCCACTATTTTGCTTGGTATATCAGGATGCGCTGTTATGGGCAATAGTGGAGTTGATAATGAGGGTGACAGTCGTCGAGTAGACAATGTTACATGGAATAAACAAGTTGATACAAACATCCAAGAGCTACTAGAAAAAGAAGTCGATGCTGACAAAACTAGACTAATATTTGTACGTAGAAACGATAACGATCTAGAGCAAACCAGTGCGAATATTTCTGTCAATAATAGATATCAAGTAAGCTTGCAACCTGGGAACTTTACAGCGGTTAACTCTTGTGTTGGTGTTAATCAGTTAAGTGCTCACGCTACTGGTTTCAAAGATAATAATCTGTTGGCATACAAAAAAGACTATCAGCTTGATGGTGGTCAAACATATTTCTTTTATGTCGACATGGATGACTCTGGCAAAAGCACACTTGAACAAATAACGGCTGATAGCGCATTACCACTGTTGGAAACCAAACGCTATCAGACTCATCAAATTAGCCGAGTAGTGCCTAACTGTCCAGTGCCTACTGTGACACAGACACCGCCGCCGATCGTGCAACCAACCGTACCCGTACTCGCTGAAAAAGTAACCATTGAATTAGAAGTCCTGTTTGAAACTGACAAAGCTATTGTCCAGCCTGAATACTACTCTAAAATTTCTGAAGTCGCAGAATTTATGACACAGTATCCTAATACCGTCGTCACTATTGAAGGACACACTGATAGCCGTGCAAGCGATAGCTATAATAAAGCATTGTCACAACGTCGAGTGAATGCTGTAGAAGAAGTGCTAATTACTCAGTTTGGTGTGGATTCTGAACGTCTCAGTGCCGTAGGTTATGGTGAGTCACAGCCAAGAGCTAGTAACGATACAGTAGAAGGTCGTCAGCTTAACCGACGTGTTATTGCTATTGTGGAAGAGCGCTCAGGTAACTGATAGAAAACGCATTTGTCATAAGTAAATTAAGCCATAAAAATTCAAACAGTATCGTTGCAACTGAAAATAAAAGGTCAAAAAATGAATGCTATTGTCGTAAAAACGAATGACGCTACTCAGACTATAAGTCAAATAGAGGTCATAACTAAAGATGGTAAACCTACCGTCATTAAAGCCATAGACAAAGTAAACTATGAGTTTCATGATAAATCTATTAACCGGGCTCCTAATCATATTGTTACTAAGCGAATAAAAAACGACCTTCATGTATCGTTTGAGGAAGAAGGTAAAGATACAGACCTTATTATAGAAGGTTTTTATGATAGCGCAGATAGTGCACTGGTTGGTATTGCCGAAGACGGTGAGTATTATTATTATATTCCAGACACTGGTGAAACCTATGACTACGTGACTCAGTTAGATATAGGCGATGTAGAAGGCCAAGCTTTAGGTGGTCAAGAGTATGTAGCAGCTGCGATACCATGGTGGATACCAGCTGCTGCTGGTTTGGGTTTGATTGGTTTACTAGCTAGTAACGATAGTAATAGCAATAATAGAACGATTGACGATAGTAATGCCCCTAACGCCGTTGATGAAATCCAAACTGGTAGCACAGGCCAACCCGTCGTCATCGACGTACTAGGTAATGACACCGACCTTGAGGGTGACATTGACCCAACCAGCGTCAAACTGATCAACCCAGACACCGGACTTGAAGTCACCACATTAACCGTTGCTGGCGAAGGCGAATGGAGTGTTGACCCAGACACAGGCACGGTTACTTTCACCCCTGAAGCAGGTTTTACAGATGATCCGACGCCTGTAAACTACAACGTTTCTGACCTAACGGGTAACAAGTCTAATCAAGCAACCATCACCGTTGACTACCCACCAACAGCCCCTAACGCCGTTGATGAAATCCAAACTGGTAGCACAGGCCAACCCGTCGTCATCGACGTACTAGGTAATGACACCGACCTTGAGGGTGACATTGACCCAACCAGCGTCAAACTGATCAACCCAGACACCGGACTTGAAGTCACCACATTAACCGTTGCTGGCGAAGGCGAATGGAGTGTTGACCCAGACACAGGCACGGTTACTTTCACCCCTGAAGCAGGTTTTACAGATGATCCGACGCCTGTAAACTACAACGTTTCTGACCTAACGGGTAACAAGTCTAATCAAGCAACCATCACCGTTGACTACCCACCAACAGCCCCCAATGCTGTCGATGATACGTATACTGTTGATGAAGACAATAGTATAGTACTTGACCCACTAAATGCCGATAGCGATTTGGATGGCGACGACCTTACTATCACCAACATCAACGGCACTGACTTAACTCCAGGTGTGGCACAAAGTATCATCGTACCGAATGGTGTGGTAGACATAGATGAGCAAGGTGTTATCAGCTTCACACCTGATGCTAACTTTAATGGTATAGTTGAATTTGACTACACCATAACAGACGGTACAACGACTTCTACAGCGAAAGAAACAATCACTGTTGACCCTGTGAATGATATTGAAGCCAACCCTGAAGTTGAAACCACGCCTGAAGACACGATATTGACTGACAACGTCCTGACCAATGACACCGATGAAGACGGCACCACGCTGACCGTTCAATCAGCGACCGTAGACATTGATGGCAGTGGTACCCAAGTTGCATTGGTTCTAGGCACCGCAACCGCCTTGACTGATAACAATGGCGATCCTATCGGCGACTTGACCTTGAATACGGATGGCAGCTACACCTTTGATCCAGCACCTGACTTCAATGGTACGGTACCGACAGTCAACTACACCGTGACTGACCCTGAAGGCCTAACTGACAGCACCACCTTAGACATCACTGTTGACCCTGTGAATGATGCCCCAGTGGCATCTGATGATATAGGATTCGGGCCTTTGAATCAGCCTGTATCAGTTGACGTTGTATTAAATGACAACGATGCTGAAAATGATCTTGACCCAACTACCGTCATCATCACCCAATCGCCAGCAGCAGGCAGCATCATCGCCGCTGATGGAAAATCGGTCGACGTACCAGGGGAAGGAACATGGGTTGTTGATCCGGTATCAGGTGAGATTACCTTCACGCCAACAACAGGTTTCACTGATGACCCAACGCCAATCAGTTACACTGTTGATGACAGCACGGGATTGACGTCAAACGAAGCAACGGTCACTATTGACTATCCGCCGACTGCGCCAGTAGCCGTTGATGACGCATATACGGTTGCCGAAGATGGCACTGTGGTGCTTAACCCACTAAACGCTGACAGTGACTTTGATGGTGACACGCTAACCATCACTGATATCAATGGAACCACCTTAACCCCAGGCACTGCCCAAAGCATCGCCGTACCAAATGGTGTGGTGAACATTGATGCAGCAGGTGAAATCAGCTTCACGCCTGATGCTAACTTTAATGGCGAAGTCAAATTTGACTACACCATCACAGATGGTACAGAGACAGCGACAGCAACTGAAACCATCACCGTTGAGTCAGTAGAAGATGTACCGGTCGCGAGCCCTGAAGTTGAAAGCACGCCTGAGGACACTGACTTAACCGGTAATGTGCTTGCTAACGACACCGATGGTGACGGCAACAATACCCTAACTGTAGAATCGGCCACCGTAGACGTTGATGGCACTGATACCCAAGTGGACTTAGTGCTTGGTACTGCCACCACGTTGACCGCTGCTGATGGCAGTGCGATTGGTGACATCACCTTAAATGCTAACGGTACTTACACCTTTGATCCAGCGCCTAACTTCAACGGCACCGTACCGACAGTCAACTACACAGTAACTGACCCTGAGGGCAACACTGACAGCACCACCTTAGACATCACTGTTGACCCTGTAAATGATGCACCAGTGGTCACTTTTGGTAATACTGCCGTATCAGAAGAAGGATTAGCAGGTGGTATTACTGATAGTAATGCGTTAGCAGGATTTACTGATACTACCAATAGAGCTCAGCAAACAGGTAGCATCGTTGTAACAGACCCTGACTTGGCTAGCGTAAATGATCTGTCTGTGACATTGAATGGCCCTACTGGTATTACTTCGCAAGGTGAAGCTGTCACATGGACACAAGCCGGTGATACGCTCACAGGTACAGCGACGATTGACGGCGTAGCAGTAGATGTTGCGACTGTAACTATTGGTGCATTCACTGACAATGGCAACGGTAATTATACGGCTGACTATACGACAACCTTACTACAACCAATAGACCATCCAAACACTAATGGCGAAGACAATCTAGATTTAGACTTCACAGCTACCGTTAGTGATGGTATAGCTGACTCAGCTCCATCGGCGTTTGTCATTACTGTAGAAGATGATACACCAGACGCTAGTAGCTCAAATACTGACATTCTTTTACAGCCAGTTAATACCAATTTGTTATTAATTGTGGATGTGTCAGGCAGTATGAACACTGTTGAAAATGGTGCCACTAGGCTACAGACAACAAAAGATGCTTTGATAGAAGCGATCAATAAGTATGAAGAGTACGGTGATGTAAAAGTTAGACTGGTAAAATTTAGTACAACTGGACAAGCTATTGGTGCTGAATGGGTATCGCCTGCTGATGCTATCAACCAGATCAATGCTTTAACTACTGATGGAGTTACTAACTATGATGCTGCATTGGGCAGCGCAATCGATGCGTTTAATGATCCAGGTAAGCTTGAACCCGTATCGACCATCGATAGTCAAGGTAATCCAATATTCAATAATCCTATAAATAAATCTATATTTATTACCGATGGCGATGCTAATGCAGGCCTTGGTGACAACACTGAGCTTACTGGAACACTTAACTTTGCTAATATAGGTAATCCTGACGCTGGTATTCAAGCAGAAGAAGAGTCTACTTGGATAGACTTCTTGACCGCCAATAGTATCGATTCATCAGCGTTATCAATTATCAACTTAACAGAAGCCTCAAAAGAATCTTTAGATGCAATTGCTTACAATGGTCGTAATGATGTCGATGCTGATGGTGTCACGGTTACTGCGGCGACCCTAGAGCAGACGATCTTAGACGGTATTGCAAGGAGCGCAACGGGCAACTTAGTGAGCGCAGGCGGTCTAACCAATACAGGCTTCGGCGCTGACGGTGGCTATCTAAGTGAAGTGGACATTGACGGCTTCAACTATAACTTTAATAAATCAACAGGTGAGCTTACAAGTAACGCTGATGCATCTGCCTTTAGTTATGATCAGGCAACTACTACAGTTACTATTACAACTGCGGCAGGTGGTTCACTCATCGTCAATTTCAGCACAGGTAACTACCAGTATGATGTACCAAATAGTGCCACTACTGCCTATTCTGAAGAGTTAACTTTCTCAGTTCTCGATAATGATGGAGATGGCGTCAACAACACTATAGAACTTAACATCCTTTTCCCAGTAACTACAGGTACTGCGGGTAACGACTTTCTATTAGGTAACAACGACGATAATGTACTAGATGGGCTCGATGGTAACGACATTATAAGTGGTGGTGGTGGAGCAGATAGTCTATCAGGAAGTGCAGGTAACGATATTCTAGTATTTGATATAAATGATAGCTTGATTGATGGCGGTGAAAACTCGGATGGAAGTCTAGATAGTCTAGATAATGATACGTTGTTAATCAACAACATAAATATTGTTGCTAGTACTGATATGAGTCAGGTTGTTAATTTTGAAACCATTGATATGACAAACGATACTGCTCAAACACTTAATATAGGTTTAAGCGATGTTGTTAGTATGACTGATGACAATAATCAGCTGTTTATCAAAGGCGATAGCGTTGATACTGTTAATGTGTCTGATATGACTAAGTCAGCTACTTCTGATCAGGCAGGTTATGACTTGTACCAAGATACTGGTAGTACGGCGAGTTTATACATTCAAACCGCTATAGATGACAATATTATCTAAAAGTAATAGTTAAATCGTAAAAAAACGCTCCCAAAAGGGAGCGTTTTTTATATGTAAAGGAAGAACTATAGACGAGACTTTCGGCTGTTAAGTACCTACCATTTTATAAGAAGTTATCGATGTCCTAGTAGCAAATATTAATGAACTCTATTTAGCATCAGTAGTATCGTCTTTAATCGTGACGCCAGTATACTTTTACCACGATATCGGTACGACTGAGCTCAAGTCGGTCCTTTAGCAACGGACGCAATGCTTTGGCAGTATTTGCTTCTAGCGCTCCCCAAACTTTATCAATCTGTAGAGGGTTGTCCGTCAAATAATCCCCCAATTTACTGTCGATTAGCGTGGCTAACTCTGCTCCTGAGTTTGGCTGATTGGTTACTATAGGCAATACGGTAAAAGTGTTGTTAGCATGGTTTTTAGTATTGCAATCAAGGCTACTGCGCATTTCTACAGTATCAAAATAACGTTGATCGCCTGCATCTTGCGTCACACAAATGACCAATGGTGGCGTAGGGTTGCTCCATAACTCCAGTAGTCGTGCTGCCGTTGGCATCGAGGTCTCATCGACAATCAATACCGCTTGACCGTCTCGCAAGTGCTCTACTTTTTCTGGAAACTCTCGTTTTGTGACAACAGTCTCGCCTGCCTGTAGTGCTGCGGCCCAGTTACCGCCTGGCGTATCCCCATGCAAAAAAACATCGACCCATGCTCGTATCTCATCATCAGCATGCCATGCTTTTCTCAAAGTGTAATAACAGTGAGGACGTGCAGGGCGTACGCTGTCTTTTTCACCATTATTAACTGCGTCGCTATCAGGTTTATGGTCTTCAGCATCGTCCGTCATCAATGCATCGGCCGTTGCATTGTGCTCTAAATCAAACAAATAGGCGTAACCTGCTTCTTTGGTAGGTACTGACGTTGAGCTAGGGGCATCCTTGGTATCACTCGATGACGGTATGCTCAATTCAAGGCGCAGCATATTTTTGCTGACTCTATAACTGCTTTGCACGTCAAATACTTGCTTGGTCAGTTTGATTGTTTTTTTGCCTAGCTTTTTATCTGCTCTTTGTTTTAGCAAGATATATTGGCCTTGCAAGTCATCAAGCTGTGAGATAGGTGCAGCAAAAGCGACAAAGAAAGTCTGGTCATGGATCGAGTTATTTTGAGCATCAGTTGGCTGAATCTCTGAGCTTTTTGGATGAGTCTGTATGGCAATACCTTCAGCATAAATATCAGTTATTTGCGCATCGACCAGATCCAATTCAGCAGTAGATAACGAGGTAAATGCACCCAAGAATCCAAGCAGTTCGTCGAGGTGCTCTTCATTAATATGAGCGACGACACTTGCTATTTCAGGGTTATTTAGGGAAGTGTATTGGCTGTTCTGATCATTTGTGTTTTCTGTAGAAGATAAAAGAAGGTTGGTCATATAAATACTCGCAATCAACAGAGCGTTGAAATTAAAGAGAATGAATTTTTGGTTAATGATAATTGTTTTTGTTATCATTTACGAGTAAAATCAATCTTTATTGTGGTTTGATCCTCAAAAACTGGTCTAGAACCTATGATCGATAAACTATCATTCTTATGACCTATTATTTTTATTAACAATGAGTGCTTATATGCTACGTGCAAACCAGCTGACTATCAGCCGTCAAGGAAATACGCTATTAAACAACGTGACTTGTGAGATTGATACCAATCAACTGGTAGCTCTGGTTGGACATAATGGGTCTGGCAAGTCGACCTTGATTAAGGCGCTAGCAGGTGAGATGACAAGTAGTAGTGGTAATGTCACATTAGATGAGCACAGTATCAATGACTACGGCAGTAAGGAGTTGGCGCGGCAAATGGCATATCTGCCGCAGCAATTGCCAGAAGCTGCTGGATTCACGGTGCGTGAGTTGGTCATGCTAGGGCGCTATCCCCATCAAAAATGGCTGCAAAAACCTACCCAGATAGATAAAGACAAAGTCGCGCAAGCATTAAAAGTGACTCAAACCGAAGCGTTTGCTGATCGAATTACTGCCACGCTGTCTGGTGGTGAGCGCGCTCGTGCGTGGCTCGCGATGTGTCTGGCACAGGATACCCGTTACTTATTGCTCGATGAACCACTTGCTGCGCTTGATATGCATTATCAAATTGAGGTCATTCAGCTCATTCGTCGTTTGGTGGATGAGCAAGGATTGAGCGTGGTAATTATTATCCATGATATTAATCTGGCCGCGCAATATGCCGATCGAGTCATCGCGCTAAAAAATGGCCAAATATGTCACAACGGTGATATCGCCAGTACCATGCAACCTACCGTGCTACACGATATCTTTAATGTCGATATGCAGCTGCTCAGTCATCCTATTACTGGACAGCCTGTCGCAGTCGCTTAACGTTTGGTTTCTGCTCCTTCTTTTTAATTCGCCTACAAAGATACGCTTCTATGCCTCCCGTTTTTTATACAGATAAATTATCGAAACGTCTACTAGTTATACCAGTATCAGTAATGACAACATTGAAATGGTTCGCCCTCACATTGTGCTTGGTATTGACAGCCTGCAATAGTCAGACATCCACGCAAACAACTGCTACTTCAGAATCAGAAGCAGAAAACAGTCATAGCGATAGGATGAATATTGTCTCTCCTGACTGGGGTAATGCAGCGACTTTGACAGCGATGGGGCATGCGCCGATTGCAACAGGTGATATCAGGGTTTGGGACAGGTGGGTGGGAAGTCCCAAACTACCAACGTCGATAACGGACCTAGGCATCCGCTATCAGCCCAATGCTGAACTCATCGCTCAACTGCCTGTCGATATGGTCATAGATAATTATTTTTATGAGCATGCACGCAACTTGTACGGCGATGTCCCTGCGGAGTCAGTGATGTCTGCGGCAAAAGGAGAGACATCAACGTGGGCTGACTATACTGAACCGACGCGGAAGCTTGGCATGCTGATCGATAACCCAAAGATGGCTGAAGACTATATTGTACAAAGTCAGAAAGACATACAACTGGCCAGTCAGCAATTACAGCAGCGTTATCCAAAAGCCAAGAAATTCGCAGTAGTACAGTTTGCGGATGCCAATAACATGCGTATGTATGTGGCAAACAGCTTATTTCAGCCTGCGTTAGAACAGATGGATAGAGAGCTTGTGGTACTGGGCAAGGGCAATCAATGGGGGTTTGTGCCGATACGAATGGGAGATTTGGCACAATTAGATGATGAGACTTGTTTATTAATTATCGACCCGCTGAGTCCAATCACTAGAGCTGAAATTGATGATAGCTTGATTTGGCAGCGTTTAGGTTATGGCAAGACCCGCTGTGTAGGCGAGCTACCACCAGTATGGATTTATGGCGGGATGTCGTCATTGGTTAGCTTAGCAGATAACTTGTCAGCAGTTTCATTAAAAGGCGGAGAAGTACTATGAGCGCCAATGTAGACACGCACAACAACCAAAACAATCATATCAATAACCACACCGACGGTGCTTATAAAGATAATGCTCATACAATGACATCAGCTTCTCAAGCAGCAACGGTTTCAAAACCTTCCTCGACGTCATCATCGTCTCAATCGTCCAAACAGTCATCATCACCACTGAGTCAACCATCAAATCAGCCACCGAATCAACCCAGTTCCCAAACTTCTCTATTTGCCAATTTGTCTTGGCGACTGTGGGCTATGCTCATCGGACTAGCGGTCTTGTCATTATGGAGTAGTTGGGTACTGATAGCTCAGCAGTGGACGCGTCCAATTAGTGATTTGCTTATACCAAGCTCGCAATTGGATATTGCCAGTATGGCAATACAGCTGCATATCGTAGCGACCAGCGTAGTGGCGTTGTTGGCTGGCGGGCTATTAGGCGTGGTCAGCATTTTGCTACAGCAATTGGTAAAGAACCCATTAGCATCAGATACGACGCTAGGGGTGGGCGTTGGTGCGCAGTTGGCCATGCTTATCGTCACGTTGTTTTTGCCAAGCTTAGCCATTTATGGTGGTATTTATGTGGCCTTTGTGGGGGCTATCATCAGTATGGGGCTGGTCTTTGCCTTATCAGCACCCAGCCGATTTAATCCATTGATTTTAATATTGGCCGGTTTGGTGGTTAATATTTTGCTGGCAGCGGTAGCCAATGTTCTAGTACTGTTTTTTGCTGAGCGTAGTAACGGCATGTTGTCTTGGGCGGCTGGGTTTTTGGCACAAAACAGTTGGCATACCAGTATCGCGCTAGTCATCACTGCTATTTTAATGGTAGTCGTATGCTTGCCATTACTAAAACCATTAACGCTGATGAGTCTAGATGACACACAGGCAAAACGCTTGGGTGTGCCTATTAATGGAATCCGCGCACTTGTTGTATTGGTGGTCGCCGTTGTGACCGCCTTGGTGATTAGTGAAGTTGGCTTAATTGGTTTCATTGGTCTTGGTGCAGCAAGTTTGGTCAATGCGCTGGGCATCTCTGCTATTGGTAAACGTTTGGCTACGGCTTTTGGGTTGGGGGCACTGCTGTTATTATTGACCAGTAATGTCGCGTTACTGCTTGAGCCGATACTTAATATGCAGATCCCAGCTGGTGCCATGACAGGTATCTTGGGTGCGCCGCTGATTATTTGGCTGATTTTGCGTCAGCGCCGTGAGCGGATAGAAACCGTAACGCCTATGCTTGCTGGTAAGCATACTTCCATCGCATACTGGCGATGGGGTGCTGGTGTATTCGCTATCATTATACTGGCTTGTCTGTTTGTACAAGATATCAATGGTTGGGGACTCAGTACGGACTGGGCGCTCACGCAGCAGTATCGCTTGCCTCGCAGTTTGAGTGCTGCAGCCACAGGCTTGATGCTAGCAGTCGCCGGTGTGCTACTGCAAACCTTGACGCGTAACCCTATGGCCAGTCCTGAGGTGTTGGGTGTCAGTTCAGGCGCGGCATTGGGGGTTATTTTAGGGTTTTTATTATTACCAAGTTTAGGGCTATCTGCGGGAGCAGGGACACTATTAATCTCAGGATTGTCAGGTGCGATGGCTGTGCTGCTATTGATTATTTGGCTAGCACGCAGGGTCAGCTCAGGTTATTTATTGTTAGTAGGTATAGGCATTGCCGCCATGATGGATGGGGTAATGCATATGGTCAAGCTCTCAGGCGATCCTCGCTTGGAAGCGATGCTCAGCTGGCTGTCAGGGACAACCTATAGCGCCCAGCCCAGTACAGTATGGTATCTCATTGGTATTGCCGCCATCTTATTTGTACTCAGTTTATTGCTGATTAAGCCTTTACGTGTCCTTGGACTAGGTACAGGTGTGGCGCGTAATCTAGGTGTGGCTGTTACACCAGTGACTTTATCATTATTGGCATTGGTGGCCGCGCTTAGTACGGCTAGCACACTTGCTGTTGGCCCGTTGAGCTTTATTGGTTTAATGGTGCCACATTTGGCGACTTCACTGGGTGCTGTCAAGCTTGAACGACAATTGCCACTAGCTGCACTTTTAGGGGCAGGAGTGATGGTGATAGCGGATTGGATTGGTCGTTATGTTATTTTCCCTTATGAGCTACCTGCGGGCACGATTGCGGCTATTATCGGTGGTGGCTATTTCTTGTGGCTCATTCGTAAGGCGCCAGCCTCAGCCAATAGATAACAGCTGTCTTTAAATGGTTATTACCCAATGATAAAAGTGAGCGTAGGTAGTCTAGAACTATCTATGCTGGGTAGCTGTGTGTCACTGGGCAGTACACGGTATGTAATAGTTTTTTCATTTCTAATTCATCGCTTTTAACTTCATGCTAACGACTATTTTTATCGTGCTCATTTACCAAAAAATTCGAAAACTTGGTTGACAGGTAATTGTTGGTGGTAGATACTACGCCCAATTATTAATAATGATTATCATTTACATTATCATTCAATATAAAACAATGACACTTTAGGAAGTAAGTATTAAGACTTACTTTTAAATCATTATCTAAGACTACTGACAATAACAAGGCTGAATCTATGGACACGATCTTATTAGACGAATCACTTGATAACGAATGCTACTTAAATCGTCAGGAACAATTTGAATCGAAGGTTCGTAGTTATCCACGTAAGTTACCCTTTGCGATTCAATCCGCAAAAGGCGCTTGGATAACTGACGTGGAAGGTAACGAGTATATAGATTGCTTATCAGGTGCTGGCACGCTAGCGCTTGGGCACAACCATCCCGTGGTTATAGACAGCATCAAAGATCTATTAGACAGTAATGTTCCTCTACATACATTGGACATTACCACACCGTTAAAAGATAAATTCAGCGAGTTCATGTACGAACTACTTGCGACCAATAGCGATGAGTATTGCTTACAGTTTTGCGGGCCGACAGGCGCTGATGCAGTAGAAGCGGCTATTAAATTGGCAAAACAAGCAACTGGTCGTTCAGGTGTTGTTAGCTTTAGCGGTGGCTATCATGGCATGACGCATGGTGCATTGTCTGTGACAGGAAACTTGGCACCCAAACAAGGCATCGAAGGCCTGATGAGCTCGGTACAGTTTTTACCTTATCCCAATATGTATCGCTGTGCGTTTGGCTTGCCGTTTGAGCAAAGCATTCACGCCCATATGAGCTATTTTGAAAACTTCCTAAAAGACGTAGAGAGTGGCGTGGTAAAACCAGCTGCGGTCATTTTAGAAGTCATACAAGGGGAAGGCGGCGTCAACCCTGCGCCAATAGAATGGCTAAAGCATGTACGCCGAGTAACAAAAGAGCTGGGCATCCTGCTGATTGTCGATGAAGTACAAACAGGGTTCTGCCGTACCGGACGTTGGTTTGCCTATCAATATGCGGATATTGATCCCGATATGGTTGTGATGTCAAAAGCAATCGGTGGTGGTCTACCACTTGCGGTATTGGGTATCAAAAAACAATACGATGTATGGCAGGCAGGCAATCACTCTGGCACGTTTAGAGGCAACCAATTGGCGATGGCGACTGGCCTTGCCACCCTCAATTACTTAAAAGACAACAACGTTGCGGACTATGCTTTAGAAATAGGCTCGTGGTTTATGTCGCAGCTAAAGACACTTCAACAGCGCTATCCACAAATTGGCCAAGTCAGAGGGCGTGGTCTCATGATTGGCATAGAGATTATCAATCCCAGCCTACCTAAGCAAAATGATGGTAGCTATCCAGCGGACAGTGATGTAGCTGCCAAAATTCAGCAAGCATGTTTCAAACATGGATTGGTGATTGAGAAGGGCGGGCGCGGTGGCACAGTGCTGCGACTCTTACCGCCACTCAATATTACCAAAGATGAGCTGCAGCAAGTTTTGCAAAGGCTTGATATGGCGCTAGAAGACAGTCAATAGTATTGCTAGCGCCTTAGCATAGTTCACATATTCATAAAAAATAATAAGTCACTTATTTGCGATTTCCAATATCGCAAGATAGGACAGGTGAGGACATTTTGCATTTATTAAATCAGCAAACCAGTGAGCAATATGTCACGCATATGCAAAAAACCAGCGCCGTTATCAAGCAGTGGCTAGATGATAACAACGTATATTTGGGCGGCACACCGCAACAAGTACAAGCAACCAATACCTTTAGCATCCGTGAGCAAGGCCGAGACATCGACACGATACTTGCGGATATTCAAAGCAAGTTTCTACCAAGCTGTGTGTCGACGGCCAATGCGAATTGCTTAGCTCACTTGCATCCACCAACGCTAGTTATTGGTCAGATTGCTGAGATGATTATCGCGGCTACCAACCAAAGCATGGACTCGTGGAACCAAAGCCCAGCCGCGACCTATATTGAAAAAGATTTGGTCAGCTGGTTGTGTGAACGTTGTGGGTTCAATAATACGATCGATAACCAAACAATCCATAACCAAACAGTCCATAACGCTGGTGGCGTCTTTACCAGTGGTGGTACGCAAAGTAATCTAATGGGTTTACTGCTGGCGCGCAATCAGTTCTATAAAGCTAAGGGCGTTGATGTGCAAAAGGATGGCCTGATGGGTCAGCCTAGCGGCAGTATTTTATGCTCAGACCAAGCGCACTTTTCTATCGAAAAAAACGCGGCGCTACTAGGTTTAGGTCAACGTTCCGTTATTAAAATAGCGACCGATGCATCAGGTGCCATGCTGATGTCTGATTTACAGCATCAGATAGATCGTCTAGGCGCAGACAATGTGATGGCCATCATCGCAACCGCTGGCACCACCGATTTGGGTGCTATTGATCCTCTAATGTCTATCGGAAAAATTTGCCGTGATGCACAGATATGGCTACATGTCGATGCGGCATGGGGCGGGGCGTTACTACTATCGAAGCACTATCAACACTTGATTGACGGCTTAAATTTGGCTGATTCTATCACCTTAGACTTTCACAAACATTTTTTCTTACCGATTAGCTGCGGTGCTTTTTTATTACGGGACAACCAAACCTTTGAAAGTATTCGCCATCATAGCGAGTATCTAAACTCTGCTAATGACGAACAAGACAATATCCCAAACTTGGTCACGTACTCTCTACAGACCACACGCCGTTTCGATGCCTTTAAGCTGTGGATGGCGCTGGACTTACTAGGGACGGATGGCTATGCATCCTTGATTGACAGTTGTTTGGATACGGCTAAGCAAACGGCACAACTTATCGAATCGAACGATAATTTTGTGCTGGTACATGAGCCTATTATTAGCAGTGTTTTATTTTATTTTACTTCTAAAGAGGCCGCGCTATCTAACGACCAGCTCGCCCAAATCAATCGCCACATTGCTCAAGTGTTATTGGTTAATAATATTGCCAATGTAGCCACCACCCAGTTTGAGCAACGCCTTTGCCTTAAATTCACTATTCTAAACCCCAATACCCAAATCAATGATATTGCAGACATCATTGAGCAGATGGCTATTTCTGGTTTTAACCAACTAAATTCTGACAACCTGAACATTGATGGGAAAAAATAACATGATGCAGCATAAAACGCTTGATCGTCTTACACTACAAAATCTAATCAATGCTTATTGTTTTGAGACTGGGCGAGGCACTATTATTGACGTCGCGCAGCAAGATGATATACAGAAGAATGTCTCACAAAATAAGCCTCTATTAGTGCTAATGCTATCACCTTCGAATACAGTAATGGTCGTACCTGTCGATAGAGTGAGTAAATTGGGTCAACACCGTTTTTCGGACACGCCGCTTATATTAAATAAGCAGCTATCAAACAAACAAACGGACAGCGCACCGCAAAACAATCAATGGACAAAAACCTCTGCTATGAGCCTAGCGTCTTTGATTATTGAAGACATTGTACATCGTTATAAAGACAAAGCGACGCTAGATGCCAATGGAGTATTAAAGCGCTGGATTGAGAGTTATGAAGGGCTACAGATTATCTTAGACCATCGCAATGATGAGATTGATGACATTGTTGACTATCAGCAAGACTTTATTCAGACCGAACAAAGCCTTATTTATGGTCATGCTATGCACCCCACACCCAAAGGACGTGCAGGGTTTTATGGTGACGAGTGGGCAAAGTATGCGCCCGAGACCAGTAGCAAAACCCAGCTACATTATTGGCTAGTACACCCCAGCTGCATTACAGAAGAATTCGTAGATGGCGATAGTATTGCTGCATCTCTCAAATCAAAGCTACAAGCTGATATGAGCGGCTATCAACAGAAACTTGTGGATGAGCATCCTGACTATAAGTTGTTGCCATTACATCCTTGGCAAGCAAGGTTTTTGCAGCAGCAGCCTTGGTATCAAAAGCTGCTACAACAAGGCCAATTGTTTGATTTGGGTGAGCTCGGTTGGTATCTGCATCCAACGACATCAGTACGCACGCTAGCGGCCTTTGATGCGCCTTGGATGTTCAAACTATCATTGTCTGTGGCGATTACCAATTCGGTACGGATTAATCTGCCCAAAGAATGTAAGCGCGGGATGCATGCCTGCCGAATCTGGCGTAGCGACTATGGTACTCAGCTCAAAACCGAGTACCCTACGATTGCAGTATTGAATGATCCTGCTTGGATTGCCTTACGTGTCGACGGAAAAATCATCGATGAGACTATTTGTATCTTACGTGACAACCCTTTCACAGACGCTAATCAAGTCACCAATCTTGCCAGCTTAAGCCAAGACCACCCAACTCGTCTGACCAATCGCTTAGAGACACTGTTTAAGTCTATCCATAAACGGACAGATGAGCCTCTAGAGCAGGTGGCTGCCCAATGGTTTGACACTTACTTGCAAGTTGGCTTTATACCGCTGGTTCATATGTATTATCAGGATGGTATTGGGTTTGAAGTTCATCAGCAAAACAGTCTTATCGAGCTAACAGACGGCTATCCTACTAAATTTTGGGCCAGAGACAATCAAGGGTTTGGCTATATTGCGGAGTATGCCACGCCGCTTATTGATGCTTATCCTGAGCTTATTAGCGAAGGAGAGTGCGTCATTCCAGAAGACTTTGCCGACTCACGCTTTGCCTACTATCTAGTTGGCAATAGTATATTTGGTCTTATCACTGCCATTGCTCGTACTCAGTTTGTGAGTGAGGAGGCACTAATCAAGACGTTTAAAGAATGTCTAATGACGTTAGAGCAAAAATACCCGCACCGTTCGTTATTTGACTTATTGTTGCGTAGCCCTACATTGCCATTCAAGGGCAATCTACTTACCAGACTCTACGCACTTGATGAGCTGACTGCACCTGTTGAGACCCAGTCTATTTATGTCGATATCCCAAACCCTATGATGACGTAGCACATCATATTAAGACGGCAAAGATAAGCACAAGATAAAAGTTAGGGTTCGACAAGAATTAGGGCGTGTCCTCAATTCAATCGATAGTTATCTAAATGGGTTAAAAATGACTAAATCTTGTCAAATGGCGTCAAATAGCTGACTAATATCTCGATATTATCTGCGCTATTTTCCTTGTTTGACTGCGATTTATCTCATTTTTATCACCATTTTAAAATGAGGACATGCCCTAGCATCAGAATTAACGTGACTACCAAATCACTAAGGGGCGATAGTGTTAGATATTATTGGGATTGGCGTAGGGCCATTTAATCTAAGTTTGGCGGCATTACTGACAAAGACCGACGTAACCGCCAAGTTTTTTGAGCAACAGGCTGAGTTTAATTGGCATAAAGGCATGATATTGCCGAGCACCACACTACAAGTGCCTTTTATGGCAGATTTGGTGACATTGATAGACCCAACCAGCCCGTACTCTTTTTTGAATTATTTGCATACTCAGCAGCGATTGCTTAAGTTTTACTTTTTAGAAGAGTTTAAAATTTATCGTAAAGAATACAACCATTATTGCCAATGGGTAGCAGGGCAATTGGACAGTCTAAGCTTCGATGCGACAGTAATCGACGTGGCGTTTGATGAAAATAATGATGGATTTGTAGTGACAGTCTCTGAGCAAGGCACACAAAATACCTATCGTGCTAAAAATTTAGTCATAGGAACGGGTACACAGGCCACGCTACCTCCATCGTTGCGGAACATTGCCAAGCAAGCGCCTAACCGATGTATGCACACCGCCCATTTTGCAGACAACTTTGATTTAGATAGCTTGGAATCAGATAGCGATAAGCTAGAAGATAACGGTAAGCTAAAAAAGGGGCTGACCAAAATATTGGTACTAGGGTCTGGGCAATCCTCAGCAGAAGTATATCGAACCTTATTTGATCAGCAGTTTGATGACGATGATAGCACTTATGACCAACCTAGGTTTCAGCTAGATTGGATGACTCGTTCGGCAGGCTTCTTTCCTATGGAGTATTCCCCATTAGGCTTAGAGCATTTCAGCCCAGCGTATACCGATTACTTTTATAATTTAGACTCAGCAACCAAGACACAAGTTACTGCCAAGCAAGATCTGCTCTATAAAGGCATGGGTTTTGAGACCATACGTGATATCTATCATCGTCTCTATGAGCGCAGTATTACCAATCAAGATTTGCATTCAACGTTACTGTCCAACTGTGAAGTGGTTGAGGCCGCGCTTACAGAAGTGCCAAAGCCAACAGACACCATAAAATTAATAGTTAAACAGCGCGAGCAGAATCAAACGTTTACTGCTGATTATGACTGTGTGATCGCTGGTACGGGCTATCGTTATGGTCTACCTAAGTGTTTAAGTACGCTACTACCTAGCATCGAACATGATGAGCTTGAACAACCAGTTATTGATAGAGACTATGCATTGAAATATGTGCTCACCTATCAAAAAGATATTGCGACTGCTGGCAAGATTTTCGTACAAAATCAAGAGGTACACACCCATGGCGTTGGTGCGCCAGATTTGGGATTGGGTGCTTATCGAGCAGGATGCATCATCAATCAGCTAACGGGCAAACAGACCTATGATACTGACGCCTTAAAAGTGTTTCAAAAATTTGGCGCGTAGTTTTATCGAATCCATGTTTAACAGAAACGATATCAAATAATATTAATTATCTAACCAAATAATAATCAGGAGCAAGTCATGCCGACTATTACCCAAAACCTGCCAGATACCTTTAGTATTGACGCTTATCAAAAGACGTTTGCATTGAGGCCTGTCAACTATCCAGAAGACATGCCACTACTGTATAAATGGATGCATGCTGAGCATGTGGTCGATCAGTGGCAGCTACATCTGCCGATGCCACAGCTAAAAACTCATTTCGAAAAAATGCTGGCCGATGATCATCAGCGTCTTTACCTCATACTTTGTGATGATGAGCCAATTGGTTATACAGAGATTTATGAAACGGCTCGTGACCGACTATCCAATTATTACAAGGCCAAAGAAACAGACATGGGCTGGCATATTTTGCTTGGTGATCCAGCGGTGGTTGGCAAAGGGTATCTCAAGCCAACAGGTATGATGATTAGTAAGTTTATATTTGAGCATACTGAAGCCAAAAAAATCGTGGCCGAGCCAGATAGTAAAGTCGAGGTGTATCAGTGGATTGCTGATAGCTTCGCTTATCGCGTACAACGTCTGATTGATATGCCAGAAAAAACTGCTTCATTATATTTTTGTAATCGCGAAGAGTTTTTTGAATCTAGAGGGTATCTCAATTTCTATGGTGCCACTGCTTAATGAGCAACGCCCCTATCAATAGAGTGTCTAAAAACAAAGCATCTCAACATGAAGCGCCTATAGATAAGGCGCTTACAGAGCAGTCTACGCATATGACTTCAACTAAAGCGCTTGAGGGCAGTAGCAGCGGCTTGAGTGACAAACAAGTGCAACGGGTATTACTGACACTACTACTCGGTGGCACGGTCGTTAGCTTTAGCAATAGCGCGCTCAATCCAGCCATTCCTGTATTTATGTCGGTGTTTGATGTCGATATCGTGATGGGCGGCTGGGTGTTAAATGCTTATGTGTTGGCCATGAGTGTAGGGCTGATGCTAAGCGGCTACTTAAACAAAAAATTCCCATTTAAGCATGTTCATTTAGCGGCGATTTTTGGATTTATGCTAGGTTCAGTCATTGGTATGATAGCCTCTAGTATGAGCCTAGTTATCATTGCTAGAGCCATACAAGGGCTGAGTGGTGGTCTGCTCATTCCATTGTCTATCGGTATGTTGTATCAGATTTATCCGCAGCAGCAGCACGGTAGAGTCATGGCGCTATGGGGCATCGTTATTATGATGTCGTTGGCCTTCGGCCCTTTGGTTGGGGCTTATTTGGTTGAGCAGTTTGCGTGGTGGACATTGTTTGCTATTACCGTACCACTCAGTGCGGTGGTCATGGTGATGGTATGGCGATTAATACCTGACATACGCTCATCTGATAAAAAAAGCCCTTTTGATACCATTGGGTTTGTCAGTTTACTTATGTGGCTATTGGCCATGATGGTGTGGCTGAGCACGCTAAAAATAGACTTTACTAGTGGATTACTAAGCAGAGATGGATTATTGAAGATAGCCACGCTAGGTCTATTGTCTATCGGGTTTTTACTATCTGCGATGGCTTGGTGGGCCTATGAACGTCGTCAGCGTCACCCGTTATTAAATGTGCGGTTGTTCAATAATAAAACCTATTTGCACAGTAATATTATTAGCATTACCCAGACAGTCGGTTTGATGCTGTGTCTCTTGCTACTACCTGTATTAATACAAGATGTGATGGGTGAAAGTGCGTTGTGGACAGGCGTGGTCCTGATGGTCGCGACGCTCGTGGCCAGTATCACCACGCATTATGCTGGCAAAAGGGTGGATAAACGCGGTGCTAGAGGAATCGGTATTGTGGGGATTGCAATTAGTGCGCTGTCTACTTTAATGCTGGCATGGTGCTTGTACCAACCAACGCTTTGGCTACTGATGCTGATTATGTGCGTGCGCGGTATTGGAGTGGGTTTGGCTTACCTACCAACCACGACGGTTGGGTTTAGCAGCTTACCCAAAGACTCGGTCACTGAGGGAGCTGCTCTTAATAACATCAGTCGCCGTATTATCTCTACCATTTTTATTACCTTAGCAGCCATCTATATTCACAGTCGAGGTGCGCAGCTGTTAGCAGCAGGTAGTAGCCAAGGCACAGCGAGCGCCATCCAAGAAATATTGGTAGTTATCGCGGTAATTTTATTATTCACGATTCCTTCAGCGTGCAAATTACCACGACCCTAATGAACGAATACCCCGTATCGGGGTTTGCTTTAACTTATTAACGTAAATAATTATCATTCGCTTTAAATTTATCTTTTTATTTGATCCAATTTCTCGACAGGAAGCTTATATCTATGTTTAATAATAATCTAGAAAACTCTACTAAAGATAATAGCAATCATAGTACTGACGTCACTCATGCAACCAAACCGTGGCAAGCGCCTGTCAATCGTCAAGTGATGGCACGTGCTGAGCAACGAGTGATCAAGCAATTGCTACAAGCGTTGCTATATGAAAACATTATCGATTTTGACTACACAAGCGCAGACAGTACTAATAATGAAACATTGCTGAACTTTACTATCAAAGCGACTGATGAAATTAATTATACCGCGCAAGGGTATATTCATTACAGTTTTGATATTATCCGTTTGAATGAGCTAAATGTGCAGCGAGTGATTAATGGGGTTGCCCAAGACGCCATTCTTGAGCATGTGATTAGTGATATCTTGCTTAATATTGAAAATGCAGAACTCAAAGATAGCTTTATCAAAGAGCTGCGTCATACCTTAGTGAACGAAACACAATCTCAGATACTGGCTTCTAATATACCTATGCCTATTGATACGCTCACTTATGAGCAACTCGAAGGCTATTTGACGGCAGGTCACCCTTATCATCCGTGCTTTAAATCTCGTATTGGCTTTGATTTGCAAGACAACTACGACTATGGGCCTGAGTTTGATCAAAATATCGACGTGGTGTGGTTAGCCGTCAAAAAACAGCTACTGGTGAGCAATACCACTACCGGCATCGACATAAACCAATGGGTAAAAGATTATATAGGCGCGGATCAATTTGATGCACTTAGTAACAAACTCATAGAAGCGCTTGCCACTAAAAATAAGACAGACGATAGTGCAGCTACCAATGAAGCAAATGGGAAGCCTGATAATTACTGTCTAATACCTGCGCATCCTTGGCAATGGCAAAACACCTTAATTCAAGCATTGCAACCATTGCTTACCGCGCAAGAGGTTATCTATTTGGGTAGTGCAGGTCATCAATATCGTGCTCAGCAGTCTATTCGTTCTTTAACGATGCTTGGGTATAGCAATGATAATGGTCATGATGGTGTCAATAACAAAGCTTACCTAAAGCTAAGTATGCACCTGATTAATACCTCAAGCACGCGAATATTGGCAAAGCATACTGTGATGAATGCTGCTGTTGTCACCACTTGGTTAAACCAACTAATTGCAGACGACAAGACCGCCCAAGCATTCTCCATTGCTTTTTTGGGTGAGAACGTTGGCGTTAGCTTAGACCATGAAGCGCTACGCGAACGCGGTTATCAGCATCCGCATATGTATGGCGGGCTGGCTGCGATTTGGCGAGAAAACGTGAACCAATATCTATCAAAAGGTCAAACAGCATTTCCACTCAATGGTGTCAGCTATGTCAATGCTGATGGCTCGCATCTTATAGCACCTTGGCTTGATAAATATGGTGTAGAGAAATGGATTACGCAGCTAATTAAGGTCACTGTCACCCCTTTACTACATATTCTATTTGGTTATGGTGTAGCACTAGAATGCCATGCGCAAAACATTGTATTGATACATGAAAATGGCTATCCCGTAAAAATATTACTAAAAGATTTGCATGATGGGGTTCGCTATTCACCTAATCATTTGACCCAACAAGATTTGCGCCCAGATTTTTATAGCTTGCCACCTGCTCATGCTGCCTTAAACAGAGGCTCATTTATCGAGACCGAAGATACCGATGGCATTCGTGATATGACGGTTGCTTGCTTGTTTTTTGTGGCCTTGTCAGATATTGCTATTTTTATGCAGACGCATTATCACTATTCTGAAGTGGCGTTTTGGCAACAGGTTGCTGACTGCGTGACCGACTATCAAACCTCCAATCCAGAGCATCAAGTACGGTTTGATTTGTTTGATGTATTCGCTGAACAAACGCGCATTGAATCATTGGCTAAGCGTCGATTATTCGGAGATAAAGCATTCCCGATTAAATGTATCAATAACCCATTGTTTAAAAGTCGGGGGTAAAACAATGCATACATTATTTCCTGTGCAAATCTCTGCGCAAAACAGTCACCTTGATGCAAATCCTGAGCCAGATATCGAGGCCATCCAATGGTCGCTAATTAGTCATTTGGTAGAGTGCTTCCTATTAGAGCAGTGGGTGGATGAGCATTTTATTCAAGTGACAACCACCACTGAGTACTTGATAAATCATAAAACGATTCAAGCTCAAGATGTACGTCAATCTTTAGAGGTGCTACCAGAGCAGTATCGAAATTTATTTGACCAAGATAACCCATTAATGGTGATGCAAGTTGACCAAAATAGACAATTATTACTACTGGTAGAACCTGCTTACGCATTACCGTGGCGATTGTCTAAATTTTGTCTGCCTGTCATCTATAACGTCAGTGACAGTCTTAATAGCTCCCTTAATAATAACCATCATATAGATAGCGCTATGCTAGAGCCAGTAAGCTCCGCACAGCTATTGTTGGATTTATTTTTATCCATGATGGATAGTGCGGCGTTATCTGATGTCGGTATTTTAAAGCTAAAAGAGAGCTTAGAGGCCTCATCTATAGCTCAGCAACAATCCGCTGAGGCAAACATCACTACTACAGTTTGTCAGTATCCGCATTATCCACATTGGCATCAAACCTTGATCGCAGCGGAGCAGTGGGCTTCATTGATGGATCGCCCGTTCCACCCACTGGCCAAAGGTAAGTTGGGCTTTACGGCAACAGAGTACAAACGTTATATGGCAGAGTTTAATCAGCCTATTAAGCTGGTATGGGTCGCCATTGCCAAAAGCCATGTCATGGCAGCAGAGCATGTCAAAGACATAACAATACAAAATCCAGCAACCTACCTTTTGGATACTACGCAGCAGCAGAGATTGGCAAAAGAGCTAAACAGTAAAGGCCTTGCAGATACGCACATTGCGATGCCCGTACATCCTTGGCAAATGACTCATGTGGTTGATGACATATATGCCGACGATCTGACCAATGGCACAGTTGTCGCCCTGACTTTTGAAGCGCTCATCACTTATGCCAGCTCATCCATGCGCAGTATGTTAATTGATGCTGATACACCAAATAGCATTAAGCTGCCTATCGGTGTATACGCACTGAACTCAAAGCGCTATTTGCCAGCCCTTAAGCTGATCAATGGTGAAAAAAACCAAGCCATATTGATGCAGGCAAGAACAATAGACTTCGAGCTATCATCGCAGCTACGGTTATGGGATGAGTACCTATGGTGGGGCTATATGTCGCCCTCTCATTTGCATGATAAAAGCGCTATCAATCCGCAATTTTATCAAGAAAAACCCACGCATTTAGGCGCGATGCTACGTCAATTACCAGCAGATCTGTGTGACGATACGATTCGACTGTTTCCTATGGCAAGCTTGGGTATGTTGGTATATCAGCAAGGTGTCAGTCACCATATTTTTGACGGGATTGTTCAGGACAGCATCCAGCATGGTAGCCAAGACATTGCTCAAGAAAACTCGCCACAGAATAAAAAACCCGCTGTCATAGCGTGCTTTAAGAATCTTTGTGACGTGTTTTTGGGGACGATGCTGCGCTGTCTACGCCTAGGGTTTGCGCCTGAGATGCATGGGCAGAATATAGCCATCGTATTAAAAGACAATCGTTTTACGAGTCTGTTACTACGTGACCATGACTCAGTCCGCATTCATCTACCATGGCTAGCACGTCATCAAATCGCAGACCCTGAGTATCTAAGTCCACCAGATTTTAAAAATCGTCTATATCGAGAGACGCCACAAGCGTTGATATTTTATCTACAGTCGTTAGGGTTGTTGGTCAATATTCGAGCGATTATCGAGTCACTGGTTGAGCACTATCATATTGATGAAGAGGCTTTATGGCACGAGGCAATGATCAGTATCGAGGAAGCATTAGTAACTATCGATTTTGATGACGATCAGCGGCAGATTATTTGTGATGAGCTATTGAATGGGTCACATTATCCGCATAAGACATTGCTATTGCCTGTGATTGCCCGTGGCTCTGATCCTCATGGCAGTATGCCCGCTGGAGAAAGTAAAACGATCAATCCGTTCAAGCGTATCAAGAACAGGGGTTAAAATTATGAAATACCATGATGAGAACACAATGAATGATATTGATATTCGCGACCTTATAGACGGTTATAAGGAGATAGGTACCTCTACCATTGGTCATCTGACGGGAAAGGGGTGTCTACCAGACATCAAAGCGCTGAATCCCTGTACGGCCACTATAGTCGGACGAGTGTTGACGGTGCAACTAACCTCGGACAACACGGATATAATCAACCAAGCATTGATTCAAGCAGCGCCAAATGATGTGCTATGTATTGACGCTCAGGTACTAGGCGTCAAGGCGTGTTGGGGAGCATTGCGCACTTGTGCTGCTATCTATGAGAAGCTGTCCGCTGTCATTGTCGTTGGACAGGCGACGGATTCGGTACAAATTCAGCAGCTAGGTTTTCCTGTATTTGCGCAGGGTATCAGCGCTGTGACTACCTTCAAGAGCACTCAAGCACAAGGCACACTAGCACCGGATATTTGCTATCGCTTCGGTGAGCAGGCAACGACGATTCGTTCAGGCGATATTGCCATTATGGATAATGACGGCGTATTTATATTGTCTGTTGATATAGCACAGCATTTATTATCAGATTGTCAAAAGAAGCATAGAGAGGATGAGGCAAAATTTCAGCGGTTTTTTGAGGCCTATCGTAATAATGAGCTAGATAAGTTATTCAATAACTGATGAAGTTATTAGAGGTTAAATAGTCAAGTATATTGGAAAATAGCACAAATAAACGCTCACTAGCAAGGTGTAAATAGATATAGAAATAAAAACGATTATCATTTACAATACGATTCACAAAGTTAGTACACATAGTATTATTAGCTAAATATTACTCATACCACTGTCTATTTATCCAACTAAGTGAAATAACATAAGTGAAATAATCATGAAAAGCCATCATCAAGTTGCTCTATCTATTCTTACCCTTTGTATTAGTCAGCAATTATATGCACAAAACAATGTCAATGAAGCGGATGCCGTATTAGATGCACAGACCTCAGCGGAACTGGCTTCAAGTACTGTGTCTGATGAGACTCCCAATGTGACTTTAGACACTATCAATGTCACGGCCAAAGCCAGAACGGGCACGGCACTGGCACAGAAAATTAGTGAGATGCCGGCAGTTACTCAAGTAATTACTGAAAATGAGATTCAGATGCAGGCAACGGGTGACCGTACCACTGGTGATATCTTGGCACAGTTGATACCGAGTTTGGGTGCCAGTAGTGGTTCTACCAGTAACTATGGTACGACCATGCACGGACGTCCTGTACAGTTCTTGTTGAATGGTGTGCCTTTAAGCAGCTCACGCAGTCTTTCACGCGAGCTAAATAGTATCGATCCTGCGCAGCTTGAGCGGGTAGAGGTACTCTCAGGTGCCACCAGTATTTACGGTGCTGGTGCAGCAGGTGGCCTGATTAACCTTGTGACCAAATCTTTGGTAGGTTATGGCCCTATCAGACAGACTAGAGTCGGTGTCAGTAGCAGTCGTGGTTTTGAGTCAGATTCATTGGGTTATCATGTAGGACAAACCTTAGGATATGGCGGCGAGCGAGTGTATGGTCGTCTAGATGTTGATTATGATAATAAAGGCGGCAAATTTGATAGTCATGGCGATCGTGTCAGCCCAGATGTGAACCAAACGGATCAACAAGATACCGAATCGCTAAGTGTGAATGGTAGCTTAGGTGTAGAGCTAACGGACACCAAACGTCTTGATCTCGCAGCGACTTATTATAAAGATGAGCAAGATACTGACTACGGCCCAGATTATGGTGATGGTTTGGCAGCATTATTTGGCGCAAAACCTTCTTTGAAGGCCATTGATGGTGCCAACGTAGAAAATGAGCCATATACCGAAAAAAGCTCGGTAAATTTAAGTTATAACGATGATGACTTTGTAGGCTCAGGTTCTAACTTAAGCTTGACAGGTTACTACCGAGATGAGAAAGGACGTTTTTACCCTTCTGGTAAAACTGCAGGAGACCAAGCGACTGAAGTATGGCAAGCCAATGGTCTAACGGATACAGCCACATTGAAGAAACTGGCAAGTGCTGCAACATTTGTTACTCAGTCAGAAGCTGATATCGAAGTAATGGGTTTGCGAGCCGCTATGCAAACCGAGACGGAAATTGCAGGCAAAAAGACTCTACTTAGCTACGGTGCTGATTTCGAGCGCGAAAACAGTGAGCAAACTTACTATGGTCAAGACCTAAATACGTTTCTTGTTAGCAATGGCTTAAGCGCTCAAACCAATGGGCTTACCTATAATGGTGGACCAGATACCACCATCGATAAATGGGGCGCTTTTGTCAATGCAGATATAGATCTAACAGACAAGTGGCATACCAGCGCTGGTGTGCGTTACCAAAAGCTGAAATCTGAGACTGATGCCTTTACGCCCATTTATGAGCAATTGCTTGAAGAGTATTTTAATAGCCCTGCTATCAGTGGGACAAGCGCAGCTTATGGTATTGACTACCAAGCAGGCGACGTAGAAAAAGGCAGCACAGACCATGACAAAACCTTGTTTAATCTTGGTACTAGCTATCAGATAACACCGAATGATCAAGTTTTTGCTAATTTTTCACAGGGGTTTACGACAGCCGATATCCAGCGTGCGCTGCGTGATGTACGTGCCGGTTTCGTGGTTAATTCAGACAACGTACAACCGATTACAACCAATAACTACGAGTTTGGCTGGCAAGGCAAACATGGCGATACTGCAGCACGCTTAAGTGGATTCTATAACGAATCAGATAAAGTGGTGCGCTTTACTGACAGCTATACCGTAGAAGTTGTCGATACCGATGAGCGCGTCTACGGGGTAGAAGGGTCGCTTAGTCATGATATCAGTGACAAATGGCAAGTAGGCGGTAGTTTGGCCTATACCCGTGGTCAATATGACAAAAATGGTGATTGGCTAGAGCTCGATGCAGTACGTCTAACACCGTTAAAAGGTACCGCATTTGCTCAATATAACTTTGATGAAGGCAGCAATATTCGCCTGCAAGCACTAGCAATTGGCGGCGATGACAAAGCCTTTAAAGACCAGCAGCAAGATCCTGACTCTAGCGCCTTACCTGTCACTGGTTATATGACTCTTGATATATTGGGCCAAGTAAAAATGCCAGTGGGCCGAGTGGGTTATGGCGTCTATAACTTGCTGAATAAGGACTATCTGACGGTCTATCATCAAACCACTTACGGAGACCTGAACCGCTTACCTGCCTCAGGCACAACTTATGGCTTAAGCTATACTGTCGATTACTAAAAGCTCCTCGCATTAAAAAAACCCTTCATGCTATTAAAAGTTAGCATGAAGGGTTTTTTATGTCTATATTTTAGAGAACTGCTTTTGGCTAAATACCAGTTTTATTGGCTGCACTATTAGTGATATTTCTAAACTTCCATAAAAAAGGCTTGCCGCATCGCTGCGAACAAGCCTTTTTTGATATATGGTGGGCCCAGTAGGACTTGAACCTACGACCAAAGGATTATGAGTCCTCTGCTCTAACCAACTGAGCTATGGGCCCTAACGTTAGACGCACAATGATACCTGATTTTTTTAATTTTTCAAGTGAAAAATGGGCAGTAATCAAGATATTTTTGATTAAACCCTATTTTTATATCAAAGCTGACCACCAGCCAAGGTCAGGCTACGGCCTCCATCCACAGTAATGATCTCGCCAGTGACATAATTCGCCTGCACAAGATACAATACACTATGAGCAATCTCATTAGGTTGGCCTATGCGCCGCATAGGGATAGCGCCGATAATACGTTGCTGTTGCTCATCATCAATCGCTTGGTCGCTAGTGGGGTCAGGTAAAATATTGACCCCAGGTGCAACCCCATTGACACGTACATCTGGTGCCATTTCTAGCGCTAGCGACTGTACCATCATTCGATGCGCAGCCTTTGCCATGTTATAGACAGTGTAGTTGTTAAACGGTCTATCATGCGCGTGTATGTCCAATAAGCTGATAATACAGCCTTGTTGTTGCTTCAGATAAGGTAATAGGGCTTGGCTTAGGAATAAGGGGGCTTTGGCATTGGTTAAAAGCAACTCATCCCATTGCGTGAGATTGATAGTACCGAGTAGGCTAGGATAAAACCGCGAGGCATTATTTACCAGTACATTAAGCTGTCCAAATGCAGCTATGATATCTTTAACAAAGCTGTCTAAAGCCGTCCCATCGTTGACTATCGCTAAATCAGCAACGATAACTTTTGCACTATCAGCACGAATGTCGTTTAAATGGTCAGCTAAATCATTAGCATCTCGTTCACTACGGTAACAATGGATGATGACGCGGTAACCTTGCCTATGAGCCGCTTTGACAATTGCCGCCCCAATGCGCCTAGCACCACCTGTGACCAGCATCACTAGTGCTTGGTTATTCATATTTTCTGCTTGATAGGCATTAGTCTCTTGGTTCATAGAAATACTACTTTTTCTCTAGTGCGCTTGTCTATATCATTGTTGCGCTTGCAAGTGTTCAATCCTGCTTTGGCGTAAGGCTGCACCAATAGCGGGGCCTTTCAGGTCTGGCGCAATGTCTGTCATACCGATAGCGTGGAAGCTGTTTAGTGCTAGCATCATTTGACGATGCTGTGTTGCTAGCTGTAACACATGACTGCACACTAGCAGCTGAGAAAGTTTATTGGGCTCCTTGTGCGCTCCGCAGGCTTGGATTAGGTCGATTTTTTCAGCCGCATTTAGACTGTTTATTTTGCTTAATTCTTCAGCTTGCTGAGCGAATAAAGTCGCGAACTGCGTATGTGATTTCGGGACTTTGGCTTTATTACCGATAGCGTTAATATTTTTTATCGCAGTTGATACGGTGGGCGTAGACTCAGAGTTTTCGTTATTAAATAGTGATGGGGTCAGGCTAGTCATTAGTAGCGCCCAGCGCTGCGATAAATTTAAATGCATCTGTCCTGCAAAATATAACGCAGTCTGCACGGTTTCTCTTATTTGGGTATCATCCCAAGCATGATGTAAAGGCGTAAAATAATCTGTGAGTGCACCGATTTCAAACAGTTTTTGCCAATAGACTTGCGGTGATAGCTGCATAGTTGCACGGCTTGACTCTTGCCAGATACGCTCGGCGCTCAAGTGAGTCAGCTCTCCAGTATCGACCAATTGACGCATCAGCGTTAAAGTGTCATCCGCGATGGTAAATCCCAAATCGTAGTAACGGCTATAGAAGCGCACTGTTCGAAGTACACGTAAAGGGTCTTCATTAAAAGCACTGGACACATGACGCAATGTCTTGTTTTTTAAGTCTTGTAGTCCGCCATAGTAGTCGATGACCTGTCCATCAATAGGGGTGTCGTCAGTTAAGCTAGTAACTTCGATTGCCATCGCGTTGATGGTTAAATCACGACGGCGTAAATCATCCTCTAGACTGACATCTGGACTGGCATGTACGCTAAAACCTTTGTAGCCTGAGCCTTGCTTGCGCTCGGTACGTGCCAACGCATACTCTTCATGACTGGTTGGATGCAAAAACACAGGAAAGTCAGCGCCCACTTGTTGAAACCCTGCATCAACCATCTCTGCCACAGTAGCGCCAACGACGACGAAGTCCTTATCCTTGATAGGACGTTTGAGCAGTCGATCGCGCACAGCACCGCCCACAAGGTAAATTTGCATAGAAGCCTCTTCTTATTGAGCATTGCATTGCAGCTCAATTTTTATGAATCAAAAACCAACCAATGCTTTATAAGTTGCATTGACTGGTTTTAGTATAGCAGAAGGGCTCTGTCAATGGATGACAGAGCCCTTCTTGATTAGTCAATCCTCTATAAACTGGATACGGTGTCAGCCTCGCTCAGTCTACGAATTGTAGTACTTTTACTCGGCTTCTTTGTATCCAAATTATATCGAACCGACTATAGCGCACTCATACTGTGCATGATATATGCTATTTTCCGTTTTCTAGGTCTTGCGCTTCCGTAACGGTCAATGCAGTCATATTGACGATACCACGTGCTGTCGCTGATGGCGTCAAAATATGTACAGGCTTATTAGTACCTAATAGGATAGGGCCAACAGAAGCACTGCCAGTTGCGGTTTTAAGCAAGTTGAAAGCAATGTTTGAGGCATCAAGGGTTGGCAAGATCAGCAAGTTCGCTGCACCTTTTAATGGGCTTGATGGCATATCGTTTAGACGAATATTTTCGTTAAGCGCGGCATCACCTTGCATTTCACCTTCAAACTCAAAGTCGACATTCATATTGGTCAATAGTTCATGAACCTTACGCATTTTAACAGCGCTGGCACGATCTGAAGCACCAAAGTTAGAATGAGACACTAGCGCGACGCGTGGCGTGATACCAAAACGACGTAACTGATCCGTTGCCAAAACAGTCATTTCAGCCAATTGCTCAGCCGTTGGGTCTTCATGAACATAAGTATCAGCGATAAAGATATTACGATCTTGCATGAGTACCGCATTCATCGCATAGAAGTCGTTCATACCTTGTTTTTTGCCAATGACGCTTTCGACATATTTTAGATGCAATTGGTAATGGCCAAAGGTACCACATACCATGCCATCTGCCGCACCATTTTCGACCAGTAAAGAACCAATTAAAGTTGTTTTACGGCGAACATCACGACGCGCAAGCTCAATGCTTACACCGCGGCGTTTGTTCTTTTCATAGTAGCCCTGCCAGTAGTCTTTGTAGCGAGGATCGTCATCAACGTTGACGATAGTAATGTTTTCACCATCTTTTAGACGCAAGCCCAGTTTTTCGATATTGGCTGCAATAACTGAAGGCCGACCAACTAAAATAGGTTGTGCTAGCTTTTCATCAACGACGACTTGCACAGCAAGCAAGATGTTGTTGTCTTCACCTTCACAGTAAACAACGCGCTTTGGATCAGACTTGGCACGAGCAAAGATTGGCTTCATCACAAACGCTGAGTTATAAACAAACTCAGACAGACGCTGACGATATGCCTGCATGTCATCGATAGGCAAGGTGGCAACGCCTGAATCCATCGCCGCTTTTGCAACAGCAGAGGCGATCTCAATGATTAGATTTGGCTCTAGAGGACCTGGGATTAGGTAGTCACGACCGAAGCTCTGCATCTTTTCGATGTTTCGAGCGCTGGTCGTTGGCGTCGCCTCAACGTGTGCCATCGCAGCGATTGCTTTTACGCAGGCAACTTTCATCTCTTCGTTGACTGTTGTTGCACCAACGTCTAATGCACCGCGGAAAATATACGGGAAACATAGCGCATTGTTTACTTGGTTTGGATAGTCAGAGCGACCTGTAGCCATGATCACGTCTGGACGTACCGCATGAGCCAATTCTGGCATGATTTCAGGAGTTGGATTGGCAAGGGCAAAGACGATAGGGTCTTTTGCCATACGGCGAACCATATCTTCTGATAGTGTGCCTGGCATTGATAGGCCTAGGAACATATCGACATCGTCCATGACTTCTTCGATAGAAGTAGCCGTGATATCACGAGCATAACGCTGTTTGG
>ENA-ORXC01000198-ORXC01000198.1-marine-metagenome-genome-assembly--contig:-NODE-198-length-54216-cov-3.927945_pt1 | contig 54216 bp, 50 predicted proteins | sample MGYA00237865_ERZ511478 | MGnify/ENA metagenome assembly ERZ511478
GATCAGGCTGGCGAGGACGACCCAGAGGGCATTGCCGTCGCGATAGAACGCGAAGACGACGAACCCGCCCACGATCCCGGCGATCAGGCCGAATGTCTGCTCGCGCGACAGCATGCGCCCGCCATCCGCATCGGATGCGGCGCGGCGGGCAGCGATGCCGGACCCCAGTTCCGTCGCCCCGACCACGAACAACAGCCACGCCGTCAGGGCCAGCCCATGCTCGGGGTGGCTGCGCAGCCAGACGAAGCAGACCCCCGCGACCCCGATCACGACCAGCCCGAGGGCCGTCCTGACCAGCAGGCCGTTTTCCTTCGGCCCCATGATCAGCAGGAATCCCGCCCCCAGAAACGCGATGGCCGCGCCGCCCCCGCCGCCGACCGCGAAGGTGAAGAAGGGCGGCAAGGCCCCCGCCGCCAGCACGACCCCGACCAGCGGCTCGTCGAAATCGCGCCCCCCGGTGGTCATGCGGAACCACTCGTACGCCATCGCCGCGCAGGCCGCCGAGGCGAGGAGCGCGGTCGCGCCGACCCCGAAGGTCAGGAAGACGAGCGCGACGATCGCGGCCTTGAGAAAGAACAGTATGCGGTCGCCGGATTCGAGGTCGAATCCCTTGTACGCAGAAGGCGTGTGCGCGCTCATTGCAAACCTCTTCGCTGGTTCAGCCCGGGTCGGGCGGTATCGATCAATCCGTATCCGTTCGAATCCTAGGGTTTCGGCGCGGTTCCGCCACCGGCAATCCGAACAGGCCGATAAAACCGCTGTCCGGTCGAAAAGTCCAGTGCAGGCGCATTCTCGGCCCGGCAGACGCGCGCGGGGCGATACGCGGCATTCCCGACGCTCCCGGGCCGCGACGCCCCTGCCGCCACCCGATACCGGCCCGATCTTCGAGGTGCAGGAATCGGGTGGCGCAATCAGCGCTTTTGCCCGATGGGTGACAAAACGTGAAATTCGTCCTTTTCAACCCGCTGAACTTCGCGTTCAATGCATTACCGCTCGCTTGAAGGAGGTCGGCACGATTCTGCAATCAGTCTGCACGCTCCTCCGGTCACGGGAGCACGATCAACGATGACCGACCGAAAAAGACATTCTCAGGGAGAGAAATCATGAAAAAGCTGCTCGGCACGCTCTGTGCCCTCGCGCTGACGACCGCCGCCGTTCCGGCCTTTGCCGATGGCCACGGCGAGAAGACGATGCTGCGCATCCAGACGCACTATGCCCCCGAAACCACCTCCGGCAAGCTGCTGACCGAATACGTCGACAATATCCAGAAGATGTCCAACGGCGAGATCGAAGTCGAGATGTTCTATTCCTCGTCGGTCGTGAAATCGGTCGAGACGTTCGATGCCGCCGCGACGGGCATCCTCGATTGCGACGCCACGGGCGGCGCGTACCAGACCGGCAAGAACCCCGCCTTCCAGTTCGTCGGCGACATCATGGGCGGCTATGCCACCCCCGTGCAGCAGCTTTCGTGGCTGTATTACGGTGGCGGACGCGAGGCGGCGAACGAGCTGTACAACAAGTACGACATGCAGCTCGTCGGCTGGATCGTCTACGGCCAGGAGAGCTTCGCCTCGACCGCACCGATCGCCGGTATCGACGACCTGAAGGACTGGAAATTCCGTTCGCCCCCCGGCATGGAGACCAAGATCTTCGAGAAGCTGGGCGCGAAACCCATCGTGATGGATTTCACCGAAATCTTCACCGCGCTCGAAACCGGCATCATCGACGGCGCGGATGCGTCCGGTCTGGCGAACAATGTCGGCCTGGGCCTCTACGACATTGCCGGATACGCCAACTTCCCCGGGTTCCACTCGATGCCGTCGGATCACATCGCGTGCAACAAGGAAGTCTGGGACGCGATGCCCGACCATCACCGCCTGATCATGGAAGTCGCCATCGGCGACATCGCCCTGAAGAGCGCGCTGAGCTTCGAGAAGCAGAATGCCGAAGCCGCCGCGATGCTGACGGAGAAGGGCATCCAGATCGACGCCTGGTCGGCGGAAGACCTCGCGGAATTCCGCGATGCGGCCCAGTCGACCTGGGGCGAGTTCGCCACGACGCCGGAAGCCAAGGCGCTGGTCGAGAGTCATATCGCGTATCTGACGCAGCTCGGCCTCGTCAAGGGCGAGTGATCCGGGCGGGGGGAGGGGGCGTCCGGCTCCCTTCCTTCCTTCCTTTCCGGATTTTTCGCGACGGTGCGCGCCTGATCGGGCGCGCGCTGCCTTCGCAACGAAAGGCTCCCCATGGTCGAACACGAACGCACGGGTCCGGTGGACCTTCTGTCCTGGTGCATCAGCCGCATCGCGATGTGGGGACCGGCCTTCATCGTCGGCATCATCTTCTACGAAGTCGTGCTGCGCTACGTCTTCTCGCAGCCGACGCTGTGGGTGAACGAGATGTCACTGTGGATCGGGGGCGCGATCTACCTGACCTCCGGCCTCTACGCGATGCAGCAGCGCAGTCATATCCGCATCTTCGTCCTCTACGACATGATGCCGGTCTTCATAAAGAAACTGTTCAACTTCCTGTCCGTCTTCTGCCTCATCGTCTTCGCGCTCGTCGTCATCTGGGGCGGCTTCGGCGAGGCGGCGGCGAAGTTCGCCCGGTGGGAGACGTTCGGCACCGCCTTCGATCCGCCCATTCCCGCGACGAACAAGCCGCTGGTCATGATGACGCTGCTGCTGGTGACATTGCAGGCTATTTCCAACCTCGTGCGCGACTGGCCCTCGGCCCCGTGGCTGCGCAAGGGGGTCGATATCGTGTCGAGCGCGCTGATCGTCGGCCTCGCCGCCCGTGCCGTCCCCAGGGTGCTCGCCTCGGATTCGGTGCCGTACTGGTGGCGCATGGCGATCGTCGCGTTTCTGGTGATCTCGTCGATGATCGTGCTCTACGGGCTGTGGCGCGATTTCAACCGCACCCCCGTGCCGTTCGTCGACAACCACGACCCGGCGGGCGAGATCGACCTGCCCGACAATGTCCTGACCGGCAATCCGCCCCCCGAGGGTCGCATGCCCGGCGCGCGTACCTGACGCTTCAACGATAAAACCGACAAGGCGACCCGATGGATATTGGCACGATTTCACTCATACTGCTGATCGGCATGCTCGTGCTGCTGGCCATCGGCATGCCCCTCGGATTCGCCTCCGGTTTCCTCGCCGTCGTCGTGATGGTGCTGAAGTTCGAGCCGACCCTCCTGACCGACCCCTTCGTCCACGGGGCCGATTTCGCCAGCTGGACGATGGGGGAGGGGACGCTGACGCGGCGATTCGGCTCGGGGCCGATGAACATCCTCGCGCAGCGGCTCTACGGGATCACGACCAACTACGTCCTCGTCTCCGTGCCGCTCTTCATCTTCATGGCCACCCTGCTCGAACGCTCCGGCATCGCGCGCGACATGTACAGTTGTCTGCAACAGTGGATGTCGCGCACCCGGGGCGGCATCGCGGTCGTCACGGCCATCATGGCCATCGTCATGGCGGCGATGTCGGGCATCATCGGGGGCGAGGTCGTGCTGCTCGGCCTGATCGCCCTGCCGCAGATGCTGCGCCTCGGCTACGACCAGAATCTCGCCATCGGCACGATCTGCGCGTCGGGGTCGCTGGGCACGATGATCCCGCCCTCCATCGTGCTGATCTTCTACGGCCTGATCACAGAAACCTCGATCCATGCGCTGTTCAAGGCGGCCTTCCTGCCGGGCTTCATCCTCGCGGGCAGTTACATCGTCTACATCCTGTGGCGCACCCGCCGACACCCGGAGCAGGCCCCGCTACCCGATCCGACACCCGAAGACCTGACGGGTACCGACAAGCTGGTCTACGGCCTTGCCCTGCTGTCGATGATCTGGGCGGCGGTGATGGGGCTGATGCTGCTGCGCGGGTATTATCTCAACACCTTCGGCGGGATCGAGGACGACACCGGCTATGTCGATCAGGTCTATCTGACCAAGGCGGCGATCACCGCCGGCATCCTGCTGTCCATCTGCCTCTTCGTCATCGGGCCGACGGTCTGCGGACGGGCGTGGCAGGCGGGCAAGGGCATGGTCGCGCCGCTGATGGTGGTGTTCGTCGTGCTCGGCTCGATCTACGGCGGCATCACCGGCATTACCGAGGCGGCGGCGATGGGGTCGGTGGCCGTACTGCTGCTGATCATCGCCCGGGGCGAATTCTCGTTCACTCTGCTGACCGAAGCCTCGATGCGCACCTTCAAGTCCACCGGCACGATCATCTGGGTGACGCTGGGCGCGACGGCGCTGGCGGGGGCCTATACCATCGCGGGCGGGCCGACCTACGTGGCGAACCTGATCACGGGGTACGACCTGCCGACGATGGGCGTGCTGGCGGTGATGATGGTGATCTTCCTGTTCCTGGGCGCGTTCATGGACTGGACCGGCATCGTGCTGCTGGTCATGCCCGTGTTCCTGCCCATCGTGCTGAAGCTGCCGATGAACGAACTGGGCCTGACCGGGGGGCTGCCCTCCGAATCGATGGTGCGGGTGTGGTTCGGGATATTGTTCTGCGTGAACATGCAGGTCAGTTTCCTGTCGCCGCCCTTCGGCCCGGCGGCGTTCTACCTGAAATCCGTCGCGCCGCCGCACATCACCCTGCCCGATATCTTCCGAGGCTTCCTGCCCTTCATCGGCATCCAGATCCTGATCCTGATGCTGGTGCTGTTCGTGCCGCAGATCACGACCGTGTTCCTGTAGCCATGCTGAGGGCAACAGGGGCGCGATGTTGCCGCATTGCGCGAGGGTGCGGACCGGTATAGTCGACGGCTTTCGCAGGTCCTTCGACATCCGCTACAATCGCACGGGCGAGCCGACGGGCCGCGCGTACTTCCCCGGTTTCGTCGCGCGCAGCCGGGCCGCCCCGCAAACCGAACTGCGGGACTGGCGCGCGTGGCGTGAATTGTGGGAAGATGCACGCAGCCGTCTTGCAGGACACCCCCATGCCCCGATCCACCGCTGGACGAGCGACGCACCGCATTGCGCCTGAAGGAGAGTCCGATGGACGACAAACCCGCCGCCGTCCGCCTCGACCCGCGCGACAACGTGGCCATCGTCCTGCGCGCCCTGTCGCCGGGCGAGAACGCGCTGGGCGTGGTGGCGACCGAGGCGGTTCCGCGCGGCCACAAGATCGCGCTCGCCCCCGTCGCGGCGGGGGGCGAGGTCGTGAAATATGCGCAGGGTATCGGCGCGGCCTCCCGGGATATCGCTGCCGGACAGCATATCCACACGCATAATCTGGCCTTCCACGCCTCGCGGCAGGAGCATCGGTTCTGTGCCACGGCGACCCCGACGGATTTCGTGCCGAAGGGCGAGCGCGCACAGTTCCGGGGCTATCACCGGGCCGATGGCCGGGTCGGCACGCGCAACTTCATCGCGGTCATCACCAGTGTCAACTGTTCGGCCACCGCCGGGCGGCTGATCGCGGAGCATTTCGGCGCGGCGGAGATGGCCGCCTATCCCAATGTCGACGGGGTCGCGGCCTTCGTGCACGGCACCGGCTGCGCCATGGCGGCGAATTCGGACGGGTTCGAGAATCTCCAGCGCGTCATGTGGGGCTATGCCCGCAATCCGAACTGCGCCGGGGTGCTGATGGTGGGACTGGGCTGCGAGGGGATGCAGATCGACCTGCTGCTCGACCTCTACGGCGTGACGCGCGGGCCGCTGTTCCGCACCATGAACATCCAGAACATGGGCGGCCTGCGCCGCACCGTCGATGCCGGGGTCAGGATCGTCGGGGAGATGCTGCCCCACGCCGATACCATCGAGCGCGCGCCCGCCGATGCGTCGCATCTGATGCTCGCGCTGCAATGCGGCGGGTCGGATGCGTGGTCGGGGGTGACGGCGAATCCGGCGCTGGGTTATGCCGCCGATCTGTTGGTGCGCAATGGCGGCACGGCGGTTCTGGCCGAGACGCCCGAAATCTACGGCGCCGAACACCTGCTGACCGCCCGCGCCCGGGACGAGGGGGTCGCGCGCAAGCTGATGGACCGCATCGCGTGGTGGGAGGCGTACACGGCCAGCCACGGCGGATCGATGGACAATAATCCGTCGCCGGGGAACAAGGCCGGGGGGCTGACGACCATCCTGGAGAAATCGCTGGGCGCGGTGGCCAAGAGCGGCACCTGTGCGCTGGAGGGGGTGTATCTCTACGGCGAACAGATCGACCGCAAGGGCTTCGTCTTCATGGACAGCCCCGGCTACGACCCCGTGTCGATCACGGGCGAGATTGCATCCGGCTGCACCATCGCGGCGTTCACGACGGGGCGGGGATCGGTGTTCGGCTCCAAACCCGCGCCCTGCATCAAGGTCGCGTCGAATACCGAAATGGCGACCCGCATGGCCGACGACATGGACGTGAACGCAGGGCGGATCGTGTCGGACGGGGCGACGGTCGAGGAAGTCGGCACCGAGATCTTCGACCTGCTCTTGCGCGTCGCCTCGGGCGAGCCGTCACTGTCGGAGGCGCAGGGGCTGGGCGATTGCGAGTTCGTGCCGTGGCAGGTGGGGGCGGTGATGTAGGGGCGCAAACCCCTGCCCCGGACTTGATCCGTGGCCTCTTGCCGTCCGTACAGGCCCCGGATCACGTCCGGGGCTGGGGAATTCCCGGCATTGCTCCTATACCGGTTCCGCTTCCAGCATTCCCTCGCCCACCGCCAGCGCGCGCATCTTTTCCTGCAACTTTTCGAACGCGCGCACCTCGATCTGGCGGATGCGTTCGCGGGAGACACCGTAGACGTTCGAGAGGTCTTCGAGCGTCACCGGATCGTCGCGCAGGCGGCGTTCGCGCAGGATATGCTGCTCGCGCTCGTTCAGCGTCTGCATCGCCTGATCCAGCAGGCCCATGCGCTTGTCGTGCTCTTCGGTATCGGCCATTTCGGCGGCGTGGTCCGACTCCTCGTCGGGCAGCCAGTCCATCCACTCCGCCGCCCCGCCATCGTCGCCGCCCCCGCGCATCGGCGCGTTGAGCGAGGCGTCGCCGCCGCCGCCCATGCGACCGTTCATCATCACGACGTCATCCTCGGAAACCGAGAGCGACCTGGCGATGCTGGCGACCTGTTCGGGGCGCAACTGGCCGTCCTCCAGCGCGCTGAGCTTGGATTTCGCGCGACGCAGGTTGAAGAACAGCTTCTTCTGGCTGGCGGTCGTGCCGATCTTGACCAGCGACCACGAGCGCAGGATGTATTCCTGGATCGACGCCCGGATCCACCACATCGCATAGGTCGCGAGGCGAAAACCCTTGTCCGGATCGAAGCGTTTCACCGACTGCATCAGGCCCACATTCGCCTCCGAGATCACCTCCGAGATCGGCAGGCCATAGCCGCGATACCCCATGGCGATCTTGGCGGCGAGGCGCAGGTGAGACGTGACCATCTTGTGCGCGGATTCGGTATCCCCGTGATCCGCCCACGCCTTGGCGAGCATGAATTCCTCCTGCTTCTCCAGCATCGGGAATTTCCGAATTTCGGAGAGATAGCGGCTGAGACCGTTATCCGAACTGAGGGTAGGCAGATTGCCCGTCGTGGTCGCCATGGTGAAACACCCGTATAGAATAAGTTGAGAAACCCCTAAGTAGGATTTAGGTCAGGAGTATGACCAAAGCTTTAAATCCGGCTTTGGTTCCCTATCTGCCCCGAAATAAAGCGCATAATCGGGTGATGTCGTCGGGTAACGGTGAGGTCCAGCGCATCGTTTCGCCTGTAATCGGGTGCACGAAGCCTAGTGTCGCGGCGTGCAGGGCCTGTCTGGGAAAGGCCCTGATCGCCACGCGCGAGACTTCGGGCAGCGACTGGGGCGGGATGCGGGCGCGGCCATAGGTCTGGTCGCCGACGAGGGGATGGCCGACATGGGCGAGGTGCACGCGGATCTGGTGCGTGCGGCCCGTCTCCAGCCTGCACTCGACCAGGGTGGCCGCCCCCAGCGCCTCGCGCAGGGAGACGCGGGTGATGGCGTGGCGGCCGTCCCTGATCCCCACCGCCATCTTCTTGCGGTCGGTGCGCGAACGCCCGATGGTCGTCTCGATCCGTATCCAGCCCGGTTCGAAACTGGTGGCGGGTAGACCCGCGAGGCGGGAATCGCTGGCACGCGGTTCGCCCCACACGAGCGCGGTGTACAGCCGATCGGTCGTGTGGGCCGCGAATTGTTCGGACAATCCGTGATGCGCGGCGTCGGACTTGGCCACGACCAGCAGGCCGGAGGTATCCTTGTCGATCCGGTGGACGATGCCGGGCCGCTTCTCCCCGCCGATCCCCGACAGGCTGTCCCCGCAATGGGCGAGCAGGGCATTGACCAGCGTGCCGGTCCACGCGCCGGGTGCCGGGTGCACGACCATCCCGGCGGGCTTGTCGACGACGATCAGATGCGCATCCTCGTAGGCGACCGTCAGGGGGATCGCCTCGGGCCGGGGCACCGCATCGACGGGGGGCGGGATGTCGATGGCGAAGGACGCGCCGCCCCGGACCTTCATCGACGGATCGGTCAGCGCCGCCCCGCCGGGCTGGGAAAAGACCGCCCCCCCCTCGATAAGGGCGCGCAAACGCGAGCGGCTGATGCTATGCGGCTCGCACAGGATCGCCAGCGCCTTGTCGAGGCGCGCGGCGGGGTGATCCTCGGGGAGCGCGACGACGAGGCGCTCGCTATCATCGGATGGGGGAAGCGGATCGGACATGCAGCGGCGGATACACCAAACCGCGCCCCGGCGCGACGACGAACTTGACGAGATACCCGAACCGGCCAATCTGCGCTTCCTGCGCCGCATGGTGACGCTGCTGACCGTGACGATGATCGTCGGGATCGCGGTGGTCGCGGGCGCGCTCGTCATGCGCATCGCGGGGGAGGGCGGCGGCGCGGCGATGACCGAAATCCGCATCGGCGCGGGGTATGCGGTAACGCGCGTCGACCACGGGGCGGGCGACCGCCTCGTCATCGTGCTGGAGGACGAGGCGAGCGGCGAGGCCGTGGTGCGCGTGTATCGCACCGAAGGGCGGGCGGAGGGCTACACGCTCGTCGAGGAATAGCCGGACCCTGCACTTTCGACGGCGGTTCTGATCGATCTACGAACCGGGTTGCCATACTGTCCGGATGCTGTAGCTTCTTTACCGGGCGGTAAAATCTGACGGAGCATCGGGTTGATCGCAATCGCAAGGGGCCGCCGCAATGATCACCGCGCCGCACTGGACCGCGACCGTTTCGGCGATTGCGATTGCCGTCGTCGCGATCATCGGTGCCTATATCGCATGGAACATGTGGCGGACGAATCGCGATATCCTGCGCGAGCGGTTGTTCGATCGGCGCTTCGACGTGTTCCAGACGACGCAGAAGCTGATCTCGGGCATCGTTGTCGAAGACGGGGCAAGTTGGGATGCGGCGAACCGGTTCACCGAACTCGCCCACCGCGCCCGCTTCATGTTTTCCGCCGAGGATGCGCAGTATTTCGATCTGCTGCGCACCAGGGCGATGGAACTGGCGACCGCGACATCGGTGATCGACAAGAACCTGCCTTCGAAATTCCGGGCGGCGCGTAAGGAGCAGGAAGAACTTTGCACGTGGTTCGACGATCAGGTCGAGGAACTTTTCTCGCGCATGAACAAGTACCTGCTGTTCGATAAGTAATACCGACGGTTAGTGCTGTCCGGTTTCTTCTCCTGCCCCCGGCGTACCTTGTCTCGACAGGCCCCGGGTCTGCGCCCGGGGCAGGGGGCATCCTTCCGGCACGGTCGTCACCGCCACACGAAATCCGCCAGCACCGGATAATGGTCGCTTGGCCAGTCGCCTTCGAACTGCCCGCCGAGGATCACGGCATCGCCGGTCGGCACGGCATCCGGCGTGGCGGCGATGTGGTCGATGGCGGCAGTGACGTTCAGGCCGCGATTCCAGTGGAATGTCGAGCCGGGGACCGTCACGAAATCCGGCCCTTCGGCGGCGATGGTCCGGGCGGGGGTGCTGCGGATGCCCGCATTGATGTCGCCCACGACGAACACGGTCCTGCCCGCCTGCACCCACGGGCGGATGCGGGCCGCGACCAGATCGGCGGAGCGGCGGCGGTTGGAGGCGCTGGCGAAATCGAAATGGACGTTCACGACGGTGAACTGCCGGTCGCTCTCGCGATCCGCGAACGCGGCCCAGGAGGCAAAGGCCGGATAGCTGCCGTCATACGTGCGCGCATAGAGGGTGTCGGGCGTCTCGGAGAAGAAGAACCACCCCTCGTCCACCGCCCGCAACCGTGCCGAGCGATAGAGGATCGGCTGAGTCGACGGGAAGACCGCCGGATCGTTCGCCGCCGCCACCCCGTAATCGGGATTGTTCGCGGTCAGCCAGTCGAGGGCGAGGTTGACCGGCTGCACCGACCCGCGCGCGAAACTCTCCATTTCCTGGAAGGCCATCACGTCGGCATCGACCGCCTTGAACGCCGCATCCATCGCAGCGCGCCGCTCCATCCAGTCGCCGACGGACCACGCCCCCGTCTCGCGCCCCAGAACGATGTAATGCACGTTGTGGGTCGCGATGCGCAGGGTATCTGCGGCGGGCGGATCGGGCACCGGGGCCGTCCGGGCGCATCCCGCGAGCAGGGCCAGCGCGACGGCGCAGGCCCTCAGCGTTCGTCCTGCCCCAGCTTTCGCAACCGCCGCAGCAGACCGGCGAACCCCTTCGGCTTGGGATCGTCGGGGGGCGGATCGGTGGCGATCATCGCCTGTAATCCGCGAGTGATGGCTTCGGCAACGGGGTCCGGAGCGGGCATGGGTCGATCTCCTCATCTGCGACTCGCCCCAGTATATGTTCTCTTTGTGTTCTTTCAAGCCTAATGCGCCCGGGACGCCTTTTCAGCCAGTCCCGACCGCGCCTCCCGCGCCTCCAGCGCCGCCAGCACGTCGGCCAGCGGCACATCGCGGGCCGCGAGCATCACGAGCAGGTGGTAGAGGACATCCGCCGCCTCGGCAGTCAGCTTTTCGCGATCGCCCTTCACGGCCTCGATGATGGCCTCGATGGCTTCCTCGCCGAACTTCTCGGCGCATTTCTCCGGTCCCTTGGCCAGCAGGCGGGCGGTGTGCGAGGCGGACGGATCACCCGCCCGCTTGCGCGCCAGGATCGTCGCCTCCAGCTTCGCGAGCGTCTTGCTCATGCGTCGGCGAGGGCGGCGAGGGCCGCGAGCTGCTTTTCGACGAAGCCCGTCGTCGCGTCGTCCAGACCGCCCGCGCCCTCGTCGAAATATTTGCCTGCATGCCCGACATAGATCATCGGCTGCGCGACCGTGCGGCAGTTGAGATTGGCCAATTGGTTGCGCAACTGCATCTGCGCGCGGGCGGTGCCGAGATTGCCCGGACTCGTCCCCATCATCGCGGTGGGCTTGGCGTCGTAGACACTCGGCTTGACCCGCGAAATCCAGTCCATCGCGTTCTTCAGCACGCCGGGGATGCCCGCGTTGTATTCGGGGGTGACGATCAGCAGGGCATCGGCCTCGCGAATCATGCCCGCCACCCGCTCGACCGAAGCCGGAATGCCCTCGGCGGCCTCGACATCGCCGTTGTAGAGCGGAATATCGGAGATATCGGCGATCACGACGTCATGGTCGGGGGCCGCGATCTCGCGCACCGCCTCCAGCAGGGCGGTGTTGTAGGATGCGGCCCGCAGGCTGCCCGAAATGCCGCAAATCTTCATCGAAAGTTCCTCAAATCCTGACGGGCACGCCGCCCGCCGCCATGGCCGCCTTGGCCTCGGCTATAGTGTAGGTCCCGAAGTGGAAGATGCTAGCGGCCAGCACCGCCGACGCCCCGCCCTCGCGCACCCCCTGTACCAGATGATCCAGCGTGCCGACCCCGCCCGAGGCGATGACGGGGATGCGCACGGCCCCCGATACCGCGCTGGTCAGGGGAATGTCGTAGCCGGTCTTCGCCCCGTCGCGGTCCATCGAGGTAAGCAGGATCTCCCCCGCGCCGAGCGATTCCATCCTTTGTGCGAACGCCACCGCGTCGATGCCCGTTTCGGTGCGCCCGCCATGGGTGAAGATCTCGAACCGGGCGTCGCCGACGGATTTCGCGTCGATGGCCACCGTGATGCATTGTGCGCCGAATTTCTCGGATGCCTGCCGCACGAAGTCGGGATTCGTCACGGCGGTGGTGTTGATCGAGACTTTGTCGGCCCCCGCCAGCAGCAGCGCGCGGATATCCTCCAGCGTGCGGATGCCCCCCCCCACGGTCAGCGGCATGAAGCACCGCTCCGCCGTGCGCCGCACCGCGTCCAGCATCGTGCCGCGCCCCTCGTGACTCGCGCCGATATCGAGGAAGCACAACTCGTCCGCCCCGGCGGCATCGTAGGCGGTCGCCGCCTCCACCGGATCGCCGGCATCGACCAGATCGACGAAGTTTACCCCCTTGACCACCCGGCCACCGGAGACATCGAGACAGGGGATGACGCGGATTTTCAACATGGGAAGCAGGTAACGCCTCGGCCCCCGCGCGGCAAGACGGAACGTACGGGATGAGACGTACCGGACGGAACGTATCGGCCCCGGGCGCGTTACGAGCCTGAAACCCCTCCGAAAGGCCCCCCATGGAACTCGATATCGCCGTCCAGCTCGATTATGCCGTGGGCGGTCCCGTCGACCTGCTGTTGCAGATCGAGGCGGCGGAACTGGACGACCAGCGTATTCTCGACGCCACGCTCGATACCGGCTGGGCCGGGGACGGATGGCGCATCGCGTCGGAAAGCGGTGTGGGGCGGCGGCAATGGCTGAGCCTGACCAACGATTTCCAGTGTACGTACAATGCCCGCGTCGCCATCGACCGCGTGGCTCCCGATTTCGCGGAACTGCCGCAGGTCATCGCGCATAATCTGCCGGGGGAGGTCGTGCGCTACCTGATGCCGTCGCGGTTCTGCCCGTCGGACACGTTCCAGACCTTCGTGATGGCCGAGTTCGGCGACACGACGGGGGGCGCGCGCATCGCGGCCCTGCGCGATTGGATCGAGAATCGATTCGCCTATGTCCCCGGGGCCAGCGGGCCGCGCACGACGGCGCTCGAAACCTTCGTGCAGCGGCAGGGCGTGTGCCGGGATTTCGCGCATGTGCTGATCACCATGGCGCGGGCCTCCACGATCCCCGCGCGCTTCGCCAGCGTCTACGCCCCCGACGTGAACCCGCCGGATTTCCACGCGGTGGCGGAGGTGTATCTGGACGATGCCTGGCACCTCGTCGACCCGACCGGCATGGCCGACCCGACCACGATCGCCCGTATCGGCGTGGGGTCCGATGCGGCGGATGTGGCGTTCATGAGCAGCTTCGGCCCCATGAGCCTGCGTCAGCAGCGGGTCAGCGTCATGCGGGCTTGAGGTCCGCGCGCCTGAACACGGGCGCGGCGAGGCTGGCGATGGCGATATCCAGCACGGCAGGCTTGCCGCTGGCAAGGGCGGCGCTCAGGGCCGGGGCGATCTCGCTGTCCTTCAGCACCCTCGCACCGTGGCACCCCAGCGCGACCGCCGCCCCGTCATAGCGGGTGGCGGGGTCGAGGTCGCAGCCGATGGCGCGGTCCGCACCGTAATCGCGGATCTGGATGTGGCGCTCGGCATTCCAGCACGCATCGTTGCCGATGATGGCCAGGAACGGCGCATCGGCCCGGGCCGCCGTATCGAGTTCCGCCAGCGTGAAGCCCGCCGTGCCGTCGCCCATCGTCAGCACCACCGTCGCCCCGGGCCGCGCCACCTTCGCCCCGATGGCATAGCCGATGCCGCCGCCGATGGCCCCCGAAAGACCGTTGGTCAGGCGCATCGGGGCGTGCAGCAGCGCCTGCGTCCACTGCCCGAACTCGCCCCCGTCGCAGACCAGCACCGGGTCGGTCGCCGCCTCCAGCACCGCTTGCAGATGTGCGCACAGGGGGCGGGGGTGGATGCCCGGGGCGGTCGAGGGGTCCTCGCGATAGGCCATCGCCGAATCGACGTCGGCGCACCACGCCGCCCGCTCCACCATGCGCGCCAGCGGCAGGATCGCATCGACGGCGGCGCAGGGATCGGCCTGCGCCGCCAGGGCCAGCCGCCCGCCGGACAGGGCCTTCGCCCGGTCGAGCGATTCGGTTTCGGGATCGATGAACAACAGCGTCGCCTCCGCCGACACCGCCGGGGAGCGTGCGAAGCCCATCGTGAAATCCGGCACCTTGCCGATGCCGAGGATCAGGTCCGCCTGCGCCATCACCTCCACGAACGCCCCGAGGGCCGGATCGCGCAGGCCGCGCGGGCTTTCGAGGCACACGACCGGCACCCCCGTCGCCGCGCGCAGGGCCGCCGCCCGCCCGCCGCCGCGTCCCTCGTTCAGCATCGGCCCGGTGACGATCAGCGGGCGCTTGGCCCCGGCCAGCGCGGATGCGACCGCCGCTGCATTGTCGAGTTCGCGCACGGGCGGCGACAGGTCGTCAAGCAGATCGCCCTCCGTCGCCGCCGCCGTCAGCACGTCGAAGGGCAGGGCGACATGCACCGGTCCCTGACGCCCCGACAGCGCGATGCGAATCGCCTCGCCCAGCATCGCGCCCAGTTCGGCGGGGGAGCGGGGCCGGAAGCTCGCCTTCACCACCGGCGCGGCCATCGCGCACTGGTCCAGTTCCTGGAACGGCGCGTTCCCGTCTTCGCCCACGGGCGAATCACCGCTGAGGAACAGGACCGGGCTTTCGTTCATCCGCGCCGAGTACACCGCCGACAGCGCATTGGCGAAGCCCGGCGCCGCCGTCACCATCGCCACCCCCAGCCGCCCCGAAGCCTGCGCGAACCCGTCGGCCATGTAGACCGCGCCCCCCTCGTGCCGCGTGTGGATGATTCGCAGGTCGTCGTCGATGGCGGCATCGTAGACCGGCATGATCTGGTTGCCGGACAGCGAAAAAATCGTCTCGACCCCTGCGGCGCGCAGGGTCCGGGTCAGCAGGCGGGCACCATTCATGGAGCGGTCCTTCGGTTGCGAATCAGAGGGACAGTATGGAAGCGCGGCAGGGGATTAGGCCAGTGCCGTCATCGTCGCTACCGGGTTTCGGAAAGATCACCCGACCGTGCGGACGGTGAAATCCGCCGTATCTCCGTGGCGAAATCGTACCCTTCATCTATCGGCGATCCCTTGGATTTCCACGGAGAATCTCGTATTTCCTCGATCATTGCGGTTGTGGACTTCGCATGAATCGCGGCGGGTCGTAAAAGTAATTCTATTTATATTTCAGTAACTTGCGCCTTGCTCGGGGGGCGTATGAGTGGTGTATGAAGAATGACTTGCTTCCGGCTGTGCCATGTCGGTATAGTCGATAGAGGCGGTAAAGACGTACCGTGCTCGGATTTAGCGCATTCGCTTTGCGGTGCATACGCTTCAAAAAACAGGAAAGTGCCATGTCTCGTTTAATCGTTCTCGCAGTATCAGGTTTTCTCGCCACCGGAGTGACAGCGTCACCGGCTTTCGCCCAGTCGGCTGCAGGGGGCATTTCCAACTGTGGGCCTTCAGGCGTCGGTCCCAACGGTCGGCCCTGCGTTGCACTCACGCCGATCGATCCGAACAGGGTCATTGACGCTCCGCTCGATGCAGAGGGTGCGGACCAGTACGGTCGCCTCGACACGTCCACGCTCGGCCAGACCTACGAGTGCGAAAGCATCGAACAGGCACAGCAGGAAGGCGATACCATCGTCGCCCTGATCGAGGATTGTGGCGAGCCTGCACAGCTCGCGGGCTTCAAGCCTTTCTATGGCACCACGGGCCCGACACCCATTCCTGCGTCGGTTCCGGTACCCGCAGCACCGTTGCCCGCACCGGTACCACCAACGGTCATAACGCCTCCTCCGACGGTTATCGCGGCTCCTGCCGTCGCAGCACCGCCAGTGTTCGCTCCGGTCGCCGTCCTTCCGGCTGCCGGTCTGGGTTCCACGGGTCTCGTTCTCGCAGGTCTCGGCGCGCTCGGGTTCGCGGGGATCGCGGCTCTCGCTTCGGGTTCGAATTCCTCGACCTCTACTACCGCTAATTGATGTGGTGACGGAATGAAGGTAATCCGGGTTTTCTCGGGACACCTTCGATCCAAGCATACGAAAAGCCCCACTTTCCTCGCGGAGAGTGGGGCTTTTTCTTGGTAGAAAACTCTGAAGATGTGAGACACTGTTCCCGGCTGGCCTCACGTATTGCTGCAACAGCGTCACAGTTCCTCTACTCACTGGAGCCACGCTTTTATTGTTCGGCAAGAGTGCGCCCGAAGCTGGCGTGATTTTCGGGACGAAGCACGACATTCCTGTTCGCATCAAGGGTGCAGGGTGTTCGGGTGTGATGGATGATGTCGAAAATCAGGGAAGCTGTATCGCCTTGCGTCTAAAGCACTTTGCGTTTTATCTGGACCAGAGTGTCAGGTCCGGCCCTGACGAGACAGGCGCAGCGCCGTCGATGTAGGCCAGACCTGATCCAAGTTAAACGCAAAGTGTTCCAGAATCGTCGGTGAATCATTCAAGATTCCTCATCCCTCTACCTCTATCGCAATTCCCGGGTCGATCGATGACGACAGGTCGACACTCGGACTGACGAAGACGTGCCTGCGTCAGTCCGCATTCTGACGCACGGCCATGCGGGCGGAATCGACGAGAGCCTTGCCGTCCAGGTCTTGACCGGAAACATCTTCGATCCAGCGGTCCACGATCGTCTGGCCGCGCTCGGCGATATCCGTGGTCAGTTCCTCGTTCAGACGCAGGATCGTGCCACCGCTGTCGAATTGCAGGCGCTTGCCGGAGGTCTCCCCCGCTTCCCACACGTCGCCCATCTCCTTGGCGAACTCGCGACCCGTATGGTTCTCGATGATCTGCTGCAGATCGTCGGGCAAGGCGTCGAATCGCTCCTTGTTCATCCCCAGAACGAAGACCGACGTGCCGAAGCGCAACTTGCCGCGTCCCTCGATCGATGTGCCGGTCCCCTCGGCCAGATTCGACGATGCAAGGGACTCGAACGGGGCAAGCATACCCTCCACCCTGCCGTCCGACAGGGCCTGCGGCAGGGCGATTGCGGGTATGTCGACGGCCTGCGCCCCCAGCGCCTCGATCGTCAGGGTGCCGGTGGGCGACGGGGTATGCAGTGCCAGCCCCTCGAACACGTCCAGCGACATCACGTCGTCCATCGACCGACGCAGGTGCAGGGCGTTTCCGCCATGGGCATGAACCAGCAACGGCTCGATCCCGTCGAAATCCCCGGCGATCAGTTCGAAAGTATCGTCGATGGCGAGATTGGTGGCCACGGCGGAGCCGAGATGCACGCCCGGCAGTTCGAAGACTTCGGTGCGACGGAAGACGCCGGGGGTGTGGCCGATCGCGGTCCACACGATATCCACTTCGCCTTCGCGCACCTGCCGATACAGGTCATGCCGTGTTCCGCCCATCGACAGGGAAGGGAAGATCTCGAAGGCGATCCGCCCGTCCGATGCTTCCTCGATCCGCTCCACCCACGGCTCGATCATCCTGGTCTGGGCCATCGATGTGGGGCTGAGGAAGTGATGGATCGTGAAAGTGACCTCCGGATCGGCGGCCAGCGCGCCGTGCGGCATCGCCTGCGCCCCTGCCATCGCGACGGCACCGAGCGTCAGCGCGCGAATCATGCGTCCTGTCAACATTCAAACGTCTCCCGTTACTCTCGCGATCCCTGTACGGGACACAGGCTACTCCGTTGACCCTGTGGTGTAAACGTCGTTTGCCGTCCGGATTTCGGCGGGGGTTGCGTTTCGTTCTGCCATGCGACATTGAAGGGGGGAAGGGGCGCGACTTCAGTGCTTTGCGATCCGCTTTCCGGTCATCTTCCGAGATGTCGTGGGGCTGTGGCAAAGCGATCATCGGGAGAGAAGACATGCTGAAACGACTGGTTATCATTGCGGCCCTCGCCGGTTTCGCATCGAGCGGCGGCACCGCAAGCGCAGCATCGGCCTGCAAGGGACTGTCGGGCAGCAAGTGCGACGGCGCGACCGCCTGCTACTGGGTCAAGGGGTACAAGACCAAGAAAGGCACCGATGTCAGCGCTCATTGCCGCGCCAAACCGGGTGGCGGGGCCAGCGCGTCGAAGAAGAAGACGAGTGCGAAGAAAGCCGCCCTGAAAACGGACAGCGTATCCGAGACGGCGACCGGGTCCTCCAGGAAGAAGTCGACGAGCAAGAAGAAGGCTGTCGTCACCAAGAAGGACGAGAAGAAGAAGAAAACGACGAAGAAAAAATCCGTCGACAAGAAAAAGAAGACCAGCAAGAAAAAGAAATCCGGGGCGTCGAAGAAGCCGACGAGCTGACCGGGATTCGTCATCGGGCCAGTTCTGTGCGGGATTTCCCGGCACGGCGACGCGGGTACTCGATCCCTGCGCCGCCGGTTTCATAGTGGCCGGTACCGGGTGCCCGCTCCATTCGCGACACTCGACGAAACGCCCATGGACAAGCCCCGTAACAGGCGCTAAACGGACCCCGCGGCGACGTGGCGGAGTGGTTACGCAGCGGATTGCAAATCCGTGTACCCCGGTTCAATTCCGGGCGTCGCCTCCAACTCCTCGATCATCGGGCCATGGCTCAGGCAACCGGCCGCGACAATGCGTCCAGAATGCGCGCCCAGGATCGTGCGCCGCGCTGGAAGCTGCTCAACTCGTACTTTTCATTGGGCGAGTGGATGCGGTCGTCGTCCAGGCCGAAGCCGACCAGCAGGCAATCCATGCCCAGCAGATCCTTGAACTGGCCGACAACCGGGATCGAGCCGCCCATGCCGATGGTCGGGACCTCGACGCCCCATTCCTCGGTCAGGGCGGTTTTCGCGCGCCGGACGGAGGGGTTGTCGGGCGACAGGGCGATGCCGCCGCTGCTGCCGTGCTCGATATAGGACGCGGTGCAATCGGCGGGCAGGAGGCTGCTGACCCGCTCGCGCAGGGCGGCGCGGATGACGTGGGGGTCCTGGTCGCCGACGAGGCGGCAGGAAATCTTCACCGATGCCTGTGCGGGCAGGACGGTCTTGAACCCCTCGCCCGTATACCCGCCCGTTATCCCGTTGAATTCGCAGGTGGGCCGCGCCCAGAGCTGCTCCATCACCGACCGGTCCGCCTCGCCCGCCGGTACCGAAAGGCCCGCCCCGCCGAGGAAGGCCGCGGGGTCGAAGCCGAGCGCGTCCCACTGCGCCTTGACCGCATCGATCGTTTCCGGCACGCCGTCGTAGAAGCGGGGCAGGGTGATGCGGCCCTCCGCGTCATGCAGCGAGGCGAGAATCTTCGCCAGTACGCGGATCGGGTTGATCGCGGGGCCGCCGAACAGGCCGGAGTGGAGATCCTTGCTGGCCGCGTGGATCGTGATTTCCTCGCTCATCATGCCGCGCAGGCCGGTGCAGATGGCGGGGGTGTCGCGGTCCCACATGGAGGTATCGCAGACCAGCGCCGCCTCGGCCCGCAACTCGTCCGCATTGCCCGCGAGGAAGCCGGGGAGGGAGGGCGAGCCGCTCTCCTCCTCGCCCTCCAGAAACACGGTGACGCGCACGGGCAGCTTGCCGGTCGCGCTCATCCACGCGCGGCACGCCTCCACGAAGGTCATCAACTGGCCCTTGTCGTCCTGCGCGCCCCGGGCCGAGATCATGGCGGTGCCGTCGGGCCGCTCGACGATGCGCGGCTCGAAGGGGGGCGTGTCCCACAGGTCCAGCGGGTCCGGCGGCTGCACGTCGTAATGGCCGTAGAACAGGAAGTGCGGCGCATCCAGCCCCGCGCTGTCGTTATGCCCGACGACCATGGGATGCCCCGGCGTGTCGCGGACCGTGGCCCCGAACCCGATGGAGGACAGGTCGGCGGCCATATGCTCGGCCGCCTTGCGGCATTCGGCCCTGTACGCCGGATCGGTCGAGATCGAGGGGATGCGCAGCAGGGTGAACAGGCGCTCCAGCGCGGCATCGCGGTCAGCGTCGAGGGTGTCGAGAACGGTGGTGAGGCTCACGGGGCGGTCTCCGGTTCTGAATTCAGCGACCTGTGTAGGGCAGATCGCCCGGGCGCGAAAGTCAGGGAATATGCCGCCCGGGCCGCGAGCGGTAGGCGGGCATCGTCCAGCCATAGACCAGCGCCGAACTGCGGATGCCCAGCGCCAGCGCAAAGCCCACCAGCGCGGGTACCCCCGGCGGCATCTCCGCCATGCGCGCGACGACGAAGCCGACCGATCCGGCCATCGCGGCGGTGACGTAGATTTCCTTGCGCAGCAGGACCGACGGCTCGTTCGCCAGCACGTCGCGCATGATCCCGCCCAGCGTGCCGGTCATCATCCCCATCACCACGGCGACGACGGGCGAGCCGGTGACGAGCAGCCCCTTGTAGGCCCCGAACACCGCGTAGGCGGCCAGCGCGACGGCATCCAGCCAGATCAGCAACCGGTACCGGTACTCGACCAGATGCGCGGTGAAGAAGACCAGCGCCGCCGTCCCCGCACAGATCAGGATATACGCTGGTTGTTCGACCCAGAACACCGGCACGCCGAGGATCAGGTCGCGGATCGTGCCGCCCCCGGTGCCGGTCACGGCCCCCAGGAACATGAAGCCGATGATGTCCAGTTCCCGCCGCGATGCCGAGAGCGCGCCGGTCGCCGCGAACAGGGCGACGCCCAGATAATCGAGCAGGATGATGGGGGTCATGGGATCGCCTCCGTTGGACCGGGATGCCCGCCGCCCTAGGCGGTTTGGCACCGTCTGTCCACCGCCCGGGCGCAACGCGGGCATTGACCCACGCGCACCCTCTGCTAACCATGGTGCAACGCAGCATGACTTAGGGGTCCGCATGACCGAGTTTAGCAAGATCCTCATCGCCAACCGGGGCGAGATCGCCATCCGCATCAGCCGCGCGGCCAACGAACTGGGCAAGCAGACGGTCGCCGTCTATGCCGAGGAGGACAAGCTGGGGCTGCACCGGTTCAAGACGGACGAGGCGTATCACATCGGCGCGGGGCTTGGGCCGGTCGAGGCGTATCTGTCGATCGACGAGATCATTCGCGTGGCCAAGGACTGCGGGGCGGATGCGATCCACCCGGGCTATGGCCTGCTGTCCGAGAATCCCGATTTCGTGGATGCCTGCACCGCGAACGGCATCACCTTCATCGGCCCCAAGGCCGAGACGATGCGCATGCTGGGCGACAAGGCCAGCGCCCGTCGGGCCGCCATCGAGGCCGGGGTGCCGGTCGTGCCCGCGACCGACGTGCTGCCCGATCCCGATGCCCCCGGCGCGATCGACACGATCCGCGCGATGGCCGAGGAGGTCGGCTATCCGCTGATGCTCAAGGCATCCTGGGGCGGGGGCGGGCGCGGGATGCGGCCGATCTTCGGGCCGGACGAACTGGAGGCCAAGGTCAGGGAGGGGCGCAGCGAGGCGATTGCGGCCTTCGGCAACGGCGAAGGGTATCTCGAACGGCTGGTGCAGAAGGCGCGGCATGTCGAGGTGCAGGTGCTGGGCGACACGCAGGGGACGCTGCTGCACCTGTACGAGCGCGATTGCTCGGTTCAGCGCCGCAACCAGAAGGTCGTGGAGCGCGCGCCCGCCCCCTACCTGACCGACGCCCAACGCGCCGAGATCAACGAGCTGGGCCTCAAGATCGCCCGCCACGCGACGTATGAATGTGCCGGAACCGTCGAGTTCCTGATGGACATGGACACGAGCGAATTCTTCTTCATCGAGGTCAATCCCCGCGTGCAGGTCGAGCATACGGTAACCGAGGAAGTCACCGGCATCGACATCGTCCGCGCCCAGATCCTGATCGCCGAGGGCAAGACGATGCGCGAGGCGACGGGCGCGGCCACGCAGGGCGACGTGCAGTTGAACGGCCACGCCATCCAGTGCCGCATCACCACCGAAGATCCGCTGAACAACTTCATCCCCGATTACGGGCGCATCACCGCCTATCGCGGGGCCACGGGCTTCGGCATCCGGCTGGATGGCGGCACGGCGTATTCGGGCGCGGTCATCACGCGGTACTACGATTCGCTGTTGGAGAAAGTCACCGCCTGGGCGCCGACGCCGGAGGCCGCGATTGCGCGGATGGACCGGGCCTTGCGCGAATTCCGCATCCGGGGGGTCGCGACGAATATCGCCTTCGTCGAGAACCTGCTGAAGCACCCCGATTTCCTGGACGATACCTATCATACCAAGTTCATCGACGAGACGCCCGCGCTGTTCGATTTCGAGGCGCGGCGCGACCGGGCGACCCGGCTGCTGACCTTCATCGGGGACATCACCGTCAACGGTAACCCGGAGGCGGCGGGCCGCCCGCGCCCCCCCGCCGATACCCGCGCGCCCAAGGCTCCGCGCGCCGGCAAGGCCCCCGACGGCCTGAAGCAGGTGCTGGACCGCGACGGCCCGAAGGCGGTCGCCGACTGGATGCTGGCGCAGGACCGGTTGCTGCTGACCGATACCACCATGCGCGATGCGCACCAGTCGCTCCTCGCCACGCGCATGCGCTCCATCGACATGCTGCGCGTCGCGCCTCTCTATGCCGAAAAGCTGCCGACCCTGTTCTCGATGGAATGCTGGGGCGGGGCGACCTTCGACGTCGCCTATCGCTTCTTGCAGGAAGACCCGTGGGTGCGCCTGCGCGACTTGCGCGCGGCCATGCCGAACCTGCTGACGCAGATGCTCGTGCGCTCGTCCAACGGGGTCGGCTACACGAATTTGCCGGACAACGTGGTCGAACTGTTCATCAGGCAATCCGCCGAGTCCGGGATGGACGTGTTCCGCGTGTTCGATCCGCTGAACTGGGTCGAGAACATGCGCGTTGCCTGCGATGCCGTGCTGGAAACGGGGCGCATTCTGGAGGCGTCGTTCTGCTATACCGGCGATATCCACGATCCCGACCGGGCCAAGTATTCGCTGAACTACTATGTGAAGATCGCCAAGGAACTGGAGGCGCTGGGCGCGCATATCCTGTGCATCAAGGATATGGGCGGCCTGGTCAAACCCGCCGCCGCCGGTGCGCTCGTCCGGGCGCTGAAGGACGAGATCACGATCCCGATCCACTTCCACACGCACGATACTTCCGGCATCTCCTCGGCGTCCATTCTGGCGGCGAGCGAGGCCGGGGTCGATGCGGCGGATGTGGCGATGGATGCGCTGTCGGGCCTGACCTCGCAGGCCGCCATCGGCTCGATCGTCGAGGCGCTGCACAACCAGCCGCGCGATACGGGGCTGGATATCGATGCCGTCCGCGAGATCAGCGACTACTGGGAGGGGGTGCGCCGCGTCTATGCCGGGTTCGAGGCGGACATGCGCAATCCCACGTCGGAGGTCTATCTGCACGAGATGCCCGGCGGGCAGGTTACCAACCTGCGCGCCCAGGCTCGCTCGATGGGGCTGGAGGAACGCTGGCACGAGGTTGCGCGCACCTATGCCGACGTGAACGCGATGTTCGGCGACATCATCAAGGTGACGCCGACGTCCAAGGTGGTGGGCGACATGGCGCTGTCGATGGTTTCCGCCGGGCTGACGAGGGCGGATGTGGAGAACCCCGATACGGATGTCTCCTTCCCCGAATCCGTCGTCGGCCTGATGCGCGGCGATCTGGGCCAGCCCCCGGGCGGTTTTCCCGAAGGCATCCAGCGCAAGGTGCTGCGCGGCGAAACGCCGATCACCGCGCGCCCCGGCTCGCTGATGGACCCCGTCGATCTTGAGGCGGCCCGGGCCGAGGCGGCGGCGAAGGTCGACGACCGCGAGATCGACGACGAGGACCTGTCCGCCTACCTGATGTACGAGCAGGTCTATCTCGACTACATGGCCCGCCGCCGCGACTACGGCCCCGTGCGCGTGCTGCCGACCTGGACCTTCCTGTACGGGATGGAGCAGGAGGAGGAGATTTCGGTCGATCTGGAAGCGGGCAAGACGCTTCAGATCCGCCTTCAGACCGTGTCCGATACCACCAAGGAAGGCGAGCGGAAGCTGTTCTTCGAACTGAACGGCCAGCCCCGGGTGATCCGGGTGCCGGACCGGTCGGCGGGGGCGGTCGCGGGGCGGGCCGAGAAGGCGGATGCGGCCAACGACCTGCATGTTGCCGCGCCCATGCCCGGCTCGGTCGCGTCGGTCGCGGTGTCGGAGGGGCAGGCGGTCAAGCCCGGCGACCTGCTGCTGACGCTGGAGGCGATGAAGATGGAAACCGCCATCACCGCCGACCGCGCCGGCTCGATTGCCCGGGTCGTGGCGAAGGCGGGCGGGCAGGTCGATGCGAAGGACCTGCTGATCGTCTACGCGGAGTAGCAGAAGTGCCTCAGCCCCGGGCGAAGACCCGGGGTCTCGACGAGTATCGCGCCGACCATCGCGCCGACCATCGAGGCCCCGGGTCTTCGCCCGGGGCGGGGAATGCTTCGGGAAGCCGTCAGTCGTCGTAGACGGGTTTGTCCGGCATCAGTCCCTCGGCCCCCCAGGGCGCGACGGCGACGGCGGAGATCGAGTTCTTCGGCGAGCCTTCGATCACCTTGTCCGAATAGCTCAGATAGACCAGCGTGTTCCGCGCGGGGTCGTAGAAGCGCACGACCTGCAACTTCTTGAACAGGATCGAGGTGCGCTGCTGGAACACGTCCTCCCCCGCTTCCAGTTCGTCCTTGTAGCTGATCGGGCCGGTCTGGCGGCAGGCGATGGAGGCGTCGGACGTATCCTCGGCCAGCCCCAGCGATCCGCGAATCCCCCCCGTCTTGGCCCGCGACAGGAAGCAGGACACGCCGTCGACCTTGGGATCGTCGAACGCCTCGACCACGATCTTGTGGTTTGCGCCCAGCAGCTTGAACACCGTCGAGACCTCGCCGATCTCGTCGGCAAGGGCGGGCAGGGTCAGCGCGGCGATGGTTGCGGCGGCGAGGGCGAGGCGTTTCATCTGGAACTCCGATAAACATGAGGGTGTCGAAGACCTACATGGTGCGATGCACCCGCCGGTCCAACCCCCCTCAGCGTTTTGTCAGCGCCCAGGGGTTGCGGATCTCCACCGCCTCGTGGGGCATCTCGGGCCAGTAGCGCGGCTTTCCCCGAACCATCCAGACCAGCGCGATGCCCGCGATTCCGGCGACGAACCCGCCGATATGGGCGAAATAGGCGACCCCGCCCCCCGCGACTCCCCAATCCGCGATGCCCATCACCACCTGCAACCCGACCCACGCGCCCAGCACGATCCAGGCGGAAAGCGGGATGACCTTGACGATGATGACGATGATGAACAATACGTCGATGCGCGCCTTCGGGAACAACAGCAGATACCCGCCCATCAGCCCCGCGATGGCCCCCGACGCCCCGACATTCGGGATCATCGAATACGGATCGACCGCGATCTGTGCCGCCGAGGCCCCCAATCCGCAGAGCAGATAGAAGACCACCATGCCCGCATGCCCCAGATAATCCTCCAGATTGTCGCCGAAGACCCACAGGAACAGCATGTTGCCCGCCAGATGCATCCACCCGCCATGCATGAACATGCAGGTCAGCAGGGTGTGCAGGTCGACCCCCGCCATCGCCTCCGCCGGGACCAGCGCCCAGGTGTCGAAGATCGCGTAGACCTCGCGTTCGGGCCGGAACCCGTAGGTCAGGTACACCAGCACGTTGATCGCGATCAGGGCATAGGCGACATACGGGGTCCGGTCGGACGGATTGTGATCTCGAAAGGGAAACATCGTTTCTTCCGGCTGCCGGTCGCCACCGACCGCTGAAGCCGGACGCTAGCGCATCGGTCCCGGATTGGGAAGCGGGGCAGGGGTGCCGCGCCCGACTCATAAGCCGTTGACATGCGGCGCATCACGCCTCTTTGTAGATATCAATTGCGCGCAGCAAGATGCGCAACGGGAGAGAAGAGAGAAGGAACGTTTCCATGAAGACGATGCTCCGCGCGCTCGCCGCGACGACGATGCTGACGACCGCCCTGCCTGCCCTGGCCGACGACGTGAAGATCGGCGTGATCCTCGGGTTCACCGGTCCCATCGAATCCCTGACGCCCGCCATGGCCGCCAGCGCCGAAATGGCGATGCAGGAAGTCAGCGACAGCGGCAACCTGCATGACGGCGCGACCGTCACCTCCGTACGCGGCGATTCGACCTGCGTGGACAGCGCCGCCGCCGTGGCCGCCGCCGAACGCCTGATCACCGCCGAGAAGGTGAACGCGATCATGGGGGCCGACTGCTCCGGCGTGACCACCGCGATCCTTCAGAATGCCGCGATGGCCAACGGGATCGTGATGATCTCGCCGTCGGCCACCTCGCCCGCCTTGTCGGACATGGAAGACGACGACCTGTTCTTCCGCACCGCCCCGTCGGATGCCCGGCAGGGTCAGGTGATCGCCGATATCCTGGAGGATAAAGGCGTGAAGGAAATCGCGATGACCTTCACCAACAACGATTACGGCAAGGGTCTGGCCGAGAGCATCGAGAAGAACTTCACCGAGCGCGGCGGCAAGGTCACGATCTCGGCGGCGCACGAGGACGGCAAGGGCGACTACACCGCCGAAGTCGGGGCGCTGGCGCAGGCGGGCGGCGACGTGCTGGTGGTCGCCGGGTATCTGGACCAGGGCGGCAAGGGCATCATCCAGGGGTCGCTCGATACCGGGGCCTTCGACACGTTCGTCCTGCCCGATGGCATGATCGGCGACGCGCTGCCCGTCGCCATCGGGTCGGATCTCGACGGCTCCTACGGCACGGTGCCGGGTACGGACAGTGCGGGCGCGGAAATCTTCGACGCGATGGCCAAGGACGCGGGCATCACCCCCGATGCGTTCTCGGCGGAATCCTATGACGCGGCGGCGCTGATCCTGCTGGCGATGCAGGCGGCGGGGTCCACCGACAGCGCGGACTTCAAGGGCAAGGTGTTCGAGGTGGCCAACGCACCCGGCGAGGAAATCCTGCCCGGCGAACTGGGCCTCGCGCTGCGCATCCTGCGGGCGGGCGGCGATATCGACTATGTCGGGGCCACGGCGGTCGAACTGGTGCGCGGCGGCGAGAGCGCGGGCAACTACCGCGAGATCCTCGTCGATGGCGGCAAGAACACGACGGCGGCCTTCCGCTAGATGCAATGTAATAGTCGCGTCACCTGTTTTGCGGGTGACGCTTTTTACATTGTATTTCATTCGCGATTTTCTATAGTGATATATGTTTGATATATGGCTCTCTGTTTCACCATTTTTTCTAGCACTTTTTGGTGCCATAGTGGGAGGATTGGTGAGTAATCACTTCGCGTCGAAACGTGAAAAGAAAGTGATCAAACGCGAAATAGCTCTTAAGTATATAGTGGAGGCCATTGATATTATTGATGGCGCTAACTCTGCAAGGCAGAACTCCGACATAAAAAACGTAGAAAAAGCTGTAAACAGAATACAGATTTTTGGAAGTAAATCTGCTATTCAAGCGACAGAAGAATACATGAATGATCTTAATGCGCATGGTAGTATCTCAACAAGCAGAATTTTAAATACGTTGCGAGATGATATTAGAAAAGATTTGTCTCTGGAAGAATCCACCACCCCATTTTTCTACATAGCCTTTAGAAAAGACTAGATAGGAAATAATTTGGTAAATCGCTGTCAATGATCACCGTCGAGAACCTCCACAAGCATTTCGGCGGCATCCATGCGGTCGACGGGGCGTCCCTCACGATCGAGGGTGGCTCGATCACCGGGCTGATCGGGCCGAACGGGGCGGGCAAGACCACGCTGTTCAACGTGATCGCGGGCGTCTACCGCCCCACTTCGGGCCGCGTGCTGCTGGATGGCGAGGATATCACCGGCCTGCCGCCGCACGAACTGTTCGACAAGGGGATGCTGCGCACCTTCCAGATCGCGCATGAATTTTCTTCGCTGTCGGTGCGCGACAACCTGATGATGGTCCCCCCCGACCAGCCGGGCGAACGCCTGTGGAGTGCGTGGTTCCACGGGGCCGCCGTGCGGGCGCGCGAGGCCGAAATCCGCGAGCGCGCGAACGATGTCATTTCGTTTCTGGAGATCGGCCACGTCGCCGACGAGTTCGCGGGTAACCTGTCCGGCGGGCAGAAGAAGCTGCTGGAACTGGGCCGCACCATGATGGTCGACGCGAAGATCGTGTTTCTCGACGAGGTGGGCGCGGGCGTCAACCGCACGCTGCTCGGCACCATCGGCGACGCGATCCTGCGTCTGAACCGCGAGCGCGGCTACACCTTCTGCATGATCGAGCACGACATGGAGTTCATCGCCCGCCTCTGCGACCCCGTCATCGTCATGGCCGAAGGCACGGTGTTGGCGACCGGCAGCGCGGCGGAGGTGCAGGCGAACGAGGCGGTGATCGAGGCGTATCTGGGCACGGGTCTGAAGAACAAGACTCCGCAAGAGGCGACGGCATGAACGGCGAACGCATCCCTGCCCCGGACCTGATCCGGGGCCTTTCTCCGCCAGGGTGCGGCGCTCGAACAGGCCCCGCATCGAGTGCGGGGCAGAAGGTGTTTCAGCCATGACCTTCCTCCTCGGCCAGTCCATGACCGGCGGCTACGGCGGCGCGGATATCCTGCACGACTGCACCATCGGGGTGGAGCGGGGCGAGATCGCGGTGGTGGTCGGGCCGAACGGCGCGGGCAAGTCCACCGCCATGAAGGCGATGTTCGGCATGCTCGACCTGCGCCTCGGCACCGTCACGATGGATGGCGAGGACATCACGGCGCTGGCCCCGCAGGAGCGGGTGCGCAAGGGCATGGGCTTCGTGCCGCAGACGGGCAACGTCTTCCCCTCCATGTCCGTCGGGGAGAATCTGGAGATGGGGGCCTTCATCCGCGAGGACGATATCGCGGAAACGATGGAGCAGGTCTTCGACCTCTTCCCGATCCTGCGCGAGAAGCGCCGCCAGCCTGCGGGCGAGTTGTCGGGCGGGCAGCGGCAGCAGGTGGCCGTGGGCCGCGCGCTGATGACCCGCCCCAAGGTGCTGATGCTCGACGAGCCGACCGCCGGGGTCTCGCCCATCGTGATGGACGAGTTGTTCGACCGCATCATCGAGATCGCCCGCACCGGCATCGCCATCCTGATGGTCGAGCAGAACGCCAAGCAGGCCCTGAACATCGCCGACAAGGGATACGTGCTGGTGCAGGGCGCGAACCGCTACACCGATACCGGCGCGGTCCTGCTGGCCGATCCGGACGTGCGGCGCGCATTTCTGGGCGGCTGACCGAACCGGATCGACCGTCTTGTGTCAACGGCCCGCAACGGCGATCCCGGCCCGTGTACCGCGTATGGCGACGGTGCACAGCGGTCGATACAGGATTTTCCCGGCGTCGTGATCGAGATCACTTGCCTCCTCGCCCGACCCTTGCACAACACGATCGTGCAACGGGGCGGGGTCGTGTATCCGGATGTCGCGAATATGCCAATATCGTGAATGAATGCGCATCAGTCAACGCCGGGTTGATCGTGTCGGCTATTCGGATAAGTTGAAGTTTAATCCTTCTGAAGTATCCGGGTATATGGTTCTCCTGAAAGTACTGTTCTGTAATGCAACCTGATACGAAACCCTGCGCATCCTGCAGCAATGTCACCGCGGCGGATGCCCGCTTCTGCTCGTTCTGCGGTGCGCCGGTCGCCAATGTGCAGAGGCCGCCGAACCCGGATGGCGGAGGCGAGAATCGGCAGTTGACCGTCATCTTCTGCGATCTTGTCGGCTCGACCGCCCTGTCGAACCGCTTCGATGCGGAGGATCTGCGCGACGTGATCCGTCAGTATCAGGAAATCTGCGCCGATGCGATCGAGGCGCGGGACGGTCGGATCGGGCAGTATCTGGGCGACGGGGTCATGGCCTATTTCGGCTATCCCAAGGCCAGCGAGAGCGCCGCGATCCATGCCACGGATGCTGCGCTGGATATCGTCGCGGGGGTGGCGAAGGCGCGCGAGACGCTGATGCGCCGCAGCGGGATCGAATTCGCCATCCGCATCGCGCTGCATACGGGCCGGGTGCTGATCGGCGAGATGGGGGCGGGGCAGACCCGCGACCGCCATGCCCTGACGGGGGCCGCGCCCAACCTCGCCGCCCGTCTGGAGCAGGTCGCGCCCCGGAACGGCATCGCCATCAGTGCCCAGACCGCCGCGCTCGTCTCGGATGCGTTCGAGATCGAGACCCTGGGCGCGCATGACCTGAAGGGGTTCCCCGGACCCGTCGAGGCCTTTCGCGTCCTGCGCCGCCGCTGGACCATGCCCGTCATCCCCGTGCGTCAGGCCCCGCTGATCGGGCGCGAGCGCGAGCTGGAGCGGTTGGCCGTCGCGTGGCAGGCGGTGGGGCGGAACTCCAGCCGTCGCCTGTCGATCGTCGCCGAACCGGGGATGGGGAAATCCAGCGTCGCGGCGGCGTTCCTGTCCTCCAACGGCATCGCGCCTGATTGCGTGCTCGAAATCGCCGGCACCCTGCGCGACCGCAACACGCCCTTCGCATGCCTGCGGCAGGCCATCGAACGCTGGACGGGCCTGGGCGCGATCCATGCCGCCGGATCACCGGCGGAACAGGTCGCGCGCTGGTTCGGGGTGGAGGAGCCGTCGCGGTCGAGCCATGCGCAGACCTTCCTGCAACTGCTCGACGGCGCGATCGAGGAGGGCAGGGAGGGGCGCGCCCGGGTGCTCGCCGCCTGCCGCGCCCGGATCGCGAGCTTCGGGCGGCCCATGCTGATCATCGCCGAGGACGCGCATTGGATCGACCCGTCGACCGCCGAAATGGTCGAGCGCATCGCGGCGGAAGCGGACCGGGGGATGCTGCTGCGGCTGTCGCGGCCGGGCGAGGAGGGCGAGGGGACGCCCGCGCCGGACGACGACGACGATCTGATCCTGCTCGGCAGGCTCGCCCCCGGGGCCTGCCGCCGCCTGATCGAAAGCGTCGCGGGCGCGCCGGTGGAGGCCGGGCTGGTCAAGCTGATCACCGATGTCTCGGGCGGATTGCCGCTGTTCGTCGAGGAATTCACGAAATCCCTGATCGAGAGCGCGGTGGTGTCGCGGGTGCGGGGCGTGTTCCGGCCCACGAACCTGCACACCACGGTTGCGACCCCCGCCTCGATCCTCGACCTGATCACCGTGCGCCTCGACGCGCTGGGCGAGGCAAAGGCGCTGGCGCAGGTCTGCGCCGTGCTGGGGCGCAGCTTCGACCGCGCCGCGCTCGCCGCCGTCAGCGGTGAGCCGGAGGCGCGGCTGGAGGCGATGATCCCGCGGCTGATCGAGGCCGGAATCCTGCTGCGCGAGTGGAGCGGACGGCTGACCTTCCGCCACGCATTGTTCCAGACCGCCGCCTATGAAAGCCTGGTCAAGGGCGAGCGGCAGGCCTGTCACTGCCGGTTCCTGGACTGGATGCAGGACCGCCCGAACCGGGTGGCGGCGACGCCGCCGGAAACCACCGGATTTCACCTCGAAGCCTGCGGGCGGCATGCCGAGGCGGTCGAGTGCTACATGCAGGCGGGGATGCTTGCGGAGCGGGCCTCTGCCAGCCTGGAGGCGGCCACGCATTTTCGCAAATGCTGCGATCTGATCGAGAAAGTCCCCGACCGGGCGGCGCTGGGCGCCCTGCCCCTGCGCGCGCAGGTCAAGCTGGCCGGGGCGCTGCTGTCCGCACGCGGGGCCGGGGCGACGGAGACGCGCGATGCCTATGACGCCGCGATCCGCCTTGCCGAGGGGTTGCCGGAATCCGAATGGCACTTTGCCGCCTATTGGGGATGGTGGCGCGTATCGGACAGCTTCGCGACCATGGCGAAGCGCGGAAACTGGCTGGTCGAGAAATCCCGCTCGATGCAGGGACTGGAATTCAAGCTACAAGCCCAGCATTGTGTCTGGGCCAATGCCTTCCAGACCGGCGAGTTCGATACGTCGATCCGCAGCGCGCGGGACGGGCTGGAGTTATACGAAGTGGGCGGGTTCGACGAGACGCCCACCTTCTACGGCGGGCATGACTGCAAGGTCTGTGCGTTGGGCGAAATCGCGCTCGCCTCGTGGTTGAAGGGGGCGGGGGACGCCGCGACGCAGCCGATCGACGCGGCCGTGGCCCATGCGGAGGATCTGGAGCATCTCGGCTCGCTGCTGCATGCGCTGGATATCGCCGTGACGCTGCACCACTACCGCCGCGATGCCGGTACCGCGCTGGCCGTCGCCGAGCGGCTGATCGCGCTGGCCAAGGCGAACGATCTGGACGAATACCGCGCCAAGGGCGAGATTTTCCTCGGCTGGGTGCAGATCGAGACGGGGCAGACGCGCGAGGGGCTGGCCCGGGTCGATGCCGGGTTCGCGATCATGCAGCAGATCGGCACGCCGGAGGATTTTCCGGTCTATCAGTGCATCCGCGCCGCCGCGCTGGGGCAGTTGGGCGACCCCGATGCCGCCGCCGCCGCCCTGCGCAGCGGTCAGGCCGTGATCGATGCCGAGGGCGTCAACTACTGGGGGGCCGAAATCGCGCGTCTGGAGGCGCTGATCGAGATGATGCGCCCGGGCGGCGACCCGGCCACCGTTGCGGCCCATCTGGACGATGCCCGGGCGCTGGCGGAGAAGCAGGGCGCGCTGGCGCTGGAATTGCGGGCCTGCCTGACCGGTCTCGACTGGGCGCGGGGGCAGGGCGGAGCGGTCGGGGAGGCGGTCGAGGCCCTGCGCGCTGTGCGCAACCGCTTTGCGCCGGAGGCGACGGGGCGCGAACTGGCCGCCGCCGATGCCGCGCTGGCCCCCGGCACCCCGGCGTGAGCGCGCGGGAGGCGAGCAACGAGGACAAGACGTGGCAGGCAGGGGGGCGGCGCAGTTGCACGCCTGCGCAGACCTGGGCGCGGCTGTCGCCGCTGCTGCCGATTCTGGGCATTTCGCGGGTGGCGAACATTACCGGGCTGGACTGCATCGGCATCCCGGTCTTCACCGCCTGCCGCCCCAATTCGCGGTCGTTGTCGGTCTTTCAGGGCAAGGGGATCGACGTGGAGGCCGCCCGCGTCTCCGCCGTGATGGAAGCCTACGAGACATGGTGCGCCGAGCGCATCGATTTGCCGCTGAGGCTGGGAAGCATCGACGAACTGGTCCACACGCATCCCCTGATCGATCTGGCGCGCCTGCCGCTGATGGTGCCCGAGGGGGTCGACCCCGCCCTGCCGTTCCTGTGGATCGAGGGGCGCGACATGCTGTCCGGCACGCCGAAATGGCTGCCGTTCGAGATGGTGCACGCGAATTATGCCCTGCCGGAGCCGCCCCATTCCGGCGGCTTCTCGGCCACGACCAACGGTCTGGCCTCCGGCAATACGCGCGGGGAGGCGGTGCTGCATGCCCTGATGGAAGTGATCGAGCGGGACGCCGTGACCCTGTGGAAACTCGGCGCGGCGGCGTGGGGGGGCGATACGGCCCTGCGGCTGGAGACGGTCACCGATCCGGCCTGCCGGGCGGTGCTGGCGATGTTCGCGCGGGCGGGAATCGAGGTGGCGGTGTGGGACGTGCGCTCGGATATCGGCGCGCCGTGCTTCCTGTGCCTGATCGCGGAGCCGGGGGGCGAGACGGGAACGGCGGAGTTCGGTGCGGGCGCGCATCCCGCCCCCGAAGTCGCCCTGATGCGCGCGCTGACCGAGGCGGCGCAGGCCCGCACCACCTTCATCGCGGGGGCGCGCGAGGATATCCCCGATGCGGATTACGCCGTCGAGGCGCTGGCCGAGCGGCGCGACAGGGCGGCGGGGTTGATGGCGGGGCTGACGCCGGGACGCGATTTCGCGGACATCCCGTCGATGGAAACCGACAGCTTCGACGGCGATATCGCGGCGACCCTCGCGGCCCTGCGCGCGGTGGGGATCGAGGAGGTCGTCGCGGTCGATATCGGCAATCCCAACCTGCCCTTCGCCGTGGTCCGCATCGTGGTGCCGGGGCTGGAGGCGGCGCTGGAGGGACCGGCCACCGCCTATGTTCCGGGGATGCGCGCCGCCGCCGTGCTGACGCAGGCCCCGGCATGACGGTCTGCGTCTTCCTCGGCCCGACCCTGCCGCCGGTGCAGGCGCAGGCGATCCTGCCCGGGGCCACCTACCTGCCCCCCGCGCGCCGGGGCGACGTGCTGGCGGCAGTGCGCGCGCATGACCCTGCCGCCATCGCCCTGATCGACGGCTATTTCGAGCAGGTGCCCTCCGTCTGGCACAAGGAACTGCTGTGGGCGCTGGACCGGGGCATCGCCGTCTACGGTGCCGCGAGCATGGGCGCATTGCGGGCGGCGGAGTTGTCGCAATTCGGCATGGTGGGCGTCGGGCGCATCCACCGCGCCTATGCCACGGGCCGGTTCGCGCCCTTCGCCGATCCGTTCGAGGATGACGACGAGGTCGCCGTGACGCATGGCCCGGCCGAGATCGGGTATCCGTCTTCCGAGGCGATGGTCGATATCCGCGCGACGCTGGCGGCGGCGTGCGAGGCGGGGGTGATCGACGCGCGGCCGATCAGGCGGCGGCAGGAACGGCGAAGGCGATCTTCTACAAGCGGCGCACGTGGAAGGCGGTGTTCGAGGCCGCCTCCCTGCCCGACTCCGCACGCGCATGGGTTGCGGAGAACCGGGTTTCGCAGAAACGTCTCGACGCGCTGGACCTTTTGCGCCAGATTGCGGGGCAGGGCGCGGCCCCCGCGATCCCGCCCTTCCGGTTCGAGCGTACGCTGCTCTGGGAAGACGCCGTGCTCCGGGAACAGGCCGCATCCGACCCCGCGCAGGAGAAAGGGCCATGAGTTTCTCCCTCAACGATTTCCACCGCCACCGGGGAACGCGGTTCAGTCTCCATGCCCAGTCCCCGGTGCTGGAGGGGTTCGATGCGCCGGAAACGGTGTGGGTCTCCTCCCCCGCCGGGTCGCTGGGTCCGGGGCCGTCGGATGGGCGGATGTACGCGCTGCAACCAAGGGGCAAGAAACCCTACGGCGACGACGCGATGCCCCCCTATCGCGGCCCGCGCGAGGCCCCCGCCCTGCCGACCCGCGCGGGGCATTTCGACCATATCACGCCCGACGACCCCGCCTTTGCCTGCGCGCATATGTTCGGCTCGGTGCGCCGGGTGCTGGACGTGTGGGAGACGTATCTGGGCGGTCCCGTTCACTGGCACTTCAACGTCACGCATCCCCGGCTGGAGATGATCGCCCATGTGCCGTGGGACAATGCGCATTTCGGCTGGGGCTTCATGGAATGCGGCGAGGGGCCGGATGACGGGGGGACGCAGCGGCCCTTCGCCCTGAACTTCGATATTCTGGCGCACGAGGCGGGGCACGGCATGATCTTCTCGATCGTGGGGATGCCGACGCCGGAGACGCTGACGGCCAGCTATCGCGGCTTCCACGAATCCGCCTCCGATTGCGTCGCGATGCTCTCGGCCCTGCATTTCGACCGCTTCGTCGACCATGTGCTGCGGGTCACGGACGGCAATCTCTATGCGGAAAACGAGATGAACCGTATCGGCGAACTCTCCCGCACCCGCCAGATCCGCAAGGCGTCGAATGCCGTGAAGCTGTCCGATGTCATCAGCCTGGACACCCCCGCGAGAGACGTGACCGGCAAGCAGGTGCACCGCCTGGGCCAGCCCCATACCGGCGCGGTCTTCGATATCCTGGTCGAGTTCTATCTCGACCGGCTGGTCGCGGGCGGCCTCGCCACGCAGGACATGGCGACCCGCCTGCGCGCGGAGCGGTTCGAGGAGGCGGACCGGACCTGCATGGCCGACGCCTATGCTCGCGAGCCGGAAGGATTCCGCGCCGCCCTGTGCGATGCGCGCGACATGCTGGGCCTGCGGCTGGCCGAGGCATGGCGCCGCCTGACCCCGCATCACTTCACCTTCCAGCGCGATGTCGAGATGCTGCTGGCGGTCGATGCCGAATTCACCGGGCGTCGCCACCGGCGGATGATTCTCGACTGCTACGAATGGCGGGGGATATCCCCGACGGGATGAAGCCCGTGATGCGTACGAGGAAGATGTGGCGCAGCCATGAATACTCATGTAGGTTGACTACAAGCATTCAGATCACCGGGGAGACGATACCATGACCACGACCGGGTTGACGCCGAGCAAGGTTCTGACGCTCTACGGCAAGACGATCGACGCCCTGTTCGCCGCGAGCGCGGTGCCGCCCGCCCTCGGGGAGGGCAATACGGCGAAGCGGACGGTTTCGGGCGCGAAGGCGGCGGAGTATTTCGACGGGAATCTGGTGCAGGTCTCGGGCTATCGCTTCGGCGACGAGGGGCGGCCCGTCATGCTGCCCGAACCGGTCATCCTGCTGCTCGCCGGATCGCCGCTGGGGTCGCATGACACCAAGGACCGGGCGGAGCGTGACTTTCCCGCCGAGAAATACCTGCGGTGGTCGGTCGACATGGAGACGGCGACGGTCGCCTTCGACCTGGAGGAAACCAGCATCGGTGGCGCGCTGGGCGAGGAGGGTGGATTCGACGGGTTCGATACGCCGTCGGGGGCGGGCTTTACCCTGCGCGGGGCGGACGGGCGGTTGTATTACGTGCCGGACGGGCTGGACAGCTACGAAGTGCTGGACGAGGGCGACCGCGCCCCGCTGATGACGGCCCCCGGAGTCGACCGCAACGACCTGACGGTGCGCGAGTTGTTCGATGACGGGGCCGGGGGCATGATCCAGTCCCGTGCGATGATGCAGAGCCGAGCGATGATGCAGAGCCGTGCGATGATGCAGAGCCGAGCGATGATGCAGAGCCGTGCGATGATGCAGAGCCGCGCGATGATGCAGAGCCGCGCGATGATGCAGAGCCGTGCGATGATGCAGAGCCGTGCGATGATGCAGAGCCGAGCGATGATGCAGTCCCGCGCGATGATGCAGGCCCGGGCCATGATGCAGTCCAACCTGCACGGCGACCGCCACCACGCCGACGAGGAGTGAGGCCGGTTCGACCCCGTACGGAAATTCACTCTTAACGCAGATATTTCGCGGTATAACGAAGGCTTGATTGGGTGTTGGTTCCTCCCTGCATGCGGTGGGGATAGGGTGAGCGCCATTGTCAGCCGATTGGAAAACCGCCCATGAGCCGCCTCCTCGCGCTTCTTCTCGCCGTTGCCTCGACCCTTGTTCCGTCCATCGGTGCAGCGGCCCCGGACACCCTCGCCCGGGTCGATACCGATTTCGTCCGGGCCGGGCTGGTCGCGGAGGACAGGGTGGTCGCCCCCGGCACGCCCAGCCGCCTCGCCCTCGACATGGAAATCGAGCCGGGCTGGCACACCTACTGGAAGAATTCGGGCGACAGCGGCGCGCCGGTCGAGATCGAGTGGACCGTCCCCGAGGGGGTCGAGATCGGCGCGTTCAGGTGGCCCGCCCCCAACCGTCAGCCCTTCCCGCCGATGATGAACTACGGCTATTCCGACCGCGCCGTGTTCACGATGCCGCTGACGGTGCCGGGCGACTGGCCCGCCGGAAAGCCGGTCGACGTGAAGGCCGAAATCTACTGGCTCGTCTGCGAGATGGTCTGCATCCCCGAGCGGGGCGAGGCGTCGTTCTCGATCCCGACCGGCGGGGCGGCGGAGCGCAACGACAGCGCCGTCGAACTGTTCCAGACCGCCGAGATGACCCGCGCCGCGACCAGCCCCTACACCGCGCGCTACCAGTATGACGGCACCAACCTGCGCCTGCGCATCGTGGGCGAGGGGCTGGATACCGACGCGCTGGAGGATGCCTATTTCTATCCCGCCGAATGGGGCGTGATCGACCACGCGGCGACGCAGGTGGTGACATCCGACCCGGGGGGCCTGACCCTCGTGATCCCCAAATCGACCGAGAACGAGCCGGAACTCACCGGCGAAGTCGCGGGCGTCCTCGAAATCGTCGAGCGGGTGGCGGAGGGGCAGACCGCCACGCTCTCGCTCGCCGTCGCCTCGTCGGAAGGCATCGTCACCGAAGGGGCCGCCGGGTTCAAGGGGATGGCAGGCACCGCCATGACCCTGCCGATGGCCCTGATGTTCGCCTTCGTCGGCGGGTTGATCCTGAATCTCATGCCCTGCGTCTTTCCGGTGCTGGCGCTGAAGGCCATCGGCTTCGCCGCAACCGCCCATGAAGGCACGGGCAAGCGGCTGTGGCACGGCATCGCCTATACGCTGGGCGTGCTGACGCTGTTCGTCGTGCTCGCGGGCGTGCTGATCGCGCTGAAGGGGGCCGGGGCGGCGGTGGGCTGGGGCTTCCAGTTGCAGAATCCGCTGATCGTGGCCGGTCTGGCCTATCTGCTGCTGCTCGTCGGCCTGAACCTGTCCGGCGTGTTCGAGGTCAATACCGCCGCGACCGGCGTGGGCGAGGGCATGGCGTCGAGCGGCGGGGCAAAGGGTGCGTATTTCACCGGTGCGCTGGCCGCCGTGGTCGCGACGCCCTGCACCGCGCCCTTCATGGCGACGGCGCTGGGCGCGGCCCTGACGATGACGGCCCCGGCGACCATGGCGATCTTCGTGATGCTGGGCTTGGGGCTAGCCGCGCCCTTCCTGCTGCTCAGCGTCCTGCCGGGGGTGGCCTCGCGGATGCCGAAACCCGGCATGTGGATGGTGCGGCTGAAGGAGTTCCTCGCGTTTCCGATGTATATCAGCGCCGCGTGGCTGCTGACGGTTCTCGGCACGCTGGCCGGTCCGGGGTCGATGCTGCTGGCGCTGACGGGCGCGGTTCTGGTCGGTCTGGCCGCCTGGGCCTTCGGCGCGGCCCAGAAGAGCGGGCGCAGGGGGCAGGTCATCGGCTACGCCACCTCGGTCGCGGCCATCGGCGCGGTCATCGCATTGTGCCTGCAGTTCAGCGTGGTGCAGCGCGCGCCGGGCGAGGCCCCCGGGGCCATCGCGGGCCATGCGGGACCGGTCGAGCCGTTCACCGCCGCCCGCCTCGACAGCCTGCTGGCCGGGAACACACCGGTCTTCGTCAATATGACCGCCGACTGGTGCATCACCTGCAAGGTCAACGAGAAGGTCGCGTTCGGCGAGAATTTCCAGAAGGCGCTGGCGGAGAACGGCGTCACCTATCTGGTCGGGGACTGGACCGTCTACGACCCCGAAATCACCGCGCTGCTGGAGAAGTTCGGCCGGGCCGGGGTGCCGCTCTACGCCGTCTTCCCGCGCGAGGGCGACCCCGTCCTGCTGCCGCAGATCCTGACGAGCGACCGGGTGGTCAGGGCGCTGGGCAAGGTCTGAACGGGGGGGACCGGGTGTCGCACAAGCCGCGAACACGGTGGGCGCGAACCCGGGATGTGCTATGTCGTGACATACATTCCGACATGCTGGAGACTGAAACGATGACCACCCCGACCCGTACCGCCGCCCTGGGCCTCGCCCTGTCCATGCTCGCCGCGCCTGCCTTCGCCGAGGGCGACGTGAAGGCGGGCAAGAAGGTCTTCAACAAATGCAAGGCCTGCCACGTCGTCGACAAGGAGAAGAACCGCGTCGGCCCGCATCTCGTCGGCCTGTACGGCCGGACGGCGGGTACGGTGGAAGGCTTCAAGTACTCGGACGCCATGATCGAACACGGCGTCGAGTGGAACGACGAGACCCTCGCCGAATACCTCGCCGCGCCCAAGAAGGTGGTCAAGGGGACCAAGATGGCCTTTGCCGGTCTGCGCAAGGAAAAGGACATCGTGAACATCCTCGCCTATCTCAAGGAAGAGACGGCGAAGGAATAGTTCCCGATCCCCTATACGCGATAATCGACCCGGCGAATGTTTTCGCCGGGTTTTTCATGCGTTTACGCCCCGCGCGCGCAGGGGATCGTTGCACCGGGATGCCCCCCGTCGTAAGAGTATAAACAAAGTGTGAATACTCCTCGAAACGGCGGTGACCCTTGAACGACGAGAATGACGAGAACGACGGCAATGGCGACGGCGACGGCGAAGCCGCGAAGGTGATGCCCCAGCGGCCCCTCTTCGACGGCCCCACCATCTCGGTCGAGGACGAGATGCAGCGCAGCTATCTCGACTACGCCATGAGCGTGATCGTCAGCCGCGCGATCCCCGACCTGCGCGACGGCCTCAAACCCGTACACCGCCGCATCCTCTACGCGATGGACCAGGCCGGGTACGAGTGGAACAAGCCCTATCGCAAATCCGCCCGCGTCGTCGGCGACGTGATCGGCAAGTACCATCCCCACGGCGAGCAGGCGGTCTACGACGCCCTCGTGCGGATGGCGCAGGATTTCTCGATGTCGATCATGCTGCTGGACGGGCAGGGAAATTTCGGTTCGATGGATGGCGATCCGCCCGCCGCCCAGCGCTATACCGAAGTGCGCATGGCCAAGGTCGCGACCGCCATCCTCGCCGATCTGGACCGCGACACCGTCGATTTCCAGCCCAACTACGACAGCCAGGATATCGAGCCGACCGTCCTGCCCGCGCGCTACCCGAACATTCTGGTCAATGGCGCGGCGGGCATCGCCGTGGGCATGGCGACCAATATCCCGCCGCACAATCTGGGCGAGGTGATCGACGCGACGCTGGCGCTGATCGAGAACCCCGATCTCGAAACCGCCGACCTTATGCAGTTCATCCCCGGTCCCGACTTTCCGACCGGCGCGCTGATCCTCGGCCAGAGCGGGGCGCGCAAGGCTTACGAGGAGGGGCGCGGCTCCGTCATCATGCGGGCGCGCACGCATATCGAGGAGATCCGCAAGGACCGCTGGGCCATCATCATCGACGAGGTGCCCTATCAGGTCAACAAGGCCAATCTCGAAGCGCGCATCGCCGAACTCGCCAAGGACAAGAAGATCGAGGGCATCGCCCATGTCCAGGACGAGAGCGACCGCCACGGCGTGCGCATGGTCATCGAACTGAAGCGCGATGCGACGGCGGAAGTGGTGCTGAACCAGTTGTACCGCTTCACGCCCATGCAGACCAGTTTCGGCGCGAACATGCTGGCCCTGAACGACGGCCGACCCGAGCAGTTGACCCTGAAACGCATCCTGACCAGCTTCCTCGCCTTCCGCGAGGAGGTCGTCGCCCGGCGCACGGCGTTCGAGCTGAACAAGGCGCGCGAGCGTGCGCATGTGTTGTGCGGCCTCGCCGTCGCGGTCGAGAACGTGGACGAGGTCGTCGCCCTCATCCGCGCTTCGCCCGACCCGGCCACCGCCCGCGTGCGCCTGATGGACCGCGACTGGCCCGCCGAGCAGATCGCCGACTACATCCGCCTGATCGACGACCCCGAGCACACGATCAACGAGGACGGATCGTATCGCCTGTCGGATACCCAGGCCCGCGCGATCCTCGACCTGCGGTTGCAGCGCCTGACCGCGCTGGGGCGCGACGAGATCACGGACGAACTGAAGGCGCTGGCCGCGAAGATCAAGGATTTTCTCGACATCCTGCGCTCGCGCGAGCGCATCCTCGCCATCATCGCCGAGGAGATGCAGGGCGTGCGCGACGAGTTCGCCGTGCCGCGCCGGACCGAGATCATCGAATCCATCGGCGATTTCGACGACGAGGATCTGATCGAGCCGGAAGAAATGGTCGTGACCGCGACCCATTCGGGCTATCTCAAGCGCACGCCGCTGGCCGAATACCGGGCGCAGCGCCGGGGCGGCAAGGGCCTGTCGGCAATGTCGACCAAGGACGAGGATTTCGTCACCCGCCTGTTCTCCGCCAATACGCTGACGCCGGTGCTGTTCTTCATGACCGACGGCATCGTCTACAAGCTCAAGGTCTGGCGCCTGCCGCAGGCGGGGCGGGCCTCGCGCGGGAAGGCGCTGGTCAACCTGCTGCCGATCCCGCAGGGCGTCTCCATCGCCGCGATGATGCCGATCGACGTGCCCGAGGACGAGTGGAGCAAGTTGCAGATCGTGTTCGCCACCTCCGACGGCGGGGTGCGGCGCAACGAACTGGGCGATTTTGCCAACGTGAAGGCCAACGGCAAGATCGCGATGAAACTGCCCGAGGGCGTGCGCCTGATCTCCGCATCCATCTGCAACGAGAACAGCAATATCCTGCTGACCTCCGCGTTGGGCAAGGCGATCCGCTTCCCCGTCACCGACGTGCGCGTGTTCAAGGGCCGTGATTCGACCGGGGTGCGCGGGATGCGGCTGGCCGAGGGTGACGAGGTCGTCTCGATGGCGGTGATCGACGGGGTCGACTGCACGGTCGCCGAGGCGCGCGCCTATCTCAAGATGCGCCGGGCGATGGCGGGCGAAGACGGCGTGGAGGGGGCCGATGCGGTCGATATCGTCGAGGACGACCCCGCCGAGGGCGACGAGACCACCACGATTTCGAGCGAGCGGTATATCGAGCTGTCCGCGCAGGAGGAAACCGTGCTGACCATCGCGCAGAACGGCATCGGCAAGCGCACGTCGGCCTACGAATACCGCCCCATGCGCCGGGGCGGGCAGGGCGTCGCCGCCATGTCGCTGACCGGGAACAGCCGGTCCGGCCCGACCCGCATCGTCGCGTCCTTCCCCGTGGACGAGGGCGATCAGGTGATGCTGGTCACGGATACCGGCCAGTCGATCCGCTGCGGCGTCTCCGGCGTGTCGATCCGCAGCCGGGGCGCGGGCGGCGTGTGGATGCTGCGCACGGCGGAGGAGGAGAACGTCGTCTCCGTCGCACGGCTTGCCGAACAGTCGTCGGATGTGGAGGAGGAGTTGGGCGAGGATGCGCCCGAGGCACCGGACGCGCCGGATACGCCCGACGAAGCATGAAAAATGGCCGGGAAGCGCGCGCTTCCCGGCCATTATGCCGTCTTTTGTCATCACAGCGAATTGCTTCTGGACCGCTTTATACCAACGGCGGCAATGACTGACCGTTTTCGAGAATATCCCCCGCCCCGGACTCGATCCGGGGCCTGTCGAGACAAGGTACGCTGTGGCAGGAGGCCCCGGATCTGCGAGGGGCATTCTTCCGGAACGGTCAACAATGAAGGCGTTGGTATCAGTGAGCCGATGCCCCGGCGGATTTCGAGGCCGTGCCGATGCCGAAGGTCGCGGCGGCGGTCTTGGCGTCGAATACGGGCGTCTGGCCGGCCACGCACCCGGCCTGGCGCAGCATGGCGTATCCGTGCCAACCCGACCAGATGCCCGTCACGATACGCTCGATCTCGTCGGGCGAGCGGGCTTCCTTGACCGATTTCGCGATGGCGTCGCGCAGCGGCTGAAGCGCGATTTCCAGGCTTTCGAGCGCGGCATCCGGAATGCGGCCCTCCTCGGCGCGGAAGGCGAGGCGGAACTCGTCGGCCTTTTCCTCGGCGAAGGCGATATAGGCGTCGCCCAGGGCCGCGACCACCTTCTCCGGCGAACCGGCCTTCGACCGGGCGGCGGCCAGATCGGCGGCCAGGTCGTTGACGGCCTGCGACTGGAGATAGGCGATGATGTCGGCCTTGTTCTCGAAGTAGGTGTAGAGGCTCATCGCGCTCATCCCGACTTCCTTGGCGATGCCGCGAATGGTGACCTTCTCGGCCCCGTGCTCGTCCATGATGCGGCGGGCGGCGGCGGCGGCTTTTTCGCGAACGATGGATTTTTCGTCTTCGGTGAGTGGCTTGCGTGGCATGGTGTAGTCCCCCAAAAGCGTCTGCGTTTTTCTCTCTGCGATGACCCCCCGGTCTCGCTTCGTAGGGAGAATATGCCGTGAAACGCTTTTGATTATCTTAAGCGGGACGAGTAACGGTGTCCGGAAATAGGAACACTTGTATGGGAATCGAGTTATTGCATAATCAAGGATATGAAGACTTTTTAGGTAAATGCGAATTTACATAAAAAAAGCGGCTTTCGCCGCTTTTCCTTCTACGCTGTAATTTGAATTTACTTGCGCAACCGCCAGAGCAACGGCAACAGTGCCGCCGCAAGCGCCAGTTTCAGCGCATCGGCGACCACGAAGTTGGTCAGGCCCCATTTCACGACCCAGTCCCAGCCCTTGGCCCCGGCATACAGATAGCCCAGCCACAGCACGCCGGGCAGGTAGATCAGCGCATTGCCGACCAGCATCGCGCCCGCCATCTTCGGCACCGACCGGTCCCAGCCCGCCTCCGCCAGTCTGCCCAGTACGAAGGCCGCCAGCACGAAGCCGACCAGATAGCCGCCCGTGCCGCCCATCATGTAGTCGATCCCGTTCGCCTGCGCGGAACTGCCGGTGAAGATGTCGAAGCCCATCGCGCCGACGATCATGTAGGCCAGCATCGTCGCCGCCCCCAGCGCCCCGCCATAGGCCGCCCCGACGGTCAGGACCACGAAGGTCTGCATCGTCATCGGCACCGGCCAGAACGGCACCTTGATCTTGGCCGCGATGGCCATGGCGGCGACGCCGACCGCGATCAGCAGCAGGTTGCGGAGGAGGGTGGAGCGTCCGGTTTCCGTCGGCCACCAGGCCTGCGAAAGGGTCGGGACGGGTGCGCTTGCTGCCATGGAAATATCCCCTGATGGGCTGCGATTACTGGCGCGCAGACTGCACCGGATCGGCGGGCGGATGCAAGCGGGTGAACACGCTTTCGGACGTGTAATCCTTGCGCGGGCCACTGACGGTCCAGGCCTGCCGCCAGCGATCCGGCGTCTCGAAGGCATAGCGCACGCGATACAGGTCGGGCGGGCAGTCGTGCAGGGCCGTGGCCCCGTGACCCTCGGGTTGCAGGCGGTGAAAGGGGCGACCATCCGCAAAGGCGATATCGGCGCCGCCATCGTCGAAATTCCACCGGTAGTTCCGCGCGGCAGGAAACTGCACGCCGTTCACGCTCAGGATGCCGCTCTCGCGGTAGAGACATGCCCCGCTCCCCTGCGCGTCGAACCGCCCCTCGCCCCTGAACGCGCCCACCGTTCCGGCCCGCCGATCGTCGATCTGCCGCGCGATCCGCCATATCCCGGCGACATAATCGCGTAGCGACAAACCGAAGAGGAACCCTCGCGCCATGATCTTCACCCCGGACAGGACGTGCCGCATCCTGTATAGCGCACTCGTCCCGAGTCGCACGAGAGAAGGCATATCCATGATCCCCCGCTATTCCCGCCCCGAAATGACCGCCATCTGGTCGCCCGAGATGAAATTCCGCATCTGGTTCGAGATCGAGGCCCATGCGGCGGACAGGATGGCCGAACTGGGCGTCATCCCTAAGGAGGCGGCGGCGAAGGTCTGGACGGCGCAGGATGTCGAGTTCGATATCGACCGGATCGACGCGATCGAGCGCGAGGTGAAGCACGACGTCATCGCCTTCCTGACCCATCTGTCCGAGATCGTCGGGCCGGAGGCGCGCTTCGTGCACCAGGGGATGACCTCGTCGGATGTACTGGATACCTGCTTCAACGTGCAGCTCATGCGGGCCAGCGACCTGCTGCTCGCCGATCTCGATGCCCTGCTCGTCGCGCTGAAGAAACGCGCCTACGAGCACAAGGATACCATCACCATCGGCCGCAGCCACGGCATCCACGCCGAGCCGACGACCTTCGGCCTGAAACTGGCGCAGGCCTATGCCGAGATGGACCGCAACCGCGCGCGTCTGGTCGCGGCGCGGGACGAGATCGCCACCTGTGCCATCTCCGGCGCGGTCGGCACCTTCGCCAATATCGACCCCAGCGTCGAGGCGCATGTGGCCGACAAGCTGGGCCTGGGGGTCGAGCCGGTCTCGACCCAAGTGATCCCCCGGGACCGCCATGCGATGTTCTTTGCCACGCTGGGGGTCATCGCCTCGTCCGTCGAGCGCATCGCGACCGAAGTGCGCCACCTGCAACGGACCGAGGTGCTGGAGGCGGAGGAATACTTCTCGCCGGGCCAGAAAGGCTCCTCCGCCATGCCGCACAAGCGCAACCCGATCCTGACCGAGAACCTGACCGGTCTGGCCCGCATGGTCCGCGCCTATGCCCTGCCCGCGATGGAGAATGTCGCGCTGTGGCACGAGCGCGATATCTCGCATTCCTCCGTCGAGCGGATGATCGGGCCGGATGCGACCGTGACGCTCGATTTCGCGCTGGTGCGCCTGACCGGGGTGATCGAGAAGCTGCTGGTCTATCCCGATACGATGCTGGCCAATATGAACAAGTTCCGGGGCCTCGTGCACTCCCAGCGCGTCCTGCTGGCCCTGACGCAGGCGGGGGTGAGCCGCGAGGACAGCTATCGCCTCGTCCAGCGCAATGCGATGCGGGTGTGGGAGGAGGGGAAGGATTTCCTCACCGAACTCAAGGCCGATGCCGACGTGACCGCCGCGCTGGATGACGACGCGCTGGAGGGATTGTTCGATCTGGCGCATCACACCAAGCATGTGGACACGGTGTTCGAGCGGGTGTTCGGGGCCGCCTGACGGGAACCGAAATCACCGCATCCGGTTGGATGCGGTGCGGGATCGCCGGGCAATCGTGGTTCAGCAACCGCCCTGCATGTAGAGCTTGTCGAGGTGGTTCTGGCGCTCTTCCGCCGCCTCGATGGCATCTTCCGTGTTCGAGTAGGTCGCGATCAGTGCTGGCCAGAACAGGACGGCGGCGGCAACGTTCGTGCCGGTCACACCGCGTTCGTCGCGCGCTTTCTTCTCGAACTGTTCGGCTTCCTCGATCTGGGTAAGCAGTTGTGCGCAGGTCAGGCTGCGATCCGTCGTCTGCTTCGAATCGACGACGGTCGGGCTTGCGCAACCGGACAGGGCAAGTGCAAGGGCGGTAAGGGAAAGGGCAGTCAGGCGCATGTGCATCTCCTTGGCAGTGGTTTCGGAAGTTCTGATGTGTTACGCATGCAGAAGGTTTTTTCAATCTATTCGCGTATAAAAAATACTTTTCAGCTTAAAGTAATTTTCTTGGTTAATAGTTATTCACGAATACCGCGACACTCTGCCACAGTTTCGGCATAGTCATGCGTAGTCTGATCACCATGACCACTCGAAACAATATGCCCAGTCGGCGGAGCGCTTTGCAGTTATTCGGTGCTTCTGCCGCCCTCGTCCCCCCGGCTCTCGGCTTCTCCGCCTATGCGGTCCCCGCCGATGCGCCGGGGTCGGAACCCATCCTGTCGCTCGATTCCGTGCCTCTCTCGTGGCCGGTCTATCACCGTCTCATGACCTCCGACGACATGCCCGAAATCGGCAGTCCGCTGTTCTTCGAGCGCGATGTCCGGCACCCGTCGGGTGAGCGGGGAATCGTGGTCTACATGCAGTCGGGGAACGAAAAGCTCGGCTTCGTGACCAGACAGCACCATGCGGCCCTCGATTGGGCGCTCGTGCGGGCGGGGCGCATCGATGCCCGGATCACGCAGGTGAACGAGCCGGTTGTGCGCGGAAGGCGGGTTCCCGGATGGGGTTCCTTCCATATTTCGGTCAAGGTTTGGGACGGTGTCGCGGCAGTCTGACGCGCGCCGATCCGGTTTCCTTCAGGCTCCCGCACCCCATATCAGGAGGGTCCGGGAGCTTTTTTATGGAGAACCGCCCATGCGCGCCGCCTTCGTCCAGCCGATCCGCCTTGCCGCTACGGTCGCGGCCCTGTTCCTCGCCCCGGTCGCCCTGGCGGAGGATGCGCGCAATGCGCATGATTTCAGCTTCACGGCGATCGAGGGCGGGGCGCTGCCGATGGCGGATTTCGCGGGCAGGCCGGTGCTGGTCGTCAATACCGCGTCGCGCTGCGGGTTCACGTATCAGTATGACGGGTTGCAGGCTTTGTACGACGCCTATCGCGACCGGGGCCTCGTCGTCCTCGGCATTCCGTCGCAGGATTTCCGGCAGGAACTGGCGACATCCGAAGATGTGAAGAAGTTCTGCGAGGTGAATTTCGATCTCGATTTCCCGATGACCGGGATCGAGAAGGTCAGGGGCGCGGATGCCCATCCGCTGTTCCGCTGGCTGGCGCAGCAGGGCGCGGCCCCGGCGTGGAACTTCAACAAGTTCCTGATCGCCCCGGACGGGCGCTTCGTCGCGCAGTTTGGCTCGTCCACGAAGCCGGATAGCCCGAAGATCACCGGACAGATCACGCCGCTGTTGCAGGGCGATACCTGACCGCCCGGGTCTGAAGAACGAGGCGCGTCAGCGGCGACGCCCGAAGCCCGCGCCCGTATCCCCTGACAGGGCTGCCGCGACCGCCGCCGCCGCCGGCATCTGCGGTTCGTCCTCGTCCTGCCCCGCCGCCTCCACCGGAACGGAGAGGGTGACGCGCCCGGTCGCCGGATTCGCCTCGGCCTCGACCAGCGGCGCGAATCGGGAACCGGCGACGTAGCATTGCAGGGCCAGGCAGGTGAGGTCGAGAATGCCCAGATTTTGCGCGGAACCGATCATCTTCATCGTCGCCGTGGCGAGCGCGAAGGCGGAGTCGCTGTTCTGGATTCCCTCGCGGATGGCGATTTCGTGGACCGTCCGCCGCACCCTCGGCCCCGCATTCATGGGCGTGTCCTGCGGGGCGAGGTGCAGCGGCACGTCCAGCGCGGGAAACGCGCTGGGCCGAAGCTGCGTGCCGAGTTGCAGGATCACGTTGCGATAGGTGGGCAGGTTTTCGGTGTCGATGCCGTAGGCCTGCTTCGCGATGGCGGCCGAATATCCCCAGATCGTGCGGGTCTTGACATCGCCATCGTGGATGAAGGTGGCGACGCGCGGGCTGTCGACGCATCCGCGCTCGGGCATGCGCGTTTCGTGCGCCATCAGGGCCGTCTCGCCGCACAGGCAGGCGGTCGCGCCGATGACGGTCGGCCAGTGTATCCGGCCCTCGACCTGATATTCCGCGACGAGCAGGCGGACGAATTCGTCCCCCACCGTATTCCACCGATGTCCTGACGTCACGCGATGACCCCTCGATCTCAAGAACTGGATCGATAGAATGCGCTGAAAAGAACAAGAATTCGTCAAGGACGCGGTATGGATCAATAACCGCGCGGAGACGGGTAGTATATATCCGGCAGGGCCAGCCGTCCGTTCCCGACCACTACTGTGTCCAGCGCCCCGGAGGCGTACAGCGCGGTCAGCAGGATCGCCATTGCAATCGCGCCGAGGATCACGGCAACCGCGATCTTGACGATGCTGTAGGGTCGCTCGCCATAGACGCGCCCGCTGCGCCCGTTGATGACGAAGCGATAGGTCTTGCTGCGATACCGATAGGCCGCGATCCAGACCGGCAGCAGGATATGCTTGAACGTCACATCGCCGAATTCCGTATCGACGGCCTGCACCCGCTGCTGGTCGCCGCCGATGTCGAAACGCACGTCGCGGCGGATCTGCAGGTCCATCTTCGCGCGGCCCCCGGCGAAACCGTCGCGCAGGTCGATGGTATAGCCTTCGGCGCGAAAGCCCGCCAGATAACTCTCGGTATAGGGGACCATCGCGTGCAGGTCCCACGGTTCCAGCGCATCGGCAACGCCCTTGGGCAGGGCCTTGGATGCCACCACCAGCACGTCGTCGAAGAACCGTCGCACCCGCCCGCGCACCGGCGTCCAGCGGATCTGGGGGATGCGCTGCAACTGTCGCCTCGGTCCCTTGTCGGTCATGACCGTGACATAGCGTTCGATGTAGTACACATCCCCGCGCTGGCCCGAATAGGTGCTGGCGGTCTCGGCGTCGAAGGTCCAGTAGGGGGTGTACATCCCGCTGAGTTCCTGCCCCGCCCGCGCATATTTCTTCAGCCCCGAGGGCGCGAACCACCGCGAACCGAGCCAGCGCGTCAGCGAATCCTGCGCGTCCCGCTGGGTGACCGCGAAGGGCAGGATGCCCTTGGGCTTGAAGTGTCGATGATCCCCGGTATCGGCGACGAGGGCGGAATCGCAGAAGGGGCAGTTGTCGGAATGGATATTCGCGTCGAACTGCACCTCCGCCCCGCAGGTCGTGCATTTGGAGACCTGCGTGATCTCGATCTGCTCGCTGGAGAGCTGGTCTTCCAGACCCTCGCGGAAATCCAGCTCCTGAATAGGGGCGTGGTCGGTGTCGATGATGTTCTCGTGGCCGCAATAATCGCAGACGAGATGACCGGACCCCGCGCTGAAGCGCAGGTCGGCCCCGCATTGGGCGCAGGGGAATTGCTTGTCGAGCGCGTCGGTCATCGTTCGTCCCGGTGGGTTCGGCTCTTCAGGTATCGTTCGGGGCCGGTTCCGCAACCCGCAGGATGCGGATTTTTCCCGCGCCGTAGCGCCGCTCGTCGGCCATGTCGAGACCGGGGGGCAGGTCCAGCGCCTCCTCCGCCCCCGTCTCGACCACCAGTACCGCATCGGGCGCGAGGATGCCGCCCTGCACGATCGCGTCGAGCGCGGGCCGCGTCAGCCCCCGGTCATAGGGCGCATCGCAGAACACCATGTCGAAGGGGCCGCCGCCCGCCCCCCGGAACCCCGCCGCATCTCCCGTCACGATCCGCGCGCGGTCCGTCAGCTTCATCGTCTCGATATTCCGGCCCAGCAGCGCCCGCGCCTCGTGCCCGCTATCGACGAAGACCGCCGCCATGGCCCCGCGCGACAGCGCCTCGATCCCCATCGCCCCGGTTCCGGCGAACAGATCCAGCACCCGCGCGCCGTCGAAATCGGGGTAATCCCCGTGGGCGATGATATTGAAGATCGCTTCGCGCATCCGGTCCGACGTGGGGCGCAGGCGCGCGAAACCGCCGTCATCCGCCGGCCCGTCGATCCGCCGCCCGCGCAAGGCCCCGCCGACCACCCTCATCGCAGCGCCTCCAGCGCCCGGCGGGCCAGTGCGACCGCCTCGTCCGGGTCGTCCAGCGCGCTGTCGGGCAGACGCCAATACGCCATCGCGACCGGCTTGCCCTTGCCGTCATAGACGAAGGGCGACGAGCCGAGCGCTTCCATCTCCTCCGCGAAGGCCCCCGTCGCCTTGAGGAAGATTTCCCCCTCCGCGATCAGGCAGAAGATCGTGCCGTCCAGATACAATCCCGCGCCTCCGAACATCTTGCGCACGGTAATCGGCCCCAGATCGCCCAGCAACTCGCGGGCCTGGTCGATGGTGGCGTCGAGGGCGGGATCGGGCATCTTGGCCTCCGGGATCAGAGCAGCGTGTCGAGCGCATCGACCAGCGCGGCGACATCCTCGGCCCGGGTATAATGGGTCATGGACGCGCGCACCACGCCGGTGGACGGGTCGATGCCGACCGCCTCGATCAGGCGATAGGCATAGAAATCGCTGGCCCCGACGATGAACCCGCGTTCGGCGAGCGCCGCCTCCAGCGCCTGCGGCGTCATGCGTTCGGGCAGGAAGGCGATGGTCGGCGCGCGGCGGGCATCGCAGGTGGCAGGGCCGAGCAAGCGGGCGCGGGGGTGGTCGGCCAGACAGGCCAGCAGCGGCGCGGCGACCTCGATTTCCTGCGCCCGCCACAGCGCATTGACCGCCCGCACCCGCTGGCCGGCATCGTTCGCGGCGATGCCGTGGTGATCCGCCAGCGCCTCGATATAGTCCAGCGTTCCGGCGGAGGCGGCAACCTGCGCGTGGTCCGGCCCGGCGGGGACCAGCTTCTTCGCGGGATACCGCGCGTTGAAGAAATGGCTCTGGTTCGGCAGGCGGTCCAGCAGGTCCGCGCGCACCGTCATCACCCCCTGATGCACGCCGTAGACCTTGTACAGGCTGAACATGTAGACATCCGCCCCCAGCGCCGCCACATCGGGTATCGCGTGTGGTGCCCAGGACACGCCGTCGATCACCGAAACCGCTCCTGCCGCCCGGGCCTTCGCGGTCAGGTCGGCGACCGGGTTCTCCTCCCCCGCGATGTTCGAGCAATGCGGAAAGCAGACGAGGCGCGTGCGGTCCGACAGCAGCGCCTCGAACCCGGCGGGGTCGAGGCTTCCGGTGACGGGATCGACCTTCCAGTCGCGCAGGGTGAAGCCGCGTTCCCTGGCCATGCGCCGCCATGCGCCGGAATTCGCCTCGTGGTCCTGCTGCGTGACGATCACCTCGTCCCCCGCCGCCAGCATCGCGCCGAAGGCCTGCGCGAGAACATAGACGTTCTGCGAAGTGGAGGGGCCGAAGACCACCTCGCCGGTGCCGACATTCAGCGCCTTTGCCCAGCGCGCCTGCGCGTCGTCCATCGCCGCGCCCCCGGCGGCGGTCGGCCCCGCCCGGCCGTAGGGCTGCACCTTGGTCTTCGTGTAGAAATCCGTCAGCGCGGTCACGGTCTGGGCGGCGGCATAGGACCCGCCCGCATTCTCGAAATGCACCCAGTCGCGCAGGTCCGGCTGCGAGAAGGCCGGGAACTGCGAGCGCACGAAATCGAGATCGAGGGCGGCGGTGGCGGGCATCGGGTTCTCCGGAAAGGATCGCGGGTTCGCCCTTGTGCCACGGGGGCGGGGGCGTTGTCAGCCCCTTGCCGTCCCCCGCCCCCTCTCGCCCAGAGGCACCAGCAGCCCCGCGCCCACGACCAGCAGCACCCCGATCGTCTCGCGCGTGCCGAACGGTTCATCCGACAGCAGCGCGGCCGAAAGGGCCGCCACCGCGACCTCGGCCATGAACAGCAGCCCCACGACCCCCGGATTCAGCAGCGTCGGCCCGTAGATCGTCGCGAATCCCGCCGGGACGGTCAGCACCAGCGTGACCACCAGCAGCCAGGGCAGCACCCCGGCGATATCGGCCATCTCCGGCACCGCGACGGATGCCCCGATCAGCAGGATGGCGAGGCCGTTCAGCAGGGTCGAGAAGACGAAGAAACTGGTGCCGTGCACCGCGACGCTCACGTCCTCGTCGATCAGGATCAGCAGCGAGGCCACCGCCCAGACCAGCCCCGCCGCCAGCGCGATCCAGTCCCCCGCATTCCCGGGCAGGGGCAGGCCCTCCCCGATGCCGAAGATCACCGCGATGCCCGCCAGCCCGATCAGCACGGCGGCCCAGCGGATGGGCGTGATCGCCTCGCCCAGCACCAGCCGGCCCAGCAGAAATCCCCAGATCGGCGTCAGGTAGAACAGCAGGATGGCCCGCACGATATCCGTATACAGCAGCGCAAGGGCATAGAACCCGAAGGCGACCCCGCCGAGCACCCCGCCCAGCAATCCCTTCCAGTGCGCCAGCCGGATCTCGCCCCGGTGTCGCCAGTACAGCGGCAGCACGAACAGCACCGGCATCCCCGCAAAGGCCAGCGACGCCCACGCCCCGTGCAGCCCCGCCTGCTCCAGCGCCCGGATCGGAATCCACATGACCCCGAAGGCAACCCCCGCATAAACCGCCGCCAGCATCGCGCCTTGTCTCGCGTCCATGCGCATCGCTACAACCCCACCATCGTGCGGATGTCGGAGGGTGTATTGCCCAGCATGCGAAGGGTTGCAAGTGCCCGCGCATCGTCGCGCTTGGCGAGTCGTCGTCCCGTCTCGTCGCGGATCAGGTCGTGGTGGCGGTAGGTCGGGGTGGGGCGGCCGGTCAGGGCTTGCAGGATGCGGTGGAGGGGGGTGGCGGCGAACAGGTCGTGGCCCCGGGTGACGTGTGTGACCTGCTGCGCGGCATCGTCGAGGACGACCGAGAGGTGATAGCTGGCGGGGATGTCTTTCCGCGCCAGCACGATATCCCCGACATTCTCGATCAGTGCGGGCATGTCCAGCGCGATCTTGCCCTTCTCGCCGTTCGGCCCGCGCCCGATTTCCTTGAAGTGCAGCTTGCGGATGACCCCCGCCCCGCCCAGCGAGGCCAGCGCCTTGCGCAGGTCGAGGCGCAGGGCGTAATCCGCCCCCGCCCCCGCCCCTGCCGGATCGTCGAAGGACCGCCCCCGGCACGTCCCCGGATAGACCGGCGCGCCCCCGGCCCCTTCCTGCGGGGCGCTCAGGGCGGCGGTGATCTGCTTGCGGGTGCAGGTGCAGGGGTACAGCAATCCGCGCTCGCGGAACTGGTCGAGCACCGCGCGATAGGCGTCGAACCGGTCGGACTGGCGCAGGACCGGCTCCTCCCACTCGATGCCGAGCCAGGCGAGGTCTTCGAGAATCGCCGCCTCGTGTTCGGGGCGGCTGCGGGTCGTGTCGATATCCTCGATCCGCAGCAGGAACCGCCCGCCCTTCTCGCGCGCGGCATCATGGGCCAGCAGCGCCGAATACGCATGGCCGAGATGCAACGATCCGGTGGGGCTGGGCGCGAAACGCTCGACAGGGGTGCTCATTCGCGAAAGATAGGCGCGGGGACAGGAGCCGGGCAATGCGAATTATCGATACCGAAGACGATCTCGCCGAAGGGGTCGCGCATCTGGTCGTGGTCGAGCCGCGATTCGCCCAGGCCGTGGAGGCCGCCGGGATGCCGCCCCTGCGCCGCCGCCCGCAGGGATTCGCCCCGCTGCTTCAGATCATCGTCGGCCAGCAGGTCTCGGTCGCCGCCGCCGACGGCATCTGGCGGCGCGTGGTCGCGGCGGGGGTCGAGACGCCCGGGCGGGTACTGGCAATGTCCGACGAAGACCTGCGCGCGCTGGGCCTCTCGCGCCCCAAGGTCCGCTATGCCCGGGCGATTGCGGGGGCGATCACGGACGGCTCCCTCGATCTCGATGCCTGCGCGCACGGGTCGGTGCA